>Ga0105349_10000133_pt1 | contig 26200 bp, 28 predicted proteins | sample EN1Hudseemescosm_FD_83661 | JGI IMG/M metagenome (GOLD analysis project Ga0105349, IMG submission 83661) | Methane-oxidizing microbial communities from mesocosms in the Hudson Canyon - EN1B Hudson Canyon | ecosystem: Environmental > Aquatic > Marine > Cold seeps | place: Hudson Canyon...
CCAGTGTTTGACTATATTAACACCCAAGACACACCATCTGATGTGCTTATTTACTTTACCGATGCCAAAGGAAAATTTCCAGAGTTTGAGCCAGAATATCCAGTTTTGTGGCTTATTAAAGGCAAAGAGCGTGTGCCGTGGGGTTCTCGCATCCAGCTTAATTAGCCTATGAGAGATTTTTCCGCCACTGAACTTGATGAATATCTAAAAGACAACCAGCCGTTGTTGCTAGATGTGCGCGAACAGTGGGAATGGAAAAAGTGTCATTTTGAGGACTCTACTTTATTACCTATGGGTCAAATAATGGCCAATATTGATACACTGGATAAATCTAAAGAAACGGTTATTATTTGTCATCACGGTATTCGCTCAATGCAGGTGGCGCGCTATTTTGACTCAATTGGCTTTGAAAATATTATCAACTTACGCGGTGGTATTAATGCCTGGGCCAAACAAGTAGATAGCTCAATGACGCTATACTAAAAACTAATTTCAAAAAAATCGTTAAATTTCTTTCTCTCTTTTTGTGCTTCATGAATACTCATGAGCTCGAAGCGTAGCTTGGTGTTTGGTTGGCGTTGTGCCAGCTTAGCCAAATCCAGTGAGAACACCGTGCCAATTTTAGGGTAACCGCCAATACTAGGCGTATCTTTTAATAAAATAATTGGTAAACCATCAGTGGCAATCTCCACACAGCCATAGCTAATCCCTTCAGAAATCATTCGCTCTTTTTTAATTGCAATTGGTGCGCCACTTAGGCGACACCCAGTTCGATCGTTAGCATTGGTAATGGTATAATTCTGGTTAAAAAACAAATCTCTCTGGTTAACACTAAACTCATTAAATTGATAAGTTGGTAGTAGTCTTAAAGTAATATCCTGATTGTAATTGGGTATATATTTTGGCGAAATAAAACGATAGGTCGCTTCACCAAAACCTTTGCATGGTAACTCGTCACCTTCAGTCAATTTGGCGCCAATATGCTCACGCAAATTCACCGATCTTGAGTCAAATAACACCTTAGTGGTAAGCCCGCCTTTAACCGCAAAATACGCACGTACGCCACTTTTAGGGTTACCCCAGCTAAGTACATCTCCTTTATGAACCTGTAAGCCACGCCACATTTGAGCTGTCTTATTGTTAATTTTAAAATCTAAATCTGCACCCGTCACCGCAATAAAAGTGTCCGCTTGTACTTCAAGTTGCAAACCACCAAAGGTGATTTCTACCACTGCATCATTAAAATGATTATTAAGTAAATGATTAGCCCACGCATAAGCATGTTCATCCATCACCCCTGACTGACTCATACCATGCTCGCCATGTGTTAGGCGACCATAATCTTGCATGGTAGATAAAAAGCTAGACTTGATTACCTTAAAGCTCATAGCTCACCACCATTCTTCAAATATTCATCACGCGTGATTGAGTAGAACTTCACCTTGTCACCGACACGAAATTTATCAATATTTTTAGGATTGTTAAGTGACAAGTCTAATAAAGTTCGTCCTACAATATTCCAACCACCAGATGAGTCGCTAGGGTAGATAGCTGTTTGACTCTCAGCAATACCAACACTACCAGCAGGAATTTTAATCCTTGGTGTGGCTAGACGTGCAGCTTGTATGCATTCGTCTATTTCACCTAAATAGGCAAAGACAGGACTAAAGCCAATCGCATAAATTAAATAGGATTGTGATGTATGTATATCAATAAAAGCTTCTAAATCTAGATTTTTCTCAGCTAATAAACGCTCAAGATCTAAACCAACCTCCACACCATAATAAACGGGGATATGGGTTGTTTGAGTCTCTACACTAATATCAGCAGAATCTTGCTGACTCAAAAGATTTTCTACTTTATCAAAAAATACCTGAAAACTGATTTTGTTTAAATCGTAACTGATGTGCAATGAAGTGTAAGAAGGTATGGTATCAATAACGACATCACTTAGTGCGCTTTTTAGCTGATTTGAAAAATTTCCAATTTTTTCAGGCAACGCAGCATCGATCTTATCGCCAAAATAAATTAGGATTGAGTTTTCACCCGCTGAAACAATGTTATGCATTTTTAAGCTGTTTTAATGCCTCTACAGAGGCTAAATTATCACTATGAAAACAAATTGTATCAATTTTAACCATATTTTTGTTTAGAAAACGTCGATATTGCTCAATAATTAAGGTGGGATTATCAAGTACCGCCCCAGGTTGGCCACGATCAATCATTTTTAAGTCGTTATAGCCCCGATCAGCAAAAACTTCATATAAAAAAGTTATATTCGCATTTATTTCAAAATTTTTCACAACTGCTTGTACTACCAGATTTAAGTTTTTATCAACCGATTGAATGGCCTTGATAATTGTATTAAGTACTAATGGTTTCTCCATCATGTCGTGATACAGAGCGCCATGTGGTTTAATATATTCCAACACCGCACCGTTATCATGGCAAAGCTTTTGAAGGCGTGAGACTTGCTGATAAACTAAATCGTATAGCTCGTTATCATTTAGCTGGTGACTCACACGGCCAAAGTTAGCTTGATCTTTATAGCCAGGGTGTGCGCCAATTTTTACGCTATTTTTTTTGGCGAGTTTGATAGTGTTAATCATACTTTCATCATCACCCGCATGTCCACCACAGGCAATATTAGCCATATCAATTAAAGGCATAACATCGGCATCAGGGTTATGAATTAAACACTCACCTAAATCACAATTAATTAAAATTTTACTCACACTCAGTTGTATAATGTTTATCGATAAATTTCGTATTATTATAAGGCTTTATTTATGAATCAAATCAAGCAAATGTTTGATCTACAACAAAAACTCAACGACGCTACCAATGGCGTAATCTGGACTGAAGGTGCTACTAAAGATGGCCGTCATATCTCATGGTTTCGTTGTATTTATATGGAAGCAGCTGAGGCGATTGATTCGTTTAACTGGAAGCATTGGAAAGACATTGAAGGGCAGCCGGATTTAGACAATGCTAAAGTTGAATTAGTAGATATTTGGCATTTTATTATGTCTGAGGCGATTCACTTTGGTGATACTCGTTTTGCTGAGGCCTATGAAAATATAGAGCCTGAGAGAGAAATAAACCCAGAGCTCATGGTGGAAATCTTAGAGGAGATGGTGGCGGTTGCTGCTAGCGCTAATGTCGATGTCGATAAAGCACAAAATGCTTTATATGAAGTTACCAGTGTTTTCTTTAAGGCACTCGCTAACATGGGTATGGATGTGCCAGAGTTATACAGACGTTACATTGTTAAGAATCAACTAAATACCTTTAGACAAGATCACGGCTATAAAGAGGGCACTTATATCAAGATCTGGGATGCAGTCGAAGACAATGTGGTTGCTTTTAATATCATGGATGATCATCCTGATTTCACACCAGAACAGCTCTATAAAAATCTAAAAGAAGAGTACGCACGCGTAAGCTAAGCACACTTAGTTGTAATGGAACCAATCAAACTCACAAAATATAGTCATGGCCAAGGCTGTGGCTGTAAGATCTCGCCTAAGGTTTTAGATACCATTTTAGAATCGTCACTTAGTGAAATTAATGACCCAAATCTACTCGTCGGTAATGCTTCTCGAGATGATGCTGCGGTATATGATCTTGGTAACGGCGAAGCAGTGATTAGCACTACAGATTTCTTTATGCCAATTGTAGATGACCCCTTTACCTTTGGGCGCATTGCTGCGACTAACGCCATTAGTGATATTTATGCCATGGGCGGCTCACCGATTATGGCGATTGCCATCTTTGGCTGGCCGTTAGATAAGCTACCACCTGAGGTCGGTCAACAAGTAATTGAAGGCGGTCGTAGTGTGTGTCAGGAGGCCGGCATGTCATTAGCAGGAGGGCATAGTATTGATGCACCAGAGCCAATCTTTGGCTTGGCTGTTACTGGTCGTGTTGCTATTAAACACCTTAAGGAAAATTCAAAAGCAAAAGTGGGTGACAAGATCTACTTAACCAAACCTCTAGGTATTGGAATTCTTACCACGGCGCAAAAACAAAATAAAATTACCAAAGAAGATGAAACCCGTGCCATTAACACTATGTGCCAGCTCAATGATATTGGCAGCAAGCTGGCAAAGATTGATGGTATTAATGCGATTACCGATGTCACAGGATTTGGTTTAGGTGGGCATTTGTCTGAAGTGTGTTTGGGCTCTGATGTAGCAGCTATCGTTGATTATGACAAAATACCAACACTACCCAACATTAAAGACTATTTATCCAATGGTTGTTCGCCTGGTGGTGCACAGCGTAACTTTGACAGCTATGGGCATAACTTAAGCAAAATGGAAGCTGAGGTGCAATCCATTATTTGTGATCCACAAACTAGTGGTGGATTGCTTATCATGGTATCAAACTCTGCTCAAAGTGAGTTTGATCAAATGATGCGAGATGCAAAGTTTGAACTTGAAGCCATTGGTGAAATTATTGAGCCTAATAGTGATACAGCATTAGTACAGATTAATGCCTGATGAGCTAACCCAGATAACTGATTTTACTCAGCTGTTTGTTAACGACATAGCGCTGATCGACACGCGCGCACCTATCGAGTTTGAACAAGGTGCTTTTCCTTTTGCACAAAACTTGCCACTCATGAGTGATTCCGAGCGAGAATTGGTTGGCGCTTGTTATAAGAACAAAGGTCAAGAGAAAGCCATCTCCTTAGGGCACAAATTAGTTTACGGCAAGGTTAAACAAACACGACTAGATACATGGCTTGGATTTATCAAAAATAACCCAAATGGGGCACTTTATTGCTTCCGTGGTGGGTTGCGTAGCCAAATTACTCAGGAGTGGATTTATGAGGCTTCTGGGGTTAACTATCCACGCATTAAGGGAGGATATAAGGCACTGCGTCGATTTTTGATTGATGAAACCGATCGAATCATGAGTAAAATTACGCCGATTATTATTGGTGGACAAACAGGTTGTGGCAAAACTTTGCTATTGGATCATCTTAAAGATACGATTGATCTTGAAGGTCTGGCCAACCATCGAGGCTCGGCGTTTGGTAATACCACCACACCACAACCAACACAGATTAACTTTGAAAACGAATTGGCGATTGAGCTTATTAAAAAACAGGAACACTCACACTTAGTGTTTGAAGATGAAGGCTCAAACGTAGGTACAGTACATATACCACAATGTGTACAGGACAAGACTTCCCAAGCAGAGTTAATCCTACTTGAGGCTAGTATTAATGAGCGCCTTAAAGTGAGTATGGATGCATATGTGATTAACATGCAGCAAGACTTTATCCAGCAAGATGCTATTAATGGGTTTGATAACTTTGCTAACTATTGGCTGCAAAGCTTGAAAAAAATACAAAGACGTTTAGGTTTAGAGCGCTATCAAGCGATGTTAAAATTGTTGAATCATGCACTACAGCGTTATAAAGATCAAGGTGAAGCTGATGGGTTTTATCCTGTGGTAGAGGAGCTACTGGTAGGCTATTACGACCCAATGTATGATTATCAAATCCAAAAAAAGATGGGTCGAGTAGTGTTTAAAGGTAATGCCAGTGAAGTAATGACTTATCTAGCTGATCGATCGATCCTTTAATAGTCTCTTAACCCGATTTTAATGTCGGTAATTGGCGTAGCTCGACAGGCTAATATCTCCCCTTTGGAGAGTGGCACTAAACAATCTTTATGTATGACATCTCCTGACAATAGCTGCAATATACAAGAACCACAATGCCCTTGTCGGCAAGAATAATTAATCATTACGTTGTGTTCTTCGAGTTCAGTTAAGATTGAATGCTCGCCATACACATACAATGACTCAGTTTTGCCATTAATGTTGTCAACGTCAATCTTAAACATTGATTAGTTGGTTATAACTTAAAGTTGCCAAAATCAGAATCATCAACTTCCATATTGTTGTCAATCGCACTCACGAGATAAGAGGTAATCTCTGTTTCCTGTGGCGCCACTTGAACGTTGTCAGAGTCTAACCAATGGTTGATCCAAGGAAGTGGATTGGTGCGTTCTTCAAAAATTGGCGCTAATCCTAATGCACTCATACGCACATTGGTAATGTACTCTAAATATTGCTTCAGGATCTCAGCATTAAGACCAATCATTGATCCATCACGGAATAAGTATTCCGCCCAATCTTTCTCTTGCTCACAAGCTTCTTCAAACATTTTAATAACTTCGTCTTCACATTCAGCGGCAATCTTTGCCATTTCAGGGTCATCTTTGCCATCACGCATTAGATTAAGCATATGCTGCGTACCAGTTAAATGTAATGCTTCATCACGTGCAATCATTTTAATAATCTTGGCATTACCTTCCATAACTTTACGCTCAGCAAAGGCGAATGAACAAGCAAAAGAAACATAAAAACGAACTGCTTCTAAAATATTGACCGACATAATGGTGAGATAAAGTTTTCTTTTTAGGCAATACAGATCAATGACAACCTCTTCACCATTAAGATTGTGTTTACCTACACCATGCAAAAGATACGCTTGCGAACATTTAATCAGCTCATCATAATGCTTTGATACACTTTCAGCACGCTGGATGATTTCATCAGTCTTCATAATGTCATCAAATATTGCACCAGGTTCATTTACAATCGCACGGATGATATGTGTGTACGAACGTGAATGAATAGTCTCAGAAAATGACCAAGTTTCAATCCAGTTTTCTAGCTCTGGCAAAGATACAATCGGTAAAAAAGCAATATTTGGACTACGGCCTTGTACTGAATCTAGTAAGATTTGATACTGTAGATTAGAGATGAAAATATGTTTTTCATTCGGCAACAACTTAGCAAAATCCATTTTATCTTTTGAAACATCAATCTCTTCAGGGCGCCAGAAAAAAGACAATTGCTTCTCAGTGAGCTTTTCAAACATTTCAAACTTCTGCTTATCAAAGCGTGCGACATTCACCGTGTCGCCAAAAAACATCGGCTGGGTCAGTGTATCACTAACGGTTTTACTAAAAATACTGTATGACATCTTAAGATCTCCTAGAGTTTACAAACGCCGTCAGCGCAAGCGTTATCGTCTTCTTTTTCAGCTACATCATCTCCACCACCATCGCGTGTCGTATGATAATAAAGCGTCTTAACGCCATATTTATAAGCCTTAAGTAAGTCCATTAAAAATAACTTCATTGGTACTTTGTTACCATCGTATTGAGACGGATCATAATGTGTATTGGTAGAAATTGACTGATCAACAAACTTTTGCATAATGGCACAAAGCTGTAAGTAACCTTCATTGTCTTTAATATCCCAAAGCAATTCGTATTGGTCTTTTAAAGCTTCATAGTCTGGCACAATTTGCTTAAGAATGCCATCCTTTGATTGCTTGATAGAAACAAAGCCTCGAGGCGGTTCAATACCGTTGGTTGAGTTAGAGATTTGAGACGAACTTTCGCATGGCATAAGCGCTGTAAGGGTTGAGTTTCTAAGGCCAGTGGAAATAATATTTTTACGCAAAGCATCCCAATCCAGTGCCAGATCAGACGGACAAAATGCATCAATGTCTTTCTTATAAGAATCAATTGGTAATACACCTTGAGCATATTGGGTTTCGTTAAATAACGGGCAAGCACCAAGTTCAACAGCCAACTTATTAGAGGCCTTGAGTGAGTAATACTGCAAGGCTTCAAAAGTTTTATGAATTAATACATTGCCTGAACCATCAGAATACTTAGCACCGCTCTTAGCCAGATAATAAGCCAGGTTGGTAACACCAATACCGAGTGTACGACGATTCATACTAGCAAGCTCGGCTGCTTTGATTGGGTAATCTTGATAATCTAATAGTGAATCTAGGGCACGAACAATGATTTCAGTAATATCTTCTAGCTCGTCTAGGCTATCTAATGCACCTAAGTTAACTGCTGAGAGTGTACATAAAGCTACTTCGCCATTTTCATCTTGCACTGAATACAAAGGCTTAGTCGGCAAAGTGATTTCCATACATAAGTTAGATTGACGAACTGGCGCAACTTTAGCATCGAAGGCGCCGTGATTGTTACAGTGGTCAACGTTCTGTAAATAGATGCGGCCAGTGTTAGCACGCTCTTGCATAAATTTAGCAAATAACTTTCTAGCCTTAAGGGTTTTTTTTCTAATTGAATCATCTTGCTCATATTGCTCGTACAAGCGAGTGAATTCATCTTGATCAGCAAAGAAAGCGTCGTACAAACCTGGAACATCATGCGGAGAAAACAGAGTGATATTGCCATCAGCTAAGAAGCGTTGATACATCAAGCCATTAAATTGCACGCCATAATCCAAATGACGAATACGATTTTCATCCGTACCAGTGTTGTTTTTCAAAACCAATAAATCTTCAACTTCTAAATGCCATAGTGGATAGAAAAGGGTAGCTGCACCACCACGTACACCGCCTTGAGAGCAAGATTTAACTGCTGTATGGAAGTGCTTATAAAAAGGAATACAGCCTGTATGTGTAGCTTCACCGCCACGAATAGGGCTACCAATAGCGCGGATCTTGCCGCCATTCACGCCAATACCTGCACGCTGAGAAACATACTTGACAATAGCGCCCGCTGCTGCACTGATTGAATCTAGATCATCGTCTGCCTCAATCAGTACACAAGAGGAGAATTGACGAGTCGGGGTGCGAACACCTGCCATAATTGGTGTTGGTAAAGAGATTTTAAAATTAGACACTGCATCATAAAAACGCTTAACAATATCCATACGTGCTTTAGGTTCGTACTCTTGGAACAAACACATACCAACCAATACATATAATAGCTGTGGCGATTCGTAAATCTCACCAGTAACACGATTTTGTACTAGGTATTTACCCTCAAGCTGTTTGACTGCTGCGTAAGAGAATTTCATATCGCGCCAATGATCAATGTATTTGTTAAGTTCGTTAATTTCTGCCTCAGAATATTTGGTGAGAATATCCTTATCGTAAATACCTAAATCGGTAAACTTTTTTACATGCTCAAGTAGTGGTGGAGGGGTAAAAGATTTAAAAGCTTTTTTACGCAAATGGAAGATCGCTAAACGCGCCGCTAAATACTGATAATCAGGTGCATCTGTAGAAATTAAATCAGCGGCTGATTTAATGATAGTTTCGTGAATATCTTCGGTCTTAATTCCATCAAAAAAAGCCAGCTGTGCATTAATCTCAACTTGGGAAACACTGACTCCATCCAAGTCTTGGGAAGCCCAATGAACCACGCGATGAATTTTCTCCATATCGATGGGTTCTTTTTTGCCATTACGCTTGGTGACTTGAATATGTTCGTTCATTTTTCTCCCCCAATAGAGAAACACTATATATAGTGTTGGTAAAAGTTAATTTCAACTAAATATAGTGTATTTGATCTTTATTTGCAAGTAGGTTTTTTGTTATTTTCACAATAGAATCGCCAAATGTTTTGCCACAAAAGGGATAGCGAGATTGAAAAAAAATTAAAAAAAATTTGACCGATTTTCATCCAAAAACAACACTATTTTATGATGCCATAATATTACTTTTTGATAATAAAAAGCGCAAATCCTTTTACATCAATAGTTGTGAAAAATCAGGATGGGAAAATTAGCAAAAAATATAGATTTTTTGATATTTTTAACTCAAATTGGCGAGGCAATTAGTTGGGACTCATTTAGGCCATTTTCGAGTAATAATGCACCTAAATAAATCAATACTTCAGCTGGTGCTGAGAGATATAAATCAGATTGATTAATAATGTTTGAATCTAACGCGTCAAAAATCTGTTTTGCGACCTTATGGCAATCATTTTTACTCGAGCGATCAAACTCACAAGCAATAGATCTATAAGTGTAATCATCCATAATTGCTTGCCAAGATTTTGCATGATTTTCTAAATAAGGGACTTGTTCATCGGCAGGGTAGGCCCAATAAAAATACACTGGGTTAGGCATCTCTAGTGAAAAAGCGTGTTCTACTAGGCTTCTAATTGGGGCAAAGCCGCTATCCCAGGCAATAAATACCATTGGTCGTGTTGAAGTTTCTTTAAGCACAAAGATGCCTTTAGGGCCTTCTAAATCAATAGTAGACTTAAATTCAACCTTCTTAACGAATAGGGCGGTGGCAAAAGTATCTTCAGGTATATTTCTAATATGAAACTCTAACTCCATACCATGACAAGGGCAAGAGGCAATCGGATAGCGCGAAGTATTACCTTTAAAGGACAATTCGACATCTTGTCCGGCCATAAACTGTAGTGTTTTAGAGCGTGGTGTTCTTAGCGTAATAATGGCCAAATTATCATTAACAAAGCTAACTTTTTTTACCTTTGTTTTAATATTTTGGACAGCGATTGACTTAACATCACCAATAAGCTCTAATTCTAATGCAACATCTGAAACGGGTGTATTACAACACATTAAAAATTCACCTTGTTTTTTTTGATCCTCAGTTAAAACAAAATCATGGTGTTGTATTTGTTTAATATCACCATTAACAAGCTTAGCAATACAGGCGCCACAAGTGCCATTGCTACACTCATAATGCATTGATAAGCCATGACGAAGGCCGCCCTCAAGAATAGAGTCGTTTTCTGAACATTCAAAATGTCGCTTATTTTTTTTAAGTTGGACGTTGAAGATCTGATTAGACATATTTGCCATTATAAAGAGTAAGGCATACAATGATAACTAAACAAGGCAAGATAAGGCATTAATACGTGGTCAAATTTAAAGTATTCATCTTATTGCTCATAAGTAGCGTTGTGATGGCTAATTACACGCATCCTGGTGTTGATCGCCTTATACAGGCTAATAACGATCCTGAGGGTGTAGTATTTGAGTTGATTGAGAGTGATAAGAACACTTGGAAATGGGCAGCACCTATGATTAAAGACCTGAGAATGCAGTTAAAAGAAAAATACCCTAATATAGAAATTGCAGTGGTGTCTCATGGCCAAGAACAATTTCAACTACTTAAGAAAAGGGTTGATCGTCAAAAAGGGGCTGTTTCGATATTAAAGGATCTTGTACAAAGGAAAGACGTCGATCTGCATGTCTGTGGTGCGCATTCATCATGGTTTAACATATCAGTGGATGATTACATTGATATTGTCGATGTTGCCGACAGTGGGCCAGCCAAGATTAATGATTATATTAATTTAGACTATCAACTCATTCAATTGCATAAACCCAGATAAGTAAAACAGGAGGGTGTTGATTTTTTATAGTTTTAACTACTAAAGCTTTTATTTAACATAATATAAATTATGCGAAGTTGTCAGAGTTGTTTAGTAATAATGCTTGAGAGTGCCTGTATATGATCACCACGGTCATTTAGTGCAGGAATGTAGCTAAACTGAGTACCACCAGCTTCCATAAAATAACCTCTATTCTCTTCATCAATCTCTTCTAAAGTTTCTAAACAATCAACAGAAAAACCAGGACAAATCACTTGCACATGCTTGGTACCTTCTTTTGCTAAAGATTCTAAACTGCTTTTGGTTTGTGGCTTAAGCCACTCTTCACGACCAAATATTGACTGAAAACACAGCTGATATTCATCTTCTTTTAAGTTAAGTGCCTTAGCAAGTAATTGGGTCGTATTAACACAATGATCATAATAAACATCGCCATTATCAACAAAACGTTGTGGTATTCCGTGAAAAGAAATCATTAGCTTGTCTGGTTTACCGTGTTGCGCCTGATGTTCGATTACCGAATTAACCAAAGATTGGATATAGCCATTATCTTGGTAATAATCATCAATAAACACTAATTCTGGTGCATTTTCCCAAGCATTAAGCTCTTTGTTGATTTCATCAAGCGTTGAAAGGGTTGTTGTCTCTGAATATTGAGGATACATCGGTAGTGCAATAATTTTGTCACAACCTTTGGATTTTAAACTTTGTAACGCCGAAGGGATTGATGGATTACCGTAACGCATACCAACTTCAAACGCTAAATTATCATGCTGACTTAGTAATGTTTTTTTAATACCTTGAAGCTGTAAATTACTAATATTTAATAGTGGCGAGCCTTTGCCGAAAGTATCCCAAATTTTTTCATAATTTTGGGCGGATTTTGTAGGTCTAATATTAAGAATAACCACATTTAATGCCAACCACCAAATGAGTTTATTGGGTGCTTGAATAACTCGATCATCTGACAAAAATTGCTTTAAATATCGCTTTAAAGCAGTCTTTGTAGGCGCATCAGGCGTACCAAGATTAGTGAGTAAAATACCGGTTTTCATTAAAATTTTTCTAAGTTTTGATCAATAAAGTCACGCACAAAATCATGCGTCTGTGTAGAATGAAAACGATCCACTTCTACGCCTTGAATAAAGGCAATAACCGTGGGGAAACCACGCACTGAAAACTGGCCTGCAATTTTCATATTCTCATCCTCAGCTTCTAGTTTTGTTAATACAAATTCGCCCTTATTATACTCTGCTGAAACACTATTTAAGATAGGCTCTAAAATCTTACAAGGGCCACACCAGTCTGCTGAAATATCTAAGATAACTAGCTTATCATGCGATTGCTCAATCACCAAAGTTTGAAAGGTTTCGAATGAAACCTCTGTGGAGGACACATGACTCATATGAAGTATTAGTATGAACGACTAACAATATTGAGTTTATTTTGTTTGCGTCGCAAAATACGCACAACAACAACAAAAATAATAAATCCAGAAATAAAACCTATGCCAATAAGTAATAAAGCATTGTCATCTGATGAAGATTGCGCATCTGAATCGACCTTCAAGTCGACATTATTTTGAGAAGAAAACTGCTCATTCTGCGATTTAGCCTTATTCAAGCTTACAGTTAGGGCGGCTATCTTTGTATCACTATCAGCTATTTTTTTATCAGTAATTTCTTTATAGGTAAGGCTTTTAGAAGATAAATCTTTATTTTCATTTTTTAATTTAAACAATTCTTGTTCTAATAGTTGTAGCTTCTCGAGAGCAACGTCTCTCTCTTTTTGAACTGATAACTCGGATGTTTTTTTCGTTAATTTATCAGACAAAAGCCAGCTTATTGAATCACCTAAAGAGGTTCCTATCTTTTTTTGAATCGATGGCTCAGGCACTTTTTTCGTTAATTTATCAGATAAAATCCAGCCTATTGAATCATCTAAAGAGACTTTTGACCAGCCAGAATAATGCATGGTTATTAACGTTAACTGTGTATCTTTTGGTAGATTTTTAATTATATTGGTACCATTAACGAGTTTATCGGATCGCAATGCAACTGAATCTTGAACAACATACACATTCGATGCTGAGAACGTAATAGAAGATAAAAAGACAAACAATAATAACAAACTATATTTTTTCATAATCAAAATAAGTAGAATTCACTAACAGTATAAGCAAAAATAAATGAAAAAACCTGAAAATAGTGAAAAATAGTGAAAAAATCATTAAAAATCAATCACTTATATATATATTTAAACAGATTTTATTTTTAGGTGATTAGACTAAGACTCTACACTCGGTATTATTTTGATTAGAAAGCGTCTTAAATCGAAAATTTAAAGCAAATCATTAAAAACAGCTTGTTTTTTATTTGTTTTTACTAAACTCTTAGTTTTTTGTGGACAAACTTCCCAGTAAGGCGATATTTTTGTTTTGGGCTTTTGGGTTTTTCTGGAACAGTTAGCTCAAAAAAACCAAAATCAATTAGTGGGTCTAAAATAGTTTGTTTAAATTTTGTCTTGTTGGTTCGTTTTAAAATTTTTATCAACTCTGCAGCGGTATTTTCAGGGTTGCATTTTTTTAAAATTTTAACTTGGTCACTACTTATATTTTCAACATTACAACTTAGTCCCTTCTTAGTCTCTAATATATCTGAAACTACTTCTATATCAATGTTTTCTATAAAATCAAACCCTTGCTGTGAAACAACTTTTTTACTAGCAGTATTACGCTTAAGGTCTTTACTCCAATCTTGAGTTTTGTCATTAACTCCAACCTTTGTATTACCCTTATTCCGACTAAACAAACCCATAAACTTGCAAATAAATTCAAAACAATATGTAAAGTTTAACAAAAATATTTGTTTTATTGAAACATAATCGGTAGTGTGTCACTTTAATTAAAGATCAAACAAAGGGCTTTATAGCTCAGAGACTGATAAAAATGCTTATTTCCGGTGTTGTAGTGTTTTACAGGGATAGGGCTACAGTAAGGGAAAACTGAGCATACAGCATGTAAGATGCAAACCCTTAGGCGACAAATGTCAAATACCATCTTACAGGTCTAGAATAATTAAGAAATTTATTAAAGTATCTGCTTTAGATCTACTAGAAAGCCTGCAGATCTAGCGCTTAACAAGCGTATTTTTTTGAATAAAAGATAAAACCCCTAGAATAATCGTTACCGAAGTAATGATAAGTAAAGGTTTTGGATGGATCAGAGGAGAATAAGAGCTGTATATCGATGCTAACGCAGAGCTAGTAATCAACAACACAAACAAAGTTAGTGCTGATTTAATTAATTTTAAAGTACTCATGGTTCTTGTCTTTTTAAAGTATAGATTAATGTAGGGTTGCTCCTAATAACTGAGCAACAATAGATTTTGCAGAACTGGTATTCTTCGAAGAGGCTCTAGCAAACCATTTTTCAGCCTGTTGTGCGTCTACCTGAGTACCTTCACCTGTTAAATAAGCAAACCAAACGTTGTATTGTGCTAGCAAATTACCCTGCTGTGCAGCGCGCTGATACCAGTAAAAAGCATGATTTGTGTTCTTTTGAACATGAATACCTTTTTGAAAAATATTAGCCAATGCGTACTGTGCTTCTGCATCGCCTGTATAGGCTTTCTGCTGCAGATCAATAGCTTCAAGATTTAACTCAGACTCTGCTAATAAGTGTTGGTGCATTTGATTCATAACAATTTCCCCTTATTTGTTGTTGATTTGTGCGAAATATACCATTACTTTTTTGGCTTGTAAAGTCCTTTTTTATAAAAAAAATAACTATTATTTTTTTATTGTTAAATCAATGACTTATAGGATTATTATGGTACTTTTACCACTACTAGTATTTTTTAACTAAAATGAATGCTTTACACTAGTGGTAAAAAATAACTATAATAGGTAAAAAATACATCGAATTTTGGATAAAAAATCATGGCAAACAAAACCAAGGACTATCTAGCTAAAGTACGCAAGAAGACTGGCTTTTCGGACTATAAGATTTCGCAAGAATATGACATTAATCAGTCAAATTTAAGTAAATATAAATCAGGAAAAACAGCGCTATCTGAAATGCACGCCTGGCTATTTGCAGATATTTTGGGTGTTAATCCTGCTGAGGTGGTTGCTAACACCAAACTTGAGCACGCAAAACTCACGAGTAATAAATCGAAGGCCAAATTTTGGCAGGAACAGTTAGAAAAGCTTTCAAACGTCTCAGAGTCTATCAAAATCAATATTGCACAAATTAACCCTATTGTTGGCGATCTAAACAATAACGCACAAACAATCGTTGATTTGTCACATCAAGCGTATGAATCTGGTGCGCATTTACTGGTTTTCCCAGAATTAGCACTGATTGGCTACCCGCCAGAAGATTTATTATTGCGTGAAGGCTTTATTAGTCAAATCAAAGACAAAGTAGAATTTATTCGTACACAACTACCTGAAGATATGAGTATTGTATTTGGTGCACCTGAGTATGTTGATGGCTGTTTATATAACAGTGCCTACCTAATACAGCACGGTAGTGTGCGTACATACCATAAACAATATTTACCTAATTACGGGGTTTTTGATGAAAAACGTTACTTCGAACCGGGTGCGGATTCACTTGTATTCGAATGCCAACAGCACCGTATTGGTGTGGTGATTTGTGAAGATGCATGGGAAGCGGCTCCCGTTAGTGCTGCAGTTAGTCATGGTGCAGAAACCATCATCAGCCTTAACGCTTCTCCATTCCAGATAGGTAAACATCAGCAAAGAATCAAAACCATACAACAAAGAGTATTGGAAAATAAAGTTAACTTTATTTATATTAATGCTGTTGGCGGACAAGATGAGTTAGTATTTGATGGCGGATCCTTTGTTATGGATGCCAGCGGCAACATTACACACCAACTACCCTTCTTTCAAGCCTTAACCCATTCTCTAGATCAGCCCATCCTACAAAACACCAATGAACCAATTGAAAAAACCATTTACGATGCTTTGGTATTATCAACCAAAGATTATATTCAAAAAAATGGCGTGTTTAATGGTGCGGTAATTGGTTTATCTGGTGGCATTGATTCTGCACTCACGTTAGCTATTGCGGTTGATGCACTAGGTGCTGAGCATGTGCAAGCTATTATGATGCCTTATGAATACACCTCAAGCATGAGCCTTGAAGATGCTAAAGCCCAAGCCAGTAGTATGAATGTTGATTATCATGAAATTAACATTCACTCAATGGTGGATAGCTTCAACGCACAGCTTAGTCCTTTATTTGCAGGTGCTGAATCCGACACCACTGAAGAAAACTTACAAGCACGTATTCGTGGCACCCTACTGATGGCAGTTTCTAATAAGTCTGGCAAGATTGTACTCACGACAGGCAACAAATCAGAAATGGCAGTAGGCTATGCCACCCTATACGGCGATATGTCCGGTGGCTTTGCACCGCTTAAAGACATTGCAAAAACCTTAGTTTATCGCCTAGCGAATTATCGCAATTCTATTGGTTATGTCATTCCTGGGCGTGTGATTGATCGTGAGCCTTCTGCAGAGCTTGCACCCAACCAAGTAGACCAAGATTCATTACCACCTTATGAAGAATTAGATGCAATTTTAGAGCTATTTATTGAACACAAACAATCGGCTAAACACATTACCCAGCAAGGTTTTAACCAAGACACGGTAAAGCGCATCAGTAACATGGTGCTTAATAATGAATACAAACGCCGACAATCTGCCCCAGGACCTAAAGTCAGTCAGAATGCTTTTGGCAAAGAGCGTCGCTATCCGATGACTTCTAAGTTTCAACCTTAGTAAGTCTGTCAAAGATTTTTAGCATACCTTCAGCTTTGTATTTGGTTTCTTCGAGCTCACGCTCAGCTACTGAATCAAACACAATGCCAGCACCAGCACGCAACGTGAGTGTGTCGTCTTGCTGAGTGATGGTGCGAATCAAAATATTAAAATCCATCTTGTTGTTGCTACTAATATAACCCAACGACCCTGTGTAGGCTTGACGTGGCATTTTCTCTAATTCGGCAATAATCTGCATACAGCGAATCTTAGGACAGCCAGTAATCGTACCACCTGGAAATAAAGCCTGTATCAAGGCTTTAACGCCAATGTTTGGCCTTAGCTTCCCCTTAATGTTAGAAACAATGTGGTGTACATAAGGGTAGCTTTCTAAGGTCATAATCTCATTCACATGCACTGAGCCATACTCGCATACCCTACCTAAGTCATTGCGCTCTAAATCTAACAGCATGATATGCTCAGCCTGCTCTTTAGGATGGTTAATTAACTGCACCTTTAAGCGTTCGTCTTCTTCGCCACTACCACGAGGGTGAGTACCTGCAATTGGACGGGTTTCTACCTGGTCACCATTAACGCTAAACAAACGCTCAGGCGAGGAAGAGATAATGCTAAAGTGCTCAAATTGCGCTAAAGCAGAAAATGGCGCAGGATTAGAGTGCTTTAAGGCTTGGTAGATTTGCACCGGTGTAGCTTTGATATCAAGCTGGTATTGCCATTGTCGTGACAAATTGACCTGGAATACATCACCGGCCACAATATAGTCACGACTACGCTCTACACCTAAGAGAAATTTACTCTCTTCTTCCCAAGACAATGCACCTTTAATGGCAATTGTTTCAATTTCATTTAAATGCTTAATATCTGCCAATACTGAATCAATCCGAGCTTGATTATCAAATTGATCTAACAAATAGGTTTGGTTATTGGTATGGTCAATAATAATAGCTGTTGGAATCTTAACTGCAATTGCTACCGCTTGATCACCTGAATGCAGATCATCTTTTAAGATGGGCTCAATCTGCCCAATCAACTCATACGATAAATACACAAACCAACCACCAGTAAAAGGCAAATCACTTTGGATATCGGGTCTGTCAATACTTAATTCTAATGCTGATAAAAAATCAAATTCGTCTAAGTTATTTAGAACGATTTGCTCAGTTGGATGTGCAAATAAAATAGAGTAACGATTACTCTGATTATGATTAACACTTTCTAATAAAAATGGATAGCGCTTAGCATTAAGCTGACACAACGTATCTAGTGCAACACTAGGAATCGATAAAGCCTTCACAACACTTACTCAACTTTGGTTTTAGCCTTAACTGACTCAACTGTCGGTGTCTCTATTGATGCCTTTGTTGGCTTTACTGGAATGTTAGCAATGACTGCTGCTGGTGTACTGGTTGTTTTGGTTTTAACCCTAACAACGACAGAGTCTGGGGTTGGAGTCTTCGGAATAACCACGGCTTTAGCTGGCTCAGGTGTACTCACCTTTTGCAATGTTTTCAATAAAGCTTTAGCTTTAAAGATGGACACATGTTCTGGAAATTTCTTAATCATGGTGTTGATTAATAATTCTGCCTTGACATTTTGATTAAGCTCAACATAAGTTCTAGCTAGTTCGTATAAAGAATTGGGAAATTTTTGATGTAATTCATTCTCTCGCTGAAATTCAATAAATACTTTCTTAGCGGTGTGATACTCTTCTTTTGCCAGATAAGACTTAGCTAACCAATAATGAGCATCAGAAGCGTAGTTATCATCAGGATAAAGCCCTAGATACACAGTAAAGAATTTAATCGCTTTATCATGCTCTCCAATCATTAAAAAGTTTTTAGCGTTAGTATAGGCCTTTTTAGCGACTTTATCACTAGCCTCAACATGTAGTACTTTCTTATCCATTGCGGTGGTTTTTTTATACTTTAACAAATGGAATAATGACTGAATTTTTTCAGTACTGATTTTCTGTTGTTGTTGTAAGACTTCTATCTGATTCTGCAAGTCTTTATTTGTTTTTTTGAGCTGATTGAGCTTATTATTATGCTCAATTAAAATTTTACTTGTGTTTATTTCAGCGACACTAATAGGCACTTGCAATGCAAACAGACCAACACTAATATAAGCAACAAGCTTCATTTGTTTTTACTTATAAATAAATTCTACGCGTCTATTCTGTTGCCAGCCTTGCTCGTCATGCGCTTGTGAAATTGGCTTTTCTTCACCAAAACTAATCACTTCAACTCGTGTTGTTAAATCATATAGACCTAAAATTTCTTTAACACTTAGTGCGCGATTTTCACCTAGAGCTAGATTATATTCACGCGTACCACGCTCATCGGCGTGCCCTGATAAGGTTAAATTAACTTGAGGATTGTCACGCATAAAATTAGCGTGCTTAATGATTTCTTTAGTTGATTTTTCATCAATCTCATAGCCATCATAAGAGAAATGTAAAACAAAAACAACGCCCTCTTCTTTTAATGCTGTTACTGCATCTTTAACAACAGCATTTGTGCCGCTATAATTCTGCACTTCAAAACTGGAATTATCCTGTGCGATAATGTTTTCTTGTGTTGCACCACGGCGATCTTCAACTGTCACCACATCCGGCTCTCCGGTAATCTTACTTACAAACTCTTCAATAGTACTACATGCTGATAACAAAACAACACTTGCACTTAATATTACTATTTTTATCATTATATTTCTCCTATCTTGAATAATGAGACCAGTTTGGCTCTCTTACTTCCCCTGCTTTACTTGCTAATTCAAAGGTTTCACGTCCCAATAAAGAGACAACTGATAAAACACCTTGGTTTTTCTTGTTAGTGGCAAAAATAATCATATTACCATTTGGTGAAAAATAAGGTGACTCGTCTAGTGAGTTATTGGTCATGATAATTAAATCTTTAGTTTTAATATCTAACAGGGCAATTCGGTAGTCTTTATCAACTCGATGCACCATGACCAATTGCTTGCCATCTGGCGAGAACACGGCTTTGGCATTGTAAGTGCCAGCAAACGTTGCACGTTTAATCTTTCCAGTAATCAAGTTCTTAATATAAACCTGCACTTGCCCGGAACGATTAGAGGTAAAAACAATACTATCACCATCAGGTGAGTAGTTAGCTTCGGTATCGATACTATTGTCAAAAGTCAGTCGAGTGAGTTTTTTGTCTTTTAAATGGTATGAATAAATATCTTTGTTACCCTTTTTAGACAAGGTTAATGCAATACTCTGGCCATCTGGATGCCAAGAAGGTGCTGAAGAAATACCATCAAAATAAGGTAATTTTTGCGTCTTCCTACGTACAAATGGATAACGAATAAACACCTCTGAACGCCCATTTTCAAAAGACACATAAGCGATCTTCTTTTGATCTGGCGACCAAGCCGGTGACAAGATAGGGCTAGATGAAACCAAGATGGTTTGTGGGTTTTGCGCATCCGAGTGCGAAATCTCTAACCGATACTCTCGCTTACCACGCTCTTTATTGACTACAGTAATATAAGATAGGCGTGTATAGAACGAGCCTTTTTCACCTAATAGCGCTTCATAAATTTGGTCAGACAGGTAGTGTGCAATTCGTCTAATGCCACTATTGTGTACAGAGAATTCTTTAGTGTAGAGCTCTTTAGAAGAATAAATATCAAGTAAATGAACTTTTACTTTAAAGACCTTTTTGTTGACTTTTTCAATCTTTCCATAGACCAATGCTTCTGTTTTTTGAGAACGCCATTTATCATAATCAACTTCAGCATTAATCACATCCTTAGAGCTGCTCGCATTAAACTCACCAGATCGATTGAAATTATCACGCATGATATTGGCAATTTCTTGCCCTTGCTTGGCATTACCAACTACTTCAAAAGGCGCAATAACGATAGGGAAGGCTTCTTCATCCTGTTTTAATACAGTTACTTCCAAAATAGCGTGTGCCATTACGGAATATAAGCAAACAAAAACAGCTAATAGTCTAGTAAACCTCATTCCCTTTCTTCTAGCCAGTTCATTTGAATAGCTTCAAGGATTTTTTCACCTGACTTATTATTGTCATCATCAAACTCATCTAGTGCAATAACCATCTCTCTAAGGTCAACAAAATTAATAAAAGTTGGGTCAAAATCAGGGTGTGCCTCATCTAGTGCAATAGCAATATCTAGGGAGTCTGTCCAAGTCATAAAAAAGCTCTAATAAAATGAAAAAATATAATGCAGTAAAGATACGCTTAATTTTAATCAAAAACTGGCTTTGTTTTTTGTAAAAATTAAGCTATTTTTAAAAAATTAAATTCGCTCTACCAATAGCACGAATTCGAGACTTTTAATCTCATACATTACCTCATCTAGTTGGTTAGCATTTGCCACACCAACCACTAAATTCAATGCTTTCATTGAATGATCTCTTTCTTCAACCTCTAAATGTTCAATATTAATGCCAATCTTGGCGATTGCATTAGCAATTGAGGCTAACATGCCTCGACGATTTTCTACTTGAACTCTAATTAATGCTTCAAACTCTTCGCTTTTATCTGCTATCCAATTAATCTCCAACCATTGCTCATTTTTTTGCTTGGCATGGATTAAATTTCCACAATCAAAACGATGCATCACCAAACCTTTAGTACTGGTTAATACGCCTGCTACTTTATCGCCAGGAATAGGGTAACAACAGCGTGCAAAGCTAATCGACTCACCTTGTGTTTTCCTAATATTAAGACTTTTAATTAAAGTATTGCCATTCTGGCTTTGGAGTTTATTAAGTACGACTGAAACCAAAACTTCAGACAATCCAATCTTTATATAAAGATCTTCTTTAGAGACGCACTTTAAGTCTTTCAAACAACGTTGCCATTTATCTTCATCAATCGACTCACCGTCGTTTTGATAATTGAGTGCATTAGTTAGTAAATACTCGCCTAATTGTATTAACTCAGAAGTAGATTCTTCTTTTAACTCGGCCTTAATTGAAGATTTAGCTTTAGCAGTAATGACTATCTGTAGCCAAGATGGATGCGGTTTAGCACGGCGTTTATCGGTAATAATTTCAATGGTTTGCCCAGACTTGAGCTCTGTAGAAATAGGTGCATTAACTTGATCCACTTTAGCCTTAAGAGTTCGATTGCCTACGTTGGTGTGGATAGCATAGGCAAAATCTAATACGGTTGATTTATAAGGTAGTTGAATAATATCTCCCTGCGGGGTAAAAACAAACACCTCTGAAGGGAATAAATCAGCCTTGGTTTCTTCTAAAAATTCAACTGAAGTGCCTGAATTTTTCTGAATATCTAATAAAGACCCTAACCAATTATTGGCTAGCTCTGAAGGGTTGCTATTGCTGCTTTTGTAATACCAATGTGCAGCAATACCGTACTCTGACACAAAATGCATGTCTTCTGAGCGAATTTGCACTTCAATAAAAATCTTATTTGGCCCAAACAACACCGTATGTAATGACTGATAACCGTTAGACTTGGGCAAAGCAACATAATCTTTAAATTTACCTGGCAATGGTTTGTATAAATTATGAATAATGCCCAGTGCCTGATAACACTGTGAAACATTATCTACCACCACCCTAAAGGCGTACATATCAAGCACTTGAGAGAACTTTAACCGCTTAATTTTCATCTTTTTATAGATGCTACAGGGTTGCTTTCTACGACCCGTAATACTCACTTGAGGTAGTCCTTCTTGCTCAAGACGCGCTTCAACCTCTTTTTGAATGTGTTTGATAATTTTTTTACGATTGCCACATTGTTTTTTAATCTGACTAATTAACACCTTGTAACGGTAAGGATGAGTAATTTCAAAGCACAAGTTGTCTAACTCTACTCTGATATTATTAAGACCCAAGCGTCTAGCGATAGGCGCATGAATTTCAGCTGTTTCTTTAGCAATCCTAAGTTGCTTATCTCGACTCATAGATTTAAGTGTACGCATGTTATGTAGACGATCAGCCAGCTTGATCATCATCACTCGCATATCGGTACTCATGGCTAAAAACAGCTTTCTAAAGTTTTGAGCTTGTTTGTCTACATTCGAGTGAAACTCTAGGCCGGTAAGCTTTGAGACGCCTTGTACAATATGTGCCACCTCTTCACCAAAATCTCTAACAATATCTTCTTGAGTTAAAGAAGTGTCTTCGATGCAATCATGTAATAATGCTGCGGTAATACAATAGTAATCTAGCTTTAGATCAACCAAGATCATAGCTACATTAATCGGGTGAAATACATAAGCCTCACCTGAGCGACGGTATTGACCATCATGAGCCGTTGCAGCAACAATATAAGCCTGATACACAATCTCAACCTGATCTTTGGGCATATAGACTTCTAGTGCTTTACACAAGTCACTAATTAAGATTCTTTTTTTAAATAAACTCATTTACCAATATTTCATAAAAACTTAGTCATTCTTTGCCATTATAATCTAGTGTCAATCAGTATAATGCTGGCATATTAGATAAAAATAACCCAATTAAAATGAACAATAAAAACAGCTCTTATATTTTCTTACGCAGTGTAAAACTAATTTTAATACTGCCGTTATTAACGCTTTCACTAAGTGGTTGTTTTTGGTCAGAAGAAGAAGTTACAAGGGAATCCATCACCAAAGGTTTATCACCCAAAGCTTTCTTTGATGAAGCTAAACAAGAGCTGTCAAACAATGCAACTAATAAAGCTATCGAACTATTCGAACAATTGCAAGCAGCTTACCCTGGCTCTAAATATGCCCTACAATCTAAACTAGAAATCGCTTATACACTTTACAAAGGCGAGGATTATGACCAAGCCATTGATCACCTTAACAACTATATTAAACTCTATCCCAAACATTTTTCAACACCATATGCCTATTATCTACGTGGTGTTATTTCAGAAGATAAATCTCGATCTATCTTAGATAATTATATTACCGACAATGCTCAGCGCGATGTAGATAGTGTGCGTGATGCTTTTAACTATTACATGGCTTTAATTGATAAATTTCCAAAGACTGAATACGCCTCAGAGGCTAAAACACGCTTAATCGTGCTTCGAAATATTCTAGCCAGGCATGAATTATTCGTCGCAATTTTCTACAGCAAAAGGAATGCCAATATTGCCGCCATTAACCGATGTAAATACATTATTGAAAAATACCCTAGCACGCCATCAGTTCCAGCAGCGCTGCATTTAATGGCCTATAATTACGACGTAATTGGTACTGAAAAATTATCCAAAGACGTACGTCGTGTACTTAAAAAGAGCTATCCTTTATACGAACCACATTACTCCTTAGAAGACTAAACTCAACGTACATTAATGAACAAGCAAGAGCGTTTTTTCGCGCTTAAAATCTCATCCATTATGGCGACCCGTATGTTCGGGCTGTTTATGATCTTCCCTGTTTTCTCGGTTTATGCCTCTCAATATGAAAGCACCACTCCCTACTTAATTGGTCTTGCTATTGGTATTTACGGCCTAACTCAAGCTTTATTGCAAATTCCATTTGGTTACCTATCTGATCAGTATGGTCGTAAGCCTATGCTTATTATCGGCTTGATTATCTTTTTTATTGGTAGTGTTGTTGCTGCAAATGCAACTGATATTATCGGCGTGGTGATTGGCAGAGCCTTGCAAGGTGGTGGTGCGATATCTGCAGTGCTAATGGCTTTCTTAGCTGATTTTGTCTCGCCCGATCAGCGCTCTAAAGCCAATGCCTTTGTCGGTATGCAAATCGGCATGGCATTTATGCTCTCATTACTCATTGGCCCCCTAATCACGGTAAATTTAGGTATTTCAGGGCTTTTTTGGGTGATTTCTGGCTTGTCTATTATTGCATTAGGTATCGTCTTTACCCTACCCCATGTTAAGCCACATGCGCAATATACTTTATCAGTATCAAACATTAAACAAGTGTTAACTGCCAAATTACTTAAATTAGATTTCAGTGTATTCACCCTACACTTAATCCTAACTTGTGCTTTTATCGTTATGCCAAAATTACTGGTAGAAAACAACATCGTTGCCACGGATCTAAAAGACAACTGGACCATGTACCTACCAGTGATGTTAGTTTCTTTTATTGGTATGCTACCGATGATTATTTTAGCCGAGAAATACCACAAACACAAAGCCATGTTACTCACCGCCATCTCCATCATGATTATGAGTCAAATCTTGTTTTATCAAACCCCGCTTAACTACACCACTTTCTTTATTTTACTAACCTTGTTTTTTATTGCCTTTAACGCCATGGAGGCCATGCTACCGTCACTCATATCCAAAACTGCAAACAGCGACAAACGCGGCCTAGCAATGGGTTTGTACTCTACTTCACAATTTCTAGGCGCCTTCATCGGTGGTGTTTTTGGCGGATGGCTTTACAACACATACGATCTGAATAGTGTATTCTTATTCACCACATTTATGGCAATAATTTGGTGGGTAGTCATACTCACCATGAAACAACAAAAACCAACGGGAGAATAAAAAAAATGGCAGGTATTAATAAAGTAATTTTAGTGGGTAATTTGGGTGCAAAACCTGAAGTTAAATATGCCTCAAATGGTAATGCAATTACCAACTTATCAGTCGCAACTTCAGAATCTTGGACTGATAAAAACACTGGTCAAAAACAAGAGAAAACAGAATGGCATCGCGTTAGTTTATTTGGTAAGCTTGCCGAAATCGCAGGACAATACCTAGATAAAGGTTCTAAAGTTTATGTCGAAGGTAAGCTTCAAACCCGTAAATGGCAAGATAAATCTGGCGCTGATCGCTACACCACCGAAGTGATTGTATCAGGCTTTAATGGCACTCTACAAATGCTTGACCGTCGTGATGACGCTGGCGGCGCACCACAACAATCAGCGCCACAAACGCAAGCTGCTGATCCTATCACCCCAGTAGACAATGCTGGTTTTGATGACGATATCCCATTTTAACGGCTACCTAATACTATTTTGTAAAGTATTTATTTATAAGCCTCTTAACATGGGGTTTTTTATTGCTTAATAGTGATTTTTTATTCTGAATCAGAGTAGAGTATCAATATCGTTTTATGAAAAAAATAATCAAACAAATTATTCTTATAGTTGGTCTTATGAGTTTATTTTCTCAATCACAGGCTTTAATTCAGTTGGGACAAAGTGCATCTAATTTTACTTTGGTAGATCAACACAACAAACAACACACTTTAAGTGATTATCAAGGGAA
>Ga0105349_10000142_pt1 | contig 25635 bp, 15 predicted proteins | sample EN1Hudseemescosm_FD_83661 | JGI IMG/M metagenome (GOLD analysis project Ga0105349, IMG submission 83661) | Methane-oxidizing microbial communities from mesocosms in the Hudson Canyon - EN1B Hudson Canyon | ecosystem: Environmental > Aquatic > Marine > Cold seeps | place: Hudson Canyon...
GATCGGTCCCAAAGTATTTGGAATGTAGGGTCCCGTTCCGGAAGGGGTCACTGCCAATAACGTATCGTCATGGCCACAGGAGAATGAGAAACCTCTCGTATCCTCAATGGTCCCCGTTATCTGCTGGATGCTGAAGTCGAGTGAAAAACTCGCTTGTCCTCCAGATGAAGCGACAGTTTGATCCGCTGCAGAAAATACAAAAGTAGACTGTGCCAATGCGTTTTGTGCTCCAAAGAGGAGTCCAAACACCGACAAAGTGAATACTAAAATCCTAGTGGACATGAGAATCCTCGCCATTCTTCACCAACAGGAAACTTCCCAGTCAGGACGGGATGATTCCTAGAAAAGTTTTAAAATTTGCATTCCTAAACCTGAAGGGATGATTCAGTTTTCTTCCTCATATATCGAATCTCTTCAATAATATGATTCAAAAACAGAAAAGAACGGCTGCCGGGCTGTTCAGCCCGTTGAAGGATTCAACGGACAAAACTAACTGTTGCTGTGGAGGTCTTTCTCCCACGGCTCCAGTCCCGGTGTTCTCGAAAACACCCTACTCGCTACCTCCAAGACTACCGATTTAGTAGGAGTGCACAATCAAGCAATTCGCAAGTCATTACAGACTCACCTACCATTCTTGGTTTTTCGACACGAAGGTTTCCTTTAATGCTTCCGCCTGGATTTCCCAAAACCCGGGGCTTTTCCGCATTAAACGGCTGACTACCCTTCGATTAAGGAATACTGCAGGTGTTCCTCTAACAGACGCTTTTCTGCCAAGAGCCACATCTTCCGTGATTCTTTTCCGCACTCCCGGAGAATTCATATCACGGGTAAATTTGCCGACTTCAGCTCCGATCGACTGCGCGGCTTCAGCCCACTTTACGGATCCCAGCGACGATCTTCTTTCGAGAAGATAATCCCTCATTTCCCAGAATTTCCCCTGAAGCCTTGCAGCCTCGAGAGCTTGGGCTCCGGCTAACGCATATGGGTGCTCAGATGTATTCGGATAATGTTTCCATACAATTTCTAGGTGCCCATTGAAGATCGGCAAAATGACGTCTTCGAGATATTTTTCAAATTGAGCACAGTTGGAACATTGAATATCAGAGAAGATCGTCAGTTGATATCGCCAACCCTTCGTCTTTCCTCTTTTGGGATCATCTCCTCGAATATCTTCCTTATCAAACTTGAGACCACCCCCACGATACGCGGTCTCCACCTTTTCAATATCTTCAGCCAACTTTTTGAGTTCTATAGTTTGTTCCTGAATAGCATCAAATCGTGCCACTGCTTTCCCCTCGGAAATCTGCAACTGTGCAGTCCAGCCCCCAAGAATAGCGATCACCCCCACTGCGAGGAGCAACCTCAAGGAAGGCTCTCCTTTCGCCCATGAAACATCGCCAACAGGCCTAAGGATAAAAGCGATGGCAAAGATCCCGACGTTACACATGTGACTGATCAAGCACAGCCCGCAGGTATCCCCGATGACTCCGAGCATGAGGATGATATAGGCGATGGAACCGATGACCCCTAGGCCGTTGAACCAAAGCATCCAGCGAGAAAGAACCGCTCTGCCAGTATCCGGTGCACCCAATAACAGGTACCAAGCCGCCAATAGTGCGTAGTAAACAAACCCAATGGCAGCGACAGGAATACCCTCATAGGGTCCTTCTGATTTATCATCCCCGGGGGGGAATACTCCCCATACGCCATTGACTACAGAAGCGCAGCCATCACCTGATTCCCCACAGACACCCGACAGTAATCCAAGATCCGGTTGTTTTCCTGCATGCAGAGAAAGTAGCGAAGAACACATCCACAGGGCCACTAATGAAAGCGCTCCTGCCGCCCATCTCAATTTCAAAGCTTTTGACATTGGTGCCTCCGATTCAGAGTTTCCGTCAATGAGTCGATCTGATCAAGTTCAGAGCATACGCAGTTCAATGCAAAATGGCCAAGGGGTAACGAGATTCTTCCTGTTTCATGACGATGAAATTCGTTGATAATGCTCATTCTTGAATCGGGGGGGCTTTTTGTACGCTCTTCCAATACGGCAGCGAATGCCCCAAAGGAGCGCATCCATGAGTATGCAGGAATCACTAGAAATCTCACAAGAGGAATTCTGTCAACGACGTCAGCGACTCTCGGAAACCTTGGATGGCGCAACCGCCGTCATCTTTGCAGGAAAAGGAGGAGGTCTTCATGACGAATTCAGACCAAATCTTAACTTCGAATACCTGACAGGCATCACCGATGAATCAGGTGCCATTCTATTGTTGAATCCTGGAGATCAAAATCCGGCTCGCAGAGAGATACTGTTCCTCGAACCCCACCTTCCAGAATTAGAAAAATGGGATGGCTGGAGAGGACCCATCGACTCCAAGCTTCGGAGTAGTTATGGCTTCAAAAGTTTGATGAGAGTTTCGGCATTTCCGGGCTCATTGCTCCAAGCCTGCAAAAGATCATTGCATGGTATGTGCCTGCATCCATTGGTGAACCATCAGTCTCCGGTAGGACCGGACCTTGAAGTTTTCCAAAAGTTACAACAGAGAATTCCCGGCTTCAAAGTGACTGATGGAAGTTCATTAGTCCCCCAGTTACGGAGCGTGAAATCTAAATCCGAATTAGACATGATTCGGAAATCTGCAGAAATCACTGCGAAGGGATTCCAGAGTATTCTTAATACTCTGAAACCTGGCATCACAGAATTCGATGTTCAAGAAGCCGCAGAACATGCGTACCGAGCCCATGGCTCTCGTGGTCCGTTCTATGGCACGATAGTAGGAGCCGGATTCAATGGCACCATTCTTCACTACAGAGCCAATTGTGACGTCATTGCGGATGGAGAGATGGTCGTTATTGATAGTGGAGCGCGATTCGGAAAAGGCTCAGGTGGATATGGCTCAGATGTCACACGAACCTATCCAGCAAATGGTCGATTTACCGAACGTCAAAAAGAAATCTATTCGATAGTTTTGGAATCTATGGAAACCACCATAGCAGCGGTCAAACCCGGAATTACCTACGCTGAACTCGATTCCATCTCTAGAAAAATCATTACGGATGCAGGATACGGCGATTATTACCCCCATGGCGTAGGACACCCCATTGGACTCGAAGTTCATGATGTTCAACCAGATCACCATGTTGCAGAAGGGGCGATCATCACCATTGAACCTGGAATCTATCTCCCCGAAGAAAACTTCGGCGTCCGCATCGAAGACGACATTTTGGCGACCTCAGACGGCCCCGTAAATCTGACCGGAGAGATTCCAAAAACAATCGAGGATATTGAATCCGCTATGGCGAACACCACCCCTTGAAAGGAGTAGCAAATTGATGACAAGAGAAGAATCCCGAGAACTCCTCACAAGCATGATGGAATCGCCTGCTCTTCTGGCTCATGTCCGATCGGTAGAGATCGTCATGGAGGCATACGCAACAAAATACGGTGAAGACTCAGATCACTGGGCCATCACTGGCCTTCTTCATGATGCGGATTATGAAAAACATCCTGAAGAACACCCAAAGGTGATCACAGCTCTCCTAGAGGAACGCGGAGAAACAGAGAAAGCACATGCGATTCACTGTCATTACACGAAGTGGGGATACAAGTGCGAAACACTCCTCGATAAAGCCCTACTCGCCAGTGATGAACTGACGGGATTGATCATCGCTGTCGCCAGATTACGCCCCAACAAACTTCAAGACTTAACCCCTAAGTCGGTGAAGAAAAAACTCAAGGACAAGAATTTCGCTGCAGGAGTGGACCGGACAGAGGTGCACACGGGTATTGAACTTCTAGGCGTAGATTTAGACGATCACATCTCTTTTATCATCGCAGCCCTAAAGCCCTTCGAAAAAGAAGTGATCGTTTGATCCCAATCAGCCGCCACGAGTGAACTAGGTACTTGGCTGATCATCCTCTCAGGATAAGATCTATATCAGATCGATTTAAGCTCACATCGAGACAGAAAAGCGGTTTCCTTGGTCTATAGAGTTGAACGACCCAGCCTGCCTCTGCTGCTGTCGCTACCTGTGCTCATTCTGCCTGCACTCTTGCTCATGGGTCTGCTTCTTATCTCGTCCACCTCCGAACTCGTCTTTGGCAACAACAGCAGTGAAGATCCGATGGCTCTTCCGAAAATATCCTCCCCTGATACCCCCAATACAAATTCCAATGTTGCCGAGCCCAATCTGGACGACGTCGATGAACCTTCAAGGAATCTAACGTGGTGCGATGTCCCCCTCGATAGCCAGCAACTGCGTCAGACTCTCGACCAGTTTTGGTTTTCCCGTTTAGATGAAAACGAACTTACCCCCCCAGAAGAAGCCTCACCTGAACAACTGCTCCGTAGACTCCATTATGTCGTCACAGGTCTACCTCCCACTCCAGAAGAGTTGGAATCCTTCCTCAATGACACCACTGAGAATCGCTGGAACCTACGTATTGAGAATTTATTAGCCAGTGAACAGTACGGCGTTCATTGGGCACGTCATTGGTTGGATCTGGTGCGCTGGGCTGAAACTGACAGTTACGAAAGAGATCGCCTCAAACCAGGTGCATGGAGATACCGAGACTGGGTCGTCGACGCATTTAACTCGGATATGCCCTATGACCAATTCATCATTTCCCAGTTGGCCGGAGACGAGCTGGAGAATGAATCACTCGACCAGCACGTGGCCACCGGATTCCTTCATCTCGGCGTACGGAATGATGAACCCGCAGATCTAAAACAAGCCATCTTCGACGATCTCGATAGCATGCTGGACACGACCTGTCGATCAATGCTGGGTATCAGCATGGGCTGCGCACGCTGCCATGATCACAAGGGAGACCCTATCCCTACTCGTGACTACTACCGAATGCTCTCATTTTTCGAGGGCATGAAACCTTATAAAACAGGGGGTGGTAACGGGATCAATACTACGAATTTTGTACGGGATTTGCCCATCGACCTCGGCAGCAGCAACTTCGATGAGAGCCTCGAAAGTTGGAAACGAGAACACTCAGAACGTCATTCTGAGATTACACACCTGTTAGAAGAAGTGAGTGAGCGTTGGGGTGAAGAAATCCTCACCGAGGCAAACAACACCACCCTCAACGACAGCACGGTTTACTTAGATTTCAATCAGCCCCCTCATACCGATTCTGCTAAATCGGAAACAACAACTAACATTGAGTATGAAGAAGTCCACACCCAAAGAGGAACCGGCAAGAATGGTTCACCTTCTCTATCTCTCGCTGGTACTGGATACGTAAGTATTCCCCGACCCGTCCAAGACAACTTCACGATATCTTTCTGGTTCAAAACAGATCGTCTCGGCAGAGGTAACAATAGAGATCTACGCTGGATTTTGGGCTCAGGTCTCGTCGACGGAGAAATCTCCGGGATCGTTCCTGATTTCGGAATCTCCCTCGTTGCAGATCATGTCTGCGCAGGTGTCGGAGATCCTGAAGTCTTCATTCATGGTCCAGGACAGATGAACGATAATCAGTGGCACCATGTTTGCTTCACCCGAAACATGGAGACGGGAAGAATTGCTCTCTGGACAGATGGAGTCGAACGATCTTCTGCCACGGGGAGCAAGAAATCTCTGAATCGGCCAGAGAAAATAAACATTGGAAGAATGCTCCCCGGTGCAGGATCACTCCAAGGGGAAATGGATGATGTTGTTTTTTGGAACAGGGTACTTTCTTCACGAGAAATAATAGACCTATCGATGGGTGGAGGCACTCTTCCGGAACATGTTCAACTCGTTTCGGAACGACTCGGCAAGGCAGAAGGCCAAAGGCTGGAACAGGCGATAGAGCGTCTTATCGAGTTAAAACGTCCCACACGAGAGTTCGTTCAAGTCCTCTCTGCACAGGAACAAAAAAAACTCCCCAAAAGCTATATTCGGATTCGCGGTGCCGCTTCCGCTCTGGGAGATGAAGTCACACCAGGATTCCCTCAGATATTAGGTGGAGCAGATGCTTCCATCGAGAAGCCCACGGATGGAGAAAGCAGCGGCAGACGCTTGACGTTAGCACGCTGGATTGCAAATGAAGAGAATCCCAGAACCGCACGAGTCATGGCCAACAGAGTCTGGCAGCATGTTTTTGGTGAACCAATAGTTCCGACTCCGAATGATTTCGGAATTTTCGGACTCCCTCCTTCAGACGCTCAACTTCTCGACAAGTTAGCTCTCGATTTAGTCGAGAGCGGTTGGAGCATTAAATCTCTCCTTCGTTCTCTGTTGAACAGTTCCGTATTTCGTAGTTCGGGGCGTTTCCATCAAGGCAATGACCGCACGGATCCCGGAAACCGGCACAACTGGAAGTTCCGCGGACGTAGACTCTCGGCTGAAGAGATTAGGGATTCTATTCTCTCTTTCAGCGGTGATCTCAATTTGAAAATGGGTGGCCCAGGGGTATACCCTCCTCTTCCAGAAGAAGTCCTCGCCACATCTTCCAGACCAGATTCGGTATGGAATGAATCTTCAGAAGAGGACTCTTCCAGAAGAAGTATTTATATCCATGTGAAACGATCTCTTCTTCATCCGCTGCTTCAAGCATTTGATATGGCAGACACTGATAATCCATGTCCGGTTCGATTCAATACGATTCAACCCACCCAAGCACTCACTCTGCTCAATAGTGATTTCTCCGAGCGACAGGCGATATCATTTGCAGATCGACTTGAAAACGAACACTCCAATAATCGGGACCGGATTCGATCCTGCATGCTCATCGTTTCCCAGAAAATACCGGCTCCACATCGAGTTGATGAGAATCTTACGTTTTTTGAAAACTTAAAATCAGAGCATGAACTGAATGACCGACAAGCCCTTGAGATTTTTTGCCTTATGGCATTAAACCTCAATGAAACGGTCCACATAGACTAAAGTTGAAAGGCACGGCATGAGTCAAGACAAGGGTAAAGATCCAGCAGGACAGTTTTGCGGTAGAACCCGAAGAGAGTTTCTGTGGGAAGCCGGAGCAGGCTTCACATCGCTCGCACTTGGGGGTTTATTGGGCCAAAATTTCTTTGCGGGTCAAAGCCTTGCGGCCGATGGGCTGAGTTCATACACCAGCCCCCTAGCCCCCAATCCTGCAATGATTCCAGCAAAAGCAAAGTCAGTCATTTTCCTCTTCATGTATGGAGGCCCGAGTCATGTCGACACCTTTGACTACAAACCCAAGCTCTATCCTTTAGATGGTCAAAACATTGAAGTGAAAACCTTTGGGAGAGGGGGTCACCGTAAAAGCGGTCGCGTGGTCGGACCGAAATGGGATTTCAAACCCTACGGAGAATGCGGCAAATACGTCAGTGATCTCTTCCCAAATGTAGGCTCAATGGTCGACGACATTTCATTTGTTCATTCTATGACCGCTGATTCACCTCTTCATGGTTCTGCTATGCTGATGATGAACTCCGGAAAAGTTCTCAGTGGAGCACCCTCTTTAGGATCATGGGCCAATTACGGCCTAGGCTCTCTCAATGAGAACCTGCCTGGCTTCGTTGTCATGCTCGATAAAACCGGGGGGCCCATTTCCGGTGCAAAAAACTGGTCCAGTGGATACATGCCTGCCCAATACCAAGGCACCGTTCTGAGATCAGAAGGCGTTCCGATTTTAGATTTAGAACCGGGTCAACTCCTTGGAGGAGGAATCCAAAGATCGGTACTCGATCACCTCCGTACTGAAAACGAAATTCATGCCGCAGCTCGAGTGGGAAATCCTGACCTCGCCGCTCGCATCGCCAGCTATGAATTGGCCTATCAGATGCAAAGCAGTGCACCAGAGGCGGTAGACATCGCTACCGAGGATGAGGAGACAAAATCTCTCTACGGAATCGATCGAGACAAAACTGCAGACTTCGGTCGTAAATGTCTCATGGCCAGACGACTCGTCGAACGTGGAGTCCGTTTCATTCAGATCTATTCTGGCGGTAACCATAATGACAACAATTGGGATGCCCATGGAGACCTCAAGTACAACCACGACAAGCATGCCGGAGCCACGGACCTCCCCGTAGCAGGGCTCCTCAAAGATCTCAAAAGAAGAGGCCTACTCGATGAAACACTGGTGATTTGGGGTGGTGAATTCGGACGACAACCCACTGCAGAATATGAACATCTTACTGGAAGAGATCACAACTCTTATGGATTCACCATGTGGATGGCAGGGGGCGGTGTGAAGGGTGGAACCAGCATCGGCAGCACCGATGAACTGGGAGCTGAAGCCGTCGAAAAACCCCTTCACGTCAAAAACCTTCATGCCACCGTTCTGCAACTGATGGGCCTAGACCCCAACCGTTTGAGCTATTTCCATGCCGGATTGGAAGAAAAATTGGTAGGCGTAGAGGGAGCACAGCCTATTTGGGATGCTATCGCCTGATCACTGCTCGATAAGTCACCTCCTTGACGTTATTCTCGAGTCATATCCGAGGAGGTACTGCGGTGTATCCAGATCAAGAGAATTACGCAAAATCCAAGAACACAAAGTCGCAGGAAAATGCGATTTCAGATATCAGTTCTTGCTACACAATCCCTTGTACCAGTCTGATGGGGTTTCTCCTTTTCATACTTCTCCCAGCGGTGGCATGGGGACAGTTCAACCCGACTTCTTCAACAACCTTTGACAATCTAGAGGCAGGACTTCCTTCCGGTTTTTCTCAACAAGCCTTCTTCGCAGAAGGTGATGAAGGACCATCCAGTCTTGTGGTCACTTTTGATCGAGGCTCATTCTCCTTTAACGGATATTCTCCGGGACAACTCGTCGGAGGCCTTGTCGTTGACCTGTTAGTCCCCTCTCCGATTCTCACTGTTGAAGGTTTAATCATCGCTGAAGTTCAAGTGATTTCGGTAGGCCCTAATAGCTTGACTGCGAATGCAGTGGTGACAGAAGTCACAGGGAATGTGATTCCTGGCCTAGCGTTTCTTGGAATTCCGGATCCGACAGGGGCGACGGCATTCAATGTTCTTTACACCGATCTTCCAGGAGATTCAGGTGCTGTCATGAACGTTTCGGATGCAGGCTCGCTGCCATTGAGCGGCGCACTGGGATTCAATGTCCCCCTGACATGGAACACTCCTGCAATATTGACTCATTCTCCATTTGGAGGAGAACTCACCGTAGAAACAACGCTGACATCTTCCAGTGGTGCAACGGTCATCTTGCCAGAAAGCTTCTCTCTATCTGGAGGGATTGCTCCCCCGCAGCCGGTCACCGCTTTGAACTGCAATACCGCAGCAGAATCGGTGCAACTCAGTTGGCAAAACTCAGGAACCTACGATTCGATCGACATTTTCCGAAATGGATCCCTCAGGGCGACCATCGTGGGAGATGCCACAGGGTTCTTGGATACCAGTCCAGAACCTGGACTCAATCAATATGAAGTAAAAGGAGTCCTGTTTGGGCTCCCCTCTACAGGAACCTCATGCTCCACTGAGGTTTCCGTACCGCTCAATCTAGTCGGGCTACCCACTCTGGATGCAGCCCCTGCGAATTCGTTAAATCTGGATATCACGGCGTCACTGGAACTTCCAACGGAAGGGTTTTCTCTTCCCATCACCTACGACCCTCTTCTCTTCAGATTTGACGGCGCCACCATCGACCAATCCGATTCTGCAGGCGCAGAGTTCTTCATGGTCGAATCCGATGGCATCACGGGAGTCACGAGTATTTTCCTTCTCTATGATTCCGCTGACGTCGAACACATCCCTTCTGGTATCGCCAGAGTGCTGTGCCAAATTCAGGGTATTGTTAGGGAATCCGTCAACGAAGGTACTCAAGTCACTCTTTCGCTTCCTGTGGTTGCAGGTACTCCTCCCGTAGCAGCCATCATCGTTCAAAATAATGGCGCTGGATATTCCCCCCAGAGAACCGATGGCATCATTAATGTCGTGGGCCCGCCGACGACAGCTTTTAGTAGAGGTGATGCCAATCTAGACTTGTCCCTCGACCTTGCCGATGCCATCGCTGTATTAGGATTTCTCTTTTCGACAACGGGTACGGCCGGCTGCATGTCGGCTCTCGATGCCAATGACGACGAAACCGTCGACGTCGCAGATCCTATTCAGATTCTGGATGTGCTTTTTGGAGGGGGAGCCCCTTTACCCGAGCCCAGCCTAGGAAATTGCTCATACGATCCGACAGCGGGAACTCTGACCTGTATTCAAGGGGCCTGTCCTTAATTCCTATTCTTCTTTAAGGACAGTTTGAATAATCCTCACATGCAGTGATGGATCCATCCGGATCCTGTCCACAAACAAAAGTAGGCTCCGGTGGAGCGGAAGCTCCTGTAAAGAGGAAAGAGAGAAGCTGACTGGGGTCAGCGACATTAATATCTCCATCATCATTAACATCTGTTGCTGCAACACAGGGAAGAGCACCCGACGAAAATAGGAACTCCAACAGACTCACTGCGTCCGCCAAATTTCGATCTCCATCAGCATTGACATCACCCCGCAAGAAGTCGACATTTGCCCCATCCCCGCAGGACTGTCTCTCCAACGCTCCGATATCAACTCCGTTACAAACTTCTCTTGGAAGCCCCGCGAAATCGACCTGAGTCGTCGAGGATGCTGAGATCGCCATATCCACACATGGAGATCCTGCCGTCGGTGTAAAGTCGCCCAGAGCCGAATCCGAAAATTGCGGATCTACATCGAAATTATCACCGGCAAAGCCACCTTGAATGATGTTTCTCAATGCAACACTCGTCGGTGGGATGGCCAACACTGTAGAGCTTGTGGAGTTTCCGTAGATCACATTGTTCTGAAGAAATACCTGAGAAGTTCCGGAAGCCTGAATCACGTCACCAGAAATCAAATTTTGATTTCCAAAAATTGTACTGTTCACGACGATGAGAAGTCCCTGATCGAGAACCCCCACTGTCGACGCTCCCATTAGCGATTGATTCCCCGTTAAGACGCAATTTTCTAACCGGCAGATGCCGTTCTCTAATAATGTCACTGCAGCAGATTCATTCGCTTGGCAATTCTGGAAACGACAACCTTCAAAAGTGACAAATCCTGATACGGAAACTGTTCCAGTCGCCTGAGAAATCAGATTTTGAAAATGGCAGTTACGAATCAGGTGACCCGTTCCCGGGAACTGCACTGGGTTTTCTAAACCTGCAGAAGAACTTCCCACGACCTTGAGGCCTTCAAGGAAAATATTATCTCCTGTAAACTGCAAAAGGCGTGCTGATCTATCCAGTGGCCGTGCAGGAATCTCATCCGTCGTGATCTCCGTCAGTCCGTTGAAGACCAGCCCCGACTCCCCTCCGATTCCAGATAGGCCTCCTGGCAATCCCGGAAGAGATCCTCCTGCTCCGCCTGATCCCCCTGATCCACTCGTCACTAAAGTGTTGAATCCTGTGACGGCAACCCCATCTGTCCAGGCTGCGAAACTGTCTCCACCTCCGCCGCCACCACCGCCGCCGCTCTCTCCCCCATGACCTCCATCGCCTCCCTGGCCACCGCCGGGAGAACCACTGGAGCCATTTCCTCCCGATCCTCCTAAACCTCCGGTTTGCCCTCTTCCTGGAGATCCACCAGTTCCACCGTCACCTCCTGTACCGAGGATGATGGTGCCTCCAAAAAGTTGCACATCGCTACTCCCCAGAATGAAGAGGCCAAAGCTGGATCCTCCACCTCCACCCCCTTCTCCCGGATTGGGCGATGGGATGCCCCCACTGCCTCCGCCACCACCACCGGCACCGTAACTATCGGTTCCATCATCACAGCCACCCGATCCGCCTCCGCCACCGCCGCCGCCTCCAGGCGTACCGCTGGATCCGGGATTCCCTGACTCGACACTCCAATAATTCGCTTCGACCATGCCACCCGAGAGTCCGCCAGATCCACCCGCCCCCGGAGATCCTTCGGATCCCGGAGCTCCGTCTCCACCGGCAGAACAGGTTCCTCCTCCCGAGCCACCTAATCCCCAGCCTGAAGCTCCAGCACCGTCCGATCCTGAGTTCCCTGAAGTTGCATCATAGTTATCGCAAAAAGGGTTCGGGATTGTCGCGCAACAGTTGAAATCCATAGTTCCACCTGCGCCGCCATTCCCACCTCCAGTGGGGCCTCCTCCGCCTGCCAACCCCCCAGCACCGACAGCAGTCGCATCACAGAAGGAAAAGTAGGAATCGGAATTTCCTCCCCCTTGACCACTCGCTGCCGGATTAGAAGACAAATCGGTTCCGGCAATTCCGAAACTCCCCGGAGCCCCATCTCCACAGAATATTGAAACCCTGTGAAGTTTCAGGTTCGAATCCTGTACATGAAGTGCGTAAGAACTGCGGGCGACTCCATTGACAGAACCCGTGGCATGAATCCCTTGTATCTCTACATCAGCGATTTCTGTACCGAGAGACAAACCCTGTGCACTCACTGTCACGGCTTGGCCGAATTCATCGATCCCCCCGAGAAATATGGTTTCATGCCCTGGTGTTCCAGATTCGGCCCATTCCCAATTGGAGTCGTAGCCCCCCTGAATAATGAGACCATCGCGAAGAATGACCGTTCCAGAATAATTGCCGGATTGAACGCGAATGATTTCTAGTCCAGTCTCAATGGCTCTTTCGATTCCTTCTTGAATCGTCGCACATGGGAGTTCGGTGCTCAGACCACAGAAAGGTGCATCGACACCATCTGTACTGGAGACATAAATCGCCTGAACTCTTCCATCCAAAATCGAGTCGTACAAAGAGAGATCTCTTATTCCGGGAACCGGATAAGAGGAACCGGCAAAGCCGCCGAGGATCGAGACTCCACCTGGAATAACGAACTGCGAAGTAGTATTACCAGAGACTTGGCCACCACCTTGATCCGCAGCGTACAACCCTCCGGCGACGAATATTTCATCCCCTGGTAATGCGACCAGTAATGCCTGCTGCAAATCTCCAAAGGCATCTCCCCAACTCAATCCTGAATTCCCAGATGCGGAGGAATCCACGTGATAGGTCACGCCTTGGCCATTGATCCTCGGAGTCATGAACATGGAAATGATCAAACAGATCATCACAAGAGATGCGATATGCCCCATGTTGAAGGGGGAAACCCTATTGCTACGAACCATGAATGAGACCTCCCTGTTGAATAGATCAAGGAGTTCTATTTTCCCGTATCTCGGACAGGAAACAAGGATCAGATCCGCAGGGTTCTGAGGCCGAGGAAACCCTCTAGGGGCAGGGTAATGCGTCGGGAGTCGGATCTACCCCAGGTGTCGGGAATGGCAATTCAGGAGGTAAGCCACCCGAAAACAAGTACGCCAACAGATTGATCGCATCTGCAATATTGATCGTTCCCGAATCGTTCACGTCCATAGAGCTCTGACAGCTCGACGGAGGTCCACCGCTAAAGAGATACTCTAAAATCGAAATAGAGTCCGCAAGATTCACAAGGGAGTCTGAATTTGCGTCTCCCCGTAGAAAAAGAACTCCAATCGGCCCCGTCACATCTACCGTGCAACTGGATCCCGCTGAAGATAAGCCATTGGAGACGCCGACCAGTTCCCAGACATGAGTCCCCGTCGTCAGCCCCGAAGAAATGTAATCTTCAGTCACTCCGGCTAACTCAACTTCAAGAACACCATTTTTGAAAACCTGAAGACTGTCATAGCCCACAGGATCGTTCACCCATGTCAGCTGAACCGAAGATCCCTGCTGTTGTTCTTCACATAGAAGATTCCCCACCGGAGCAGGAGGAGTCACAGGACTATTATCCAAATTACAAATCACAGGTGAACTCGTAAGTGAAGATCGGACGGCTATCACTTGGTAAGTCAACAATTCCAAAGGGGCGTTCATGTCATTAAAAATCACTGTATCGCCTGCGAGGTTGGTCAAAAATACACCCTGCCTCTGAATTTGAATCAGATCATAGTCAGTATTCCCCAAATCCCACTGAATAGTGACACCACCGGGGCAACAACAGGCCAAGTTTTGAATTGGTTCTGGAGGGGTAACAGGTGGACTTCCCAATAGATCGATAGCGAGATTCAAATCTGCGGTCAAATCAATCCCAGTTTCGACATATTCGTTCAATCCACTCCCAATCGGTGGAGTGATCAGGAGATCATAAACCCCGGGAAGTTGACGAACTGCGAATACGCCAAGTGCATCGGTATCATTGCCAAACATGTATACTTCAGCTCCGGTTACAGAGTCTGTGAGTAAGATTTCACATTCAAGTACAGGATCAGGCCCAGCTAAGACTGTTCCCGTGAATGCTGTACCTGAAGGCAATTCCACCATTCCAAGATTCGTGTTTCCCAGAACCTCGATACTAGGAAACACCGCTGGAGCAAAGCCCGTTAGAAATGAAGGGCGAAAAGCAATGTCGTAAGTATCAGGAATCACCTGAACTGAAAAATTCCCAGAGGAGTTAGCATTGTCGTGAGCAGTGGGGATCTCAATCCCAGTGGAAGAGATAATGAAATCAAGATCTGTTCCAGGAACAATATTCCCAGAATCACCCACAACAGATCCTGAGACAGCGACACCCTCAGGGAGTGTAATGATTCCGACATCGAGACCCGTGTTAGGCACCACGATGACCGACAATGCTGGAACGAGAGAGGATCCCTGAACGGGGTCCACTTCAATCTCCATTTGCCCATCAGGAGCGAAAACAGAAAACTGCCCCGAACCATTCGTGTTATCACTAGGCGTTACTATTTTTTCCCCAGTATTAACATCTCTAAGATCAATATCCGCAGAGACCACGGGATTTCCTGTAGGGTCCAGAACCGTTCCCGTAATCAGGCGGCCCTCTCTCAGTCGTACATCTCCAAGATCTACATTTCCAAAAATCGGACTGTCTCGGAGTTCTCTGGGCACCATAATTATGGGAGTACTCGCAACACTTGCAGTGAATTGAACATCCCAAAATCCAGGGCTTACTTTTGTATTAAAGAAGCCGTCCGCCCCTGAAAAATCTCCAGAAAATGCCTGAACGAGTCCTGTCAGAGAATCAACGAAATCAAGATCGACGAAAGGCAAAAACTCGAAAGATTCACCGACAACTCTGCCACTCAAAATAGAGGCATTGGGCAGTACGAAAGATCCGAGATCTGTGTTCCCATTAATCGTTACAGGAATATTCCCTAAACCAAAAAACAGCTGAGTAGATCCGGGGTTTATATCTAAAAGATATGATCCCGCTGGAACAACCTGGCAAATCACGGCGGTAAAAGTGCCATCCAAAATAGTAAAATCAGAAGAGAGATTCAGTAATAGTCCTGAGACCGGATCAATCAAATCCAAATCGACTGAACCGACTCCAGCCCCGTTGTCATCCAGAACACTTCCCGTCAGGATCCAAGAAGTTGGGAGGCACTGGCCACTCAACCCGGGAAAAGGAATCGACAACAGAAGGAATAACAGGAGCCATCGAGACGCTCCTGGGGATCCGATTTCTTGTACAAGTCTGAGTACATTTTGAAGTCTTGACATGGATCCTCATTCACTCGACCCTCGGAAAAGTTTACAAAGACTGGCGAGATTGGAGAAATCGGTCCAAAACCAGCAACAAACGGGTCTGTTAACAAAAATAAATATTCCTTTAATCTACCTTCTCAAGCCCGCTTTATCATGGAAAATTTAACAAAAGGTGCACAGTTTTCCATATTCGCAATTTGATAGAGAGGCCTAGGCTTTGATCAAATATCTAGGTTCCAAGAGACTCCTGATTCCCGGCATTGAGGCCGTGATGAATAGCCTTCCCTTCAAGGGTAGCGTTATCGACTTATTCAGTGGTACTTCCAGAGTAGGTCTCTCAATGAAACAATTGGGGTGGAAAGTATTACTCAATGATTGGAATCAATACGCCAGAGTGATTTCAACAGCACACGTTGTTTGCGATGAAGACAGATCCAAAGAAGTTCACGAACTCATTAACTTGCTCGAATCAGCCCCCTCTGTAGATGGTTGGTTCACTGAAACCTATTGCAGAAAAAGCAGGTACTTCACACCCGAAAATGGAATACGAATCGAAGGGATTCGAGAGTTTATTGAAACTCTGGATCTGGACGACGAATTGAAATGCGTTGCCATATGTTCAGTAATGGAAGCTGCCGACAGAGTAGACTCCACGGTTGGAGTACAAATGGCTTACCTCAAACAGTGGTCCAAGCGATCATTGCAAACCTTAAAACTCAGACCACCCGCTTTAGTGAAGCAAAGTGAATTTGGCAAAGCGAGTGCACATTGTATGGAAGCTCAAGAAGCGGCTTCCAAATTAGTCGCGGATGTTGCCTATCTCGATCCGCCTTATAACCAACATAAATACATCGGCAATTACCATGTATGGCAAACACTCGTTCAGTGGGACCAACCAGAGGTCTACGGCATCGCTTGCAAAAGAGTCGAATGCCGAGAAAAAAGAAGTGATTTCAATTCCAAGCCCGGGATTCAGGGTGCGATGAATCGACTCATAGAAAACCTTCAGTGTGAAGTTAAAATCATTTCATTCAGCAATGAAGGTTATCTACCAAGAACGGATATGGAATCATTACTACTGGACCACGGAAAACTACAAGTCCTATCCAGAGCACACGATCGTTATGTTGGAGCGAAAATTGGGATCCATGCACCTTCTGGCAAAAAGGTCGGACAAGTATCACATTTAAAAAATACTGAATTCCTCTATGTTCTCGGAGAGGTCGATTTGTCTTCAGGAATATGTGAAGAAGCGGGCTGGAAGATGGAGAGCCCACTGCAAACCGGCTAGTTCGATTTCCCAAATAATGCCAGAATTTGCTCTTGGAGTTCCTGGTCTTCAGTTCCCCAAGATTTGAACCAGCGCTCAAGGCGTTGGCTGAACGATTCATCCTTCAATGCTTCCCCATTTGCCAAATCAGGGATTCGATTCCAAAGTCGAGGCTGACTCTTGAGAAACTCTGCGAAGTAAAGGCTGACAGTTCGAATCTCTTCCCGATTCATGACACCGCTGGACAGTGATTCTCTGTGCATCTCATACCATTGTTGAAACTTCTCACGGGGTACAGACTCACATTTCTGCTCGGTGCGCACCGCATACTTTGAAAGGTGAGGAGCAAATGATTGAAGACTTTTATATGGGGGATCAGACTTCCATTTCACGGAAAGGTCGTGGAGTACACGAAGACTAACGGCTTCGCAGATCATTTCTTCAAACCAATCATGGGGACTGGATAAATGGGACTCAACTTCCGAAGATTTACGACAGTACGCATGCGTAAGCTCATGCGAAAACTGATAGATCAACTGACTCCAATATCGACCATCAGTTTCGAGTTTGACCCGGAAACCACCATCTTCATCTCGCTTGTGAAGTAGGATCGGCCCACCTTTGGGCTCGACACGGAGAATACTTTTTAACTCCGTACCTATCATTTCCCTGACATATGAGTCCACGGAGTTCAGGACCGAAGCGATTTCCTCGACGGAAACATCTCCCCAATCACCCTCAACAACCTCGACTCTCTCTCCCTGAACATCTTCCTGAAGAGAGGCTGCATCGATCCTCGTACTCCACAAGCCCGACAGGATCAAACATGTGCTGAGTACCACCCCGATTCGGGCTAACACTGAAATCATGCTGCCTCTGACGACGATTCCGAATCTTCCTCATCTCCCTGAATGAAAGTACGCGGCTGATAGAAATACGCCACAGCCATGAATAGGAATGCTGTTCCGAGCATGACCTGTGTAAAGAACCAGAAGTACTCAGCCCCTTTCAGGGTCGTTGCACCACCTAGCCTTTGAGTCACATCTGATGAAAATTCCTGCTTCGCCACTTCATTTAGGGAGCTAGAATTTCTCACCGGCAGGAAATCGGTCATAGGAGGAGCGGCTTTACCCTGATTGTTGGGATCCTTGAGGAAATCTTGGACAGCCAGCTCTGCCTTACGATTTTCTATCCACGTGTATTCACCAGAGACCGATTTCCCAGAAGCCATTTCCAGACGCTGCTCAGCTTCAGAGGAACAATTTCGAGAGACTTCGATCCAAGCGTCATCCGACGTATACCTTAATGAATCTTTTCCATCTGAAGAGATGTGGAAAATTCGGCTATTCAGCAACTGGTACCTCAATGGCTGACCAAGGCAGTCGGTCAACACACTCAGCTTTACTTGTCCCTCTTCAGTCAGAGGGAGACGATCATTCTCGTCCCAGAATTGACCGATCATATCGCGAGCCTGCAGCAGTACAGTTTCATCTGCAAGGGTGAGCGAACTCTGGCGTAAAGCGCCATCGCTCTTCAGATAACCTATCGTATTGGCCTTATCAGCACTCACTTCCGAAGAATAGACAAAGCTGTATCCGTCCTCTTGAGATCTCCATGAATCGTCTACCCGTGAAAGAGCAACCTCTGCTCCTTTCTCAACCACAATGATATGGTTAACGGCAGCAGTGAAGAAATTGCCTAGAGAAACACTCATCAGGAACAAAGCCATGATGACGGATTTCATTTTCTTAGGTGCTTGGGTATACGCGAATTCAAGTCCGGTTATCGAAACCATAACTTCAGAGGCGGTCAGGACCGCATAAGCGAGAACCTGCCAGCCAATGCTCGGAGTTTCTCCGGCATCTATCCATGACTGTGCAAGTGCAACTAAACCAAAACCACCCACCATGACAAAGAGGCCCAATGATATTTTTCGCAGGGGTGTCAAAGTCCAAACACTGTTTATTAATGGGTAAACGACAAACTGAAAAATCGGAATATAGATCAATATCATTATCGGGTTGATCGCTTGAATCTGGGACGATAGCCAGGTCACTCCGAGCCAAGTTCGATTCATATCTTCTGCCTGTAACACCCACGAAGATCCGGTTTGGTCAAATAGTGCCCAAAAAACTGCGATGAAAATAAAGACGATTGAGACTTTGAGAAGTGCGCCTCTTCCAACTGGACTTTTTAACTCCTCAAACCACTCTGCCCCACCCGCCGGAATATGGATGAAGACTTTTCTTCCCATCCAAAAGAGAACTGTGGCAGTCGCCATCAAGACTCCAGGAATACCGAAAGCGAGATGCGGTCCATACCAGTTGAGAAGCCAAGGTGTCATCAGAGTCGAGAGAAACGCGCCGGTATTAATTGAAAAGTAGAACCATCCGAAAGCTTTAGGTAATAAATGTGAGTTTTTAACACCGAACTGATCTCCCACATGAGCAGACACACAGGGCTTTATCCCCCCCGAGCCCAATGAGATCAAAAACAAACCGGATACCAGTGCATACCATGGACTGACCGAATCGCTGAGGCCCATCAATGCAAGTGTTCCATGACCGGCACAATAGACGAGACTCAGAGTGAGGATCGTCATATATTTCCCAAGGAAAATATCTGCCAGTAACGCGCCGAGAAGCGGCGTGAAGTAAACAGCCGTAGTAAAGAGATGGTAATACTCTACAGCAGTGGCTCCCACCATGGGTTCAACAGATTGAGATCCTGGAAGAAGGAATAAATACTGGGTCATAAAAACGACCAGAATCCCCTTCATTCCATAGAAGCTAAATCGCTCTGCGGCTTCATTACCGATGATGTAGGGAATCCCTTTGGGGATCTCACTCGTCTGGGGTGGAGAGGTCAGATACTGGGACGACATTTAATCCTCACTTCTTCCTGAATAATCCACCGAAGCTCAGCTGTGCGAGCTCAGCTGTGCGAGCTCAGATGATCGAGTTCAGATGTATCGAGTTCAGATGTATCGAGTTCAGATGCTGGCCCCGATGAGAGAGTCGGAGTCGTGATCTGTTTGAAGAAGTGTGGCAAAGGAGAGGAGAAGTTGCAACGGTGTCGATAGTTGGCATCGGCAAAAAATTGAAGGAATACAGCTAGTCATCGGCTAATACTGAACTAACTTCCTCTATCAAGTCCACGATACTGAACGGTTTCTGCAAATAAGAAGTGCAGGAAAGGTCATCACCTAGGAAATCTGTGTCGTAGCCAGATACGACGATGACTTTGGGCGTGATTTGCTGGGAATCCAGATAATTGAGCAGTTTCCGGCCCCCTCCGTCCGGCATCACCACATCTGTCACTACCAAATCGTATTCCACTTTCCCACAATTAATAAAATCGATCGCCTTACTGATCGTCAATGCACCATCAACATGGTGATTTTCCTCACGTAAGGCTTCGCATGCGATTTCGAGGATTGCAGGTTCGTCTTCAACCATAAGTATTTTGGCTTCCCGAATTTTCGGTTTCTCTTTTTTCTCCGGTTCTGAATCCCTCCTCATACTCGCGTCAGCATCCAGAGGTAGCAGTATCTCGAAATCGCTACCTTTCCCCAACTCACTTTTCACACGGATAAAACCACCGCTTTGCTTGATGGTTCCGTAGCAAGTTGCAAGTCCAAATCCAATGCCTTCATCGACGTCTTTCGTCGTAAAGAAAGGCTCAAAAATCTTCTCCAAATTTAATGCATCAATACCTGCGCCATTATCGACAACTGATACAGAAGCATACTCACCAAAATCGAGGCCCAAGTCAGGCGCTTCATGGATTCCGACTTCGACTTTCTTAGTTCTGATGACTATTTCCCCACTACCTTCGATAGCGTCTTTTGCGTTAATCGCAAGGTTCAACAACACTTGATGGAATTGCACCTTGTCTACGATTACAGGCAATTCCTCTTCCGAATCTCTAATATATTCAAAGCTCACTTGAGGAGTCGCGACGACATCGCTGAGAAGCCAGACTCCTTCTTTGACAAGATCCACGAGATTACACTTCGCTGACTTCAAGACTTGCTGTCGACTGAAGGCGAGCAATTGACGCGTAACACTGGCCGCCTCGTTTGCCGCTACTTTTATCCTCTCCGACTCGTCCAGCGAACGTTTAGCCTCTTCAGGAAGAAAACCCTGTAACCTTTCCACAGAGGTAAGAATGATCGTGAGTAGATTGTTGAAGTTGTGCGCAACTCCACCAGACAAACGGCCGATGGCTTCCATTTTCTGGGATTGGCGAAGAAGCTCTTCTAAATCTCGCGTCTCCATAAGGTCAACCAGCAAACCCTGATAACCGCCCTCAAAAACACGATTGGAAGTCCAGCGCATCCAATGGAACTTCCCTTCACTATTCTTGACTCGGACTTCAGCCGTCCTCGATCCTTCAATAGCTTTTGCCAAAATTGCTCGATCTTCAGAGTGCACCAAAGTCAGCAAACTTGATCCGAGAATCGGATAGAAATCTCCACCTAGAATTTCGCTCCAGGCACTACTCACGAAATCTATACGCTGACGATCGTCAAACCGGATAACGATACATGGCAGATTGTCGATCAGGCTTCGATATCTCTTACGAGATTCGTCGAGCTTTCTGTTTTTCTGAGCCAACTCTTCGATTAATCGATAGTTCGATTCAATCTGAAGTTCTTCAGGATTTCTGTTGTCATTAGGCGTCACGCAGATACTCCACTATTTATCATTAAATCTTTGCCTACTCCCACTTCTGCATAGAGCGGGAAAATTTGCTCGCAATAAAACTGCTGCTCGAAAGCTGTTCTGCCAGCTGTGCAATCGGACAACACAGTGACGTCGAATCCTTTTTCGTGAGCTGAACGACCCGTAGAATCGATACAAACGGAGGTGACAACACCAGCAAGCGCGACCTTGCGCACATTATTATTCCTGAGAATACTTTCTAAATCCGTATTGGAAAAAGCATTCAATCCTCGCTTACCCTTTACCTCAGTGATGACTTCCGAATAAGCCTCGAACTGTTCAATCGTCTCGGAACCTGAAGACCCTCTACAAAATGCCCCTGTATCCTTAATCGTTTTCAAAATTCCGGTCGGCTCATTGAGCTCCGAATAATTCTCGGTGAACTGAATGGGCGTCGAAATCACAAGGACATCTTCACGATCCTTGATGGCCTCCAGTAATTCGAGTGTATTTAAAAGCATTTGGCTTCGCCCCTCAGAATCCTCCAGGGCTCCGGTCAATATTCCTTCAGAGTGAAAATAGTCATTCTGGAAACCGATCAATAAAATGGCAGTCTTATCGACTTTACTCATTTTGCTCCTCTTCAACTGCAAGGGCAGTTTTTGTAAACATGGAACGTAGGGAGGAAGGCCGAAACCAAATAGGCACACAACCACCTCAAGCCCCTAACGAGGGAGCTATGCATCCCTATCCCGTTTTCGAGCACAAAAGGACAGATTTTCTTTAATTACCCCTTTATTGCAGTGCATTCCTGACAATTTATCTCATGCTGGGCCAACAGATCGTCAACGGCAGGTTTTGGAGTTTGAGCCCCTCCTTGACACCCTGCACCCGGCAAACGACCTTGGTCGTGGGTCGATTCTCTCCTGAATCAGCGATTTCGCCGATTCGAGGAGCACTGGAACAGCTTCAGCCCAATAACGGGATAAATCATCGGAGTTGAAGACACTACAGGACCCTCGACTCCTCGTTTAGAAATTCGAACCATGACAGCGTTCCTTTCGCTGCCAATAGTCCAATCAAGGAGGTGCTTCTTGGCATCTATCAAGGGACCAGCCCTATTTCTCGCACAGTACATGTCGGATGAGGCGCCATTTAATCAACTCGACACTATCGTCGATTGGTGCAAAGACCTTGGCTATCAAGGAATTCAAATTCCAACATGGGATTCCCGCTGTATTGATCTCGGCTTAGCAGCCGAATCAAAAGATTACTGTGACGACTGGAAAGGCAAGATTGAATCTGCAGGGCTATCGGTCACCGAACTGTCCACTCACTTGCAAGGACAGCTCGTAGCAGTTCACCCTGCCTACGATGCCATGTTCGATGGATTTGCGGATGAATCGGTACAAGGAAAACCTGCTGAGCGAACGGAATGGGCGATCCAACAGGTCAAGAATTGTCTGAAAGCGAGCCAACATTTAGGCTTGGATTCCATGGTCACCTTTAGCGGAGCCCTCGCTTGGCCTTACGTATACCCTTGGCCCCAGCGCCCTGCTGGTCTTATTGAGGAAGCTTTTAAAGAACTATCTCTTCGTTGGAATCCGATTCTAAATTATGCAGAAGAATGCGGAGTGAACTGTGCTTTCGAAATCCATCCGGGGGAAGATCTTCACGATGGAGCATCCTTTGAAATGTTCCTAGAGGGCGTCAAAGACCATTCACGTGCTTGTATCAACTATGACCCTAGTCACTTCGAGTTGATGGCTCTTGACTACATTGACTTCATCGATATTTATCACGAACGCATCACTGCTTTTCATGTGAAGGATGCGGAGCTCGTTCGCTCCGGCAGAAGCGGAGTTTACGGTGGATATCAAGACTGGAAAGATCGCCCCGGCAGATTCAGAACACCCGGCGATGGAGCCATCGACTTCCAGGGCATCTTCACAGCTTTGACTCGCCATGGTTTTGATGGCTGGGCGGTTGTCGAATGGGAATGCCCCTACGAAGACAAATCAGCCGGAGCGGCAAAAGCCGCAGAGTTCGTGGCAAATCATATTATCTCTGTTACCGACAGTTCATTTGACGACTTCGCCGGAGGAAGTGACCCTTCAGCAAATCGTAAAATTCTGGGTCTGGACGGGTAGGGGTTCGATGTCTCATCGCGTCAGAATTGGAATGGTGGGTGGCGGTCAGGGCGCTTTTATCGGCGCAGTACACAGAATCGCCTTAAGAATGGATGACCAGTTCGATCTGGTCGCAGGCTGCTTTGGAAGAGATCCCGAGAATACTCGGCAAACAGGCGAAGAACTCGGCATCGATCCTGCCCGGTGTTACGACTCCTGGGAACAAATGATCGCTCAGGAGTCAGAGCTTCCTGAAGCGGATAGGATTGAAGCCGTCAGTATTGTGACACCAAATCATGTACATCACGGCCCAGCAACCGCTGCCATGAAGGCCGGCTTTCATGTGATCTGTGACAAACCTCTGTGCATATCCCTGGATGAAGCTCTCGATCTACAAAAGACTGTCACCGAAACTGGGAAAATCTTTGCCCTAACGCATAACTACTCCGCTTCACCCATGGTCAGAGAAGCGCGAGAGCGAGTAACCTCAGGACAAATCGGGACCGTGCGAAAAGTCTACGTTGAATATCTGCAAGGCTGGCTCTCAGACAAACTCGAAGAATCTGGACAAAAGCAGGCGGACTGGAGAACAGATCCTCAACGGTCAGGACCGGTAGGCGCACTCGGCGACATCGGTACTCATGCTCACCAATTGCTCGAATTTATCACGGGTGACCAAATGACCTCCCTCTTTGCCATCCTTGACACCTTTGTGGATGGCAGAGCTCTCGACGATGACGACATGATCCTCTTTAAATTATCAGGAGGAGCCACAGGTACATTGTGCTCAAGCCAAGTGTGCTATGGCCGAGAAAATGGTCTTAAAATCCGAGTATTCGGTACCCGTGGAGCTATCGAATGGGATCAAGAACACCCCAACGATTTAATGGTGACTGAAGAAGATGGTGCAGTGAAAACTGTCCGCACAGCAACCAGTGCTGCCGGTGAAGCATCCGCAAGCCTAACAAGAACTCCTGCTGGTCATCCGGAAGGATATTTGGAAGCTTTCGCAAACATATATCACGCTTTCGCAAATGGGGTGAGAGGGAAAAAATCCGCTCTTGAATTACCCTTTCCAGGAATCACAGACGGTGTCAGAGGAATTCAATTTATTGGCGCAGCTTTGGAGTCCAGCAAAGAGAACTGCTGGGTAGACGTGCCTGGGAGAGAAATTTAATGAACGACGTATATGCACCCACACCTGAAGATCGATTCACATTCGGCCTTTGGACTGTTGGCAATCCAGGTGCAGATCCATTTGGTCCGGCAGTTCGTCCAAAACAAGACCCCTGCGAGATCGTACGAAAGCTCGGCGAGATCGGAGCTTGGGGAGTCAATCTACACGACAATGACCTCGTCCCCTTTGACGCAACGCCAACAGAGCGAGACCGAATCGTCAGTGAATTCAAAAAAGCCTGTGAAGAAAGTGGGATTCAAGTCCCTATGGCAACGACAAATCTCTTCAGTCATCCCATTTTCAAGGATGGCGCATTCACCTCCAACAATCCCCAGGTGAGAGCTTTTGCGATACGAAAAACGATGGATGCGATCGATTTGGGTGTCGAACTTGGAGCGAAGAATTACGTATTCTGGGGTGGTAGAGAAGGAACTGAGGTCGAAGCTTGCAGAGATCCAAGAACTGCTATTCAACGAATTAGAGAGGGAATGAATTTCCTTTGTGAATATGTCATCGATCAAAAATACGATTTAAAGTTCGCCTTAGAAGCAAAACCAAATGAACCACGTGGAGACATCTATTTCCCCACGACCGGCCATATGCTTCATTTCATTGAGACACTACAGCACTCCGAAATGGTGGGCGTAAATCCAGAAGTCGCACATGAAACAATGGCAGGACTTTCATTTGTTCATGGCGTAGGCCAAGCGATGGAAGCCGGAAAACTGTTCCATATCGATCTCAATAGTCAAAAGATTGGCCGATACGATCAGGATTTCAGATTTGGGGCAGAAGATCCTAAACAGGCCTTCCACTTAGTCCGTCTTCTGGAGGGCACAGCCGACGGAGATCGCTGGGAAGGCTCACGGCATTTCGATGCCCATGCCTACAGAACTGAAGATCTTGATGGGGTTTGGGAATTCGCCAGAGGTTGCATGCGTACATACAAAATCCTTAAAGA
>Ga0105349_10000146_pt1 | contig 25457 bp, 17 predicted proteins | sample EN1Hudseemescosm_FD_83661 | JGI IMG/M metagenome (GOLD analysis project Ga0105349, IMG submission 83661) | Methane-oxidizing microbial communities from mesocosms in the Hudson Canyon - EN1B Hudson Canyon | ecosystem: Environmental > Aquatic > Marine > Cold seeps | place: Hudson Canyon...
CCACCCGAGAATCCCCTCGAATTGGAATCCTGGCTGGCTTCCTTTACGAACTGGGAGAAACAACTCCCTCTGGGTAAGGAAAAGCGCGAACTGGGGCCGACACGCTGTCGTCTGTTGCTGGATCGAGCGCAACTGGACACCCGGGGAACTCGTGTGATTCAGATTGCAGGGTCCAAAGGAAAAGGCTCGACCTTACTCTGGATCGAAACACTGCTTTCGGAGAGAGGGCTCAGCGTAGGTGCCACGACTTCGCCACATCTCCATTCTTTGGAAGAACGCATCCGAATCCAGCAACAACCCGTCCCCTTTCAACGCCTTCTCAAGGCACTGAAAACTCTCTATCCAGCCCTGCTTGCTGGACAAAGCCTTGGAGATCCAACTCCTACATTTTTCGATCTCTGGACAGTTTTATTCATCCAACTGGCACTCGAAGAAAAATGTGAAGTCATATTGCTAGAAGTAGGTCTGGGAGGTCCTCTCGATTCAACGACGGCCATCCCCCATGACGTGGGAGTTTTAACGACCGTAGATCTGGAACACCGTGACTTATTGGGAGACACGATCGAAGAAATCGCCGCGGAAAAATCAAAAATCTCCCGCTCTGGCTTCCCCTTTGTCATATCGCAGGGGCCACATCAAAAGACCGCCCTCGAAACAGCCGAAGAGAGACGAGCCCTACCGATTTTGGCGAAGCTGGATTCTCGAATCCCTGACTCGGTCCCCACACACCAAAAAATAAATGCTTCAGCGGCATTGGCCGCTCTCGAAGTAGGAGACATTTATCAAGCCTGGTCGAAGGAAGAAGTACAGCAGGCTTGGGATCTCTTGGAGCTACCCGGAAGACTTGAAATCATTCCCGGAGATCCACCTCTTCTGCTCGACGGTGCTCATACTCCCGCTTCCATGGCTGCGTTTGCTGAAGCCTTTCAGAAGCAAAGGAAATCGGGTGATAAAGGAGCTATCGTCCTCGGAATGCTCTCCGACAAAGAACCCCTATTGACGCTCCAACACCTCTTAGACCTCGAACCTTTTCCAGATATCTGCACACTCACAGTCCCGACAAAACGAGGTCTCAGCGCTGAGGAACTCGCAGAAGTGTTGAAATCCATGCTCAATAACGAAATCGCGCATCATTCCATCCACATCGCGAAAGACCCCGAATCTGCGCAGGAATGGTTAATTAAAAAAGCCGCAATCGGCGAACCGATTGCGGCCACAGGTTCTATGTACTTAGCCGGACTCGTCAGAAACTCTTGGCTCGACAGAAATCAAGCTTAAGAAGTCGGTGACGGAGCGTCTGCTTCCTTGGGTGCCTCAGAAGGAATGATTTTGTACCGAAGAGTGTTTTCGAACACTTCAGCTTCCAGCAATGTTCCTTTTTCGATTTTCCCTCGAAGCAATTCCTCAGCGAGAGGATCTTCGACAAACTTTTGAATCGATCGACGCAATGGCCGAGCACCAAAGTCTGGGTTGTAACCTTCATCGATGAGGAAATCTTTCGCCGCGTCTGGAAGACTCAACTCAATTCCTTGCTCTTGAAGTCGTCCAAGGACCTGCTTCATTTCAATGTCTATGATTTCATCGAGATCAGTTCTGCTCAAAGGCTCAAAGAAGACCGTATCGTCAAGACGGTTAAGGAATTCGGGACGGAAGAACTTTTCAACTTCGCCCATCACTTCTTTGCTCATTTGATCAGAAGTTCGACCCTCTTCCATGTTACGGAATCCAAGAGAACTTTGATTCTTGATCAAGTCGGCACCAATATTCGAGGTCATGATCAATACGACATTTCTGAAGTCGATCACTCGCCCGAAGGAATCCGTAATGTGACCTTCCTCCATCACCTGCAACAACATGTTGAAGACGTCAGAGTGCGCTTTCTCGACTTCGTCAAGCAAGACGACGGAGTAGGGACGACGACGAATCTTTTCCGTCAACTGTCCACCCTCTTCGTATCCCACATAACCTGGAGGAGCTCCAACAAGCCGGGAAACATTATGCTTCTCCATGAACTCGGACATATCCACCTGGATCAATGCGTCTTCCTCACCGAAGAGGAACTTTGCAAGGCTCTTGGCGAGCAGGGTTTTACCCACTCCAGTCGGTCCAAGGAAAAGGAAAGAACCTACAGGTCTTCTCGGATCCTTAAGGCCACTGCGACTTCTTCTGACAGCACGACTGATTCGTTCAATTGCCGCGTGTTGAGAGACCACTGAATCATGCAGCTCGTCTTCCATTTTGAGAAGACGATTCGCTTCTCCACTATCGATCCGAGTCAGAGGGATTCCAGTCATCTTGGCGACGGTATCGGCAATGATCTCATCGTCGACAATTCCACGAGTGGAATCCGCTTTTTCTTTCCAAGCCTCTAGCTCTTCTTCTCTTTGCTTTTTGAGTCGACTGGCTTCATCTCTGAGATTAGCCGCTCTTTCGAAATCCTGCTGTGCCACGGAAGCTTCCTTCTCGCGGTCCAACTCCAGAATTTCCTCGTCGAGGATTTTCAAATCAGGGGGCCTGGTCGACTGCTTGAGGCGGACACGAGATCCAGCCTCATCGATCACATCGATAGCCTTGTCGGGCAGAAATCTTCCATTGATATAACGGACAGCCATATCGACGGCAGATTCCAGAGCGAGATCTGTGTACTCCACGCGGTGATGGGCTTCGTATTTATCACGCAACCCTTTGAGTATCTCAACGGATTGATCACGAGTAGGAGGATTCACGATGATGCTTTGGAACCTTCGCTCCAGAGCACCGTCTTTCTCAATATGCTTTCGATATTCGTCCAGAGTGGTGGCTCCGATACATTGGATCTCACCTCTAGAGAGTGCCGGCTTCAAAACGTTGGAAGCATCGATGGCGCCTTCTGCTCCACCTGCTCCTACGAGGGTGTGCAGTTCGTCGATAAACAGGATCACATTTTTAACCCGGCTGACTTCTGTCATCACCGCTTTGATCCGCTCCTCGAACTGACCTCGATACTTTGTCCCGGCAACCATCAAGGCCAGATCCAAAACAACGATGCGTTGATTTCTCAGGATCTCCGGGACTTCTCCCGACTCAATCTCCTGAGCCAATCCCTCAACAATGGCACTTTTTCCAACTCCGGGTTCCCCCAGGAGCACTGGATTGTTCTTAGTTCTACGCGCGAGGATTTGCATCACGCGTTCGATTTCGTCTTCTCTGCCAATCACTGGATCAAGAGAAGCAGAACGTGCCATCTCTGTCAGATCACGACCGAAAGAATCCAGCGCTGGAGTTTTAGAGTTTCTCGATTTTTGGCCGATAGGCTTTGCTTCCGGCTCGACATCTTCCATCTCTGAATCACCCACATCTGCACCCAGTATTTCAAGAACCTCAGATCGGACATCTTCTAAGCGAAGACCCAAGTCTTTGAGAACTGTGGCGGCAACACCTTGCTCTTCACGGATCAAACCGAGAAGAAGATGCTCAGTACCGATGTAGTTGTGACGTAGCTCCTTCGCGGCTTCCTGGCAAAGTTCTAGGACTCTTTTTGCGCGAGGCGTAAATGGGAGTTGCCCCATATGAATCATGGCATGACCCGTTTGTACCTGACGCTCAATCTCAGCCCGGATCTTGCCCGAGTCGACATCGAGATTCTTCAATACATTGGCGGCGACACCACTGCCCTCCTGAACGAGGCCAAGAAGGATGTGCTCCGTGCCAATAAAATCATGATTAAACCTGTGCGCCTCTTTGCGGGCCAAAGCCATCACCTTGCGAGCACGGTCTGTGAAGCGGTCAAACATGTTTATTTCCTCAAAAGGATCCCTCATGGATCCGTATGGAGCCTTGTAGGCTCCCATTCCCCTGTCAGTATCCCTACGCTCTGCGATCACATTCCTGACACCTTGGTATCTCACTCAGTACCAGGACTTCGATCCTTACTCATAGAGGACGACTCAGACTTCCCATCGGTTCCCGATTTGGAAATTCCGAAGTCCTCTACGCTCATTATCGAGACATGAGACATAATAACCGAAGAATTCACGAAAAGGTCAAGAAGACGAGAATCCTTCTCCAGACGTATCGCCCAGAATACTCCTCAAGAGATCTGCCCTTTTCCGATCACGATCTTCAGTGGTGAGCGGTTCCCCGACAAGGCTCTGTAGATGCCCTGGCTGACTGTGCAAGAACATACGATTGATCTGATTCATGCTGACATCCTCCAGAAATCCCATCGCCACCCCGAGACGTACCAACGACAAATGCTCCAAAGCTTCTTTGCTCGTAATGACACGAGCATGAGAAAGTATCCCGAAAGCTCGACCAATTCGGTCTTCGATACGCTCTCGGCGGCGTTCCAACAATTCGTCTCTCAATTTGCGTTCATACACAATGATGTTTGGCAGGACCGAGGCGATATTTTCGAGTACCTGTTCTTCAGAAAGTCCCAGAGTTCGCTGATTTGAAATCTGGAAAAAGTCTCCTTGAGCCTCGGTACCCTCTCCGAAGAGCCCTCTCACAGCCAGATGGATTTTTGTCGCAGCGCGAGTCATCTCTTCTATCTGACCCGTGATCACCATCGCCGGAAGGTGGAGCATGACGGAAGCTCTCAATCCCGTCCCAACATTTGTGGGACAGGCTGTCAGGTATCCATATTTGCTATGGAAAGCGAACTGGAGATCTTCTTCGAGGGATCTCTCAAGAGGACACATCTGAGACCAGGCTTCTTCGAGTTGATACCCCGACTTCATGACCTGTAATCGCAAATGGTCTTCTTCGTTCCCCATCACGGAAAAGGATTCCGCTTCATCGAAAGCGACTAATCGGGAACCGGATCCCGTGGCCAAGTCATGGCTCACAAGATGACGTTCAACGAGTACCTGGCGCTCGACGACGTCTTTCTTCTCAAGTTCCATTACATGCAATGGCAACCCACCATCGAGTCGTTGAAGAGCGGTTTCAATCCGCTCAGAAACAGCTTTTGATTGGTCTTCAGTGGAAACAGAAGTAAACGGAGAGTTCGCCAGATTCCTGGCCAATCGAACCCGACTTGAAATCACAAGATCGGCATCCGGCCCTGTTCCTTGTAACCATTCCCCGATGTTAGTTTTGAAGTTATCGAGGCTCATGCTCCACTCTCCAGAATTCTGAGTTGATCACGTATGGCGGCAGCTTGTTCAAAGTCTTCATCACTCACGGCATGAGTTAATGACTCGCGAAGTCTTTCGACTTCAAGACTTTGGACCATCTGTTCATGAAACCTAGCCGGTGATCTTCCCTTGTGCTGGTCGGCGGCATGTATCTTTTCAAACAAGTCATCGAGAGATCCACTAAAGAGGTCGTAGTCACGGGAGCAGCCAAACTTTCCTTCTTTGCGAAAGTTGGAATAACTCATTCCGCAATCGGGGCAATCCCCCAATACTCCCGGTGAATTGGCCGTCTCAGATTTCTCCTGCGGCGACGCGTAAAACTCCGGGACCGTAAGATTTTTAAAGTTTTGCAACTGCGCTTGAATCGACACTCCATGGGATTGAGCACAATCCCGACAAAGGTGATATTCACGCTTGGTGTTATTGACAATATCGGTGAGGTGGACGGAGACCTCATTTTTCTGACACTTTTCGCAGATCATGATGTAGTTGGACTCCTTTGGAGAGAGGATTCTCGAGTTTCCTCTCCTGCTCTCAATATCGACACTTAGGGCGAAAGTCTCCAGACATCTTTGGGTAGTTTCTCCAGTTCATGACGGATAATCGGTAATTTCTGAGCTAAATGTGGATCCGATCCGATCTGTTGGAGCAATTCATGAAGATCTCGCAAGTCGTCAATATCGTTGACCGGCTCCAGCAACCGTGGACTTTTCCCGAGCGATTCGAGTTTTATCTTCAAATCGTTGAAGGAAATCGAGTCCGCCGAGCGAAAGGTCCCTAAAACGAGATCAGCCAGATTTGAATCTCCCCCGGGCAACCCCAAAAGACAGAATCCACCATCTGAAGAAGCCTGAAGAACCGTCTCTCCGCTGTTCACATGATCAAAAGCCGCCTGAATGTCGCATTCTTTCTGTGCAGGAGCATCGGAGCCGACCAACACCACTCCATTCTTTGCAAAGCACAACGCATCGGTCATAGAGATGCACAATCGTTGCCCTAGTGATCCAGAACCCTGATCTCTGTAATACCAACGTTTCACATCAGATCGGCTATCCCGCCCCTCAATTCGCGCCTTCACCGACAAAGAGCGGGATCCCGTCGTCGATAAATATGGAAAAAAAAGAGAAGCGTCCTCACGGTCCCCGCAAAATACCCGTAAAGCCTTTATAGATAACAAGTTAGAAACCCTATCGACGAGCATCGCAGCCGCGAAACGACTGGCAATCTCAGATCCGAGATCTAACGCAAGGCGGGTTTTGACTCTTCCTGGAACGGGCAACTTGCCAAAGAGAAGCAATCTCCGGCTGAATTCCTCCAAATTGTCATTTCCCGTAGGAATTTCCCTGATTGAACGGGTTTCCGGTTCTGTTGACAGCCCTCTGCTCCTGTCCTACGATTTCCAGATCCCTCAGGAGATTTTCTCTCGAGGGTGGGACCCTTGTTCAATGTGAGTTGTGAGTCGCGAGGACTGAGCCAGTCTCAGACGCTCGTCAGTCATTGAACAGGGTGACGTCTCCGGAACGAAGAATCCATAGTGGTTTCTTTATGTTCTTGGCCGGGTTTACCCGGGTCAGACGGCCTAATCCTGGCCGGACGGGGATCGCCGTGGAATCGCATTCCACCAGGCTTCCATCGCTGATGGGTCTGCCCGCGATCCTCCTCCCCGACAGGTTGGTGGTTCGGAGCTGTGCGTTACAGCAGTGAGAAATGGTCTAGACCGGCTATGACTCACTAGGGTCGAAATTTTGAACAAGAAACCGGGATTTTCCCGGGCCCGTTCCCTGCAAAAGCAGAGAATGTGAGAGATTGGGAGACGAATTTGAGCGAAGAGATCCTGCGCTTTGTTGACACGATTCACCGTGATCGACAGGTGGACAAGGAAGTCATCTTTACAGGTATCGAGATGGCTCTCGTCTCCGCTGCCCAAAAAAGATATGACCAGGAAGAAGGCATCGAGGTTCTCATCGATCGCCTCTCCGGTGCCATCAGTGCCGTTCGGGATGGCGAAAGCTTCGATCCTAGAGAAGCTCTCGGCAGAATCGCTGCGGGCACCGGGAAGCAAGTGCTCTTCCAAAAGATTCGTGAAGCTGAACGAGAAGTGATTTACAAAGAGTACATCGATCGCGTCGGAGAAGTCTTCAATGGCACCGTCGCAAGTCGAAAAGGTGGCGGACTCGTCATCACTCTTGGAAATCGTGCAGAAGGTTTCATGCCTCGCGGTGAACAATCCAATCTTGAAAACTGGAATGAAGGCGATCGTATCAAGGTCGTCCTCAAAGAAGTCAATTTGCAATCCACAAGGGTTCAACTGCTGGTTTCTCGTGGAGACGAAGCTCTTGTCAGGAGACTGTTCGAGCAGGAGATTCCTGAAGTTTCTGACTTCGTCGTCGACATTAAAGCGATCGCTAGAGAAGCCGGAAACCGCACAAAAATAGCGGTAGCCACACTCGATACAAACGTGGACTGCGTCGGAGCCTGTATCGGAGTCAAAGGATCCCGAATACGAAATGTGACCGACGAACTGAGTGGTGAAAAAATCGACGTTGTCCGTTGGAATGATTCCGTAGAAGTTCTCATTCCTGAAGCACTCAAGCCTGCTGAAATCGCCTCTCTCGAATTAGATTACGAAGCGATGACGGCCAATGTATACGTCACTGAAGATCAACAGTCACTCGCGATCGGTCGCCGCGGACAAAACGTCCGTCTCGCTTCCAAGCTGACAGGTTGGGAGCTGAACATATGTCCCATCACCCCTGAAGATCTTGAGCGATTGCGTGAGAAAGGCTTAGAGCAACGAGCCGACGACATGTTCGGAGATCGCCTCGCCAAAGTCACAGGCGATGCGAATGACGCATCTGCAAGTCATAACCCTCTCGATCAGCTCTTCGACTCCCCCGCTCCTGACGGAGAAACAAAAACTGAGGTGGATGAGTACGAAGACGGCACAGTGGTCATGGGTCTCGAAGATCTGCCAGGTGTCTCCGAAGAAATTGCGGATCGTTTGATAGAAGCCGAGATCGACTCGACTGAAGCCCTTTTGGAAGCGGGAGTCGAAGGACTCTCTGCCATCGAAGGACTCGACGAAATCTCAGCACGACTGATCATCGAAAAGATTCAAGAAATCATGGACAGTGTCGATTCCGAAGAGGAATAACGACGCGAAAATTCATTAGGTTTGGATCAGGTCTGACCTGATCGTAAGAATTTGGAGGCGACCGACTTGGGCGTGAGAATACACGCACTGGCCAAGGAACTTGGCATCTCAAGTAAGGACATCATGGAATTCCTCGATGGCCGGGGAATCCGGGTGAAGAATCATATGTCCTCTATCAGTGAGAATGATGCCATGACCGTCAGGATCTTCCTTGAGGAAGACCCTGAGCCGGAGCCGGAAGTCGTCGAGGAAACCCCAGAAGTCACCATTGAGGAGACTGCTGAGGTTGAATCCGCCACCGAAGAACCCGTGACCGAAGCTATTGTTGAGCCTGTCGCCGAACCGGTTGCTGAGCCTGTTGCCGAACCGGTTGCTGAGCCTGTTGCCGAACCTGTTGCGGAACCTGTTGCCGAATCAGTTGCGGAGCCTGTTGCCGAACCTGTTGCTGAAGTTGCCGCGGAAGAAACTGCGGTAGAAGCTCCAGAGCCGGAAATCATCGAAGAAGCGACTCCAGAAGTCGTCTCTACTCCCGATGCAATTCAGGCCAGCACAGAAGATTCTTCTATCGAAGCCGTAGAAATTCAGGAGCCCATCGAGGCTCCCGCAGAGGCCATGGTTGAGGAAACCGCCAAGGAAGACTCCATCGAGATTCCATCGGAATCAAATATGGAGTCCATCTCTGCAGAAGCGGCTCCCCAAGAAGAAGTCAAAGTGCCTGAATCCGAAGCTCCCGCAGAGACCTCTACACCACCCGAAGAGAGTCCAGCGGAACCTGTCCAAGCCGCGATCAAGCCTCCTCCACGCAGGAAGCCCACCAAGATCGTGATGGCACCCGGATTCGGAGGACCATCCTCCAAACCCGTGGCACCGGTAGCACCTGTGGCTCGCCCCTTGGACCCCAATTCCAAGCCGCTCAAAAAAGCCAAGGGTCGCCCGCTGATCATACGTTCGAAAGTTCCAGTGCGTCCTGCAGGTCGTGCAGGAGGACCTCCATCTGGTGGAGGTCATTCACGCCAAGGTGGCGGTGGACCCGGCGGCAGAGGCCCCGGTGGACCCGGCGGCAGAGGTCCCGGTGGACCCGGCGGCAGAGGTCCCGGCGGACCCGGCAGAGGTCCTGGCGGAGGTGGCAGAGGTCCCGGTGGAGGAACCAGTCGTCCCGCATCCCCTGCTTCAGCTCACGGTGCCAAAAAAGTCATGGTCTTCCCGGGTGCAGAACCTGGAGCTCCCGTCACAGGGAAAAGGACCAGCGGACCTGGCAGAGCCGGTCCGGGTGGAAAAGGAAAAGGGCGTCAACAAAACAGACCCCGTAATCAAGAATCCGATTTCACACGTCGTCGCTTGCAGCAGGACCTCATACCCGAGGATCTTCCAGACACCATTAATTTGGAAAAGCCTGCCACTATCAAAGATTTGAGTTTGGCTCTCGGAGTAAAGCAGACGGCCCTCCTCAAAAAGTTGATGAATCAAGGAATGCTTGCGAACGTGAACTCGCCTCTTTCTGAAGAGATCGTAGACACGCTATCGGTCGAGATTAACTGTGAAATCATCCTCGAAGAGCCCAAGGCCTTTGAGACGAGTCTGGACGACATCGAAAACTTCGAGGACTCTGAAGGCGATCTTATCCTTCGAGCCCCTGTGGTGACGATGATGGGCCACGTCGACCATGGTAAGACGACGCTTCTCGACAAGATTCGTGAAAGTTCCATCACCAAATCGGAATCGGGTGGAATCACTCAGCACCTCAGTGCATATCGTGTCGACAAAGGAGATGCTCACGTCGTCTTCGTCGATACCCCTGGTCACCGTGCGTTCACAAACATGCGTGCCAGAGGTGCGAATGTGACGGACGTCGTAGTTCTCGTCGTCGCAGCGGACGATGGTCCAATGCCACAGACTGAAGAAGCGATCGAACATGCTAAAGCAGCCGGTGTCCCCGTTGTTGTGGCGATCAACAAAATCGATCGCCCGGGTGCCAATATCGACATGGTCAAATCGAAGCTTGCAGAACTGGAACTCTCGCCCAGCGATTGGGGTGGCGAAACGGAAATGATTCCTGTTTCTGCCATCACCGGTGAAGGTGTCGACAAACTGTTGGAACACCTCTCTCTTGAATCAGAACTTCTTGAACTCAAAGCGAACCCCGAGAAACGGGCGATCGGTACTGTGCTGGATTCCAGAGCCTCAACAGGTCAAGGAAATGTCATCACAGCCCTCGTTCAAGACGGAACTCTCCGTCGTGGAGATTCTGTTGTTTGTGGCCCTGCTCACGGAAAGATCCGTACTCTGAGATCGACCAGTGGAGTCAACCTTGAGACGGCTCCACCTGCGACTCCTGTCGAGATCACAGGCTTAAACGACTTGCCTGAGGCAGGTGACAAGCTCTATGCACTCGACTCCGCTTCGAAGGCGAAGCAGATTGCAGAAGAACGTCAAGAAGCCAAGGCCAAGGCGGATCGCGCCGAACGTCAGACGGTCACCTTGGAGGGCCTCTTCGACACGATCGACAAAGCGAAAACAAAGGAGATCAATCTGGTCGTCAAGACCGACGTCAAGGGAACCCTCGACGTGCTGAAAAGCGAACTCTCCAGTATGCGAACTGACGAAGTCGCTCTAAGAGTCATTCGTGGAGGAGTCGGTGAAATATCCGAATCAGACGTGCTCTTGGCAGACGCTTCAAATGCAATCGTCGTGGGATTCCATGTTTCCGCTTCTGATAAAGCTCGTACTGAAGCCGAATCGCAAGGTGTGGAGATCAGAACCTACACCGTGATCTACGAAATTCTCGAAGATATGCGTCAGGCTCTCGAAGGCATGCTCAGCCCAGAGGTCTCTGAAGAACTACAGGGTAATGTAGAAATCTTGAACCTCTTTAAATCATCGAAGCTGGGTAATATCGCAGGTTGCATGGTTCGCAAAGGAATCATCACCCGTGACGATAAAGTGCGCTTGATCAGAGATGGAGTCCTCGTTCACGAGGGCAAGCTCGCTTCTCTCAAGCGTGTCAAAGACGATGCCAAAGAGGTTCGCGAAGGATTCGAATGTGGACTCGTCGTAAAAGGTTACAACGACATCAAGGTGGGTGACTTCTTGGAGAGTTACAAGGTCATCAAAACGACCCGAAAACTCGGAGAGACCAACAAAAGTTCGGGGTGATCGATGAAACCGATTCGAAAAGCCCGAATCACCAGCCTTATTAAGGAAGAGATCTCCATGATTCTTCAGGGAGAGCTCAAAGACCCCCGGATCGGCTTCGTTTCGGTCCTGGGGGCCGAACCCACCATCGACCTCAAGGAGTGTAAAATCTTCGTGTCGATTTTGGGATCTGAGAGTGAGCAACGAACTTCTCTCAGAGGGCTCGAGGCTGCCCGCGGTAGAATCCAGGCGTTGCTTCGTTCTCGTGTCCGCTTGCGAGAGACTCCTATCCTCAAATTCATTCTCGATGAGAGTTACAAAAAAACTCTCGATATTGAGGATAAGATTCGCAAGGCACGGGAAGAAGATGAGGCGGCGGCAGAAGAGAGAGATTCAAGAGCCGATCAAGATTCGGCAAACTGACTCTATTCTGAAGTTTCGTTCCCCTCAACGATGACGCATCTATCTTTTCCACTTCTCTTGGCTTCATAAAGTGCCGAGTCTGCCTCGTCTAAAAGAGATTCGGCATTGAGCCCGTCACGCAGCTGTGTCACCCCTAGAGACAGAGATAGACGACTCGCTTCCTCCGCCCTCCCATCTAAGAAGGGATGCACCCTGAAAGCCTCCAAGAGCTCCTCCGCTTTATTTTTGACGTCTTCGATAGAGGAACCGGGCATGATCACGACAAACTCGTCACCCCCATAGCGGCAAAGGTGGTCACTCTCTCTGAAATGATCCTTCAGAAATTGGCCCACTTCGACGAGAAGCTGATCCCCCACTAAATGTCCCAAGACTTCATTGATCTGCTTAAATCCATCCAGATCAGTTAAAAGCAAACCCAAGGGTTTTCCCTCACGACGCGATCGTAAAACTTCTTTTTCTAATTGAGAAGTGAGATGAAGCCTGTTGGAAATTCCAGTCAAAGGATCCATCAGCGCCTGTTTCTCCAACTGTTCATGGAGTTGCAGGTTTTGAAGAGTCAGGGACAGAACCTCAGCGATAGTACCGAGAACCTCTTCATGCCATTCCATCAAGAGTGGAGCTTCTTGAAGAAGTTGAAGCTCCCGCGGATCGACTCTGAGCTCTAAGACACGATCAACAAGTCCGCTTCCTGTCACTAGAGGCAATGACCTGAAAGCAGCGTTTTCGGTATCAGGGAGCTCGAGATGCTGAGGATCAACATCTTCAGCACCCCAGATAAGTTCCCTTTGCTCTTCGTCTGTTTTCCAGAAACTGACAGAGCGGTACCCCAGACCTTCTGAGCTGAGAAGTTGACCCGCACGAGAATAGAATTCTTGTTCCTCGGTCACTCCAATCAGCAATGTTGAGAGTCTCGGAGCCAGTCGAATCTTTTCGGTGAGGTGAAAAATACGCAACGAAGTTCGTACAGCTTCTGAAGCTCTTTTCCTCTGTTCCTGCATCTGTTTTTCGAGACCGATGCCGCTGTCTTCCAACACCTTGAGGCGATATACCCAGCGCTCTTCTCCGAATGGGCTTAATCTTCGTCCCCCAATAATTGCGACAGATCTCCAAGAGTCGCGATCCCGAATTTGAACCATCACCGGAACTGGGTCAGATTCTCCATCTCCCCCTAATGACAAGAGGCGATGGCGATCATTCTCATGAATCCATTCCGTCACAGGTCGATCTCTCAAATCACCCTGCTCAGAGATGCCCACCAGGTCCATAAAGGCCCTGTTCACGGCGAGCAATTTCCGGGACGGCCCACGGGCCACAATCAGAGGATCGGGAAATAGATCGAGAAGAAGTCGAGATTCTCCCGGATCGGGAGGAAGAGGCCAGTCCCCAGGTCTAGAAGTCAGGGTGTTATGAGACATTTCGCCATCTTTCCGATCCTGAGGCGGGAGAGATGACCCGCAGAGAAAGATATCATGGTGCTCAAAATACTGCCCCTCCGGTGGCTTCGCCGACTCCTCTCTGATAGGTTCAAATCAGAGTTGTTGGCCCCAGAAAGGTGTTCTGACGTTGTTGGACGTATTCAAAGAGTCGATCAGGATTCTCGAATCCGGACGAAGAGCGGCTCTCGCCACGATCATTTCCACAACAGGATCAACACCCGGCAAAGATGGTGCCCGGATGTTGATCCGTGATGACGGAACCACTGTGGGAACCGTAGGCGGCGGTTGCTCCGAATCCGATATCTGGCGCAGTGCGATGGAAGTCATCGCCACCGGTCGGCCAAGAAGAGAAAAACATCGACTGACAGCCGCAACTGTTGCGGAAACTGGCTTACTTTGCGGAGGAGAATTCGAAGTGTATATCGAACCACTGGGATCGCCTTGGGTCATCATCCTCGGAGCTGGACACGTGGCTCGTGCTCTGGAATCGGTCCTCTCCACCCTGCAATGGAGAATCAGTGTGATCGACGATCGAGAGGAGTTTGCCTCAGACCAACACTTCTCAGAATCCACTGAGGTGACCTGCGTTCCTTTTGAAAACTGCCTCGACCATATGGAAATCACCGCAAACTGCGCCATCGTCGTCGTCACTCGCGGACACCAACATGATGAACTCGCAATTTCTAGATCCCTTCTGACACCTGCTGGATACGTAGGATTGATCGGGAGCAAAGGAAAGGCGGGAGCCATCATGAAAAATCTCCGTGAGCAGGGCTGTGACCCGGAAGAACTCTACCGTGTGAGATCCCCTGTAGGTCTCCCTATCGGCTCTCAATCCCCTGAAGAAATCGCTATCTCCATCTCTGCCGAGTTGATCGCCCACCACAGAGGGCTTCTGGATCCACCCCAACCTCCCTCTGGGAGAGCAAAAAAGAGTGCTTCACAGCCGACTGAATGATCAGCGTCCATTGCCCACGGCCTTCCCTCCGCTTAGAATCCTCGCCTGAAGGCAGTTACATCTGGAGTCCTGCCCTTTACTTTCGAGACATTTTGGGGAGTCGGGCCCTCATGCCCCCCCATTTGATCAACTGTGGGGCAAGTCAGGCTTTGACCTGATATTCGCACCCTGACCTGAAGACCTCCTCTACTCCGGGAAGTCTCCTCTGGAAGGAACCCTGATGTCGGCCAAGACCGCATCCGCAAGCAGTACCACCCCGTCCAAGCCCCCCAAAGGCGGGAGTTTGTCATCGATCGTGGAAACCGCTTATTCGAACAATTCGACTCTCAAAGAGATTCAGGATCTGAACGTCATCGACTTGATGATGATCGGAGCATTGTCCGCCCGAATGTCGCTCAAAGAAGTCCTCAAAACATGGGATCTCTTCAAGACGCAATTCGTGGATTGGAACGAGTTCAGAATTTCCTCTGCCGCGGAACTCGCAGATACTTTTCCAAAAGCAGATGATCCTCTGAAACTGGCGATTCAATTGAAAGAAATGCTGACAAGTATCTTTCATATAAGACACCAGGTCAGTCTTGAGTTTCTAAGAGACAACACTGTTGTTGAAACTCGAGAGTTCTTCAAAAGATCACCCGGCGTTCCTGATCTCTCCAAACTCCTCATCCTTGCAGCCGTCAAAGAACAAAGTGTGGTGCCACTCGAAAATTGGGCACAGGGAGGCCTCGTCCGATCGGGACTTCTTTCGGCAACAAAAACTTCTCCACAGAGGCAAAAAGATCTCTTTGAAGAACTGGGTGATATTCCTCTGGTACACGCCGTGCTCGCACTTCACGACGAAGCGAGAAAATACCCGGATCCAGCGATCGAAATTGCACGAAAGAAGAAGGCTGAAGCGGAGAAGAAAGCAGCGAAGAAGGCTGCAGAGGCCGCACGCAAAGAAGCCGCCAGAATCGCTGCGGAGGAAAAGAAAGCAATAGAAGCCGAGAGGGCTCGCGTCGCTGCGGAAAAGAAAAAAATCGAAGCTGAGAAGAAAAAGGCGGCAGCGGTGAAGAAGGCTGCAGCTCTCGCAAAGAAAAAAGTGGCGGATGCCGCTCGTAAAAAGGTAGCTGCGGAAAAGAAAAAACTCGCAGCCGCTAAGAAGAAAGAAGCTGCGGCTAAGAAAAAAGAAGCTGCGGCTAAGAAGAAGGTCGCTAAGAAAAAAGTAGTGAAGAAAGCGACGAAAAAGGTCGCCAAAAAGACGGCCAAGAAGGTCACCAAGAAGACCGCCAAGAAGACTGCCAAGAAGGCCGCCAAGAAGACTGCCAAGAAGGTCACTAAGAAGACTGCCAAGAAGGTCACGAAGAAGACCGCCAAGAAGGTCACGAAGAAGACCGCCAAGAAGGTCGCTAAGAAGACCGCTAAGAAGACTGCAAAGAAGACCGCGAAAAAGGGCGCCAAGAAGACTTCACGGAAATAATCTCACTGGACTTGGACAGTCGGATCACCCTCGAGGCCAGATCCAAATCCTTGAAGGGACGGAAGCGTGGCAGGACATTCCAAATGGGCGGGGATCAAGCATAAGAAAGCAGCCAATGATGCTAAACGCGGTAAGATCTTTAGCAAACTTGCAAAGTTAATCACTGTTGCAGCACGAGATGGTGGAGGTGACGTCCACGGAAACCCTCATCTCAAACTCATGGTCGATAAAGCAAAAGCGGCGAATATGCCCAATGACAACATCGACCGTGCCATCAAAAAGGGCACCGGCGAGTTGGCTGCAGAGATCTTGCACGAGTTGGTTTATGAGGGCTATTCCCCAGGACAAGTAGCACTGGTGATTGATATTCTGACCGATAATAAAAATCGAACAGCCAGCGAACTTCGGAAGTTGTTTGATAAAAAGGGAGGCTCACTCGGAAGCCCTGGATCAGTCTCATGGATGTTTGAAACCCGGGGAGTGATCGAATTGCCCGACGGGTCCATCAGTGAAGAAGATCTTTTCGAACTGGCGATCGAAGCGGGCGCCGACGATGTCAAAACAGAAGAAGGTCATCTTCAAATCTTGACCAGTCCGACATCTTTCACTGAAGTTCGTCAGGTCATCACGGCTGCTAATCTCGAACCGAGTTATGCCGAAGTCACCCGAATCCCCACGAGTACTGTTTCTATTGAGGACGAAAAGACTGCGACAAAAGTTCTGAATTTTATTGCCGAGGTCGAAGACAACGACGACGTTCAGAATGTGCATTCCAATCTGGACATTTCACCAGACCTATTGGAGAAACTGTCGGGTTGATCAGTTCCCGATTTGGTTATCCACTCGCTGGAAGAAAAAGTCTCTGAAATCCCTAATCGGGGTGCGCTCAGTGAATGATTCGTCCAGTTCATGCCAGTATCGGACTTCCTCGTCCCCAGGTCTCCAACAGAGGAAGACCTTACGCCCAACATATAATGTGGGGAAGTTGATCACTCCTCGCTTGAACTCCTGAACGAAGCAACCCAGATCTTCGATTTCTCGAATGTATCCATTTATTCGATCGATACAGGCATTCAGATCCTGCTTAAGGCTCTGAGCTGTTCCTTGAAGATCGATACCCTCCTCATGGGTCGGATTCTTCTCTAAACACTCCAATTCGGTTCTCTTTTGAATGATAGAGTCCCAAATTCTAACGATATCCTCGACGACATTCTGTACCAAGGGCAACATCTTGTTGGCCTCGTCAATGGTAACGAGACGGCTTTGATTAGCTGTATTACTGACGGGTCTCATCTCGATCTCCCTACATTTGTGTTTTGAATCTAAGAGTCATGTGGCAAGAGCCATGCCAGCCTCTGAGGGCCTCATCTGGAAAAATACTCGTCAGCAGTTCCATTTCTGAACGCTGAAGGCCTGGCATGTCTACGGATTGGACGTTGTCACCGGTTGACAGGGGCCGTTCAGGACTCGATAACCACCACAAGGGGAATGACTGATCCATTGAAGCCTTTTTAAAGAGATCTGGAGGTCTGTTTCCCATACTTGAGGCAGGAGTCCGTTTTGACAGAAACAAAGAGCTATACACAGCATCGTGTACAGAGCTTCACAAAGAACATGACAATGTGCTGCAGCGGGGTACTGACCCCCATTCATAAGGGAGACCTCCAAAAGGATGCCTCCAGATGGATTCTTCGTATTCTGCCCACGTTACTCATTCTGGGTTTGTTTTCTCTTCTCCAAGCAGTCTCAACCGCACCTCTCTCTGCACAGACCTCCCAAACTTTCCCCAATGACACTCCCCCAGAAGATTCAAGAGTCGCCGAGATTCGGATTGAGGGGCTCGACCGTTTGGGAACCGCTGAAGTCTTGACTCGATTGAAACTAAAACCAGGATCGGTATTTTCGGCTTCTGCGCTCGATGCGGATTATCGACGACTTTGGGCGAGTGGAGATTTTGTATCGATCTCTCCCCCTAGTATTCGCTCCCTCCCTGAAGGTGTATTGATCACCATTCGGATTGAGGAAAGAAAACCTGTCAAACAAATATTTATCGAAGGTAATGACTCTCAGTCTGACAAAGTTCTGCTCGGCGCAATACAGACTCAAATTGATGAGCTCTACGACCCATTGGTCGTGAGAGAAGACGTGGACGTCATTCGAAGTCGATTGCTCGAAAACGGTTATCCGTTCGCAAAGGTGGGTAGCCGACTTGAGGGCACCCTATCTTACCCGATTGTGATTTTCGAAATTGAAGAGGGCCCTCAAGTATTGATCAGGTCCATCGGGTTTCTTGGAGAAGGCAGTATTTCCGTCGATGAAATACTCGCCATCATTCAACTTCATCCCCGTGAGTTCATGGGCATCTTCAAGTCTGGGAAATTTGATCCACGCTTGCTGGACTCAGATCTTCGACAGATTCGTGAATATTACTTCCTCAAGGGTTTCTTCGATGCTGAGGTTACACTTGAAAGACAAGAATTTTCGCAAGAACTGACACAACTGCGCCTCGTGATCTCCATCGACGAGGGTCCCCGATATCAAATTGGGCAAGTTGAATTTGATTTCACCGAGACTCCCCTCTTTACCGGCGAAGAACTCCGAGAAGTCATGACTGTCGATGACGGTTCTGAATGGGATGGCGAAAAGATCAAGAATGACGCTGAAGCCATTCGCAAACTCTTCAGTGATAACGCATTCATCGACGCCACCGTGAATCCAACAGTGATCTATCCTCTCGAAGGCAATGACGTCACTCTCAAGTACGTCATTTCCCAAGGAAGCAAAGTGAGCGTTGGAGAAATCGATATTCGGGGAAATCGTTCCACAAAAGATGAAGTGATCCGAAGGCAACTAGAGATTTATCCAGGAGAAGAATTCCAACCTTCACAGATTCAAGACAGTCTCAGTAATCTTTATCGATTGCAGTACTTCAATCAGATACGCCCCTATTTCGACTCCAGTGGAGCAGCGGGTGACCGACCGGTCGTCTTTGAGTTGTCAGAGGGAAGTACTGGCCGAGCACTCTTTGGTGTGGGTTACTCCACCAGTACAGGGATCCTTGGAAACATCGCCATCGAGAAGAAGAACTTCGATATTCAAGATTGGCCCACCTCGCTCTCTGACCTCCCTGGATCTTTCACAGGTGCAGGACAAAGGCTGATTCTGGAAGCTCAACCCGGAACCGAATATTCCAGATATAGGCTTCAGTTTTTCGAACCCTATCTGTCGGGATCTGATAACTCATTGAAAGTTTCAGCATTTCGGTCCGTATTGCTAAGGTCGAATTACACAGAGGATCGTAATAGTGCAGGCATCACATTGGGGCGCCTCTTTGATCGAGAAGAGAAGCTAAGAGGTGAAATCGGATTCCGTGTCGAAGGGGTCACCGTTGAAAATATTTCCTCCACAGCTCCCTCGGTGATCACTGATAGTGCCGGAAAAACTCCCGTGAATGCTCTCGACTTCAGATTTGATTGGGACCGTCGAGTCTTTCGACCCGACGTTGGAGCGGTCAACGGCTGGAATTTCGAATCCACATACAGTCGATCAGGTGGGTTTCTCGGTGGAGACTTGGATATCAACAAAGTTGATTTGAGTTATGGCTGGTTCAAGACAGTTTTCCAAGAAACCGACGAGATGCGACATGTCTTTGCATTCAAAACATCACTCGGGTATGCACACTCCTATGATGACACAGATTTTATACCGATTTTTGAACGCTATTTCTTGGGTGGTCCCCGAAGCCTTCGAGGATTCGACTACAGGGGAGCAGGCCCCACCGAGGATGGTGTAGAAATCGGTGGAACGATTCGGCATTACGGTTCCCTAGATTACACATGGCCTCTCTTAGAAAACAGCATGAGAGGTACAGTGTTTGCTGATTTCGGAAACCTGTCAGAAGATATCAACAACTTTGAATTTGACGAGTATCGGTTAGGTGTCGGCGGAGGAGTCATCCTTTATGTTCCTCTTTTTGGTCAGAGATTACCGATCTCCATCACTTGGACAGAAGCAATACTGAAACAGGATAGCGATGAAACACGGGAGTTTTCATTCGACCTCGGCTGGGTACTTCGCTAAGAGAGCAGTCGTTTAGCGGTCTTCGTCTTGGTTTGAAGTGAGTTCGTCACAGTCCCACCAAACTTGGAATCCAGGTGGAGGCAACACCCAAGAGATCTCACTGAATTGGACCTCTGTTGAGATTCCATTGAGCAAGACCACAAGTTTCTGCTTCTCTTTATTGATCTTTTTGACTTCGCATACCTGCTGTAATCGGGGAACAAAGACAGAGTCTCCTTTTCGCAATGAACGTGCCGACTCCAGCCTTCGCTGGTTTAGTCGAGTCCCCGACCTGCTATCTTCAAGCAAGGATCGAAGTTCTGACAAGACGACTCCTCTTTCACCGGTCAGTTCCCCAATGCGATTCAAGGCCGACTCCACCTGATCAATCACAGAATGAACACGCTGCTCCTCAGATCGCTCCATTTCATACTCAAGTGCACCACGAGTATTTCTCTGGTCGATACTTTGTTGCTCTACGTCTCTGGCCAACTGCTTCGCTTTGTCGCCATGCTGCTGAGCTTCTCTAACCCTTCTCTCTAAGTCAGATTGAGATCTCCGCAAGCCCTCGATCACTTCAGGATCAATCCCTGTCTCTTTTTCACTTCTCTCTCTCGCCACTGACACGACATCGGCTGGCATACCGATTCTCTCAGCGATCACGAGTGCATTCGATCGACCAGGAAGCCCTACTTTCAGTTTGTAGGTAGGAGCCAATTTCTCCGGATCGAATTCCATAGCCGCATTTTCACATTTCCTCCTGCGATATGCGTATTCCTTCAGACGCCCGAGGTGCGTCGTCACCAACGCCATCGTCCCCTTCTCATAGAGACGATCAAGAACGGCCTCAGCCAATGGAGCACCTTCAAGAGGATCTGTTCCCGAACCCAACTCATCGAGAAGTACGAGACTTCTACTTGTTGAGGACTGGAGAATGGAAGCAACTATCGTGACATGAGCAGAAAAGGTAGAAAGATCCTGCTGCAAACTTTGTTCATCTCCAATATCTGCAAAAATCTGGTCAAAGACCGGTATTCGAGATCCGGGACTGACAGGAACAGGGAGACCACAAGCGACCATCATCGAGAGTAAACCCACTGTTTTTAGAACAACGGTTTTCCCACCCGTATTTGGTCCAGTGACTACGAGTTGGTAGCGATTAGGTTTCAGTTGCAAATCGAGGTGAGTGATCGTTTCGTATGCTTTTTCGAGTCCGCGATCATCGTGGCCATGGATTTCAAGTTCTCGCCATATCAAAAGCGGATGACGGGCTTGAATCAGTAATAAATCTCGTTCTTCAACAATCTCAGGAATTTCACAGCCAAGACTTTGAGCAAACTTCGATTTTGCTTGGATCACATCCAGTTCAACAAGGTGATTCCAGAGCTCCATGACTTTTTCATGCTTCAACCAAACTTCGCGTGAGAGTTCTCCTAATATCCTTCTCTGCTCTTGCTGGATTCTCTCTTGTACACGCTGAAGTTTATTTCCAGTCCTGACAACCTGCTCTGGCTCCAAGAATAGAGTCTGTCCAGAAGCAGACTCTGCATGAACAACTCCGCGCACTTGATGTCGACACTCGGCGCGAACCGACCAGCAAAATCGCCCATTCCTTGGAGTAATCACCGAACTTTGTAAAAACTTCTTCCAGGGACTCTTGTCTCTTTGAGATTCGAGCCATTCCCTAATTTCCTTCTCTAGGGCGCGAGCTTCTTTTCGGAGATCGAAAATTTTTGAGGAAGCGCTATCCAATATTTCACCATGAGAGGATAGCGTCTTTTCCAACTTCTCTCTCAAGGCCGGAAGGTCCGTTAACTTAAGGGCACGTTGTTTCAAATGAGGATATTCGTCCTCCTCAAGAACTCTTCGTAGAGATCTCGCTCTATCGAGAACCCTAGCGACGATCGATAGCTGAGGACCATCCAGCAGTTGCCCGCCCGAACTCCCATCTCGACCAAGAATTTTACTCAGATCACCTAATCCGGATAATCCCAGTTGAAGGCCATCATTCAGTCGCGTGGTCAGTTCCCCGACTTCAGCAAGCCGAGATCGAACAATTGAGGGAGATGTTTCAGGTTGGAGCTCAGTGATTCTATGTTTACCCACCCGAGTTGAGGCACTCGCGGAGACAAGACGAAGCAATTCAGAAAGTTCAAGCCGACGTTCTGAGTCGGCCTTTTCGTAGCGAGGGAGAGAGACGCTTCCTTTTGCAGGAAGTTTCTTTTTCCCTTTGCGGTTTCTGTTTTTGGAATGAAGGCGTTGATCATTGCCATTATTCCCTTGATCGGGTTTCCCTTGCTCGGGTTCCCCTTGCTTGGGTTTCCCTTGCCCTTGGTCACTCGACTTCGCTTCCTCGTCTTGCACTCGAAGATTGTCCTCTCAGGAGTTCCTCAGAGGACGTTGCAGTATTTCAGCAATCCTCTTCGACTTGAATGTGCAGGGAATCTCCCCCACGAAGAATCTCGCGGGCACGATTCATCCACTCGAAAGCGTTATCACGCCCTTTAGCACAGCCCATCGTACCTCCTCCTCGGATTTCGGGAAGAACCTCTTTGATCCTTCGGATCAAACTCTCTGGCACAACATTCTCAGGCGGTTCCAGAAGAACCCAGATCTCTTGCCCCGAGTATTCGATCCAATCAGACTTCCGAAGTATTCCACGTAACTTCCTGACAGTCTCTTCAGGATCTCCGGGTTCCTCGATGACGATGACGCCCGGTTTCACACAACTACGTTCAGAAGCGTAGAGACGCGATTGCAACAGTCGTTCAAACCTGATTTTGGGATCCTCAACGGACGGAGAGCCATCTCCTCGGGTTGCTGGAATAAGATTCTCGATATTCGGAAGCAATCCGAGTGCTCCCCAAAAGACAGATCTCGCCGACAGGGAGTCGACAGGCAAGAGCCCCAACCAGCAATCTTCCGCGGGAAGACCCATAAATGGTCCCAAAGTCCCAGGTTCTGATGGAAGAGGCGAGTTCCTAGTGATTTCATCACCCAACGCCCGAAAAACTTCTCCGGGATCTCGCCCACCCACTTTCACATCATGGGAATCCCCTTTGGGACGTAATTCAGCCCAGCCAAAAAATGCTTCATCACTTTCGGCCCAACGCTTGATGGCTTCCGTAGAAGTTTCGCCGGTCTGACGAGCATTCAGCAATGCTTCAACAAACTGAATCAAGTTCATACTGATCGCCGGGGCTATATGTTTTTCTTTCAAATCCAGTTCCTGCTCAAGAGGTTCATAAACAGCCTGACTTAATTCCGAGAATTCATCTTTTTGCCATTCGAGCCTAATGTCTTCATCTCCAACTTCACGTGGAAAGGAATCCGTCATTTTCTCAGATGGATGATTCCCCAAAAAGAGCTGCTCAATGATTTTATGATTCGCATCCGAATCAAGAGGACGAACTAGGCTCCATAATGGTCCATAAGTTCCTGATCGATCTTCGCCTCGTAGAATAGCGACTGGTTTATTTCCTGCCCATTCGAGAAGATCATCGGCACTCGTTACAAATTCTTCAGTGACGATAACTCCACAATACCTACTAATATCTTGTCCATGTGAATCAGGCTGTGTGATGACGATGAAGCATTTATCAGGTCCCCAGCGCAGGTTCAAGGCGACAACATCGTCCCCGTTCTTTTTCCCACCAAGAATCAGCACGCCTTGCTGTTTGGGGAGATCACCACTTCGGGCGGACTCTTCAACTAGTCGATTTTGTTTCTCGCTGAGTTCATAGATTTCACGGGACAATGAATCTGAGTTTTTTCGACGGCCATCACGGCCGATAAGAAAGTCCGCGCCCGGGTCCTTTTCTTCAGCCATCACAACTCCTCATTTGAAATCATTCGGAAACAAGTCCAGTACAGATATAAGCCAGCCACAGGTACGAGGCCGTGACAGTACGATGAAACCCTCATGAATCCTCGAGGTCAAGCATCAGGGTCGAATCAGCGGATTTCCGTATAGCGCCCAAAGTTACGTGAGGAGATACGACGGAGGAATTCTCCGGCCCTCTTCTCATCCTGGTCTTTCGCTGTTCCAGCGAAAAAGCCAATACAATGCACCCGAACTCCCCTGTAACGATTCCAGGTCGAAACAGCCTCTTCGATCAGCAAACTGGATGTTTCTTTTCCAGCTGTCGGAGATCCGTCTGACAACAGATAAATAGTATCGACTTCCCGATGAGAAAAGGCGTTCTGGAGTGCACCGTATGTGTTCGTTTCCCCACCGGCTTCCAGATTATCAACAAAAGTCATCGCCTTTTTGATCAAGCTCCCTTTTGACTTTATCAATTTGGGAGACATCACCTGCAAATCTTCTGAAAAAGCAACCACAGTAAACTTACTCTTGGTGGTTAGCCCATCTTGCAAGACTCGTTTCAATTGGTTCCTTGCGATTTCCATTCTGCTATCACCAACGGTTGTACTCGCCAACATACTGCCAGAAATGTCGAGGAGGAAAACAACTCTGTCGCTAGCGATCTCTCCATAGAGGCCGTCTTTTACAGCTGTGGTGAGCGGCTTCTCTTCTGACATATCCGATTCGGAAATATTAGGACTCGGCTTCCAATCCTTCTTTTTATTCTCCCACCAGATCTTCCAACCTGAGGAATCGAGAGGGAAAGTCTCTCCGGTAAAGTTCTCTAAAATGTCACTGATGTCCTCGCGAAGTCGACCGTCAGCTTTTTCCAATAGTTTTATCAGTGCTGAAACTACATCTGAATGTGGATGATCCCTCAGCATTCGAACTGCAAAGGTCACAATCCATTCGGTTTTATCCTCAAGACGGTCGACAAATTCCTTACGAGATTCGTCTTTAGGCCACGATTGCATCACTCTCATCGCATCAATCTGTGTTTCGAATCTTCGTGAACGCCGAACAATTTGTGCAATACGGTCGTGAGCCCCTTCCGACTTTAACCCGCGAGCAATCCGTAAGGCTTCTTCATGAACCATGAGTGACGGGTGTGACATACCCTTTTCAATCAGGATTAAGGCCGTGCCTCCCCCATCGAACTCAGCCAGAGACTCCATCGCATCGCAGATACCAGATTCGTCTCCAGATTTCAGGGCTTTCATAAATGAAGCCTGAGATTCCGGGAAATCACTCTTTGGAAATGCTGAAAGGGGAAGAGACAGTGTCAGTAAGAAAATTAGATTCAACATTTTCATGGCCTTTCTTCTCGAATGATCTTCACGATGGCTTTTTTCAAATCTGATCGGGATTGATTTTGCTCGATGACACCATCCGAAATGACTCGGTCTAAACTTCTCGCCAACAATTGTCGGTGATCAGCATCTGTTCTCACCAGAATACTAACAAGCTCGTGCAGCACATGATCTGCTAAGGTATCCACGACAACCTCTGGTGCTATCGCAGCCAACTTTACTAATTCTTCTTCAAAGGTGTCTGGCACCGAATCGTTGTCACGATAATGAGCCTTCAGATCCTGAACGCGCTCAGAGTTACGATAACTAGATCCAAAGTCTTGAAGATGCTTGCTTTCCGCTTTGATAAACAGAATCGCAGTTTCACCGATCTCGATGATAGATCCATGCTTCAAATCGGCACTCTGGATGCTTTCACCATCCAGGAAAGTCCCATTAGAACTCCCTAAATCAGTGCATATCACACGATCAACATCCCGAGTTAGAGCGCAGTGCTGACGACTGAGAATGGGATCTTGAATGGTCACATTACAAGAACTCG
>Ga0105349_10000149_pt1 | contig 24982 bp, 21 predicted proteins | sample EN1Hudseemescosm_FD_83661 | JGI IMG/M metagenome (GOLD analysis project Ga0105349, IMG submission 83661) | Methane-oxidizing microbial communities from mesocosms in the Hudson Canyon - EN1B Hudson Canyon | ecosystem: Environmental > Aquatic > Marine > Cold seeps | place: Hudson Canyon...
CGGGTAAGTTCATTCTTTTAAGGTTCCTAACGCTGTAGTTTGATTTAATTATCTGTCGGGTTTTAGTTACATGAATGTATGGTCGGCGCTTTTGTGACTATCAATATCTTATCTTAGGGGGCTGAAAAGAAATAATTGTCCGATATTTGGGCAGGGTTTTTGTTTGTATTCAGATGGGGGTAATAGGCGCACAGCAAGCTACGTAAGTGTTGCTACCTCGCTGAAGACGGACACAAAGATCAGCAAGATTGGATGATTATTTTTTTTCCATCTCCCTTATGCTGGAATGCTGCTATTTATTTAAGGTCTTGTTCTATAGTGCGGTTTATATTTATTATTATCAATGGCTTATATGTTGTTTTGTGTTGAATTTGTAAATGAATTTAACTAAGGGGTATTTGTAGGAAGCTTGTTAGCATTTCGATGTAAAGTGTGTCAATTGCCTAAGTGTGAGAAGGAAATTGAGTTATTTGACTCGATTGATAAGAGGTAAAGATATTTTTAGCTGTGTCACTATTTGTGTCTGAACAAAGTTTTTAGGTAATAGCATCTGCGTTTATTTACTTAGGGTTTTACTAGGTTATTGCTTTTGTGGTTCTGTTATTGAGACTTGAAGTAAAAAAACATGAGTGTTGTTATATCCTCCTGAGATTATGGCATGGATGTTGCTGTATTTATTGTGTCTGTGTTTTTTCTACATTTTGGCTGTAAATTTCAGCTTGTAACTCTGAAGGAAAGAATACATTCAACGGTAGGGGGGCAGTGGAAATGATGTTGTGACTGACTTTTATTGCTAGATGCTATTGTTGCTTCAGGTATTAAGTTGTACATATTGGGTGCCTGCTAAGCATTAAAAAGACTCAGTTTCATTTCTAGATAATATTTGTAAATAAATGGAGACTAATATAATGAGAAATACAATTAAACCGATTGCTATTGCTGGGGTTTTGGTGGCTGGAATGTCATCAGCATCAGCCGAACTAGTAGTGCCAGGTTTTATGAATGATTTTGAAGCTGGTGATTCTAGTGGTTGGACTATTGCAGAAAGGCCGCAAGTAGGTGATGGTGCTACTCGGCCTGAGGTCAAAAATGAGCTCAATGGCAATAAATATCTGGAATATACTTCTACGGGATCTCGTAATAGCTCTGCAAACAGAAGAGTAGCATTTTATAATAAAACTACTTGGGCGGGTGATTATAGTGATATTGATGCCATAACCGGGAGGGTTTTCGCAACATCACCTACTGAAGATTTTATCTATTTACGCCTTGGTTTTCACGGTAATGATGATTTATATTATTCCAGTAAAGATCCATTTCAAGTTGCAACTGATGGAGAGTGGAATGACTTTTCTTTTTCACTAAAATCTTCAGACTATTATGTTCAAGGTCCAGGTCAGTGGGATGCATGGACCGGCAGTACTTTTGTAGCTTCAGAGGAAGGATCCTTTCAGGCGGCTATTTCGAATATCCATGAATTTAAATTCGTTTCAAATAAAGCCTATCCTCAATGGGGGTCAGTTGATGCAATAGCAGCAACAGTGGGTGTTGATGATATCACTGCGAATGTTTCAGCGGTTCCTGTTCCAGGTGCAGCATGGTTGATGGTTTCAGGGCTTTTAGGGCTTGTTGGAATGTCATCGCGTAAAGGTGTAAAGGCTTAAGCTTTCTCATCTTTTATTATGTATTGTGAATTATAAGTAGATTATAACTGCAATAAACGAAGTATTAGAGAAGGGGCTAATATTTCACTTTTCATCCTGAAAGGATTTGAATTAGACGTTTTCTCAGAATATATAATTCGGCTTTTCACCTCTCAGGTAACATTTAGTATATTTGGAATAAATATGAAAATTAAACATTCACTGATTGCTGCTGCAATATTAAGTACAGCAAGTTTAAGTGCTTCTGCCGCCCCTTCCTATAATTTGGTTGATCTTGGCGTACTTCAAGGTGGGGATTTCTCTTATGCCTATGATATTAGTAACACAGGTTTAATTGTTGGTCGTTCACGTGGACGCTACCCAACGGGCCCTGATACCGATGCTAGAGGGACTACACATAGTGCTCGATTTACTTATGATGGATCTTACGTTCAGGATTTAGGTAGCCTGGGTGGTAGCCGAGGCGGACAAGCTGAAGCTGTTAATGATTCAGGAATGGCCGCTGGTTTCTCTCATACTGGAGAAGATGCCAATGGACAAAGAATCTACAAAGCTTATGTTAATCACTATTTAACGGGGTATACACAAGAGTTGGGAACTCTTGGTGAGGGTAGAGATTCTCGCGCCTATGGTATTAATAACAATGGTAAAGTCGTTGGTTGGTCTAATACATTGGCTGATGGTTCTGACCATAAAGCATTTGTATATGACACAGCTACAAACAGCATGGAAGCTTTACAAGGTCCTATTTTAGGCGGCGCACGTTCTTTTGCTTTTGATATTAATGATAGTGATCAAGTTGTAGGCACAGCGACAACTGTAAATGGATCAGCAAACGCATTTATTTATAACGATGGTGTCACAACAAACTTAGGTTCTCTAGATAATTCTGGTTACTCAGAAGCCAGAGGAATAAACGAAAGTGGTCAGGTCACTGGTTTTTCATTGGATAGCGATAAAAACTACACTGCTTTTATCTACGATGAAGTCAATGGCATGCAAAGTTTAGGTGGCATGGGCGGTGATTCTGAAGGCTATGATATTAATAACAACGGTGATGTTGTTGGTAAAGCGATAACTGATGAAGGAAGGTCTGCTGCTTTCTTGTATAGCAATGGTGCGATGTATAACTTATACAGCTTGTTGTCAGCTGAAGATCAGGCTTTATGGCAAGAATTGCGTGAAGGCTATGGTATTAATGATAATGGCGATATTGTAGGTCGAGGTCGTTTCTGGACTGATAAAGAGGCGGGAAGAAGTATGTCAAAAGCCTTCTTGCTAACAGCTGATGGCAGTATTTCAGCCGTTCCCGTTCCTGCTGCTATTTTCCTAATGGGGCCTGCTTTAGGTTTATTAGGTTTTATGAGAAAACGTAGTTTACAAGCAGCAGCTTAATCAATATTTGATTATTCCTGACTCATATCATTGCAAGGTAATGCGGATGATAAAGGAATTATACTTAGGAGAATAAAATGAGAAATATATTAGCACCATTAACGGTTCTGGCTATAGCATTAACTAGCGTTAGTGCAAATGCAACAGTTATCCCAATGACTGATTTTGAAGATGGAACACTTTCAGGCTGGCATAAAGGTGGCGTGGCTCAGGTACCTATGACTGTTGGCATGGAAGAAAATGGCAATCATTATTTGAGATATATCTCAAATGGCCCTGATGCACGTGAGCATGATAAAAGAATTGCCTTGATGTCAGGTAATGATTACCGAGGTAACTACAGTGCTATGGGGGTTCAATCAATTACCACCAGAATGAAAAATGATGGTCCTGTTGATCTAACAATGCATGCTGCTTTTGGTAATACATTGGCTGGATTACGCACACGTTTTGCAACTAAAGGCGTTTCGGTAGTTGCTGATGGTCAATGGCATGATGTGGTATTTGATCTTGCAGAAGATTTACATATGGTTTCTCAGGGCGGTCATGGCAAGTCAAGTGCAGCTTTCAGCCTATCAGAAGTGTTAGGTAATATTTCTGGTATCCGTTTTACCCATGGTGTTTTTGGTGAGACTTATCTGGATAGACGTGGGCCATTTGAAGGCTATAACGCTGGCGAAGAAGTTGTTGCCGATCTTTGGGTTGATGATATTAATTTTTCAACTGATACAGCAACAGCATTACTAGAAGCGCGTATTAGCGGTGACGATGGTGTTTCTGCAGTTCCTGTACCTGGCGCAGTATGGTTGTTTACTTCTGCTCTAGCAGGTTTGTCAATATCAAGAAAGCGTAAAGAAGCTTAATTTGATGTTATTAACTGATAAATGACATAAAACTAATGATGTGGCTGACAGTACAAGGATGTATTGAAGGCCAGTAGTTTTAAAGCAGGTTTCTATAATAAGTAAACTCAGTCATTAAACAGTGGAAATATTTAAAACTCAAGCTAAGGTGGTTTGCTTGTCTTAATCAGATTTATCATGATTATTAGTTTTGTATATTTGAGTTTGTTAAAAAACAGTGCCTTTTGAAGATACTGTTTTTTTGCGTTCAAAATAGTGTTATTTAGAGAGAGATAAAATGAGAAATGTGTCTATAATTTTTATCGGCCTTGTTTGTTATGTTTTTGCAATAGGGACTGCATCGGCCGTGGTAGTTTTGCCAGGCATGATAGATGATTTCGAAACAGGGACAACTATGTCCTGGGTCAAAGGCTCTAGCCCCAGAAGCGATGCCTCTGCTTTACCTCCTATTAATTTAGCTAACGGAGATGAGAGTAACCGTTTTCTTGAAGTCCACTCTCATGGCGGAATTCCTGATCCTTTTTATCGTGACGCACACTCAAGAATGGTTTTTTTTAATGAAGCTCAATGGGCCGGGGATTATAGTCAAATTGGCTCCATTAGTATGAAAATGAAAGCGGTTTCTGCTGAAAATCTTTATATGCGTCTTGCAATTTATGACAGTGGACCTGATAGAGTATATTCTCGCTATGTTTCCAGTGTTCCTACAGTATTGGCAGCAGATGGAAAGTGGCATGACATAAGTTTAAGTTTGGCGGTCACAGATTTAAGTCGCTTTCGAGGTGAAAGGACAGCAGAAGAAGTATTAAGCGATGTGTCTCATTTACGTATTTTATCTAGTATGGATTATGCCGATGCATGGGGAGTAGATAAGATTTTGGCAACATTGGGTGTTGATGATATTACTGCGGTTGCTATTTCAACTCCGGTTACTACAGTTCCTGTTCCTGCAGCAATATGGTTTATGTTTTCAGCTCTATTTTGTTTGACCGGAATGTCTAAATATAATAGAAAAGTTTAATCTGCTATTGAGTAACCTTAGTAGTAGAGACGTTGCATGCAACGTCTCTACAATCGATGTTTTTTGTTGGCGTTAGTTATCAATTGTTTCTTTAGTTCCCCCTCTTTTTATTAATATAAATGCTTAGACTTATCTTGCTGTTGTTTTTTACTCTGTTAGCTTATTCTCAACCTGCCTCTGCTTTACGTATTGAGCAATTAGTGATGCCAGGAAAATTAATTGAAGGGCATGCAAAGTTTGAAGATCGATGTGAAGATTGTCATGAAAACTTTAGTCAGGCAGCACAAAGTAAATTATGCAGACACTGTCATCAGGAAATTGATTTAGATGTGTTTAAAAAGAAAGGCTATCATGGGGATAAGCTGGTTAGAGATAGACGATGTACAGCGTGTCATACGGATCATAAAGGCCGGGATGCTGTTATTGTGCTGTTTGAAACTTCAACATTTAATCATAAACAGACTGATTTTGAATTACGTGGCAGTCATAAAACAGCCCCTTGTGAAGATTGTCATAAAAAAGATAAACAATATCGTGATGCTCCACTCGAGTGTTTTGCCTGTCATCAGGAAGATGAGCCGCATAAAGGCTTGTTAGGTCAACAATGTGACGATTGTCATAACGAAGAGCAGTGGAGTGAGCTGAATTATAAGTTTGACCATGACCAGACTGATTTTCCTTTACGTTATGAACATAAAGAGGTGCTTTGTGAGAGTTGTCATACTGAAAACATGAGTAAGGAGCTTTCTATAGAGTGTGTGACTTGCCATATTATTAATGATGTTCATGGTGCTCGCTATGGAGATCGCTGCCAGGATTGTCATACTGCACAAGGATGGGATAAAGGTAAGTTTAATCACGATCAGACAGACTTTCCTTTACGCAATAGTCACAAAGAGGTGGTATGTGATGCCTGTCATAAAGAGCCTATTTTTGATAAAGAAATGAAAACGGATTGTTTTTCATGTCATGAAAAAGATGATCAGCACAGATCACAAAATGGTCGGCTATGCAATGATTGTCATCTGACAACTAAATGGAAAGAGTTTCGTTTTGATCACGATACCACTGATTTTCCTTTAAAAGGCACACATAAAGATCTTGAGTGTACAAGTTGCCATAAAGAAAATATTTATAAAGAAGAATTAAAAACAGTCTGTGTAGGTTGTCATGTTCAGGATGATGTGCATATGGAAGATCAAGGTAAAGAATGTGATGATTGTCATAGTGAAGAAGGCTGGAACAAAAAGATCATTTTTGACCATGATATGACGGGCTTCCCTTTAGTTGGTTTACATGCCACTGCACCTTGTGAGGAGTGCCATCTTTCTCAAGTGTATACCGATGCAAAATTAAGCTGTGATTCTTGCCATAAATTAGATGATGTACACGAGAAAAAACTAGGAACTAGATGTATACAGTGCCATAACCCTAATGGCTGGGGGATATGGGAATTTGATCATAATACACAAACTGATTACGAACTGGATGGAGGACATAAAGATTTAGATTGTCACGCATGCCATATGGATCCCGTTGAAGATGAAATTCATTTGTTAACAACCTGTATTTCTTGTCATAAAAAGGATGATGTACATGAAGGGAGTCTGTCTGTGTATTGTGAGCGCTGTCATGTGACTAGCTCTTTTAAAGATTTAAGGTTGGTTCGTTAATGCTGAATTTGAGTTTTAAAAATGACTTACTTGTAGAAACAAGGGTATTTCAGGTTTTGATCTGTTTGTTTGCTTTATTGTTGACTTGTTTGCAATGCAGCGTAGGTCAGTTTAAAAAAACTGTTCATCTATCATCTCTTCTATTGCTACTGGTATTTGTTTTTTCGCCGATTATTTTAGCCGATTCCCGAACTGATCAGGCAAATACCGATTTTGATCATTTAAGTACAGGCTTTTTTCTATCGTCTGCGCATCAGGATGTTGAATGTTCAGCTTGCCATGTGCGTGGAGTATTTAAAGGGACAGCACGTAGTTGTGATGGTTGTCATAACAGTTCAACTGTCATTACAGCATTAGGAAAGAACCCTGGTCATATTAATAGTTCTAATGACTGTGATGAATGTCATGGTGATAACGGAGTTAATTGGGCAGAAATAAACTTTAAAACCCATGATGCGGTGATTGGAGATTGTGAGGGCTGTCATAATGATCGTATTGCAGTGGGTAAATCGACAAATCATATTCAGACCAGTGCAAAATGTGATAGCTGTCATTTAGATACTTCCACTTATACAACAGGAACTTTTGACCATAGCAGTACCACTGCTAATTGTTATGGTTGTCATGATGGTAAACATTCAGGAGCCAGTTTCTACAGTGCTAGCCATATTAACTCGACTACTAGCTGTGAAAGTTGTCACAACAGTACCGATGTATGGGAACCCGTTAACCGAGTTGATCATGATCATGTTTTAGGGACTTGTGTTAGTTGTCATAATGGTGATATTTCAATCGGTAAAAGTGCACAACATATCGTCAGCAGTGACACTTGTGATGAATGTCATAACACCACTGATTTTTATGGCGCAACTTTTGATCATAGCGCTACTACGGCTAATTGTTATGGGTGTCACGATGGAAATCACTCAGGTGCGACCTTTTATAGCCCTAATCATATGCAGGCCAGTAATAGCTGTGAAAGCTGCCATAAACCCAATGCCTGGGATACAATTGGCGGGGTTGATCACGGAGATGTCCTTCAAGGCACTTGTGACGACTGTCATAACCCAGCTACATCCTACGGAACAGAAAAGCATACTTCACATATTCCTACTGATGCAGAATGTGATGACTGTCATAATACTTCCACTTTTAAGATTGGTAGTTTTGATCATTCTACAACGTCTTTGAGTTGCTATAGTTGTCATGACGGTACTCACAATCCGGCAGGATTCTTTAATCCACGGACACATATGCGTTCTAGTAATACTTGTGACAGCTGTCATATTACTAGCAACTGGACAATAATCAGTGGTGTGGATCATGGAGATGTTCTTCAAGGCACTTGTGATGATTGTCATAACCCAGCTACATCCTACGGAACAGAAAAGCATACTTCACATATTCCTACCATTGCAGAATGTGATGACTGTCATAATACTTCCACTTTTAAGATTGGTAGTTTTGATCATTCTACAACGTCTTTGAGTTGCTATAGTTGTCATGACGGTACTCACGATCCGGCAGGGTTCTTTAATCCACGGACACATATGCGTTCTAGTAATACTTGTGACAGCTGTCATATTACTAGCAACTGGACAATAATTAGTGGTGTTGATCACGGAGATATTCTTCAAGGCACTTGTGATGATTGTCATAACTCAGGAACAGCCTACGGAATAGAAAAGCATGTAAGACACATTCCTAGCAGTGAGGAATGTGATAATTGTCATTTTAACGCCGGGGGAGTCTGGACAGGTGCAACTGATCAGGAATCAGTTCAGGCAGATTCTGTTCAGGCTTCAGCACAAAGTGTTCAAGCTGGAGCTATTGCTGAAGCGGAACTTGTTGTTACTGCTAAACAGCAGCCTGTGCTTGTGAATGATATAGCTGATGAAGCCATCGTTATTGATACAGTAGGCAAAGAGACTAACATTATAGTTCAGCAGGCTGAGAGATTGGTATCGGCTAGTAATGATTCATTTGAACAACAACTAATACATCCAGATGTTTCTGATAATTGTGTGAGTTGCCATAATGGCACGGTAGCAATGGCTAAGAAAGCCAATCATTTCAAAACCACTGAACAATGCTATTTATGTCACCAAATTGGTAGTTGGTCACCAGTAAGCCATTTTGATCATACTGCTGCGCTTGGTCTTTGTTCATCTTGTCATAATGGACACCAGGCAAGCGGGCAACCAATTAGGCACATTAACACCTTGAAGGCTTGTGAGGATTGTCATAACGAGAACAATTGGGCCCCGGTTTCGAGAGTTGATCATGCTGCCGTTCTGGGAAGTTGTTTCTCATGTCACAACCGCAAACAGGCCGAAGGTAAACCTTTTAAGCATATTTCCAGTGATAACCATTGTGATAATTGCCATATAACCAATATTTGGTCTCAGGTAGTGATGGATCATAGTAATGTTACTGGTAGCTGTTCGCTTTGTCATAACGGGACTTCAGCAAATGCCAAGACAGCGACTCATATTACAACGACTAATACCTGTAATGACTGTCATAGAAGACGGACCTGGACGCCTGTCTACAGGGTTGATCACTTATCGGTAACAGGCTCGTGTTCTTCATGTCACAACGGTAAAGCAGCAGATGGTAAACCCGCTAATCATCCTGGTACCCATAACACGTGTGAAGACTGTCATAGGAGTAATTTATGGAGCCATGTGACTTTTAATCACGATAATCTTACTGGCAGTTGTAGCAGTTGCCATGCTGTAGATTACAAGCAGCAATATCATAAAAAAACCATTGGGCCGAATCCTGTTTATTACAGTGTCAATGAGTTATCCAATTGTGCAGGCAGTTGTCATGTGTATAAAGATAAAACATTCTCAAGCATCTCTCAAAGACGGCGGGGGCCTGATCATAGGCCATTCAGAGGGGCGTGGTAATGCCTTTGCTGTTTCTACTGCTTTCCCCAAACACAAGACTATTTAATTAGTTAATGAAGCTATATGAAATTAAAAAATAATAACAATGATTTAAAGCTTTTGCAGACAGCATATCTGCTCCCAGCTAATTTAGAATTATGTTTTCATCAGTTCTGCTTTGATAAAGCCAAAGTCTTATAGCAAATAATATCTGCGTACATTGGTAATACTAGGAGACATTTCTTCACTGAAATGTCTCTATTTACCTTCATATCATCCCTTTTTCAGAACCTGCGTCTAGATGAATTCAGTTATTTCTTTTCTTAAACAAGCGCCCGCCTTATTTTATTTTTGTTTAGTTTTAAGCTTTCCACTGACAGGGCGGGCTGAGGATAGAATATTGGAGTCCATAACGGTTGAAACTCAACAGGATTATTCAATTGTTGATATCCGTTTAAATCAGCAATTAACAGTGGTGTCTTATACTCCCTTAAAACAAGGAAATTTACTCAGGTTAAAAGTAAGAAGAATGGGGAGTGCTATACAGCTTGATGAGTTGCCTACTAACTTTGAAACATTACCATGGAGCCCATCAGCTCAATTACCTTTATACAATGTTACAGTCGATTTGGACGGTGCCATTTTGCTTTATTTTAAGAGAACGGTTAAATATGAAGTGTTGCCTGGTACTAATGCATTTCATATCTTAGTCAAAGTATTTCATCCTGTACGCATTACCCAATTACCTCCTAAGGCTGATAAAAAAGCTGCAGTAAAACTGACTGAACCAGAAGAAATTAATGTCAAACAAAACGTTGTAGAAGGTGAGCAGAATCTGCAGCTAGCCAGTTTTATGAATGAGGCCAGGCGAGCTATGTTGAATAAAGACTATACTCGCGCAATACAGCTTTATACCAAGGTGACCATTAGAGCCAGAAAAACTATTTATGAAAAGCAGGCTTTAGAATTTTTAGGTTTGGCAAGAGAGAGAAACAAACAGTTTGCACATGCTAAATTTAATTATGAAAAATATCTAAAACTATATCCAGAAGGAAAGGATGCGGAAAGGGTAGGCCAGAGATTGCTTGGTATTATCACTTCAGAAGCTGACCCAAAGGAAAAGCTGAAAGAAGGGAAAAGCAAAGACAAGCAAAAGGTTGGGTTGCAATGGGATACTTTTGGCAGTTTTTCACAATTTTATAATCGACATGAAAATAAATTTAACGATGATCGTTCAAGGTTAAATCGTTCTGCATTGCAGAACGGTCTGGATATTACTTCTAAGCTTCAAGCTCAAAACTATCAAATGGCTAGCAGGTTTTCGGGTAGCTATAATTTTAATCTGGAATCTTCAATTGAAGATGAAAAAAGGATAAGTACTTTTTATCTGGATTTAAAGCAAACAGCGCTGGATATGGACTTTCGTGTGGGGCGACAGTCACGAAGCACAGGGGGGATTTTAGGTCGTTTTGATGGCGTAGTGTTATCAGTTCCAGCCTTAGAAAAAATACGATTAAATTTTGTTTCCGGCTTTTCTGTGGGATCGTCCAGAGATATGTTTATTAATAATGACCTATATTTCTATGGTATTAACGCAGATTTAGGGACTTTTGATAATGCCTGGGATTTTAATTTGTTTTTCATAGAGCAGTATGATCATAAATTGCTGGATAGGAGAGCTGTAGGAGGGGAAGTTAGGTACTTTCAAGAAAATAAGTCATTTTTTAGCTTTATTGATTATGATGTTTATCATGAAAGTATAAATACCTTCTTGTTTACGGGGCAGTGGGGTTTTTCTGATCGAACGGTAATCAATCTTTCATATGATTATCGAACATCGCCTTTTCTAACGACGAGTAATGCCACTCAAGGACAAAGCTTTAGAGGCGTTGAAACAGTCGATCAGTTACAACAGTTTTTCTCCATGGATGAAATTAAACAGTTGGCAAAAGATCGAACAGCAAGCAGTCATAGTATGGCTCTGAGTTTATCTAGGCCATTGTCGGAGAAATTCCAGCTTAATGGTGATTTCAGGATGACTACCCTTTCAGGAACTAAAGCATCGGGAGGAGTGGAAGCAAGTCAGGGTTCTGGTTTTGATTATTCTTATTCGATGGATTTAACTGCTAATAGTTTGTTAACTGAGGGTGATATTTATGTATTAGGGCTGCGATATAGCGATACCAAAAGTTCAAATACCAGTTCAATTAATCTTAACGCAAGATACCCAGTCACAAAAGCATTACGGGTAAATCCACGGTTTCGATTCACAATGCGTGATAATGAAAATGGAACTAAGCGATATGCTTACAACCCTTCAATACGGATAACGCATCGTATTATAAAGGGCTTGCAATTAGAGTTGGAAGCGGGAGGAGAATGGGAGTTTCAGCAACGTACTGCGGACGAAATAGCAACAAGTTCTAATAATGATGAGTTTGATCAAACCAAAGGTTATTTTATTATTGCAGGATATCGCTATAACTTTTAATACTTCCTGGAGGGAGGGACTCATACCTAATGCTGTTGAATTAAGACAAAAATGACTTTAGGAAGTGAGGCTTTAGCCTCGCTTGAAACATACGAGGCTAAAGCCTCACTTCCTAAGTCAACAGCATTGGGGCTCATAGCAGATCATTTACTTGGTATGAGTTAAAAAATTCAACGAGTAGGAGTGTTCACAGTTGTTGATGATCTCGCCGAGGGTAGGCGCTAATGCTTTTGACTTCAGCCCTCTACTGCTAGAGATGGCTGAAGAGAAAAATAAATTAAAATTGCTGATATAGAGAATGTTTATGCTAACTTATTTTAATATTTCTATTGCTTTCTCTAAAGCCTGATTAAACTTATTGGGTGCTTCCAGAGGGCTAAAATACCCAGATGTTTTAATTGGAATGAAAATATCCTGCTTATTGTTTACGGTTTTAATTGCTTTGGAATTGATATGAATTAAAGGAACAGATAGTTTGCTTCTGGAATGACTATAATCGTTTGCCATCCATTGATATAGGTTTTCTAATCCACTAATACCAATGTCGGGAGGGGTTAAAGCAATATCTTTAGCCACTTTATAGATCAGTGACTTATCCGTATAAGGAGCAAATTTGTTTTTAATGACAGGATACATCGTTTTATAAAAGTTTTCCCTGTAGGGACGCATGCTCTCGTCTATTTCTGAAGCCTTGGGCCAATGCTCATTTGTTTCAAAGCTGTTAACAGCTATATTTGCTATCACTTTGTCAGCTCGGGTTAATGTGGATTCCATTGCTGCTGCACTGCCAATTGATTGTCCTATTAACACTACATTAGAGAGTTGTAATTCATCTATAACCGCAACTATATCGTTGGCAAATTGCCTGATTGTAAAGTTTTCTCTGTCCGAATCAGATAAGCCATGTCCGGCTAAATCTATGGTTATAACTTGATAGTTTTTAGCAAAATATTCTTTTTGTGCTTTCCAGTAATTGCTATTACCTCCCAGTCCGTGGATAAAAATCAGTGTCAGTGAATTTTTGTTAGCAGTCTTAGTATAATAAATGGGGACATTATCATCAGAATCCACATAGCCTTCATTTGCTAACGGTTTATTTTCTTTAATTTGACTGCTTTGGCAGCCCAATAGAAGCAAACTGAACAAGAGGATAAAGGTGTTTTGTAATGTTTTTATAGTCATAGCTGAGTATCAAAATGTTTTTAAATGATCTGATCTATAGTAATTTGAATTGTTTTTGACTCGCCAACCTTTACAGTATCAACTTTTCCCAGTAAGTCACCAGCTTGCCGTAAAGCATTGCCCGATTTAGAAATACGAGCGGTTACGCTGACTTGTTGAAATTTTGATAATTTCATTGCTGGTGTCATTGCTAATTCATCGGTTAACTGAATTTGTAAGGGTAAGTCTTTAACTTTCTTTCTGGCTATGGCTACAGGCATCTGCGGGCCCGATAAAGCATTGGCGTAGATAAATAAAGTATCTTCAGGATTAACTGAGTTTATTAAACTTTTAGATAAACTGACTGCAACAGTAATAGTCTTAACATTGCTATCAAGGGATATTTTTTCTTGTAGTGGAGGTTGATTAATGATGGTTTGCGGATTTTTAGTGTTAGTGCTGTGAGTGATGACTTTAGCAATATAGCTATCAAGAATAGCGTATGAGCCTGATTCAGGGCTTAAGGTACTTTTTGCTCTATACAAATAACTCAGTGCTTCATCAAAAGAGCCGTCTTGAACCTTAGCTTTTCCAGCCAGCCAAAGACCAGTGGTATTGTTCGGGCTAATGCTTAAAGCTTTAAATATAAGTGATTTTGCCAGCTCAGAAAAATGGCTTTTATTTTTCATAACCAGTGAATCTGCGTATAGCAACATGGCTGGAGCTTGATTGCTGTTAATGATATCTGCTTTGGAAAAAGCATCAATCGCCTGCTGGTATTGTTTTTTCGATTTATAAGAGCGTCCCATCTCTATCAATTTTTGTTGATCATTAGAAGGAAGGCTGGTTTTTTCAGCTAATACAGGCGTTATGCTTTGGCTTGTAGTTATTATGTTGCTAGTGGCTCTGTTTTCTGGAATCTCTGCGTTCTCTGCGTTCTCGGTGTTCGTAAGCATTAATTTAAGTGCTTTATAATGTTCTGACTTTGGATCCATTGTTTGCTCGGCTTGTTGCCAATAAGTCATTGCTGAGCTGTGATCTTGTTGTTGATCTTTTAGTAAGCCCGCCAGCCAGAGCGCGTCGCCATTGTTTGGAAAAAGCTCTAATGCTTTTAAAACCAAAGCTTTTGAGTTGTCATTAAATTTGTTTTTATTGTTAGCCAATAAGGCGCTAGCATACTGCAATATGACTTTTGGGGTGTCGCCTGAAAGCTTATATGCTTTTTCATAAGCATCAACAGCCAGATTTGGACGGCCTAGATAAGAATAAGACTTGCCGAGTAACAGCCAGCCACTTAGGTCGTCAGGGTGTTTCTTAAGCCTGTTAACTAAGCCGCTCAATAGGGTATCAACGGAGTTAATTTGTTTTTTATGTGCCGTATTTTTAGCGACTATTGGTGAGGGAGTCGTTTTTAACAGCGCATCAGGGTTTCCTAATGTTAGATAAAGTGAAATGCTAGCAATAGGAATAAAAACTAAAATTGCAAATATAATCGAACGATTATGTTGTTGAGGTCTGGCAACTGTCGTGTCAGTTAAAGAAAGATCATCAACGAGGGTGAGTTCTAGCTCATTTAGCTGAGTATCAAACTCATCTTGAGCAATAGCATTGTTTGCTAATAACTCCTTGAGTTCAGCTTGTTTCTGTTGAGCAATTTCAATGTTCTGTTGATCAATATCGAAAGTTTTGATTTTCTTTTTGCGCAAAAGAGGTGGAATGATAATTAATAAAGCTAAACACAGAAGTAGGCTAACTATTAGCCAAAATTCGGTTTTCAAAATAAATCCTTTTAAAAGTGGATGATAAATAATAGCTTAGTTTTTAATTTGTAAAGCACTCGCAGGTTGATTCAGTGGGCCAATTCGCTTCTGACATTGTTCTTGAGTATTTGTTGCTTTTTGGGTTTTGGCTGAAGAGGTTCTTTGTTAGTTAATTATATCATGCAAGCCGAGCGTACCCGTAAAGCAAAAGTACGCTCGTTAGAGATAGAGTTAAAACTAAATAATATATTTTCTCACATAATATTTAATAAAAATTCTAAGCGTTCCACTTTGATGTAAATATTCTTTAAATAATTGGTTTATATCCATTGGTGCCAGATAAGCATAGACGCCAACACCTGTTTGAGAAGTAAACTCATCACTTAAGGTTTCGATAAACACGCCTCTGACAATATTTATTTCGTTGTTGTTTAATGATTTCATAGCGACCACCACTCATTGATTTATGCTTAAAATCATGCATAAAGAATACCCTTTTGTATTTTGTGTTGTTATTCAATCAAGTAGCTTAAGTCAAATAACTTTTTAAGGAGGGAGTGTCAAATTTTGGTTGTTTTTTGCCAGTTGCCGCCGCTTTTTGTCAGTGGGGAGTGAGGGTTCAATGCTGTTGACTTAGGAAGTGAGGCTTTAGCCTCGTCCATTTCAGGCGAGGCTAAAGCCTCACTTTCAAACATGCCTAACTTGGACATGGAGTCCTGTTTTGTTTTAGTTCAACTGTGTTGTGGGGAGGGGCGCTGGCTTTAGCCTGCTCAGCTAGATGGAGATACAGGCTAAAACTTGCCGCTGATTAATAGCTTTTATTCAATCTCGTTCGCCAGTTTTTCTGCATAGCCAGTATAGCTACGAGGGGTCAATGCATGTAATGATTCTTTTGCATCTGCTGGAATATCCAGTTTTTCGATAAACAGTTTAAGGTCATCAGGTGTAATGCGATTGCCACGGGTTAATTCCTTAAGTTTTTCATAAGGCTTTTCAATACCATAACGGCGCATAACGGTCTGAATGGGTTCTGCTAACACTTCCCAGTTATTATCCAGATCTGCTTCAATGGTTTCTACATTAATTTGTAATTTAGAAATACCTTTTAATGAAGACTGAATGGCAATGCTGGTATGCGCTATACCTACGCCAATATTACGCAAAACGGTAGAATCAGTTAAATCACGTTGCCAGCGAGAGACGGGTAGTTTCTCACTTAGGAAAGAAAAGATCGCGTTGGCTAAACCTAGGTTACCTTCTGAGTTTTCAAAATCAATAGGATTAACTTTGTGCGGCATGGTGGATGAACCTACTTCACCCGCAATGGTTTTTTGTTTGAAATAACCTAAAGAGATATAACCCCAAATATCACGATTAAAATCCAGTAAAATGGTGTTAAAGCGAGATAAGGCATGAAAATACTCAGCAATATAATCATGTGGTTCAATTTGAATGGTATAGGCATTCCAGAATAAACCTAATGATTCAACAAAGTCTTTAGCAAACTTTTCCCAGTTGACTTCAGGGTAGGCGACACTGTGAGCATTGTAGTTGCCAACTGCACCATTAGTTTTGCCCAGTAACTCGACTGATTCTAGTTGTTCTTTTTGACGTAATAATCTAGCCACAACATTAGCAAATTCTTTACCTGTTGTGGTTGGGCTTGCTGTTTGACCATGGGTGCGAGACATCATGGGTTGGCCAGCTGTTTCCAAAGCCACTTTTTTAATCGCATCGATGCATTCAGTAATTTGTGGCAGCAGTGTTTCACGGCCTTCTTTAAGCATTAATGCATAAGACAGGTTGTTAATATCTTCTGAGGTACAGGCAAAATGAATAAACTCATTCACTGAATTGAGTTCAGCATTGCCAGAAATTTTTTCTTTAAGAAAATATTCAACCGCTTTAACATCATGGTTGGTGGTTTTTTCAATATCTTTAATACTTTGGGCATCAGCTTCTGAAAACTGACTGACTATCGCATCAAGTAATTGATTAGCTGCTCCGCTAAATTCGGGCACTTCAGTGATTTGAGGGTGCTTAGCCAAAGCTTGCAGCCAGCGTACTTCAACCTCCACACGATAACGAATCAGACCAAATTCGCTAAAAATAGGACGAAAAGCTTCTACTTTACTACCGTAGCGACCATCAATAGGTGAAATTGCAGTGAGGGAAAAATGAGTCATGAAAATGTGTTTCCTGTGGTTAAGTGCAAGGTATAAAACGAGAATTTGTACAGTATGTTATTCATTATATTTAGATTCAATAATTCCGCCACCTAAACAAATATCAGCATCATAAAAAACCACGGATTGGCCCGGGGTGATTGCTCTTTGCGAATACTCAAAAATAACTTTGATACGGCCATCGGCTAATGGTTTTACCATGCAATCCTGGTCGCTTTGGCGATAACGTGTTTTGGCTTTGCAATAAATAGTGTCTGTTAAGGGCTTATTATTGCACCAGTCCAATTGACTGGCTTCTAATGTGTTGTGTAGCATTAATGGATGGTCATGGCCTTGACCGACGATTAATACATTATTATCTAAATCTTTATCTAATACATACCAGGGTTCATCTGGCGCGTTTTTAACCCCGCCAATCCCAAGCCCTTGTCTTTGTCCAAAGGTGTAGTACATTAGGCCTTGATGTTGAGCAATATACTGGCCTTCGGGGGTACGCATTTCACCTGGTTGAGTCGGTAGGTAGCGTTGTAAAAATTCGGTGAATTTACGTTCGCCTATAAAGCAAATGCCTGTGCTATCTTTCTTTTTGTGGTTGTCAAAGCCCGCTTTCTTAGCCATTGCCCTTAGTTCAGGCTTATGCATCTCACCAATAGGAAATAAGGTTTTTGATAAGGCCTTTTGGCCTAAAGTATATAAAAAGTAGCTTTGTTCTTTATTCGGGTCCAGACCTTTTAATAATTGATATTCACCATTATGTTCCTGAACTCGCGCATAGTGGCCGGTGGCAATATATTCTGCGCCCAGGTCTTCAATAGCATAATTTAAAAAGGCTTTGAATTTGACATGCTTATTACACAGAATGTCCGGGTTGGGTGTACGGCCTGCTTTAAATTCTGACAAAAAGACTTCAAACACTTCATCCCAGTATTCGCTGGCAAAATTAACGGTTTTTAATTCAATGCCTAATTTATCGCTAACTTGCTGGGCATCAGCCAAATCTTCCATGGCTGTACAGTATTCAGTGCCGTCATCTTCTTCCCAGTTTTTCATAAACAAACCAGTGACGTGATGACCTTGTTCTAATAGTTTTAATGCGGTGACGGATGAATCTACCCCGCCAGACATACCAACAATAATATTTTTACTCATGTGCTAAATCTATATAAGATTTTAATAGTGATAGAGGATAATGCTCACCTGAGAGGTAAGTATCTACCGAATTTAAAACCAATGGGCTACGTAATTGTGAACTTCTTTCAGCAATTTCATCTCGTGTAAGCCAGTGGGTGGTTATTATTCCATCATCAAGTTTTTGCTTTGCCTGGTGAGAGTGAACTTTTCCAGCAAAACAAACTCTTAAAAAACTAGGGAAATCAGGGTTTTTACGCCAAAGCTGAATGGCAACAATAGAGTCGGGTTCAAATTGCCAGGCCGTTTCTTCGTTAACTTCTCGTTTAACGGCTGCAATGATAGATTCGCCTTGTTCTAAATGACCGGCAGGTTGGTTAAACTCCAGTCCATTGTTTGTTTGTTCTTCAACCAGTAAGAATCTATTGTCTTTTTCAATCACTGCGGCGACAGTGGCATGGGGCTTCCAAACCATGGATTTTCTCTAGATTGTGAAAGCCTTCTATTTTACAAGAATTAGCTGATTTATGTGCAAAGATTGAAATATGCAACTTTAGCCACTATGTTACACTTTAAAGATATTTAATTTAATTAGATTTAGTTTGTAGTATGTCCGATATAGATCCAAATCAAGATGATGAAAGTGGAATTGCTGTACAGGAAGCAAAGCCCAAGTTAAAGCGTCCGCCCTTATATAAAGTCGTCTTGTTGAATGATGACTTTACACCTATGGATTTTGTGGTTGAAATTTTGACAGATCATTTTAATATGAATGAAGATAAAGCAACGCAAGTGATGTTGCAGGTTCATACTCAGGGTGTGGGGGTTTGTGGGGTTTTTTCCAAAGATGTGGCGGAAACAAAGGTTCATCTAGTTAATGACTACTCTCGTGAAAATCATCATCCACTGATGTGTGAGATGGAAGAAGCGTAAAATATAAAGAGAATATTATGCTAAGTAAAGAATTGGAAATTACATTAAATCAAGCATTTACCAATGCACATGGAAAGCGGCATGAATTTATTACGGTAGAGCATTTGCTTTTGGCATTATTAGACAATGCAACGGTAAAACCTATTTTACAAGCCTGTGCATGTGATTGTAATGCTTTGAGAGGTGAATTAACTCAGTTTATTGATGAGACGGTTTCATTAATTGCTGAAAATGTACAGAGAGAAACTCAGCCTACTTTAGGTTTTCAGAGAGTATTGCAGCGTGCCGTGTTCCATGTGCAAGCATCTGATAAAAAAGAGGTGACGGGAGCTAATCTTTTTGTCGCATTATTTAGTGAGCAAGATTCACATGCTGTTTATATCTTAAGTAAGTATGAAATCAGTCGCCTGGATGTGGTTAATTATCTTGCTCATGGCATTAGTAAAGTTGAGCAGGATGAGGATCAAGAAAGTGGGCAAGTAGGTGATGATAGCGAGAGTGTTGAATCAACCGAATCTTCCCCGCTGGATAAATATGCAAGCAACCTTAATGAAGAGGCCAGGTTAGGGAAAATTGATCCTTTAATTGGCAGGGAAATTGAAGTTGAACGCACGATTCAAGTGCTTTGTCGTCGACGTAAAAACAATCCTTTATTAGTGGGTGAGTCGGGCGTTGGTAAAACGGCTATTGCAGAAGGGCTGGCTAAACGCATTGTTGAAGAAGATGTGCCTGATGTGTTGTTGGATAATGTTATCTATTCATTAGACTTAGGTTCATTAGTTGCAGGGACTAAATATAGAGGGGATTTTGAAAAACGCCTGAAAGCGTTAGTGACCCAGCTTAAAAAACAGCCTGAGTCGATTTTATTTATAGATGAAATTCACACCATTATTGGAGCAGGTTCGGCATCAGGTGGGGTAATGGATGCTTCAAACTTGATTAAACCCGTGTTGGCTTCAGGGCAATTGCGCTGTATTGGTTCGACAACTTATCAAGAGTACCGGGGTATTTTTGAAAAAGACCACGCCTTGGCTAGACGCTTCCAGAAAATAGATATTGTAGAGTCCTCAGTTGAAGATACGATTAAGATTTTAACCGGGCTTAGAACGCGATTTGAAGAGCATCATGAATTAAAATATACCAAAGAGGCGATAAGACTGGCGGCTGAATTGGCTGATCGCTATATCACCGATCGTTTTCTGCCTGATAAGGCGATTGATGTGATTGATGAGGCGGGTGCCAGACAGCGCCTGTTTAAAGATAAAGATCGTAAACAGGTTATTGATACGGCTGAAATTGAAGAGATTATTGCTAAAATTGCCAGAATCCCTGAGAAATCAGTCTCTAGCTCAGATAAAGATAAGCTGGAATCTCTGGATAAAAATTTGAAAATGCTAGTATTTGGTCAGGATGAGGCAATAGCTGAGTTATCTTCTGCTATCAAACTATCTCGTTCAGGTTTGCGCGATACCACAAAAACGATTGGTTCTTTTTTGTTTTCAGGGCCTACTGGTGTTGGTAAAACTGAAGTGACCAAGCAATTGGCTAAAGTGATGGGTGTGGAGCTGATTCGTTTTGATATGTCTGAGTATATGGAGCGACACACGGTCTCTCGCTTGATTGGAGCGCCTCCTGGCTATGTAGGGTATGATCAAGGTGGTTTGTTGACTGAAGCGGTTAATAAGCACCCCCATGCTGTTTTGTTATTAGATGAGCTGGAAAAAGCCCATCCAGATGTGTTTAACTTATTGCTACAAGTGATGGATCATGGATCATTAACGGATAATAATGGTCGCAAAGCTGATTTTCGAAATATTATTGTGGTGATGACAACCAATGCAGGAGCAGAAGAAGGGAGTCGTGCCTCAATCGGTTTTACCCAGCAAGATCACACTACAGATAGCTTAAAGGTGATAGAAAGAAACTTTTCGCCTGAATTCAGAAATCGTTTAGATGCGATCGTACAATTTAAACCACTGGATATTTCAATTGTTGGTAGTGTAGTTGACAAGTTTATCTTTGAATTAGAACATGTTCTAACTGAAAAGAATGTCACTTTGTCACTAGAAGACGAGGCAAGGTTATGGCTGGCTGAACATGGTTGTGATCCAAAAATGGGTGCTAGACCAATGGCTAGGCTGATTCAGGATAAGATTAAAAAACCATTGGCTAATGATTTGTTATTTGGGAAATTAGCCCAGGGCGGGCATGTCAAAATTTATGTTGCTGATGGTGAGCTTGCTTTTTCTATCGCAAGTAAAGAGCTTATCGTTGCGGAAAAGAATTAAACTTTGCTTTTCCCGCTGTCCTTGCTTTATTAATTGAGCCGAGGTCAGTGGGATTTTATTGCTAGCAGAAGTATAAATCTTTTAACGCATACGGAATGTGATGCGACCTTTTGTTAAATCATAAGGTGTCATCTCAACTTTAACTTTATCACCAGTCAAAATACGGATGTAATGTTTACGCATTTTTCCAGAAATATGGGCAGTTACAACATGACCGTTTTCTAATTCTACGCGGAACATAGTATTAGGAAGCGTATCAATTACTTTTCCGTCCATTTCAATTTGATCTTCTTTTGCCATCTTAATTTTTGTCTAGTAAGTAAAGCCGAACATAATAGCATAGGTTGCTAGTTAGTTATAGAGCGCTGTTAAATTTATGCTAAATATAATCTGAGTAGGATTGCTAATAGCCGTCAATATTGCTTAGAATAATCCCAGTTGAACCTGAGCTACTTCAGACATCATTTCTCTGCTCCAGGGTGGGTCAAGAACCACTTCAACATTGACAGATGATACGCCAGGCAAGGCCCGCACGCTTTTTTCAACATCACCTTGAATCACCGGACCCATGCCGCAACCCGGGGCTGTTAAAGTCATTTGAATATGCACACTATTGCCTTCTTCAGCGGGTTCAACCTTGCATAGATAGACCAGGCCTAAATCAACAATATTGACCGGTATTTCAGGGTCATAAACGGTTTTCATCACTTCCCAGCAATTTTTCTCGACAGCTATTGGATCAGTTTCTGACACCAGCGTGTGCAATGTGTGAGGTTCTTTGCCTAAAGCATCGGCATCAACACCCGCAATACGCACCATATGACCATGATCCGTAACAACGGTGTAATTGTCACCCAGGGATTGGTGAATGGTGACTTCTTTACCCTTGCTTAAAGAGCCATGATTTCCATCTGGAATCATCACAACATTCACATCACGGGTTAAAACAACGGTTTCTCTATCAGACATTGTATGAGTTATGGGTTAAAGGTTTCTGCATTAATGATTTGTCCTGTCACACCTAAGCTTTCAGGGCCGAATAAATAGCTATATATATCGTTTAAGCTATCCATGGCAGACAGCTTGCTTATGTCTTCAGCAGGAAATAATTTTTTACGTAAAGGCGAATTAACTGCACCAGGAATCAGGGTGTTAACACGTATTTTCTGAGCGGCTTCCAGTTCTTCCGCTAATATTTTTGCAAAGCCTTCCAGGGCGATTTTAGAGACCCCATATGCACCACTATAGGCTCTGGGTATTCTGGCCATGGAATCGCTGGTGAAAACGATAGAAGCGTGTTCACTTTTTTGTAAAACGGGGAGTAATACACGGCTTAGTAAAAAAGGCGCGTTTAAATTGACATTTAAAGTATGTCCCCAGTCTTTAGTCTCATGGATTTCTATCGGGGTATAAGCACTGAGCTCGACAGCCGAGTGAAGTATGCCCTGAAGTGAGCCATAAGTTTTGTCTATAGTCACCGCCAATTCTTCAAACTGTACTTCTGTCGCACCAGCAAGATCAAAAGGGTAGAGGGTTGGTGTCGGAGCACCGGCAGCAATAATCGCATCATAAATTTTCTCTAACTTTGGAATGCTTTTATCCAATAGAATAATATGAGCGCCTTGTTTGGCTAGTGCAAGCGCAGCAGTACTTCCTAAGCCGCCAGCAGCACCTGTAATGAGAATAACCTGGTCTTTTAGTTGCATGTAGCTGTAATCCATGAGCTTAATTGTTCGGGAGATTCTATCAGAGCATCGGCTCCCCAGTTGGAAGGGATGTCATCAGGTTTAAGATAACCGTACACGGCCGCTAAGGTTTTCATGTTAGCATTTTTGCCCGCAGCAATATCATGAATAGCATCACCAATATAGACGCATTCTTCAGGTTTAACATTAGCCTGTGCACAGGCAGTCAGCATAGGCTCCGGGTGTGGTTTACTGTTGGCAGTGGTGTCACCGCTTATGACACAAGCTAGACGCTGTTTCAGCTTGAAGGCATCAACCAGAGGGTTGGTGAAGCGCTCCCTCTTATTGGTCACAATGCCCCATTTTAGCCCTAGAGATTCAATGGTTTCTAAAGTTTCAGGCATACCAGCAAAAAACTGGCTATGTTCGGCAATATTGTTCTGATACATATCAAGCATAGTATCGAGTACTTGCTGCTGAGTCCCTTCCTTGATATTGGCAACGCTTTTATTAATCATCACCGCCGCACCATAAGAAATATAGGGTTTGACCAGCTCGCTAGAGACTGCCTCAAAACCATGGATTTTAAGTGCTTTATTTAAACAGGCAATTAAATCAGGAGCGGTATCCACTAAAGTGCCATCTAAATCAAACAATACACAGGATAAGTTAAACTTGCTGCTCATCAGGCTTATTCAGGGCGTTTAAAAGCGGCAATGTAATTAACATCAATATCTTTACCCAGTCTAAAGCGTTTGCTAAATGGACTGTATTCAATACCCACCATGCCTTGTAATTCAAGACCCGTTTGTCTAGCCGTTTGGCTCAATTCTGATGGTTTAATAAATGTTTTGTACTCATGAGTGCCTTTAGGTACCATTTTTAACAAATGCTCAGCAGCAACAATCGCTAATAAATAGGCTTTAGGCACACGGTTTAAAGTAGAAAAGAAAACCATGCCACCAGGCTTAACCATTTTGGCACAAGAAGCAATAATAGAAGCAGGATCGGGCACATGCTCCAACATTTCCATACAGGTGACATGATCAAAACTTTCTGGCTCTTGTTCAGCCAGCGCTTCAGCACTGATTTTTTTATAATTAGCTTTAACGCCAGATTCCAGACCATGTAAATCGGCAATGTCGATAAGGTCTTCACTTAAATCAATACCTAAAGCATCAGCACCTTGTTTTGCTAAGCCTTCAGTTAAGATGCCACCACCACAACCGACATCAACAATTCGCTTACCCTGCAGGTCAGCAAAATCTTGAATAAAACGGATTCTTAATGGGTTAACATCATGTAAGGTTTTAAATTCACCTTGAGGGTCCCACCAGCGTTCTGCCTGAGATCCAAATTTTTCTATTTCGTGCTGATGTACGTTTTCTGCTGCTGTCATAAGGGTAAGCTCTTTAATTGTTTGTATAGTCTACTATATTACTAGGTTATTCGCCAAGGGTTGCTGATAGCGAAAATTTCACCATTTTACCCTACAAATCATCTGGAAATCAGTCCATTAAAAGAAATAGGTGGCAGTAAAGCCCTGAAGCAGATGATTGCATAGTTGATTAACTATAACAGGCTTCTAGTCATGCCTTGTAATTACGCAGCGTAAAATGATAGTTACAATTCTGAAGCCCTTACTTGCTGAGGAAGGCTGGGTCGACGGCATGGATGCATTGCTCTACGCCCAACAACACAACATTGAAGGAATATTACTCAATTTTCAAATTACCCTGAATCGTTACAAAACCTGTAATAGGGATGTTGCTATATAGAGGAATACACTTGAGCAGGAAGCGCATCAGTACCTTAAGGAGCGTGAATGGAATAACCTCCC
>Ga0105349_10000151_pt1 | contig 24802 bp, 17 predicted proteins | sample EN1Hudseemescosm_FD_83661 | JGI IMG/M metagenome (GOLD analysis project Ga0105349, IMG submission 83661) | Methane-oxidizing microbial communities from mesocosms in the Hudson Canyon - EN1B Hudson Canyon | ecosystem: Environmental > Aquatic > Marine > Cold seeps | place: Hudson Canyon...
TAGAGCCGGTATAAGGCATCAAATATTAATAATGGAAGAGGCAGAAATAACTGAGAAGTTTACGAGAATCAATGAAAAAGAAATTCTTTATCAGTTTGAAGTTAAAGATGATAAGGCATATAAAGATACATGGAGAGGGGAAATGCCTCTAAGAGCTGCAGATGGAGAAATTTATGAATACGCTTGCCACGAAGGAAATTATGCAATGGCAAATATTCTTGCAGGAGCAAGAGCTGAAGAAAGGAAATAATTATGAAAAAAATATTTAAAATCATTGGAATAAGCTTTGTTCTTATATTTGGTATGAGCACATATTTAAGTTCTCATCATGCTTTTACTGCAGAGTTTGATCCTAATGCTCCTATCAATATAACTGGCAAAGTTGTAAAGGTTGAATGGATTAATCCCCATGCCTGGGTCCATGTTGAAGTTAAAGAAGGTGGTAAAACTACAGTCTGGATGGTTGAAGGAGGCACCCCAAATACGTTAATAAGAAACGGCATTAACAAGAAAACAATTACACCTGGAACTGTCATTGTGGTGAGAGGTTATCAGAGTAAAGGAAAGTTATGCTTACCAAGGTGTATAGCCAATGGAAGGGATGTAACTTTTCCAGACGGTAGAAAAGTATTTATGGGCTCTTCTGGTACAGGAGCACCCCGAGATGGATCAGACCCTAGAGAAAGAAGGTAATGACTTTTTTCTCTCGAGGAATTAGTAAACTCAGCTTATTAACCCTTCTGCTGTTTATAATCTTCCCCTCTTTTTCTGCTGAAGAAGATCATTCTGAGATACATGACTTGATGGCCCATTTACTTGATCCGGCAGCTGAAGCCATATGGGATTCGGCAGGGTTTGTTATTACAGAAGAAGGAGAATTTAGTTTAGAGCCTAAGAATCAAGAGGAATGGGATAAAGTGCTTTACGGAGCTAAGGTAATTTCTGAAAGCGCTTTTCTTCTTTCTAGACCGGAAATATCAAAGAATCGAAAAGATTGGATTGCTGTTTCTGGTTTACTGAAGGTAGTTGGTGATAAAGCCTTTGAAGCAGCTGAAAGGCAAGATGTCGAAGAGCTATTCAAAGTAGGTGCTGATCTGTATCAAGTGTGTGTCGCCTGTCATCAAACCTACATGACGGATTAAGATAACTCGTCTATAAGAAGATGCTAGATTTTGCAGAATGGCTTGCAACTACACAGTGGAGTATTGCTCTCCATGAATCTCTCTATTTATATCCCTGGATAGAATCATCCCATGTTCTATTTATATGTCTTTTCTTTGGAACTTTAATATTCGTTGACCTCAGGTTGACTGGTAAAGTATTTACAAACCTCTCCATTTCAAGGATGAATAAAGGGATTTTACCTCTCACCATAGTAGGCTTTTGTTTAATGAGTCTTACAGGATTGCTTTTATTTTATGCAATACCTGTTAGAAATTATCAAAATATCTTTTTTAGGATAAAAATCTTTTTAATCTTACTAGCTGGTTTGAATGCTCTTTTCTTTCACAAGAGAATGTCTAAAGAGGCAAAGAAATGGGATACAGATTCCCTGATACCAAATAGGATGAAAGTGAGCGCAGTTGCCTCTTTGTTTACTTGGTCTCTGGTTATTATTTCAGGACGGTTAATAGCTTATAATTGGTTTGACTGTGACAGGCAACCACAATCTGAATGGATCAATTTTTTAACAAGTTGTGTTGTTGAGTACCAATTATATGAAGAAATAGATGGAATCTAATCAAATAATAGAACTATTCTACTTTTTTGAAGATTCCTTCATAGGTCAATATATTCGAGGCTCAACTTGGCTCTTTCCTATTATTGAATCTTTCCATTTACTTGGTTTAGCCGTTTTAGGAGGATCAGTAGTTCTAGGTGATTTTAGATTGATGGGCTTTATATTGAAAACAGCAAGTACCGGTTATGTAGTTAAACAAACTAGAACTTGGTTTAAACTAGGTTTTTGTTTATTGGTATTAACAGGAGTGCCGCTATTTTTAAGTGAAGCTGTTAAGTGTTACTACAGCCGAGCTTTCTGGATCAAGATGATTTGCCTTGTAATCGGAATAGCATTTACATTTTTAGTAAGAAATCCATTAGTATTAAAAAATCAGGAAGGAAAGCTTATTCCTTTGTTAGGGTTTTCTTCATTTTCTTTATGGACAGTAGTTGCTGCCTCTGGAAGGTGGATTGGGTTTTCATAGATTTATAAAAAAATAATCATATAAAAATCACCAAGTTCACTTTTATTTTATTTTGTTATAGTTGATTTATTGAAGAATTAATTCAACCCCATTTATAATTAAGTATGACAGTTAAAGAATCAGCTCTTTCTATTTCTCAAACACTTTTAGACGGAATAAACAAAAGAAATAAGGCAACTCTGGTTGTATGTGGCGGGTCAAGTCCTATTCTTTTGTTTAACGAATTAAGTTTGATTGATCTTGACTGGTCTAAAGTTATTATTTTTTTAGGAGATGACAGGATGGTCGGTTCTACTCATTTTGACTCTAATGAAAATCTAATAAAACAAGAACTTTTAATAAATAATGCCAAGAAGGCTTCTTTTGTATCTTTATTTTCATCTCCGGACAAAATTTTAGGACAAAATCTTCCATTTGATATGATGATACTTGGCGTTGGCTATGACGGCCATTTTGCTTCATTGTTTCCAAGTATGGTTCAAGATGATTGCCTTAATCCTTATGCTACCCCAAATCTAGTTTATACAGATGTGCAAGGAGAACCTCCTCATAAAAGAGTGAGCATGAATTTAGCTATGATATTAAATTCTCGAAGGTGTTTGCTGCTTGTAAATAACTCAAAAAAACAAAAAATCATTGAAGAAGGCAGAAAGAATAGAGACTTGCCAATTTTTCATCTGTTAAACCAAACTAAATTAAATATAGAAATTCTTTAAATTTTCGTCTTGCTTAAATTTTCTATAATTCCATTAATCAGTTTGCTCAACTTAGTACCAAAAATGGCGGAAAGGGTTATCTAGATAAAATCGATGATTTGTAAGGTTCACAAGCCTTGAAGTCACAGGTAAAGGAAGATTAATTTTATTAATGTAAAAATATCTGTATAATTATGACAGCGTTGTCAATTTATATTTTTAATGGATTTATTATGAGCAGTAAAACAGTACCGGCATTTAATATTTATGTCTTTGGTGGCACTGGTGACTTGGCACAAAGAAAAATCTTACCTGCCTTATATCGCCACGATAAAGATCTCATCATTGATAAATTAACTTCTATTATCTCTATTGGTTCAAAAGATTATTCTCAAGATGGTTATAAAGAATTTGTTAAATCATCACTCATAAATCATTCAAACTGTTTAGATTTTCAAGAAGATGCTTGGGATCGGTTTTCTAAGAGAATAAGTTATGTCCAGTTGGATGTTAATGATAAGCAGAATTGGTACAAGATTCATCCTGGTAAAGATGAAGTAAATAATATTTTTTATCTTGGAACTCCTCCAAATTTATTCGAAAAAATAGCAAATAGCTTAAAGGATAATAATTTTGTCACAGAAAATTCAAAAATTGTTATAGAAAAACCAATCGGAACTAATTTTAAATCAGCTAAAGATATTAATAAGTCTTTATCTCAAGGATTTACAGAAAATCAAATTTATAGGATTGATCATTATTTAGGAAAAGAAGCTGTCCAAAATTTACTGGCTTTAAGATTTGGGAATATTATTTTTGAAAAAAGTTGGAGTAATGCAGCTATTGATAATATACAGATAACAGTTGCTGAGAGTTTGGGTATGGAGACAAGAGGTGAATATTATGATCAAACAGGAGCCTTGAAAGACATGATGCAAAACCACCTCCTCCAAATTCTTTGTTTAGTTGCGATGGAGCCTCCTACAAATATTCAGGGTGAATCAGTAAGAGATGAAAAACTTAAAGTTCTTTGTTCTTTAGCTCCTGTAGATAGAAATACTATTAAGAATGATGTAGTTAGAGCTCAGTATGTATCAGGTGCCATAAAAGAAGATCCTGTCAAAGGCTTTCACCAAGAAGAGGGTATTGCTGTTGAAAGTCTCACTGAAACTTTTGTTGCATTAAAAATCTTTATTAATAATTGGAGATGGGCAGGGGTGCCTTTCTACTTGCGTACTGGTAAAAGAATGGCCAATAAATTTTCTGAGGTTGTTGTAACTTTTAAATCTATTCCTCACAATATCTTTTCTAAACAGAATAGTCTCACTAACAATCAATTAGTTATTAGACTTCAACCCGACGAAGGCATAGATTTAAAATTGATGACTAAAAAACCAAGTGCAGAAGGGTTTAACCTAATAGAGCTTCCATTAGATTTAAAACTTCAAGAATATAATCAAGACAGTTCCTATAATGCTTACGAACGACTTTTGTTAGATGTTTTAAAAGGAAATACCTCTTTATTTATGCGAAAAGATGAAGTTGAAGCCTCGTGGCTATGGATTGATCACTTAATTCAGGAATGGCAAGAGGAAAATATACCTTTGCATGAATATATAGCTGGTAGTTGGGGTCCATCTGCCTCAGATTTCCTATTAGAACGCGATTCTAGAAAATGGAAAAATGGAAAATTAAAAAAATGAATTTAAATCCTAAATTACTAGAACTAGAAGAAAAAATAAAAACTAGAAGCCAGTCCCTTCGCTTAAACTATCTTTCTAAGTTAAAACAATCAAAAGAACAGAGCGCTTCTGCAAGAAAAAATATAGGCTGTAGTAATTTTGCTCATGCCTTTGCGTCATGTAATAGTCATCAACAAAAGCAGGCTACTGAAGGTTCTAAAGTTATAGGTATAGTTTCGGCATACAATGATATGCTTTCTGCTCACGCACCGCTTAAAGATTATCCAGATCTAATTAAATTAACGGCAAGAGACAGGGGCGCATTAGCTAGAGTAGCGGGAGGTGTTCCGGCCATGTGTGATGGGATAACACAAGGAGAGCCGGGCATGGAATTATCCCTTTTCAGTAGAGATGTAATTGCATTATCAACTGCGGTTGCTTTTTCTCATAATGTTTTTGATGCTGGTTTATGTTTGGGTGTTTGCGATAAGATTGTTCCAGGACTAATGATTGGAGCTTTAACTTTTGGTCATATGCCTATAGCTTTCATTCCTGCTGGACCTATGCCAACCGGGATCAGTAATAAAGAAAAATCGGAAAAAAGAAAAAAATATGCAAATGGAGAGATTGATAGATCTTCTTTATTGGCTTCAGAGCAAGCTGCTTACCATTCTCCGGGAACATGCACTTTTTATGGAACTGCAAATACGAATCAGGTAATTATGGAAGTTATGGGTCTTCAACTTCCAGGCTCATCTTTCACACCCCCAGAATCTCCTTTAAGAGATATTTACACACAACAAACAACGACCGCTGTTCTAGAATTGGTAAATCAAAATATTTGTTTGGGTGAAATGTTGACAGCAAAAAGTTGGATTAATGGAATGATTGCACTGTTATCTAGTGGTGGTTCTTCAAACCTCATAATTCATCTCATCGCAATGGCAGCTGCGGGTGGCTATAGAATTACCTTGGAAGATTTTGATGAACTTGCGTCGTTTACTCCTACAATTTTGAGTGTTTACCCAAGTGGAAGAGCTGATGTAAATGAGTTTCATAATGCAGGAGGAGTCTCTGCTTTAATTAATTCTCTACTCGAAGGGGGGCATTTGTTTAAAGATGTGCAGACAATAATAGGAGATAATCTGGAGGATTATCAAAATACCCCAGAAGAAAAGAAAAATAGAATAGTTTGGGAAAGGAAAGCAATATCACTTGACCAAAGTATCATAAGGGACTTTTTAAATCCTTTTAGAAAAAATTCAGGCCTGAAGGTCCTTTCTGGCAATATTGGCACAGGTATTATTAAAACCTCAGCACTTAAGGAATCTGATTTCTTAATTAAAGCTCCTGCAATGGTTTTTAATTCACAAGAATCTGTTTTAGAAGCATTTTCAGATGGTGATTTAAATCAAGATGTTGTTATAGTAGTTAGAGGTCAAGGACCTTCTGCAAATGGAATGCCAGAGTTGCATAAATTGACATCACCACTAAATGTTCTCCAATCGAAAGGCTATAAGGTTGCAGTTATTAGTGATGGAAGAATGTCGGGTGCTTCAGGCAGTGTTCCTTCCATTATTCATGTTTCACCAGAATCAAAACTTGAAGGCCCCATTTCGAAAATCCTTTCAGGAGATGTAATTGAGATAGATATTTCTAGTGGTTCTTTTACCGCAGATATTTCTGCTGATGAATTTAGGTTGAGAAAGGTTTGTCTTGTTGACTCCAATAACGAAGGCGTTGGGAGGGAGCTTTTTAAAATTTTTAGGGACAATGTAAATAGCCCGGAATCAGGAGCTTCTATTTTTGATTATGAATCTAATTAATACCCTCAAAGAGCATAAAGTAATTCCTATTCTCACAATTCTAGATGAAAGAACTTCAGCTTGCATTGAAGAATGCCTTATTCAGTCCCATTTACCTCTTATTGAAGTTACTTTGAGAGATTCAGCAGTTTCTCATGCCTTGAAAGGATTTCATCAACTAGAAAGAATTTGTCTTGGTTTGGGTACTATAAGATCAAAAAAAGATATAGACATTATGATTAAAGCTAAAGCGCATTTTGGGGTATCCCCAGGTTTTGATGTTAATTTATCTAACTATGCTAAAGCAAATGGATTAACGCTAATACCCGGAGTGCAAACCGCAACTGAAATTATGGCTGCAAGCTCAGCTGGACATAGGGTGTTAAAGTTTTTCCCTGCAACATCTTCTGGAGGTATAGAAAAGCTCAAATCGTATGCCGATGTTTTTCCTGATATAGTTTTTATTCCAACCGGCGGAATCAATCTTGATCTGATCCCATCTTATCTTGATGCAACTAACGTAATAGCCGTTGGCTCATCTTCAATAATTTCTAAAAAATTAGTTAAAGAAAAAAAATGGGAAGAATTAACTTCTGATATTATTTCAAAGATGAAAGGCCTTAATATTTATGAAAGATAAATTTGTTCCAGACAATCAGTCAGTGGATACTGAGTTAAAAGAATGGCTGGATTCTTTAGATAATATTATCAGCGAATATGGCAATGAAAGAGCCTCGTTTCTTTTAGAAAAACTTGCTTCAAAGCTCACAGAATCAGGAACAATTCCGAATTATAATTTAACGACTCCATTTAGAAACTCTATTCCGCTTAGTGAGGAGGCAAAAATGCCTGGAGATCTATTTATGGAACGTAAAATTAGATCTCTCATTAGATGGAATGCCTTAGTGATGGTTTTACGAGCAAATAAATCAGAAGATGATTTGGGTGGACATATTGCAACCTTTTCATCATCTGCAACCCTATACGATGTTGGTTTTAATTATTTTTTTCAAGGTTCAAAAAATGGTGAAGAAGATTTAATTTATTTTCAGGGTCACTCATCTCCAGGAATCTATGCAAGAAGTTTTCTAGAGGGATATTTGTCAGAAGAAGATTTAGATAATTTTAGACGAGAAGTTGATAAACCTGGCCTATCTTCTTATCCACACCCTTGGCTAATGCCTGAATATTGGCAATTTCCAACAGTTTCAATGGGTCTTGGGCCTATTATGGGCATTTATCAAGCTAACGTAATGAGATATCTTTCTGCAAGAGGTCTTGCGCCTAGAAATAATAGAAAAGTCTGGGTTTTTTGTGGTGATGGCGAAATGGATGAACCAGAGTCTAAAGGAGCAATTGGTTTAGCCGGTCGTGAAAAACTAGAAAATTTAATTTTTGTTATTAATTGTAATCTACAGAGACTAGACGGCCCCGTGAGGGGAAATGATAAGATTATACAAGAGCTTGAAAGAGAATTTAGAGGCTCTGGCTGGAATGTTCTAAAAGTCGTATGGGGAAGATTGTGGGATCCTATTCTAGCTAGGGATAGAGAGGGCAAGTTGCAAGAAATTATGAACACAGTGGTCGATGGCGAGCTCCAAAATTTTAAAGCCAAGGGAGGCGCATACACAAGAGAAAAATTCTTTGGCAAAGATCCTGATGTATTAGAAATAGTGGAAGATCTTACTGATGAAGATATTTATAAATTAAATAGAGGAGGTCATGACCCTTATAAGGTTTATGCTGCTTATCATAAAGCGGTCAATTCAACAGGAGCCCCTACTGTAATCCTTGCTTTCACAACTAAAGGCTATGGAACTGGGTCTCGTGAAGCAGACAACACCACTCATCAAGTTAAAAAATTAACCATTGATAACATTAAATCTTTTAGAGATAGGTTTGATATACCAGTTTCTGACAAAAATATTAAAAATTTACCCTACGTAAGACCATCAAAAGATTCTCCAGAAATCCAGTATTTATTGAAAACTCGAGAAAAGTTAGGAGGACCTATTCCTAGAAGACGTCAACACACTAAAAAACTAACAATGCCGTCTAAATCTATTTTTGATAAATACTCAACTGGTTCAGGAGAAAAGTTGATTTCCACCACCATGTCTTTTGTGCGAATGATGTCAGAGGTAATTAAAGATAAAAAAATTGGGAAATATATAGTTCCAATTGTGCCTGATGAAGCAAGAACTTTTGGAATGGAGGGCTTATTTCGACAAATAGGTATTTATTCTTCAGAAGGACAAAAATATAAGCCTGAGGATGCTGACCAAGTAATGTGGTACAAAGAGTCCAAGGACGGAGTGATGCTGGAAGAGGGAATTAATGAAGCTGGCGCCTTTTCTGCATGGACAGCTTTAGCAACTGCCTATTCAAACTATGATTTACCCATGGTTCCAATTTATCTTTTTTATTCTATGTTTGGGTTTCAAAGAATTCATGATTTAGCATGGGCGGCAGGTGATTCTCAGGCTAAAGGTTTCCTTATCGGCGCAACCTCTGGAAGAACTACTTTAAACGGTGAAGGTCTCCAGCATCAAGATGGTCATAGTCATATCTTTTCTTCTACCATTCCTAATTGTCTTTCATATGATCCTGCATTTGCATATGAATTAGCTGTTATTTTTAAATATGGTATCAAGAAGATGTTTGTAGATTTAGAAAATTACTTTTACTACATAACTGTTACTAATGAAAACTATCTGCAACCTTCACAACCTAAAGATTCTGAAGAAGGAATTATTAAAGGCTTGTATAAATTAAAAGCACATAAGAATCCTAAAGTTACATTAATTGGTTCTGGATCAATCCTAAATGAATCAATTAAAGCTCAAGATATTTTAGATTCTTTTGGCATAGAGTCAGATGTTTGGAGTGCAACGAGTTTTAACATGTTAAGAAAAGACGGAATGGAGAAACAAAGATTTAATGAGTTAAACCCATCTTCTTCACCAAAGCCTACTTATGTTGAAGAGTGCTTGCCTGATGAAAGCATTCCTGTGATTGCTACAACAGATTATATAAGGGCCTATCCTGAGCAAATTAGAAGTTTTGTTAAAGCCCCTTTTTATACACTTGGGACTGATGGCTACGGCCGAAGTGATTCAAGAAAGAAATTAAGAGAGTTTTTTGAAATTGATGCAAATAGTATAGCTAGAATAGCTGTATATTCTTTATATCAAAATGGAGCTTTAACCAAAAAAGAGGTGTCTAGGTTATATAAAAAACTTCAGGTAGATTCAAAGAAGCCCAATCCTTGGGAAGTGTAATGTCTACTAAAAACCTTAACATTCCTGATCTTGGTGAAGTAGAAGACGCAGAGGTAATAGAGGTTTGTGTCAATGTTGGTGAGAGAGTTGATTTTGAAGATTCGGTTGTTATTATAGAATCAGATAAAGCAGCGATGGATATTCCAGCTTCTATTTCTGGAAAAATACTTTCGATTAAGGTCTCTGTAGGTGATAAGGTTAATTCAGGTACTCCTTTTTTAGAAATTGAAGTGGATGAAGCAATTGTGCCTATGGAAGAAGAAGATTCTTCTATAGAAACTGAAACAAACAAACAGCAGGATAAAACACAACCTGCTCAAGCTCCTCTTTCAGATTCAATAAACCAAAATACTTCAAAAGTTAATATATCTAACAGCTCTTCAGTTTATGCCGGTCCAGCTGTAAGAAAACTTGCTAGAGAATTTGGAATTCAACTATCTCTTGTTAATCCATCAGGCCCTAAAGGAAGAATACAAAAAGAGGATTTACATAGGTTTGTTAAAGGCAGGCTTTCAGATAAAGCAAATTTTCAATTCCAATTTACTCAGCCAGAAATTAATTATTCTAAATGGGGGTTAACTGAGGAACAGAAATTAACCAAGTTTCAGAAATCTTCTTTAAGCAATCTACACACATCATGGATTAATATTCCTCATGTTACACAACACGATGAATGTGATTTGTCGCTTTTAATGGACCTGAGAGATAAATTAAATAAAAAACACAAATCTAAAATTTCACCATTAGCTTTTATTTCAAAAATTACAGCAATTTTACTTTATGATTTTCCACTTCTTAATAGCTCTTTAGACCATAATTTAGAGAACATAATTGTTAAAAAATATGTGAATTTAGGAATAGCAGTAGATACGCCTGAAGGTCTTATTGTTCCAAATATTAAGAACATAGAGAACAAGTCTATTAGCGTAATATCTAAAGAAATTAAAATTCTTGCAGAATCTGCAAAAACTCGTAAATTAAAACTTTCTGATCTCAAAGGTGCATCTTTTACAATTAGCTCACTGGGAGCAATAGGTGGAAAATTCTTCACGCCAATTATAAACCCCCCAGAAGTTGCTATTCTGGGCCTATCCAAGACATTTCCAAAAATTATTCCAGAAAATAAAGGTTTTAAAACTAGAGATTTTTTACCGCTATCTTTAAGTTATGATCACAGAGTAATCAATGGAGTTTATGCAGTTCAATTTACATCCCAACTGGGAGAAGCTTTGTCGGATGTAAAATTGATCGAAAAGAGTTTTAAGTGATAGATTTTTAAAAGAATGAGTTCTCATTCTTGTGATAAAAAGCAATTACTTTCTCTTTCACTATCAATGGTTAATTAAACTTTACAAACTGTTATTATTAAATTTATGAGAGATAAATATGTATGAAGTTGTTATTGTAGGAAGTGGCCCTGCTGGTTATGTCGCCGCGATTAGAGCCTCGCAACTTGGGTTAAAAACTGCTTGTATAGAAAGATCATTTGATATAAATGGAAAACCTCAGTTTGGTGGAACTTGCTTGAATGTTGGGTGTATTCCCTCAAAAGCTTTATTAGATTCATCTCATAAATATGTCGAAGCTCTTAATCACTTTTCTGATCATGGAATTGAAGTTAATAAACCTAAATTAGATCTTTCTAAGATGATGGATAGAAAGAATAGTATTGTTACTCAGCTAACTTCAGGTGTTTCTGGTTTATTCAAAGCAAATAAGGTGACCCCAATATTAGGCGAGGCCAGAGTTCTGAATTCAACCCAAGTCGAGGTATCTTTTGATGGAAAATCAAAAGTTATAAGCACTAAACATATAATTATAGCAACTGGATCATCTCCAATTGATATTCCAGAAGCACCTATTGATCAAGAGAATATAGTTGACAGCACTGGAGCCTTGACATTTGACTCTGTTCCAAAAAAATTGGTGATAATAGGTGCTGGAGTCATCGGGCTTGAGCTTGGAAGTGTTTGGGCAAGGCTTGGATCAGAAGTTACTGTTCTGGAAGCAATGGATGAATTTTTGCCTTTGGCAGATAAGAGAATTGCTAGGGATGTTTTGAGAGAATTAAAAAAACAAGGATTAAACATAAAACTCGGGTGCAAAGTCACAACAGCCAAATCAAATTCTAAAGGGGTAAACATAAATTTTGAAAACAGTGAAGAAGTCCATAAGTTACAAGTAGATAAATTAATTGTAGCAGTTGGTAGAAAGCCAAATACTTCTGGTCTTATTGATGAGAAGTGTGGTATATCTTTTGATGAAAGAGGCTTTATTCCTGTAAATAATTTTTGTGAGACCTCTATAAAGAATATATGGGCTGTTGGAGATGTTGTAAGAGGTCCCATGTTGGCTCATAAAGCCTCTGAGGAAGGAATAATGGTTGTAGAGCGAATAGCAGGGAAACATGCAGAGATAAAATATGATCTTGTCCCATCTGTCATTTATACCCATCCTGAAGTTGCTTGGGTAGGCAGAAATGAAGAGGAATTATCAGAAGCAGGAGTTGACTTTAAAACGGGTACTTTTCCTTTTGCTGCAAATGGAAGAGCTTTAGCTTCTGGAGAGGCTACAGGCTTTGTAAAAGTAATAGCTGATAAAGAAACAGATACAGTTCTAGGAGTACATGCCTTTGGTTCTTCTGCTGCAGATATTATTCAACAGGGAGTTGTTGCTATGGAGTTTGGTGCAAGCGCTGAAGATTTAGGTTTAACTATTTTTAGCCATCCTACTGTTTCAGAAGCTTTACATGAAGCTGCCTTGGCAGTAAATAGGCAAGCAATACATATAGGTAATAAAAAAAATAAGATTACAAAGAATTAGAAACAAATGATAAAAAAAGAAGAGAGTAAGTATTCAAAGATTTTAGGTTTAGTTCCTTTTTTTTTGTGGACTATCGTAGCCGCTTCAAGAAGATTAAAATGATTCTCATAAGTTATTAGGTTATGAAAAAAATTAAAACTAATTCAACAATGAGCGATGTTGCTAAGAAAGCCAAAGTTTCTTTAAAAACTGTTTCTAGAGTAATTAACAAGGAAGCAAACGTATCCTTAAAAACTATAGAAAAAGTACAAAAAGTTATTGATGCTATTGAATATCAACCTAACACTTCTGCTCAGACTCTTGCTAGAGGAAAAACCAAGATTATCGGTTTACTATACGATACGCCCAGCCCTAATTATATTTCTCATATTATGGAAGGCATTCTTTCGCAATGTTATAAATCCGATTACGAAGTAATTATTCACCCTTGTAGATTTAATGAGAGAACACTTCTAAGAGACATAGAATTAATGATTAAACGAACAAGGCTCTCTGGAGTAGTAATAACTCCACCTTTATCAGACATGGAAGACTTAATTAACTTATTAACAGAATTAAGCATACCAAGAGTCTTGATATCACCTGGAGCTAAAGAAATTAATCAACCTTCAATTAAAACAAATGATCAGGAGGCATCAAAAGCGATGACCAACTATCTGATTAATAACGGACATAAGAGAATTGCTTTTATAAAAGGCCATCCAAGTCACCGTTCAGTGGGGGATAGAGTAAATGGTTTTTTTGAAGCTATGAATGAAGCTAAGATTAACTGTCCAAATGAACTTATTGAAAGTGGTCTTAACTCTTATGAATCAGGTTTGGAATGTGCAAGAAAGCTCTTGTCTCTTAGAAATAAACCTACTGCAATTTTTGCCGCGAATGATGAGATGGCTGCAGGGGTAATAAGGATTGCACAAGAGCATAATCTACAAATTCCAGAAGACCTTTCTGTTGTTGGGTTTGATGATTCACCAATGACAAAATTGATTTCTCCTCCTTTAACTACCATTAAACAACCTCTAGATTTGATGGGGGAAGCGGCTGCAAAGAGTCTAATAAATCAGCTTGAAGGTGTTAGTACGGCAATAAAAATAACTATTAATTCAAAATTAGTTATTAGAGATTCTATTTCAAGTTTAAATTAATAAATCTTGTTATTTATATTAAGACAGCGTTGTCAAATATTTTAGAATTATATATTAGACAGCGTTGTCATTTTATAGATAATCGTGTATAAAGAGTCACTAAATTAACTTTTTTGGGGACTTTTAACATGAAAATACTAGCTAGTTCTATATTAACCTTTTTCTTAACCTTTTCTTTTAATTCTTTAATTTCAGCCGAATCTACAGATTTAGAAGAAGATTCTTCTACTGTTGAAGAAGTTGTTGTTACGGGTATTAAAAAGAGCTTACAAAATGCTATTGATATTAAAAGGAGTTACGTAGGTGTTATGGATGCAATTACAGCAGAGGATTTTGGTAAGTTTCCTGATGGTAACCTTGCTGAGTCTTTAGCTCGAGTAGCTGGAGTTGGGATTGATAGAAGTAACGTTGAAGGTGAGAGAGTAGCTGTTCGAGGCTTTGGCCCTGAATTTAACTTAGTCACATTAAATGGTAGGCAAATGCCAACTGTTCCGGGTCAATGGGGTGGCGGAAGATCCTTTAATTTTGGTGATATTGCTTCTCCTGGAATACAAGCTGTAGAAATTTTTAAAGCTACTAATAGCTCACTTCCTTCTGGAGGTATCGGCTCAACGATCAATATGGTAACGACTAAGCCTTTAAGTATTGACGGCACAAAGAAAGCTTTTACTTTTAATCTTGTTGACGATAGCACTAGTGAAGAATCATCTAGACCCATAGAAACAGCTTTTCTATTTTCAACAAACCAAGACACTTGGGGATTTTCTTTTTCAGGATCCTACCAAGATCGTAATAATCAAGAAGAAGGTACAAGAGAAGCAAATTGGATTTCTCATCCACAAATTATCTTAGCAGATGGATACGATAGATTATCTACTGCTACTAATGTTACGAATAACAGTACCAGAACTGATGGAGTAACTTTCTATCAAGAACCATCAGCCTATCAGATAAAAAATAATGATAGGTTGAGAAAAAATGCTCAAACTACCTTACAAGTTTTATTTTCAGATAACGTAGTAAGCACACTAGATTATACTTATTCTGGAGTTGATTTTAACTCAGAAGGATTAATGTTTGGTTCTTGGTTGGGAGGATGGGATACTCAACAAGGAATTATTAATTCAAGAGGTGTTTATACAGATGTAACTGTTGGTGCAAGAGCTTATGATCACCAACTTATTTGGGGATCAACTAAGAATTTAAATCAATCAGTTGGTTTTAACACTGAATGGCAAGTTAGTGAAGCTTTAGTTCTTTCTCTAGATATTCATAATTCTTCTGCTTCAAAAAAAGGTTCGGAATTACCTAATGAGATGGGTTTTACCACTGATATAAAAGGAACCATTACGCATAAGAACGCTGGTAATTCAGGAATAAATAGGTTTTCTTATGATACTGTATTTGAAGCAAGTAATTATCTAGCTTCGAATGTATTGATGTGGGATGCTAATAAAAGCAATGATCTTGATCAAACTCAACTAATTGGAGCTTGGACTAATTTTAATGACAGTATTATTACTTCAATTGATTTTGGTATTTCAAGCATTGATAACTCTTATAGTGATGCTAGATCTGGAAGTAATATTGGTGCTGTGAACCCACTTGCCACTCAATACGATGATTCTATTTTTACCGAAACAAGTCTAGCGGGCTTTATGAATTCTTTCGGTTCTTTCAATTTAGGAACTAACTATTATTTTTCTATCGATAAAGATGCTGCCCTTAAGGCATTTGTGCTTGCAAATGGTTCAATTGGTGCTGGTGATATTGATACTAATGAAAGAGTTAATGAAACTCTCGATTCAGCCTTTGTTCAAATTAACATGGAAACAGAATTTTTAGACAAACCATTGAATATTGTTGCAGGATTAAGGTATGAAGAATCTGAAACTGAATCAATTAGTTTAGAAGAAAAACCTACCACTATAAGGTGGGATATGATTAATGGATTTACTTATGTAGGAGATGGCATTATTGATGCCCCAAGATACGGTTCAAATGATGCTCTTCTTCCAAGTTTAGCCATGTCTCTTGGTATTACTGATAGTCAAGTAATTAGATTTTCTTATAGTGAATCAATGGCAAGACCTAGTTTACAAGACTTAAAGTCTCAGCTTACTTATGGAAATAAGAACTATATTCAAGGAACTGCCAATGGAGGTAATCCTGATCTAGAACCTTTAATGTCAAAAAATATTGACATAAGTTATGAGAATTATTATGCAGAAGGAAGCTATCTGGCTGTAAATTACTTTAAGAAAGATATAGAGGATTTTATTGGGAGTAAAACTTTTCTAGGAACTGTTGATGGTCTAACTGATCCTTCAAAAGGAACAATAGGAGCTTTTGCTGTTGCTTGTGTAAACGAATGGGTAGCAGCTGGTCGGCCTCAAACAGGTTTTCCGGGAGATGCAGGAGCTACAGGACACTGTGTATCACAACAAGCACTATGGGCTCAAGGTTGGATGAATGATTTTCATCACATGGGATGGGTAGCAGTTGCTATGGCTAATGGGACTGATGTTAGTGCTGGTTTTCCTTGGGGACAATGCCAATACGATGGTTGGTGGAGATGCGATCCTGGATATATAGATGCACAACCTGGAGATCCACTAGCTAATTTTGAGATTACTAGACCGTACAACAAAGAAAAAGGTTCTGTAAATGGTTTTGAAGTAGTTTTGCAGCATCTTTTTCAAGGCACGCCTTACGGATTATTATTTAATGCTACTAAGATTAGTGGTGGTGATGTGGACGTAGACAGGAATTTGATAGGCGAACAGTTTATTCTACCTGGTTTAGGTGATTCTGGTAATTTCTCTATTTTTTATGAAGACAGTAAGCATACAGCTAGAATAGCATTAAATTACAGAGGAGAAACTGTTGCAGGTTTTGGTAATTATCAACAACCTTTGTATGTTGAAGAAAGAACTCAAATAGATGCTTCATATCAATATAGACTTAATGACAATACAACTTTGTTTATTGATGCTATGAACATAAACGATGAATCAACAAGGTTGCATGCCCGATATGAAGAAATGTTATTTTTATCTCAAGATCATGGACCGGTTTATAAATTTGGTTTTAGAACAAATTTTTAATAAAGAGTTTAAATATACATCTTAAAAAGAGGGCCGAAGCCCTCTTTTTATATAAAATACTTAGAGCACATTCCATATAATTGATGAAAAATAAAATTGTATAAATTAACTCTATTAGCACTCATATTTAGTTTTCAATTCCACTTAAATGCTGATGAGGCCGGTGAAATGGAAGATAAAATAGATCTTTATTTATCAAAAATGTCCGTATCACAAAAGGTAGGGCAATTATTTATGGTAGAAATAGGGTATATAACCCCTGAGGAAGTCAGAAAGTACTCCATAGGGGCCGTGCTCAATGGAGGTGGAAGTTTTCCTTACCAAAAGAGAGATCATACTGTACAAGACTGGATAGATTTGGCAGACGAATTTTATATAGCTTCTTCAAAAACAGAAGAAGGAAGATGGTCCGTGCCTGTTTTTTGGGGCACTGATGCTGTGCACGGCCATAACAACCTAAGAGGAGCTACTATCTTTCCTCATAATATTGGTTTAGGAGCTACACGAAACCCAAAACTTGTAGAAAAAATTAGTAATGCTGTAGCTATTGAAGTAAGTAGCTCAGGTTTAGATCTAACTTTTGCACCTGCTGTTTCAGTTCCTAGAGATGATCGATGGGGAAGAACTTATGAGGGGTTTTCAGAAGACCCTCAATTAGTTGCATTATTAGGAAAACATTCGGTCATTGGCCTACAAGGCGAGTTAGGCAATGATTTCTTGATAGAAAAAAAAGTATTAGCAACAGCTAAACACTTCATTGGAGATGGAGGAACATTAGACGGTGTGGACAAAGGAAATACTATTTTATCTGAAGAAGATCTTATTGAGATCCATGCAAAAGGTTATATGAGCACTATAGAAGCAGGTGTTCAGTTTGTGATGGCGTCATTTAACTCGTGGAATGGAGATAAACTTCATGGTCATAAATATCTATTAACAGATATTTTGAAAGGTCAGTTAGGATTTGATGGTGTTGTTTTAGGTGATTGGAATGGCCATCAAGAAGTGCAAGGTTGCAGCGTAGTAAGCTGTGAAAAAGCAATTAATGCTGGTCTTGACATGTTTATGATTACTGAAAATTGGAGAAGCCTATTTAAAAATACTTTGCAGCAAGTACAAGAAGAAAAAATTTCTGAAGCTAGATTAAATGATGCTGTTAGGCGTATTTTGAGAGTAAAATTAAGGTACGGGTTGCTTGAAAAAGGTAAGCCTTCATCTCGTATCTCTTTAGAAGATATTAAATCTATAGGATCAAAAGAACATAGAGATTTAGCTAGAAAGGCTGTACAAGAATCTTTAGTTCTTTTAAAAAATAATAAAAATGCTTTGCCCATTGATCCGTCAAAAAAAATATTGATTGTGGGCGAAGGATCTAAAAGAATTTCAAAAGCAACAGGAGGTTGGTCGCTTACTTGGCAAGGAACAAATGTAGGCAACTCTGAATTTCCGGGAGCAACTTCAATTTATGCTGGCTTCTCTAAAATTGTAAAAGAAGGCAATGGTAAAATTGAATATAGTGAAGATGGCGAATATAAGATAAAACCTGACATAGCAATTTTAGTTATAGGGGAAGACCCTTACGCTGAGTACCAAGGATCAGTAGAAAATCTGTTATTCACTAACACCGATTTTAATCACTTAGATGTGGCCTCACAATATAAAAAAGAAAATATTAAGGTCATTACTCTTTTTATTTCTGGAAGACCGCTATGGGTAAACAGAGAGCTTAATGCCTCTGATGCTTTTGTCGCAGCATGGTTGCCTGGAACGGAAGGAGGCGGAGTGGCCGATATTTTATTCCTAAATCCAAATACAAAAAAAGAAAAAGATTTTAAAGGTAAGCTTCCCTTTTCTTGGCCTAAGGAGGCCAATCAAAATTCTACGAATTTAGGGGATAAAGATTACTCTCCTCTTTTTTCGTATGGCTACGGTTTATCTTATAAGGACGAAGTAGAAATTGATAAGCTTTCTGAAAAGACGAATTCTAGTACAAATTCAAAGCTAGGGAAAACGGTCCTTGAAGGTTGGCCTAAGAGTGGATTGGGCGTAGTTCTTCAAGCAGAAAATAATGAAGTTTTTTTAAATAACAAAAATATTTCTACTAGCAATGAAGAAGTTTCAATAGAAATTGTTGATAATAAAATTCAAGAAGATACACAAAGAATTACATTTAAAGGAACTACCGATGCGAGTTGGTCTTTGCTTTCTTCTCAATCTATCAATTGGTCTAGAGAAGAAAAGGCAAGCGGAGTTTTATCTATTCAAATGAAGGTATTACAAAGAGACTCTCATAATGAAATTTATTTTAACTCTTCTTGTGGTGACGAATGCAGTGTTACATTTGGCCTTAGTAAATTCTTAGAAAATATTTCTGAGAATGAATGGTTTATTTTAGGCATACCATTGAAGTGCTTGCAAGATAACAATGTAGATTTATCAACCATATCAAAACCTCTAGGATTTAACACTAAAGGCTCTTGGACTCTGGAGTTAGGTAGAGTTTATTTAGAAGGAGGGATGGGTGGTAAATCTATTTTTCCTTGCAGCTTATTAGATGGAGAACATGAATGAAATTTTCTTCTTTAGATTTATGGATATTAGGGGTTTACTGCATCGGTATAATTTCATTAGCTTATTGGGTTTCAAGGGATAAAGGTGATGGGAGGACTGCAGAAGACTATTTTTTAGCCGGTAGATCTCTTCCTTGGTGGGCCATAGGAGCCTCTCTTATTGCTGCCAATATATCAGCTGAACAAATTATAGGGATGTCGGGTCAAGGTTATGTTGTAGGTATGGCTATAGCAACCTACGAGCTTACTGCAGCAATCGCACTAATTGTGATGGCAAAATATTTTCTTCCTATATTTCTAGAAAAGAAAATCTATACAATGCCACAGTTCTTAGAACAACGTTTTGATAAATGGGTTTGTTTGGTTTTGTCCTTGTTCTGGCTCGCTGTTTATATTTTTATTAATCTAACTTCTGTTCTATGGTTAGGATCTTTAGCAATTAACTCGTTAACTGGTATGGACATTACATACGGTTTATGGGCATTAGCGGCATTGTCTTTGGCTTATTCTCTATGGGGTGGTCTCAAGGCGGTAGCTCTAACAGATGCGATCCAAGTTGCCTTATTGATATTTGGAGGCCTTGCTGTTTCGTACATAGCCCTTGATAAGATAGCTGAATCTCAAGGAGCGTTTCTAGGTTTTCAAATCTTGCTAGAAGCATTACCTGAGAAATTTGACATGATATTAGATTCTGATAACCCTAGTTATTCTGATTTGCCTGGAGTTTGGGTTTTAATAGGCGGTCTTTGGGTAGCCCATTTTGCTTATTGGGGTTTTAATCAATACATAACTCAAAGAGCCTTGGGTGCTAAGTCTCTCCAAGAAGCTCAAAAGGGTGTTATGTTTGCTGCATTTTTAAAAATACTAATGCCATTGGTAATTGTTTTGCCCGGTATATGTGCAGTTGTTTTACTACCCCCGTTAGAAACAGGGGAGTTTGATACGGCCTATCCTCAAATGATGGCTTTATTACCCTCTGGTTTGCTTGGCTTAACATTCGCGGCTTTAGTTGCTGCTATTGTCTCTTCCTTAGCTTCTATGACAAACAGTGTGAGTACAATTTTTACCATGGATATTTATAAACAATTCCTAACCAGCGATGTTACTGATAAGAAGTTGGTAGTAGTTGGAAGAAATGTTGCTTTTATTTCTATTATTATTGCAGTTATTTGCGCCCAACCACTTCTTGGAAATTTAGAGTCGGCTTTTCAATACATACAAAATTTTACCGGTTTTTTTACTCCAGGTATTCTTGTTATTTTTCTAGTAGCGTTGTTTTGGAAGAAGGCAACAAGCTTGTCGGTTTTAGTTGCTGCTATAGCATCTTTATTCCTTTCTCTGGGAATGTATTTACTGGCTCCGGATGATTTTCCTTTTCAACACAGAATGGGAATAGTTTTTCTGGTGACAGGATTTCTTTGTTATATGACAGCTTTCTTACAGGGCTATAAAGATCAAGAAAAAGCCATCATTTTAAAAGATATTAATTTCTTAACTTCCAAAGGCTTTAATATTTCTTCTTTTATAATTTTTATAGTATTAACTATTATTTATACAATTTGGTGGTAATCCCTATCAGTAAATAAAAAATTAACGTAAATTAGCCTTTCTTAAATTATGAAAGGTTGAGTTCGCGTTATGACAGAGTCTCTTTCAAAAAAACTTAGTCTTAAAGTAAGACTTGGTTATGGTATAGGCGATACGGCTATATGCTTCTATTGGAGTGGAGTGGGTTTTCTTCTGTTGTATTTCTATACTGATGTAGTTGGTATTTCACCTATCCTAGCAGGATCAATTTTTATGATAGGAATGTTATGGGATGCTTTTACCGATCCTTTTATGGGGTATATGGCAGAAAGAACACGCACTAAGTGGGGCGTATACAGGCCTTATTTACTTTTTGGTAACATTCCCCTTGCTTTATCATTTGTTCTTTTATTCTGGGTTCCTCCTTTCGATGGCCCGTTATTAGTAGTTTCATTAATATTGATTAATATCTTACACAGAACCTGTTTTACAATTGTAAGTGTTCCATTTTCTTCTTTAACACCAAGGATTACCTCTGATAGTGAAGAGAGGACAAATTTAACCGGCTTTAGAATGTTGGGAGCTCAAACAGGCACTATATTAATTACGTCATTAGCCTTTCCGATAATATTTTTGGTGGGAGGTTCTGAAGGAGAAGCCAAAGGTTTTTTAGTAATGGCTGCTATAGCCGGTTTTGCCGCTTTAATAATTCAATCTATAACATTTATGACTGTAAAAGAACCTACTAATAGTAATGGAATAGAAAGAGTAAGTGGAAGTCTCTATGAGGCGTTAATAGCCGTTTCAAAGAATAAACCTTTCTGGCTAGTTTTTAGTGCCACTTTAATTGTAGGAGTAACCACGCTTTTCTTTGGTAAAAGTTTAATTTACTACGTTAAATATGGATTAGACCTTCATGAACATCAAGGTACTGTCGCCTTTACCGGATCAATAATAGGTTTTATAAGTATTCCAGTTTGGTGGTTCATTTCAAATAAAATAGGTAAGCGCAAAACTTGGTTAATCTCTATGTCATTAACTTTTATTGCCTTTGTTGCCTTTTATCTATATCCAATTTCTACTTTGAATGAATTGCTTGTCTTGGTTGGTTTATTGGGTTTAGGCGCAGGAGCTAATGGAATACTTTTTTGGTCAATGCTACCTGATACTATCGAATATGGAGAAGTTAATACTGGTATCAGGAGTGAGTCATCTTTATATGGCTTTATGACCTTTGCGCAAAAAGGATCAATTGCCATTGCCGCTTCTATATACACTATAGCTTTGACCATAATAGGTTTTGTACCTGATGAAATTCAGACTGTTGAAACTATTACCTCTATGAAATCAATCATGAGTCTAATACCTGCATTGGGAGTAGGACTAAGCATTATATTTATTTATTTTTACCCTTTAGATTCTGAAACACATAAAAAGTTATTGTCAGAATTAGAAGAACTAAATGCGGAGAGCTAGTTAGATGATAAATTGGGGTATTTTGGGTACTGGTTCTATAGCTAATGCTTTTGCTAAAGCTTCGAGCCAAGCTGACGGTTCATGTTTAAAAGCTGTTGCAAGTCGGTCACAAGATAGGGCAGATAATTTTGCTAAAGAATACTCATTAAGAAGTTTCAATAGTTATAACTCTCTTATAGAAGATCCAGAAATAGATGCAATTTATATTGCTACCCCCCATCCAGATCATTTTAAATGGGCTCTTAGGTCAATGAATAACAAGAAATCAGTCCTTTGTGAAAAACCAATGACAATGAATGCCACAGAGACAATGGTTTTAATTGAATCAGCTAGAAAAAATAATGTACTTTTGATGGAAGCTTTTATGTACAAAACACATCCTCAAACGCAAAAAATCTTAGAACTTGTAAAAAAAGAATTAAAAAGTCCTGTAACTATTAATGCGGAGTTTTGTTTTTCAGTTGAAGTCCCGGATACACACAGGTTGGTTAATAAAGATTTGGGTGGGGGTTCTATAATGGATATAGGCTGCTATCCACTTTCAATGTCTAGATTGTTGGTAGGCTGTTTGCAAGGAAAGACATTCTCTAATCCTGTTTCTATGAAAATAGAATCAGAACTTAATATAGACGGCGTGGATCTTAACTCGTCTGCTGAACTTCAATTTGATGATGGATCTATTGCTAATATAGCTTCGGCAGTTAACAAAAAGACTGAAAGTTCAGTTACTATCTCAGATGGCATAAAGACTGTATTTATAGATCAGCCTTGGCACTGTGGAGAGTTTACTAAAAGGCGCTCAACTATAGTTGTCTCAGATCAAGAAGATAATAGGGTTAATTATGAAGTAATCTCTACTAAAGATATTTATGCGCTAGAGATTGAGCATTTTACGAAACTCTTAAGTGAATCAAAAGTAGAATCAGATATTATTTCGCATTCTGACAGTCATGGAAACATGATTGCTTTAGATACTTGGAGAAAAGGTGCCGGGGTAGTTTATCCGGATGATAAACCTGAAAATAGGTTTGGTTCTATTCTTGGAGTTGATCTGACGGAAGAAAGGAAAAAAGTTAAGTATAAGAGCCTGGCAGGTCTAGATAAAAGATTATTTCCATTGGTTTTTGGCTGCGATAATCAATCGGATAGTAATCATGCTTTTGGTATGTTTGATCATTATTACCTGGAAGGTGGTAATGTCTTTGATACAGCATATATTTATAATGATGGACGAAGCGATAAGTACTTAGGTCGTTGGATAACTTCAAGAAATAACAGAGAGGAGATAGTTATTTTAGGAAAAGGAGCTCACACTCCGCATTGTTTCCCATCCGCAATTAGACCTCAATTAGATGAAACTCTAGATAGGCTAAATACTGACTATTTAGATATTTATTGTTTGCATCGAGACAACCTTGAGGTTCCAGTAGGTGAGTTTATTGACATACTTAATGAATTAAAGAAGGAAGGTAAAATAACAGTATTTGGAGCATCTAATTGGTCTTTAGAACGATTTAAAGAAGCTTCAGATTATGCGAAATCAACCAATCAGGAATCTTTTAGTGTTTTAAGTAATAATTTTAGTTTAGCTAGAATGATTGAACCTGTTTGGCCGGGCTGTTTTAGTTGCTCCGATGATGATTTTAAATCCTTTCTTACGCAGGAGCAGGTTGCAATATTTCCTTGGTCAAGTCAGGCAAGAGGGTTTTTTCTAGATAATCAAGAATTCCAAGGTGCTACCCATGGAGCAAATCCTAACCAAGAGGAGCAAGACCGAGTTTGGGGAGATAAAGATAATCAAGAAAGGAGAAGCAGGTGTTTTGCTTTGGCCAAAGAGCTGGGTGTTGAACCCATTCAAGTTGCATTAGCTTTTGTACTCAATCAGCCTTTTCCTTCCTTTCCTCTAATAGGACCAAGAAACTTCTTTGAGACAATGAGTTCATTGTCAGCTATAGAAATTACTTTGACGAATGACCAAGTCATGTGGCTAGATTTAAATTCTAATTAGAAATATAAAGATATTACTTGGGAACAAGTTTTTTTATTGTTAATCTAGCAGTGGGTGTCCCGCATTCAATTTATTACAAGGGGAATTGAATGTTCGGTTGTTTGTTGCCCTTCAAAGGAGGTGATCAATATTAGTATTTATTTAATAGCAGGAACGACAGGAGGTGCCTTCTGACACGGGGTATCCCCGGTTCCGGCTGCTGGTCTTAGTTATCGGCAGTTGAAAAGAGGTTGAGATACCCTTTTCTAGAATCCCCGCCAAGTGCGGGGATTTTTTTATACTATTTTCGAGCTCCTTCGCTGTCAAATATTCTTATGTAGGTCAATTGTTCATGATCATCAATATTTTTTACCTTAATGTAGTCACCTTCTTCAGCTAGTACAACATCACCCGTTTTAACACTAAGATTTGCCTTGTGCTCAATCCCAAAACTAGGATTGGTCCCATGACCAGCTTCATGATTAGCGTATTCAATA
>Ga0105349_10000152_pt1 | contig 24796 bp, 23 predicted proteins | sample EN1Hudseemescosm_FD_83661 | JGI IMG/M metagenome (GOLD analysis project Ga0105349, IMG submission 83661) | Methane-oxidizing microbial communities from mesocosms in the Hudson Canyon - EN1B Hudson Canyon | ecosystem: Environmental > Aquatic > Marine > Cold seeps | place: Hudson Canyon...
AATCCCCGGATTCACCTTCTTTTAAAATAAAAGAATATTTGCCTTTTAAGTAAATTTATTGCGTTTCATTGTTAAGTTCTCCATTACGGGTAATATAATGAGAAAACTCTATTAAATCTATTCTGATTTTAGGGGAGAGTTACACTATAAATTGTAAAGCCTCACAACCCCTAACAATCTACCATTTTCTCCAACCAATAATGATGTGATTCCATTATCTAGCATTATCTGCTCCGCATCCTTCATCTTACATTCTTTACTTATTATCTTTGGTTCAGTTGTCATCATATCCTGGGCCAAAATTTTCAAAGGGGAACCATCATCATGATTGATACAGCGCCGCAAATCTCCATCAGTAATAACCCCACAAATAATGTTCCTATCAAGAACAGTACATAAACCACATTCACCTTGAGTTATTGCGCTAACAACATCATCAAAAGTACTATCTTTTGTAACAGTTGCTAAATTTTTTGATTGCATTATTGACTCAACTGTAACTAACAACTTTCTTCCTATACTCCCTCCAGGATGAAATTCTGCAAAATTCACCTCCTTAAAACCCCTTGCTCTCATTAAGGCAACGGCTATAGCATCTCCCATGACCATTGTGACTGTCGTGGATGATGTTGGAGCAAGTTGCAGAGGGCACGCCTCTTGCTCTACATATATATTTAAATGAAAATGAGAATTGCTGGCTAACGTTGAGTCGGCACTACCAGTCATTGATATTATCTTGATGTTCTGAGCTTTTAAGAAAGGTATAAGCCTTAATATCTCGTCAGTTTCCCCTGAATTTGATATTAGTAACACCACGTCATTATATTCAATCATTCCTAGATCACCATGATAAGCTTCTGCAGGATGCATAAAGAAACTTGGCGTTCCAGTACTTGACAAAGTAGCTGATATCTTCCTACCTACTATTCCTGATTTTCCCATTCCAGAAACAATACACTTTCCTTTCGAATTTAATATTGCTTCAACAGCACAACCAAAATCATCTGTTAAAAGAAACTCAAGATTTAATATTGCTTTTGACTCTAATTCAAATACCTCTTTAGCAATTCTATTAAAATTCATTATCTTTGACATTTAAAGTCATTTACCCTTTCATATATTTCTATCCACTCACTATAATATTCACATTCTATTGTTTCCTCAAAAAATGGGCCTCCTAACGTATAGTGCACCAACTTTGGTTTAGTCACACGCTCTTGACCACCCAAACTCTTTGTGTCACATAAATAATTCCATTCAAATGGAATCTCTCCAACTTCATCTAAGCTAGGTAACCACTTTAGTTGGTGTAAATTCAGCCCTCTTTCATTATTTATAAACTCTGGTGTTAATACACTGCATCGCTCATTATTGAAAAGAATAACACTAGTCCAGTTTTTTAGATTATAAGAGGCTTGCTTTTGCCCAAGAAACTTAACACCTGAATCTACAACTTGATTATGTTTCACACATCTTAACGTATAATCACCATTCATCAATTCATACAATTCTGCAACATCGCCGCTCACAAGCATGTCATTATCGATAAACAAAGACCACCCTTTATAATCACTTAAGTATGGTACTAAAAACCTACTAATACTAAACTCTGTACTTTCAAACTCCCCCCTCTTCCTGGAAAATACTTTATCTAAAGTTTGTCTATGCAAAAAAACAAATTCAACCGGAATTGAGCTATTTTCTATAATTGAATCAGCTAGAACATATGCTGGAATTCTATTATCCCGATCAAAACCCATAAAAATCTTTATCTTGTTCATTTCAATTCTATTTCCATTCTGTATTCAATAAGTTTTATATCTACATGGTATAGTATTTGCGCCCAAAAACTCAAAAAATAATCAACAAATGCTCCAGTATTTTTGCGAAATTTTTTACGGGAATTACCAAACCTTAGATATAATTTAGGGTAGCACTTGTTTCACCAACTACAGATGTAGCGAACTTATACTCATCCATATAATCAATATCAATTACATAAGGTGTAATTAAATCCACTACACCTAAAGAGTCCAAACTAACAAGTGATTTAGACGAGGATATATTATTTGCAAAATTAATATCTATTTGACCAGATACTATATGAATTTCATCAAGAAACTTTGATTGCTGATTATATGAGCTCATATCCAAAGGACTTATTTGATGGTTATTCCCAAACTTATACATCCATTCTGGACGCTCGCGCACCGGTCTCAATGACCTCACTGCTTTCTGATGTTTCAAATGCATTTCATACATTTCACTAAAAAGTTTTACCGACCTAAAAGGCGAACAAGGTCGCAACCAACAGATAGATTCATCAGGTCCAATTTTATAAGTTTCTTGTATTTCATTAAATACATCAAAATCACTAGCTTCATCAGAAGAACCTAAAATTGATCGCTTATGTAAAGTAACATTCTTAGAAACAACTGAATCTAGGTACTCATCTGAATCAGATGACACAATAATTTTATTAATATTACACTGTAAAGCAAAATCAACAGATAAATTAATTAAGCTTTTACCATTTAACTCCAGTAAATTCTTATTCTTTATTCTTTTAGATCCTGATCTTGCCGGTATAATTGCAGTTAACCCTCCCATAATCAGCTAAGCTCCACATTAAAATATTTCTTAAAGAATTTATAATTAATTACCTTCCATTCATAATCTCTTAAATTATGGAAAGGCTTAGCTTTATGAAAATACCCTAACTCTTTATTATTTAACTCAGGCAAATTAACAGACTGCCCTATCTCATTAGGAAATCCTGCAAACCCTGCCTTTGCTGCCGGTTTATTAAATAATTTATCTGTATAAAGATCTTTTAATAATTGCTTAGGGCTTGGTTCCAGCAGAATTTCTGATGGTAAGCTTAGCGCTAAAGACGCTATGTTTCTCCTAGCAAATGATGTTCGCCCCTCCATCCCATATACACTCATACCAATATCTGAAGCATAAAAACCAACGCTTCTACACTGTATGAAGAAATCCATAAATGATGACACTTTTAACTGTAATTCTTTTTCAACTAAATCTACAGGCAAATTATTCTTACATATGTTAAGCGCTTCTTTCCTAACTTTATCAAAATTAGAGATCTCCCTAAACTCGTCAATTACTTTGGAATATACCGAATGATATTTGTCGACATTCTTATTATCTAAATATGTGCCGTAGCCAAGGAATAACTCATCAGCACCTTCTCCCGAATAAAAGTGCCTGATACCCTCATCACGCATCTTATCTGCAAGAAACATGGATGAAGGCATAGAATGCGTTGGTATAGGACTAGCTGATACTTTGACACATTCAAAAGCATAATGAAGATATTCTTCGGAGGACATATTATATGAAAAATGATTGCTATCATTGATTCCAATGTATTCCTTAAATTTTGTAATTTCTGAAGATGCACAATCTTTTGTTAAAAATTGAATAGTAAAGTACTTTATATCCATTTCTTCAGCAGAAAATAAATAATGTGATTGCAACGAGCTGTCTACACCTCCAGAGACTATCGAACCCACTCCTCTATTAGGACCATGGGAAACAAATTCGTTCATCGTACTAGTCAATCGCTTATCTAATTCATCTTTAACTTCAGAATAAATAGCTGGTACATGTGAATCAAACCATTTCTCATAACTGTACCTAGAATCTGTTACTACTTTATAATCATTATTCTTATCTATATGGTATAGATCACCACCTTTAAACTGTTTTATCTCACTAAAAATAGAATCATCATATGAAACAGCATGTCTACCACCTAGATATCTTAAAAAATATGGCAGTGACAATTCTCTAGTTAGCAAAAAAGGAACAAGAGCACCTGGCATAGAAGAAACAACAAAGTATTTGTGATTATTTACATAGAAAAGTCGCTTTTCTCCCTGAGGATCGGTCTTAGCATTAAATGAATATAGTTCTTTTCCTTCAATTTTATTCCATATGAAGGCATAAAAGCCATCGTGATCGTCACTATCAAACGACTCCGGGTCAATATTATTAATATAATCCAACTCGGCTTCGCCTCTAAATTTAAAAATTTCTCCTACAAATAAGTTGTTTGTTTGTTTTTTCCTAAACTCTTTTCCTACGGTTTTTTCTACAGATAAAGAAAGAATACTTTGGTATGCAATATAATTAGATCCCACGTCCATATTATAAAAGTCGGGCCCCCTAGATTCTATAAATTCATCACAAACCAGCTTGACTCGAGCGATGTTATCTTGCGTAATACCGCCCACTTTATTAATAAATAAGAATATCCCACACATAAATTATTTTATTTTTTCTAAAATTAAATCACTAATGTAATTGCCATTACATGCCTCATCTCTTACATCAATAGTATTTGAAATTTTATTTGCATCCAAAAATGATGCTAGCAATGAAATACACTCATCAATTGTATTAACATAATAAAAATCACTGTACCCATCAAACTCGGACCTCCATGTGGGCTTACCAAGAAAAGTAGGCCATATAATAACTTTATTTAACAGGAATGCATCATATGCCATAGATGAGTAGGTCGTAATTATTACATCACATCCCATAACTAATACCAACCCTGGCTTATTGGAATAAGCCTTTTGACTACTCTTAGGTAGTAACGACCTTGTATGGCATGACACATTAAAATCAAAACTCTGACCCGATAATGAAGAAATCAACAATCGCCACTCATTATCTAGATTTTCCTTACGCTCATAAGGGGACCCACCTGTCTCAAATAACACAACTTTAAATTCACTTCGTCTATTTTTATTGGAATATTTTTTGAAATAAACATCATACCAATCCTTACTATACCTATCTGATTTAAGTGTAAGGCAGTTCTGAGTTGTTGTCTCCTTAAATTCTTCTGTCCAATTAATTGAATTTGAAACTAAATTATTATGACCCATCCAGGTCACACCTTCATACTGACGCTTAAATTCATTTATTCCATTTTTAAGGTGCCAATATGCATGAGGAATGGAAATAAAGCTCATTGACTTATTATTAATATATCTAATGACATTACGATCAAGAACATTTTTTTCATTCATTTGATGGTCGAAAATTATTAATTCTGAATCATCAAGCATAGAATAAAAATTATTATCTAGCTTTACTGCTAGCCCGCTTACACCCATAAATTTGTTTTGTAATTTCCTAAAAACACCTGAGTAATAACTGCTGAATAAATATTTAGTTATATTAGAAATATCAATCCCAAATAACTCTAAGCGTAAGTAATAGAACAAATTACAAAACTTAATTCTTGGAGAATGGTCAATAAGTCTATACGTCATAAACTTCTTCACATCAAAATTAATTTTTTCTGTCCTAGGCATAAACATTATTTCAACGCCACTATTCTCTATAGAAGTCTTGTATGCTACTGGTATTAAATGATCTAAATCATTAATTCGAGAAAATAAAAATACAATTTTTTGTTTATCCAAGAGCACTCACCCAATTTATATTCACTAAAATTCTACCCCTCACAAAGCGAATCAATAATCCTTTTAACACTAGCAATAATATAATCCTGATCAGCTTTAGGTAGCCCCACCCATATAGGAAGATTTATTAAGCTCCCCCACGCTTTCGTACTAATTGGAAATCCTTCCCGCTGATCTCCAAAGCGGTCTATATAAAAAGGCTGAGCATGAATTGGTGGAAAACTTGTTCTAGTCTCGACCCCTAATTCTTTTAATTTATTAACAACTTCGTCCCTGTTAATACTAGAATTCAACGTTATGGTATACATATACCAAGCATGCTTATCCACATAATCAGGTAACCATGGAGTAATAACCCCTAAACAATCCTTAAAACCAACATTATACCTTTCAACAATCCTTTCTTTTTCTAACATTATTGAATTTAATTTTTTCATCTGTTCTAACCCAATGGCGGCAGCCACCTCGGTCATTCGATAATTAAACCCAAGAAGTATATGATGATACCGATAGTCCTGGCCCATATTCCTAAGTTGGGAGATTGCCTTAGCTACCTGACTATTATTTGTAGTTACCATCCCACCTTCACCCGTAGTCATATTCTTATTGGGAAAAAAACTAAAAATATGCATTGGCGCGATAGAGCCTACCTTTTTACCTTTATAAATAGCACCTAATGACTCAGCACTATCAGCTATCACTTGTAAATTATGATGTTTTGCAATCTCCAATATTTCATTGTAATCAACAGGCATACCATTCATATCGACAGGAATAATCGCCTTGGTTTTTTCTGTTATTTTCTTCTCAAGATCTTCTAAATTAATATTGAATGTTTTAGAATCACATTCAACTAAAACCGGAACAGCCCTTTCATACAAAACAACATTAGCAGTGGATGCAAAAGTAATATCCGGCACTAAAACTTCATCTCCATCTTTAATACCTGCTGCAATCATTGCAACATGGAGTGCAGCTGTACCATTATTTGTTGCAATAGCATATTTGGAACCTACCATTTCAGCGAAATCCTTTTCAAACTCCGCAACCTTTGGACCCATGCTCAACCAACCTGAATTAACTGCCTCAAATACAGCATTAGCTTCTTCTTCGCCAATAAAAGGGTTAGCCATCGGAATAGTTTTCACCTTACAACCCCTCCCTGAACATTTACATCTATATTCTCAGGGTCGATATACCAATCAATTGTTTCTTTCAGTCCATTTCTTAGTAAATACTTGGGAGAATACCCCAGATTTTCAAGTTTATTAATACTTGGACACCTTCGACTAGTCCCACCTGGCAACAAATCTCCTTTAACAATATTTATCGTCAACCCAAGAATATCTCCAATTTCCATAGCTAAATTTGCAACCGTTATTTCTTCCTCTGTTCCACCATGGTAAATTTCTCCATTTACTCCATTCAATGCGGTAATTATGATTCCATCAATTGCATCACTTATATAACAAAATGATCGTGTCTCCTCACCTGTCCCCTGTATTGGAAAATTAATTTCCTTACTTCTAAAATCATCACTCAATGCTTTCATTCTTAAAATAAACTGAGGTATAACATGCCCTGTACCCATATTAGGACCGAAAAAATTGTGTGGCCTAAAAATCATAGTATTCAGATTGCTCTTTGCCGTGTAGTGTATAGCCAGAAGCTCAGTAATTATTTTCGCCCCACTATATGAAAATCGTGGGTTCATAATGTCCGGAATAATAATTCTTTCATTTTCTAATGTCGGAATCACCTCAGGCTGTTGATAAACTTCTGAAGAAGATGTCACTATATAATTCTGAACCCCATGTTCCATTGCCGCATCTAAAGTCGTTAGAGCCCCCTTTACTCCAACTTCAAGCACCTTTTCCGGAAAAGAATAGAAATTATCTGTTCCATTTATAAATGCCAAATGAAAAACGGTATTGATACCTTTCGTCGCTTGCAGTACTTCTTCATAATTTGTTACATCACCATTGATATATTCAATTACATCAAAGTATCCATCAAGTCTGCTTACTTTCCCTCTAAGATTATTGTCAAAAACCCTAACGTCAGCCCCTCTGTCAACTAATGACTTTGTTAACGCAGACCCAATAAAACCAGTACCCCCGGTTATAAGGATTTTACCTAGCTCCTCAACATTCAACATTTACACCCAACTCCTATATATTTGTAGTTAGTATTTTTAATAATATCGCTTGGGTTATACATATGCCAACCATCCACAAAAATTACATCCTCTTTTGATTGCTTTAATAATGAAAGGACATCTATAGTTTTAAAATAATGGTGATTATTCATCAGAACAACAACGTCTGCATTTTGAAAACCCTCTTCAATGCTTGAATAAGTTATTTTTAAAGCTTCAATCTCTTTGGACTCAACAATTGGGTCATAGCCAAAAATCATATCTTTGTTGATACTGCGATTTTTTAAGTGCTGTAATAGATCTAAAGTTGTCGACCCTCTCATATCAGATGTTTCCGGCTCACCCTTAAAAGCAAACCCCATAATAAATACCTTAGTATTTGAAACATCCTTATTAAGTAGCTCAAGTGTTGATACAATTTCATTAGACATATCTAACGGGATAAACTCATTAACTTTTCTTGCCTCCTCTACTAATTTTGCAGTGCTCTTTATGCCTTTGGTGGAATAAGATAAAATATATGAATCTTTCGACAAGCAAGCCCCCCCAACCCCAGGACTAGGAACAGGTATCCGATCACGCGTATATCCCATATTTGCGGCAGATACCAAATTAACCATATCTAAACCTAAATCTTTACAAATCAACGCCATTTCATTTGCATAAGCAAACTTCACATCCCTAAATGTATTGTTCATTATTTTAATCATCTCCGCACTCTCTAGGTCATCAACACTAATAATCGTAGTGGTTAATTCTTTAAATAGTGACTCAGCCATGGTTCTACTCAGACCATCATAACCACCAACTATTTGTGGCAGCTCTCTAATTTCAGCTAAAGCTGCACCTTCAACAGTTCTCTCAGGTGCATAAGCCAAAAAGTAATCAATTCCTGGCTCTAAATTAATTACTTTTTGCAAAATTGGCAACACAACATTTCTTGTTGTACCAACTGGCACCGTAGATCTTAGAATAATTAAATCTCCCTCTTTTATATGAGGAGCAATAGAACTAATAGCTTTCTCAATATAATCAATTCTAGGTTGCTTAGTTACCTCTTCAATCGGAGTGCCAACTGTAACAATATAGGTATCAGCGCAAACCTCACCTAAATCGGAAACAGGAATAAAACTTTTATTAACGTTTGTCTTTAAAAAGGTATCAATACCATGCTCAAAAAATGTCTGAGTCCCATTAGATAAACGAGCTATGAGAGTGTTATTGATATCATATCCAAATACTTTAAAACCTTCGTCAGCTAACACAAGCGATAAAGTTAACCCAACATAGCCCATTCCAAGAACACATATATTCCTGCTCTTCACGTCAGATATTAAACGAAAATGTGATTCATCATAAATCCCTGCCAGCATATCCTCATCATCCAATACTGGTAAAAACTTGTGTCTCTTGCCGAGCAGTTCTACCACTTCTTCATATGGTGTTTTCTTTTGGACAGTAATTGGGCTCATATTCATAATTTTTTGGATGCAGTCAAACTTATCATTCTTAATAAGTGCCCTCCGAATATCACCATCTGTCACAATTCCATGAAATTTACCGTTTTCTTTAACCAAGAATGCTATTGACGCACCCTTTTCATTCATGCATTTCATAACATCCAGAATAGAACTATCAGAGACTAGGACAGGGAATTTATCTAAATTTTTCATAATTAAGTATGTAATAGTATTGAAATTGAAGCCTTATTATTGACCTCGAAAGTAAAAACAGCTTATAACCTTCTAAAATCAGAGCACAATCAAATAGAGTAATCTCAAGTTAATTGCTACTCATACATATTCGGTGATAAAAGTTAGCTTCTCTTAACCCATGATTATAAACAACCTAAACCCTAATTTTGTTGTTAAAAACAGCCTTGATAACTAGCAATTCAACGAGGTTATTGCAACGCAAAAGATAAAAACTAAAGCAAGATAATCTTAATTAAAATATCGTTTCATCACTTCATTGTCTTTAAGGAGCTCAGTAAAATACAAGACACCAGCACGGGACAAATGCCTTCCATCATAACTAATGAATTTATAATTTGGAGTCAGCAATGGGCACGTATCATCACTGCCACAAGCTAATAACTGCAAATCAATAAAGTTTTCAATTCCCATTTTTCGAATTGATATGAATCTATGAAAAACTTGATCAACATCACTTATAATAAAAACATCTTTTCTAAGCTCATTTAAAGACTTAGACACTATCAAATGATTTCTTATTTCAGGGAATCGCTTACTACCAACTACCAAAATATCTTTTACGCCGATACCTTTCATATAATCTATAGTTTTATTAATATACTTGTACGAATAGTCAGTCCATGCCGATGCAAGAATAACTACATCTGCTGAAAGTAATTTTGATTGAATTGTAGGGTCCCCAATTCTTTTAGCTCTATCACATTTGTTAGAAATAAATTCTTTTTCACCCATAATTTTTTTTAAGTTGACAAACAATGGCACATTACATTCACGTCCAATCTTAGTGGCACTAACCTCATACCCTTTTAAATAACCACCCTCGTAAAGGATATTGTAAAAATCTTGAGAAAAACTATCGCCATATAGAAAAATATTCTTCTTAGAGGTCTCATAAAATTCTCTGTCACGTGCATTTTTATTGTAGTTTGTAATAACATACTGCCCAGGGTGACGAGAGTCAGCTTTAGATACACTATAGCTCCCAATTGTTTCAAACAACTCCATTTTATCTTGATCGAATCTATTTAATAACCCACCAGTTACAAAAGTCGAAAGGTTTAAAACTAAAATTAAAAAAAAACTAATGCCTATAACTTTTTTGAATATTTTAGAACTAACAATATTAAAGTTACGAAAAGGACGCTCTATAACAATATAGCTTATTGATGCCACAATAAATGTCAAAATTAATACAGCACATTTGTCATTGTTTGAGTGAAAAGAATAATTTATTCGCGAAAAAGAATAAATAACATAATGCCACATGTAAAGACTATATGAAATCAAGCCAATTAGAACAATTGGTTTTGTTGATAGTACCTCATAAACAAAATTTCGGCTTTTTGAGAACCAAATGATCAGCATAGTCCCCACTACTGGCAGTAGAGTAAAAACAGATAAATATTCTACTTTTATTGAAAAAGAGAGTAAAACACAACACAAACCAGTTAATGGCGCAACCTTACTTAAAATAGGATGCCTATGTCTTCCATAATTGATTTCTAGATATGCTAGAAATGCTCCCGCAATAAACTCCCAAGCTCTTGCTGGTAAAAGATAAAAAAGAAAATCAGATGACCCTAGAACATATAAATGTGCAACACTAAAAGATATTAATGCCCCAATCACTAATAGTGAAAAAGTTATTATTGGGTTCTTTACAAACCTCCAACAAGCAACCATAACTAGCGGCCAAATCAAATAAAACTGCTCTTCAAGAGATAATGACCAAATATGTAGAAGTGGCCTCAATAAGCCAGTAGGGGCCCAGTAATTACTCCCTTCATTCCAGAACCAAAAATTAGTAGCCAGAAATAATGACGATAGAGCTGTAGCCGAATAATCTAAAATTAATAGCGGAGTCAAATATTTCCACGCAAGAATGAACGAAACCACCAAAATCAAAATGAGAACTGGCAATAATCGCCTTGCACGTCTCTCATAAAAACCATGGAAACTAAAACATCCTTTTCTTAAATCATTTAAGACATTAGAGGAAATCAGATACCCTGAAATAACAAAAAAAATATCGACACCAAAGAACCCTCCCGGCAAAGGAGGTATTCCATAATAATCAAACTCAGCATGATAAAAAAGAACCGCTAGAACCGCAAACGCACGAAGCCCATCTATATCTGATCTATAAGACAACATTACTAATGAATTAATTTAATGTGGATTTAAGTATGTCTTGGGACTCTAATATTTTTTCTATAGAATCATATACTTCAAGGGTAAACGACATTTTTTTAGACCCAAGATTACTTAAATAATTAAGAAAATCAGAATCTAAAGAAATTGGATTATTTTCATCATGATAACTATCATTATCACTAATATGTAAGTAATCAGTCAGTGCAATTAAACTACTTAACTGATGCTTAAAATCAAGACCTAATGAATTAGAACTTACTTTTAAGTGTGCAACATCTAATAAAAGATTAAAATCTATTCTTTCTTTTAGATCAATATAATCTTCATAATTAGTTAACATGAAGATATTTTCTCCTTTAAAAGTATGAAAGTTTGTACTTGAATAGACGTTATTTTCAATATATAACTCTATGTCTTTAGCGTACTCTTGCAATTCATCATAAGCACTAACAAACCTTTGTAACGATTTTTCTTTGTCAAATAAGACTGTTCTAGAAATTTTTTTCCCTATCTGTTTAGGTTGTACATCAATAAAAAAACCAGCATGAAAAGCAAACTTTGTGGCGCCTAATCTCTTTGATAAATCTATAGAAGTTTTTATATGCTGATAGCTTTTCTGAAATACATCTTCATTTAATGACGCTAAATTTAAAACAAAATGATCAGCTGGTGGAGGGAAATAATTATGACATAAATAGTTTAACTCATATTCCTCTTGCAACTTCAATAAATCACTTTCAAAACAGTCATAGAGCTCAGTACCTCCTGATAATTCAATGTTACGAAACCCATGATTTACAAGTTGTTGAACGGAGTCCTTTATTTTTTTGCTTTTCACAGATGAACTAGAAATATAAATCATTTTAAACATCTCCCTGGCACACCAACATAAGTACCCGATTTATTAATATCTTTTGTTACAACACAGCCAGCACCTATAATCACGTCATCACAAATAGTTATTTTCTCTAAAACAATTGCCCCGGCACCAATAAAACAATTATCACCAATTGTCACCCGGCCTGATATCAATACTCCTATTGATATATAATTATGACTTCCCATTACAGATTCATGTTCTATGACTGCAGAAGTATTAATAATATTATTGTCACCTATATTGCAATAAGAATTAATATATGTGTTTGCATATATCTGGTTAGCAATACCAATTGTACAATTATTTTCAATGGTAGCCGAGTTATGAATCAAGTTGTCTTCAATGATATTTTCTCTATACAAAAAAAAGTATTTTTCCCTTCTGGCATTGTCTCCAATTGATATGAAAATTGAACTACTCTTTTTAACCTCATCCAGCCCGCCTACCAACCCAATGCCGTGAATCACTTCTTCTTTATTCATTGAGTATGACTCATCATAAATATACATTTGGCTCCCCAAAAAAGCCTCCTTTAACATATTTAATGACGACCTTGTCAATCCACCTGCACCTATTATAGAGATCACTTTCACAACTTAATTATTTGATCTTTCACAAAATTATTTTTTGCAACCTTACCTAAGATTTCATAAATATATATGGGAGATATTCCATCACCACCAGTCCGTTTCCCAATAATATTGGACGCCGTAAACTCTTCACCTTTTATAATATCGCAAGCTGCAACAAGGTTTTTTTGCAATGACTTCCTAGTTTCTATTTCTGACAAATTAGGCATCTTAATATTACTACCCATATATGCATCTACTTTCTTAATTTGCGTCACAAAATCCTTAAGCTCACTTGGTGTTAAAGAAGCCATGTGATCCGGACCTTTAGAAGCCTTATCTAAAGTAAAGTGCTTCTCAATAACTTTCGCACCCATTGGAATAGCAAAAGGTGCCGCACCAACTCCTATGGAATGATCGGAATATCCTACTAAAACATCAAAATGCTCTTTATAGGAATTCAAAACATTTAGATTAACTTCATGATCTTGGATTGGGTAGTTTGCAGTACATTGCAACAACACCACATCTTTATTAAATGGATAAATAGCCGCTAATGCCATTTCAACCTCTGTTAAAAATGACATCCCAGTTGATAAAAATATCGGCTTACCTTTGCTTGCCACTTTGCGCAAAAACAATAAATTGGTCAAATCCGTTGATGCTATTTTATATGCAGGTAAGTTTAGGTGGTCAACTTCTTCTAAGCTTACTTCATCAAAAGGTGTGGTTAAAAAAATAATTCCATTCTGTTCGCAATATGTCTTTAACACTAAATTTTGTCTTGTTGTTAGTTCTAATGCTTTCAACATTTCAAATTGAGACTCATTAGTTTTTGTAGTTTCTTTTTGATATGGTGCCTTTTCAACATTATCAAGAATGAGATCGCGAGTGCTAAACGCTTGAAATTTGACAGCATCAGCTCCAGACAGCACTGCAATGTCAATTAATTGTTTGGCAACATCTAAGTCACCCCCATGATTAACTCCAGCTTCAGCTATTATAAATGTAGGAGAATCTTTAGAGATCACGCACCCTTCTATATTTATTTCTTTATTAAAATTCATAAAGTATCTCTACAAAGTTAAAATTCTAATTTATTACTTTTCTTGTACCAATGAGGCTATTTGACAAGCAATCATTTCCCCAGCATTACCGTGATATGGCCCCGCAAAATTATTTTTTAATATTTGACTCCCTTCTTTATCTAACATTGGATCATCTAAATACTTATTAATAGCATTATAAAGCTCATTCAAGGTAAAAACTGTTTTAACTCCTCCCGTTTCTAAAGCCCCCCTATTATGGACTTGATTATAGTCAGTCATTATGTCCTGTCTAGAATTTTCAAAATCCCCTTTGCAAACTTCCTGTATACACATATTTATACATGGCAAATTATGAATTGCTGCTTCAATAACCATTGTTGAAAACATATTTAGCATTATCGAACTATGCATTAATATAGAGGACAATAATCGTGTTTCTTCATCTACCATATCAAAAGATATCTGCTTAGATTCAAACTTTGGTAAATTCAAGACGACACATTTATGTTTTGAAGCCACATTGAAGTATTCATCAATTATTTCTTGAAAAACAAAATCATTCCCACTCCGTCGAAAGTGTAAAGGGTGAATTCTAACTAAAAGTTGGACATCCTCCCCAATTAAACCTACCTCGATTGCATTTGCTATATCACTAACCAGTGACGGCCCCCAAGGAAATCGCTTAGGTGATTTTGTCATATACACAATAGTTTTTCTTGTTTCATCAAGACTAAAATATTTGTAAGTATCTTTTCTATTGTATGCATAACCCTCTTTATAGTATAGATCCCAGTGAGCTACCCCTCCAACCGTAACCTTGTTACTATCTATATGATTTAAGTTTACTAACTCATTTTTCATAATGTCTGTCCACGCAATAACATGATCGGGTTGGTAGCCTGGCATGCCATTTCCCGTAGTATTATCCCAGCTCAAAATAACAGTACAAACAGAAACATTATGATACTTAGCCTCTCTAGCAAAAAATTCGTTATATTTAAACCCAGAGAGTGCAGTGACAACTAATAAATCAGGTGAATATTTCTTAAATAACTCTGAATGATTTTTTGGGTTAAGAAATTTACTTTCAAAACTTATTAAACTCTTCCATAAAAACCTGCTGCCTTGGAGAGATTCAACTATAAATGAAAATAGCTGACCATAGACATTAGGCTTGGAACTACTTTCTTTAATCCATCCCTTCTCATATAAAAAATATTTTCTAAAATCATCCAGAGTTGTTACATATTGTTTTCCGTGCCTTTTGTTAATAACAAAAGATCGAATCACAATTAATAGTCTTTGCAACCTGCTTCTCTTTAAAAACAGTTCACTACCTTTATAATCATACTGCTCAACAGAAACATTGCTAGATTCATATTTTTCTCTAAACCCAGGCTCATCCGCATTGTGAACAACCAAAACAATATGATGTTCTTCGCTCAATAAATTTTTAAAAACATCTGATCTAACAAGATATCTATGTGGAAAACCTTGACTCAGGTATATAAAAATACACTTTTTTTTCATTTTACTCTATTATTTTATTTTATGATGATTCCATAAAATGGATTCAATATAAAATTTTTAACGAAAATAAGTACTGCCTAATTCATTATTATAATTCAGCACGACAACAAGATATGGGGAAATCAGTCTAATTGCATAAGATACACTCTAAATTCATTGTTAACTTTACCAAGGAAACAATTATGAAAGAAAAAAGTGTAGAAGATAGAGTGTGCGATATCCGTGGGCACACACGCAAACAATTATCAATGGTTACCCTCCCTCGTTTACCAAATTGAGTGCTCGAATGAAATTATTAGCCCCTCCCCATGGTTTATCTGTATGACGGTAGGTAAAATGATTACGAATAGGAGTCTGATGCAGGAGATCTACCACTTCGCACTATATTCTGTATTTAAACTTTCAAGTCCATCATTTATTAATAAATGAAGGTAATTTGCAAGCTTTTCAATTTCATCGTTATAAGTGCTTCCTCGCTCAATATATACATTTTTCTTTTCTAGCAAAACAGAATATAAATTTACACCTACGCTTGTTTCCATAACACCTGCAACATAATTCTCTAAAGCTACATCATCATAATTATACTCTTCCAGTAATTCACGAATAATAGACTGAAGGCGACGAGGATCATCACAACGGCGAATCATAGAATCGGGTAGTAAATTATAAGGACAATCTCCAAGGGTAAGAACAGGTTTACCTATCAGAGCGGCTTCAAGTGCAACAGAACCTGTAATAACAGCAATCATATCTGATTCCTGAATTAATATACGAGCATCTTGTTTAGGATCTGCAATCATTACTCTTGGAATATTAAGTAGTTTTTTATAAGAAGCCAGTGAACGTTTACCTACCATCCAAGGATGTTCCTTTATCAAAAGAACCGTATCTATTGGTAAGCTCATAGCTAACATACGAATTACTTCAATTTGATTAACATATGGGCGTCCATATACCAATAAAGAAACTTCGGGTTCAGTATGGAGCGGGTAGAAAACATAACGTAATTTCTTTAATGCCTTCCCAGAAATATATTCATCTTTAAGTAGTGAATTAGCTTTCTTTGCTCGACGTGGGTTTTTCCATAAATTAAATATTATGTTCCTAAGTGGATCTGCAACATGATTATCCTTTGCAGAAATCGAACGACGATACCGTATATAGTTACCCACTAAACGTAATACACCGCCTAATTTCATAAATTGTGAAGTATTTACCTTGAGCGCAGGTTTATCTGAAGGCTTGATTACTCCTTCATAACGGCCATGTTTTTCCTTTACTCTTTTTATATAATCCTTTGCATCCTGTTTATATTTAGAATCACTCCCCTGTTCTAATTTAAAATATGCAGCAGATAACTCTGGAGAAGGATCGTTTAACATGTTACTAAAACTTACTCTATCACCAATTCGGGTTGGACGAAGATTGAAAATACGTACTCCTCTCGCCTTCGCAAACAAATAGGCAAGATAATCAAGCATGGTCACAGATATAAAACTAACAAGAACATCTGGTTTCAATTCATTAAATAAACGTTCCATTTCTTCAAGTCCATGTTGCAAAATACATAACAATTCATCATCGCTAAAACGCCTGCGATAATCTTGTGAATATGTACAATCTGGCCCCATAAACATACGTCGATCAGCAACAATCGCACCAAATAATCCCGCTTCGCCACCAAGTTCTTTCTCATACGCAGCCAATTTATCTAAATCTGGTTTCGCATTTCTTTTATCTGTTACTTCCCATTCCTTTAATATATGGTAGCCTCCCTTTTCAAAAGAAGAATTATCATTCAACCACTGTTCATAGTTATAACTGTCAGCAATAGTAAAACCTACACTTTCGACTGAAATATCATTCGAATCTAATGCTGAATTCACAGAGTGAAAAAGACGTAAACTGCTACTTTGAGTACAATATAAAATATTCATTTAGGCTTTTATTAAATTCCCGGTAAACTTATATAACTTTTTTATTTATAATCTGTTGGAAGGTATTAAGATCACCTTCAACATCGATATCCAAACTATCAACTTCACTCATAATGTAAGGATAACTTCCATTCGAAGGAAACGTATTTTTGTCACTAAAATCTGACAAACAAAATACATATATCGCACCATTTGCCGCATACACAGAGGGAAGATCCTGACGCCGCTGATTTGTCTTACTTTCATCAAATAATGATTGTAAACAACCCTGTTTATCTAATACAAAAGATTTAAACGGCGACTTAGTCATTTCAACAACACTAATTAGCTTATTTAAACCTTGCTCCAGCATTTTACCCAAAGCATTATCGATATGCTTTGATGTTCGTAACGGAGATGTTGGCTGTAAATAAATAATAAATGGATCCTGTTTAAGCAAACTCTTCGATAGAGTTTTTGAAAAATGTTCAACGACATCATTAGCTGAAGCGGTATCAGTTGAATACTCTGTCGGTCGTCGCACGAGCGTCACTCCAATTTCCTTGCCATACGATAACGTAAGTTCATCATCGGAAGTCAGATAAACTTCGCTTACATATTTTGAGTTCAACGCTGAACGAAGTGAATAGCCAACGAGAGGGACCCCATTTACCTTACGCATGTTTTTTCCTGTTAATCCTTTGGATCCACTTCTCGCAGGAATTAATGCAAGTACAGGTCTACCATTCAATGACATATTTTACTTTGCGTAGGTATTGACATCAAAATGCTGCATATTTTTTTCTATCCAACGATATGTACGTTCTAAACCATCATTAAATTTTACTTCTGTTGTCCAGTCTGACAAATTAGTAATGCGACTGTTATCTGCTAACAAGCGATTAACTTCACTCTTTTCAGGCCTTATACGTTCTTCATCAGTCAATATTTCGACTTCTCTGCCAGCGATATCACACAACATATTAACAGTCTCAGAAATAGACCATTCATCGCCAGAACCAATATTAACAACTTCCCCTTCAGCTTCAGGACATAATGCAAGCGCTAACATTCCACGCGCAGTATCTGTCACATAATTAAAATCACGTGTAGGTGACAAAGCACCAAGCTTAAGTTGTTTTTTACCTGAAATCAGTTGGCTGGCAATAGTAGGAATTACCGCACGAGCTGTTTGGCGCGGACCAAAAGTATTAAAAGGCCGTGCAGTTACCACTGGCAAACCAAAAGAAAGATAGTAGCTCTCCGCCATTTTGTCAGCTGCAATCTTACTAGCAGAATATGGTGACTGTCCAACCAGAGGGTGTAGTTCATTTATTGGGACATATTGTGCTGTGCCATATGTTTCAGATGTCGAAACATGTACCAGTCTTGTCAGTGAATCAGACTCTCTACAAGCTTGAAGGATATTTAAGGCGCCTGTTACATTAGTATCTACATATGAACGTGGTGCGTGGTAACTATATGGAATCGCGATAAGACTTGAAAGATGCATAACATATTCACAACCTTTGACCAGTTCTCGCATGTGATCACTATCACGTATATCACCCCTAATAATTTCTACTTTAGATAGCGTCGATTCGGGTACATCTTTTAGCCAGCCAATGTCATTCCATGAATTGTAATAAACAAGCGCCCTAACTTCAGCGCCTGCTTCCACGAGTAACTCGATAAGATGACTACCAATAAAACCATCCGCACCAGTAACAAAAACCTTTTTTCCTAAAACAGATTCTTTCATTAATATTTTACACCTATACATTCGTCACGAACTCTCTCTAAATCAGCGGGAGTTCCAATATCAGACCAGTATTCATGAACAGGAAAAACAGTAACTTTTTCTTTATTGCGTAAACACTGTTCAACCAAATCTGTCATATTCCAAAAGGTATTTTTCGGAATTTTATTAAGCACTTCATTTGATAATGCATATATTCCTGCATTACAAAAAAATTTCTCAGATGGTTTTTCACGCAACGCCTTTACTTCCGTTCCATCATAATCAATAACTCCATAAGGTATATCAATATGGTAGTTAATCGCACTCACTGTAACCATTGAATTATGGTCTTGATGGAAATGATAAAGATTTACAAAATCAGAGTTTGTTAACACATCACCGTTCATAACCAAAACAGGCATTAAACCATCAAAACTTGGCAGTAATGATAAAGCTCCCGCTGTACCCAGTTTTTTATCTTCATGGAGGTACTGAATTTCTACTCCAAACCTACTGCCATCACCAAAATAATCCTCAATTACCTCACTGAGGTAGTTCACCGAAATATAGATAAGAGTGATACCCATATTGCACAAACGACGAATTTGCCTTTCCAACAGTGGCAAGCCATTAATGTCGACCATCGGCTTTGGCATGTTTTCTGTAAGAGGCATAAGCCGGGTACCTTCTCCCCCCGCCATGATGACAGCAGCAAAAAATGTTTTTTCATTTATTGTCGCTTTATCTAACGAACCAAGTTCCATCTCATTCAGAGTTCGCACATATTTATTTTCGCCATCAACAAGTGGAAGTGAACGAATGTTATGACTCGAAAGCATTTCATGTAATGCACTATCAGATGTATTTACCGAGGCTATTATCGGGCTTTTGTTCATGGCTTCGGTAACTGAGGTTTCTAATGTATGTCCTTGCAGGATATATCTTCGAATATCACCATCGGTCAAAGTACCCAAAATGTGTCTACTACCAGAAAGTACTACGGCTAACCTTTTGTTAGTCGCTTCAATAGCACTTATTGCATCAATTAGAGTAGCCGTTGCTAAAAGAATGTTGCCACTCATCGAAACCATCCGTCCCTGGTCTCACCACGAAGTGTCATTTTCTTTCTAATTAAATCTTCATTAATAGAAACTTTTGCCAATACATTAGCAATTTTTTTACCTGCATCGCCTAAATAATATGGATTATGCGTGTTGTGGCATGTATCCCGAAAACCTTGATCTTCAATACATTTAATTACTGCGTCAAAAACTGAATCAGTATCATATACTACATTAAGTACGTTATCTCCTCTTAACCGTCCTAATTGACGGCTGCCAACATTAACCGTAGGACATCCAAATACAGGTGTTTCTTTAATACCAGATGATGAATTACCTACACAAACTACACGGCGTGCCTGATCTTTTGCCAGAGCTAAAACCCCGTGATATAAATACCTGCCAAGTGAACGATGAACCTGAATACCATCTATAGATGCTACATCCATTTCATTAAGTTTTTCAATAATTGTACGACCACCTGCATCATTATTCGGGTATGTTGCAATCACCTGAATTCCTTTTGCAGCTAATTTCTCTAATGCAAGTAATGACGGCCCTACCTGTTCACCCGCTGCATCAAATTCCGTGGTAACAGAATGTTGAGTGAATAAAACAATTGGCTTATCAAGATCCACACCTAATCGTTCAACAACCTCACCTGGTGTAGCAAAGTTACCCTCAGATATCATATCAATAGCTGGGAATCCTACTGTATGAACCCTCCACTCTTCCTCACCCATGCCGAGAACACGGTTACTAGCCTGTTGATTTGTTGTGAAATGAAAATGAGCAAGTTTAGTCATCGCATGTCTTACTGAATCATCTAATGCGCCACCTTCTGTCAAATCCCCACCTTCAATATGTGCAGTAGGTATATTCATTTGTGTTGACGCAATAACAGCAGCCAAACCTTCAAAACGATCAGCATATACCACCATCATATCCGGTTTTAAATTGCTTAGTGCTTTACCTATAGATAGCACACCTGAACCAATTGCTTGAACATTCGATTCCAGTGTCCCGGCATCCATTTCGATCTTCACTTCCTCACTTACCTGAAAACCGTCTCTTTTAATTTCCTCAAGTGTTTCTCCAAAATTTTTATCTAAATGAGCACCCGATACAATCAACCTGTAGTCTAAATCAGGATGAGCATCAATTGCTTTTAACACTGGAAACTGCAAACCATATTCCGCTCTATTCCCTGTAAAAACCGCTATAACTTTTTTTTTCATATTTCTGATACCATAAATTCAATAGATTGCTCTAGTGTTAGTTTTGGCGACCACCCGTATGTGCTTCTCATCTTACCAATGTCAACTACGTTGTATGAGGAGGGTGGTGATACAGCCAGAGACTTCACAGCGCCATTATTTTTACCTGCAACGTTCAAAACTGTTTCAGCCATTTCCCTAATAGAAATACCAACCCCGGTGCCAATATTAAAAACACCGACTCTCCCTTCGAGAATCAATATCTCCAATGCATCTATAACATCGTCCAGCCAGATAAAGTCACGTACAGGCCTATCATTGCGAACACTTATAGGCCCGTCCTCATGAAGTTGAAAGATAATATCTGAAAGTACATTATTCTTTGCCATTCCCAGCCCAATAATATTTGCCAACCTAACTACAATTCCACCTACATTAATAACTCTTTGTTCATTGTTGAGTTTTAATCTCGTATAATCATCCTCAGAAAAAACTGGCGATTCTTCTGTATATGGAACATTACCAGCATCACTGTACACTACAGCAGATGAGCAATAAATAATCTTGCTATATCCTTTTGAAATCATTGCATCCAAAATCATTTCTGACTCATTAATGTAATCTTCTCCAGCATTGTTAACACAAAAGCGATCTGGATTTTCGGCTAGATGAACCAGCACATCACCGGCTGGTGTGTCTCGATAATCATGTACACTAATATGCGAACCATCAATCCCAGACCTAGATACGGGAATCACTTTAATACCATGAACAGACTTTAGTTTCTTGACTAAAGCACTACCAACAAAACCAGATGCCCCAGTCACAACAACAGATAACCTCATAGTACTCTCTAAACTACTTTATCAGCGTGGATACATAAAAAGCCGAGTTCTACTCAGCACTTTGAAGCTTGGCACAAAGTTGGCAGAAGATAAATCATCTGTCAGTGCCCCTAAATCATCCTTACTACAAGCAGAAATATAGCCAAGACCCAGTGCCGGTGAATAACGAATTTTATCTTTACCAAATAGTTGTTGCAAAACAAACACAGTGCTCACTCTTTGGTCAATCAGGCCAGCCACAGCCGTCTTAGAATTCCGTAATATATGTGGGTAGTCAAAATCAAAATTCGGATGATTGTCATATGGAGAGACATATTTTGGCCCATCTACAAAAACAAAATCATATTCTCTCTTCGGCACATCTCGATACCTCATGCCTCTGAACATTGAAAAATAGTCTTCAACAGTAGGACTAACTACAATATCAACCCTGTTGCGATATACTTCTGAAAGTAAATTTTCTGCCATATCTGCCCATTCGACAATCTCTTCCATTGATGTAACACGACCATGCTTACCGCTCTCTCTCATTCTCCATCAAAGCATGGGCAATAACTAATGTTGACACTCCAGTTCCACACTCAAGAACTTCGAGTGGTTTTATATTTCGAATTTGTTTATACAGGGCATAGTAATCCATCATACTACAGCCCGCAGAACCTGTTTTCTCAGTATATTTAACAAGCCCTTTCCACAACTTAGGGTGACGCTTCAAATAAAATTTCGCATACCATTCAGACCAACGATGAATCTCGATAAAAATTCGTCTCTTAATAAAAGAATACACTTATACATTATTAACATACCCCTCTATATTTTCTGTTTGCAAGTGCTGATTAATTTCTACATCCCCCGATGCGCGCATACCAATTATCTGATCAAAAGCATCAGCTGGAATCTGTCCTGTGCCTGGACGTTTTACCCAAATATTTTCTTTACTAAATATGTCGCCTTTTTTTATATTTTGTATAGTTACCACTGTAGCAAATGCAAAATCAATAGTAGGCTGTTCTTCAGCTGCTGCCTCCTTTATTCCTCCACGCATTTTCGCTATTTCCTGGCTACCAATAATCAACTCCTTCAGTCTAACAGGATCCATAGAGTTGATAATATCTGGCCCGGGGCGATCCATCCTATCGATAAAATGTCTCTCTAAAACTGAAGCGCCGAGTGCAGTTGCTGCAAAACACGCTAAATTTGATGTTGTATGATCAGACAAGCCCACAACGGCATCAGGGAATTTCTCTTGAAGTTGCTGCATTCCCCCCAGCCTAACCAGATGAGAAGGCGTAGGATAAATATTTGTACAATGAAGCAGGGAATATGGGATTTTATTTCTTCGAACAATTGCCACGGTTTTTTCTATACTTTCAATATTGTTCATCCCTGTACTAATGATCATGGGTTTTCCAAACGAAGCCACATGTTCAATCAATGGGTAGTTATTGCATTCTCCTGATCCTATTTTATAAGCACAAACACCCATACGTTCCAATCTATCTGCTGCCGCTCTTGAGAACGGTGTACTAATAAATATTGCTCCCCTTGCTTCAACATACTCCTTCAGCTTAATCTCATCTTCTTCTGATAAAGCACATTTTTCCATAATCTCGTAAATGGAAACATCTGCATTTCCCGGAATAATATCCTTTGCAGCCGGAGTCATTTCATCTTCGACCACATGAGTCTGATGCTTGATAATTTCAGCACCTGAAGATATTGCCGCATCAACTAATTCGAAAGCTATCTCCAAGCTACCTTCATGATTAATGCCTATTTCAGTGATTATTAATGGTGGATAACCTTCTCCAATTTTTCGCCCACCAATTTCAATATATTTTTTTTCTAAAATCATAGTTTTTACAAATTATTCTTATCAATTTAAAACAAATGCTCACTCTTTAAAAATCATAACATAATGGTCTATAATATAAAGAATCAACTATACTTGACTTACTTATAACGTTCCATCAGCCATAGTCAACATCGACTTTATATCGTACATTACTTGTTCCTCACTTAGCCTTAAGTCCATTTCTTTAAACTCATCATGAGCAACAGCCAGAACAACCCCAACATATTCTTTAATATTTATTGCTGACTTTTTAATCACTCTAATATTATATTCACGCTGTACTTCCTTAGCATCTGCCCAAGGATCATAAATGCTTATATCTGCACCAAAATCTTGCAGCTCATTAATTACATCAATGACTCTTGAGTTACGAATATCCGGGCAATTTTCTTTAAAGGTAATTCCTAAAATAAGAATCTTGGCATGATTAACTTTATGCCCTTTTTTGATCATTAACTTAATGACTTGATTGGCAACATAAATACCCATACCATCGTTTAGTCTTCTGCCCGCTAAAATGATTTCCGGGTTATAGCCAATCTCTTGTGCTTTATGTGTCAAATAATAAGGGTCAACACCAATACAATGCCCTCCGACTAAGCCTGGCTTGAAGGGTAAAAAATTCCATTTACTTCCTG
>Ga0105349_10000156_pt1 | contig 24371 bp, 38 predicted proteins | sample EN1Hudseemescosm_FD_83661 | JGI IMG/M metagenome (GOLD analysis project Ga0105349, IMG submission 83661) | Methane-oxidizing microbial communities from mesocosms in the Hudson Canyon - EN1B Hudson Canyon | ecosystem: Environmental > Aquatic > Marine > Cold seeps | place: Hudson Canyon...
TAAGTAGTATAATTTCGCTCTACGAACTGCACCACGACGTTTCACTTCAATATCACCAACTAATGGACTATGTGTTTGGAACACACGCTCTACACCAACACCATGAGAAATTTTTCTCACAGTAAAAGCAGAGTTTAATCCACGGTTACGTTTAGCAATGACTACACCTTCAAAAGCCTGTAGTCTTTCACGTGTTCCTTCTTTTACTTTTACTTGCACAACAACTGTATCGCCAGGGTTAAATACTGGTATATCTGTTTTAAGCTGCTCTGCTTCTAATTGACTAATAATATTACTCATTACTGCACCTTTTTATACTTCAATTCAATTTTAAATTCTTCTAACAACGCAAGCTGTGTCGCTGTTAATTCTTTTTCAAGCAACAAATCAGGTCGTTTCTTCCACGTATTACCTAATGACTGCTTTAATCGCCATCGCTCGATATGCTTATGGTTCCCACTTAATAAAACAGCAGGTACCGTTTGTTCTGCGACAACTTCTGGCCTTGTATAATGGGGATAATCCAATAGGCCATGCATATGTGAATCTTGCTGAGCAGATTCCTCATCGCCTAACACATTAGGTAAAAGTCGCGAAATAGCATCAATCACCACTAATGCGGCTAATTCACCACCACTAATGACAAAATCGCCTAATGACCACTCTTCCTGACATTCATCCTTTATAAAGCGCTCATCAATACCTTCATAGCGTCCGGCAATCAAAATTAATTGATCTAAACCCGCGTTATCATTCAATAACTGCTGATTAATTGCCTTTCCCTGAGGGCTTAGATAGACCACTTTAACATGCTCTGACTGTATGGACTGTTTCGCATCTTCTAAGGCATCCTTTAATGGCTGATATTTCATCACCATACCAGGACCTCCTCCATAAGGGCGGTCATCCACTGTTTTGTGCTTGTCAGAAGTATATTCTCTTGGATTCCAGACCGATAAATCGACCAATCCCTGCTTTATTGCACGCCCCGTTACACCATTAACAGCACTCTCTAGTACCATTTCTGGAAAAATAGTTAATACATCAAAACGCATTAAAACTCTGAGTCCCAATCAACAATCATTATCCCAGCTGCTAAATCAATATTAATAATCGTCTGTTCTTGTAAAAAAGGAATCAAACGCTCCCTTTCTCCTTGAACAACGACAACATCATTTGCACCTGTTTCTAGCATTTGTTGAACAGTACCGAAATCCACGCCATCCACTGTCTTAACCTGCAAGCCAATTAAATCAGTCCAATAATACTCCCCACGTCTCGCCTTTGGCAATTGGTGTGGAGCAATAAAGATATCCCAGCCATTTAACTCTGCTGCTTTATCTCTATCATCAAGACCTTCTATAGCAGCAACAACCGTTTTTCCATGTCGTTTACCACTAACAACCTGCACTTCCTTACTTTCCTTACCTTTTTGTAAAATCCAAGGAGAATAATTTAGTATATCTTCGCGTATTTCAGTATATGAATATACTTTTATCCAGCCTTTGACACCAAAGATGCCAGAAACCTTACCAACACTAATAAGTTCTTCGGCCAAGCGTTTATGCTGCAGCTGCCGCTGTCACTTGTTTTTTAGCATCTTTAATTAACTTAGCAACACGTTCAGAAGGTTGTGCACCTTGTCCTTTCCAATGCTCTACACGCTCTGAATCAAGTCTTAATCTTTCTTCAGACCCTTTCGCTAAAGGATTGAAAAAACCTAAACGTTCTATATAACGTCCATCACGACTATTTCTGCTATCTGTTACAACAACATGATAAAAAGGACGATTTTTTTGTCCACCTCTTGCAAGACGAATAACTACCATCTAAATTCCTCGAAAATTACATTTAACCAAATTTAATCCAACTATTTTACGCCTTTTAATGCGTATGTGAAGTTAAAATTCTAAAAACATCCTTGTTTCTTAAGAATTTTAACTTACTTTAGCCCTTTAACTTATGTACGCATACCACGCATATTACCTTTAATGCCTCGCATCATGTTGGCCATATTTCCTTTTTGCATACGTTTCATCATTTTCTGCATCATTTTAAATTGCTTCAAAACACGATTTACATCCTGCAATTCCTGCCCGCAGCCTGCAGCAATTCGTTTTTTTCTATTACCTTTTATTAAGTCAGGATGGCGCTTTTCTTGATTGGTCATCGAACGAATAACCGCAATTTGGCGTGATAACATTTTATCATTCACTTGCTCACGCATTTCTTTCGGTACTTCATTCACCCCTGGAAGCTTATCCATCATTGCCCCAACGCCGCCCATGGTTTCCATTTGCTCTAATTGTTCAACAAAATCAGCCAAATCAAAACCCTTACCTTTACTTAGTTTTTTAGCTAATTTATCTGCTTTCTTTTTATCAACTTTTTGCTCAATATCCTCAATCAGACTGAGCATATCCCCCATACCTAAAATACGGGACGCCATTCTATCTGGAAAAAATGCCTCTAAAGCATCAGTTTTTTCCCCAACCCCAACAAACTTAATTGGCTTACCGGTAATATGACGAATAGATAAAGCCGCACCGCCTCGTGCATCCCCATCTGTTTTCGTTAAAATTACCCCGGTTAAAGGCAAGGCTTCATCGAATGCCTTCGCTGTATTCGCCGCATCTTGCCCGGTCATACTATCAACAACGAACAAAGTCTCTACAGGATTAATCGCAGCATGCAAATCCTTAATTTCAGACATCATTTCATCATCAATATGCATACGACCCGCAGTATCAACAATCACAACATCTAAAAATTGTTTTTTAGCCTCTTCAATCGCACGACTAGCAATTTGAGCAGCAGTTTGCGTTACGTCTGTATCAAAAAAAGTTAATGATAAATCACCAGCTAATGTCTCTAGCTGCTTAATCGCGGCTGGGCGATAAATATCAGCACTCACCACCCCTACTTTTTTATTTTTCTTCTCTTGCAACCAGCGACCTAATTTAGCCACCGTCGTTGTTTTACCCGCTCCTTGTAAACCAGCCATTAAAATAACAGCAGGAGGGTTAGACTTTAAATCTAATTCTTCATTCGCCTCCCCCATAATTAAAACAAGTTCGGACTGCACAACTTTAATTAAAGATTGTCCTGGTGTAAGGCTCTCCTGAACTTCTCGCCCTAACGCACGGCCTTTGACTCGATCAATAAAAGCCGTAACAACAGGCAATGCAACATCAGCCTCAAGCAAAGCCATACGCACTTCGCGCAAAGACTCTTGAACATTAGTTTCGGTTAAACGCCCCTGTCCCCGAATATTTTTTAAGGTCTTACCTAATCGATCAGTTAAATTATCAAACATAGTCAGCACTATAATCAAATTAGGCCGTACACAAGTCTATTTTTAAACAAAACCAACTCAAGCAACACCTAAAATTAAGGAACCTTCTGCAAAAATGCAAAGGATAATCTCTTCATTATCCTAAAAATAACTCACAGGGTAAACAAGCATCTATTCTTTTATGTTAAGTGCATGCAATTTTCTATATAAATGCGTCCTTTCTACACCAACCGAGGCAGCTAATTTCGCCACGTTCCTATCATTTTTATTAAAATGGTATAACAAATAGGCTTTCTCGAATTGCTCTCGTGCCTCCTTTAGAGGAAGCTCAAAAAAGGCAGGTTGACTCTCTAATTTAATCGATTCTTTGCGTTCCGAAGTCAATATAGCCTTTATCTCAGCCAGCTCAATTTCTGTACCAACGCCCAGTATCATTAATCTTTGCACTAAGTTTTTTAATTCGCGGACATTCCCTGGCCAAGCATACTGTCTTAAAAAATTTAAGGCAGGCATCGAAAACTCCCTAAAAGATAATTTTTCATTTTGCATATAAAAATCGACATAATACTTCAATAATGCTGGCACATCTTCTTGATGCTGGCGTAATGGCAATACCTTCACTTCTATTTCATTTAATAGAGAGTATAAATCTTGACGAAAATGTCCGGTTTGCACTGCTGACAATAATGAGTCCCTGACTGCCGTTACTATTCGACATTCGATAGCTATCGGCTCTCGCCCTCCTACGCGCATAAAAAATCCAGACTCTAGCGCACTCAGTAATTTTGCCTGCAATGGCAAGCTTAAATTTTGAATATCAGAAAGCAGCAGCAGTCCTTTAAAAGCCTTTTCTAAGGCTCCCTGAATAAACTTACCCTCTTGCTCCTGACCAAAAAGCTCTACCGCTAGCTGCTCTTGATCCGAATGCCCCAATAACACCCGAATAAAAGGGCCATGCTTATACATACTTTGAGCCTGCAAAAATTGGGCATATAATTCCTTGCCGACTCCATGCTCTCCAATAAACATTAAATTTGCATCATGCTGAGCTAAGCGCTTTAACTGCTCTTTCATATGCGCAGAAAAAACACTGGGCCCCACAGGCTCAACAAGTTCTAATAATGAAGGCTTTATCCCCCCTTTTTCAGCTTGTGATACTGATTCCTTCATTGCTCGCTGCACAACCAATAATAATTTAGCTAATGACAAAGGCTTTTCTAGAAAACCATAAGCCCCTAATTTAGTTGCATCCACTGCAGTATCAATGGTTCCATGCCCTGACATCATAATAACTGGCACCAAAAAATTCTGCTCTGCTTGCCATTCTTTCAACAAAGTAATGCCATCAGTATCAGGCATCCAAATATCCAATAAGATTAAATCAAACTTATATTCTTGCCTTAGCAATCTCGCCTCTTCAGCGTCAGCAGCCATCAATACTTGGTAACCCTCATCCTGAAGAATCTCTTGGACCAAGCGACGAATATCAGGCTCATCGTCTACCACTAAAATTTTTTCTTGACCCTTATTCATATACCATCCTTTTTCTCTTTTATTAATCCAACAGGCACCAGTGAAATATTTTTTTCGGTTACCGCAGGTAATAGCACAATAAATCCTGCACCGCCTGTGTATTGCATATCCAGTCGAATACTGCCTCCATGCTCTTCTATAATTTTTTTAGCTATAGCCAAGCCTAACCCCGTTCCTTTTGCCTTATGTGTCACATAAGGCTCGAAAACAGTCTTTGCTTGCTGTAGGTCAACACCACAGCCTGTATCATAAAGTGATAATTGTACATAGAGGCTATTATCCTGCCAGCAAGGCTGCAAAATAACACGCAGCTCTCCATGCCCTGCTACCGCCTCTAATGCATTTTTAAATAAATTATGTAGCACCTGCCTTAACGTTACTGAGTCCGCAAAAATAAAAGGTAAATCTTCAGGGCACTGCAAATGAATCATAAAATTTATATGCGTATCATACAATTCAATCACTTCTTTAACTAAAGCCACAAAGTCTAGCTTAGCCACTTTATTACGCCCTGATTCGGCATAAACTGAAAAATCATTCACCATGCACTTCATCGCCTCTACCTGTTGCACAATGGTCTCTATAGAGCGGTTTAATAAAGCCGCATCCTCAGCATCTAATTTCGCTAATAACTTATGTTGCAGTCTTTCTGCGGATAACTGTATTGGGGTTAAAGGATTTTTAATTTCATGCGCCAAACGGCGAGCGACCTCAGCCCATGCCGCATTTTTTTGTGCCTGAATTAAGTCAGTAATATCATCAAAAACCACTACTGCACCAATATATTCCCCCTCACCAGAAAATAAAGGTGAGCCCTGACACAATAACTCCTTCTGCCCATCAGGCATATCAATCAGCACATTCCTTTGCCAAACTTCATCTGACTTTTCTAATAAAGGCTGCAATACTGCGGACAAGGCTAATAAATCTGACCTACCTTGGGATAAGGTAGGCAAACTTTGCCCAAAATAACGCATTAACTGCACATCTAAAATACTATTCGCTCGCTGATTCGCTTTACGAATATTTAACTGCGCATCAAAACTTAAAACACCTGAACTTAAACTACTAAGCAATGCCTCTAAATAAGCGCGTTGCTGCTCAATTTCCAAGGCACTCTCGCGCGCTTTATTTCTAGCTCGTGCTATTTTCCGCACCATCTCATTAAATGATTCAACTAAAAAACCCAAATCATCTTGACGCTTAACGGTTAATAATTGCTCATACCGCCCCTCAGCAACCGCTTGAGTTCCTGCTACCAACTCCCTAATAGGTGCAATAATTTCGCGCATACTAATAAAAGCAATAGAAATTGTAGCTAACAAACTCACCAATAAAACCAATGACAACACCAATGAAAAACTAACTTTCAATGAGTGGCGTAAATAGGTCATTTCCTGAAAACGCACATAAGCAAATTCAACCGAATCGGTTAAATCATTAATTCTTTCGGGAATGGGGTAAATAATCTGTAAATAGTAAGCATTATCTAATTGCAAAGGTACCAATACTTGCACAACTAATTCATCTTCAATCGAATCTAATTTAACATGCTCCTTACCTTGCAATACCTGAAGAAATAAAGGGGTAACCAATAAACTAGGTAAAATGTCACTTGCCACTACACCACTAAAAGCCAACACTTTGGCGGTCTTACTCAATAAAGCAATATCACTTGCTGAACTGATTGCCAACATCTTTTCTAAGTCCAAACTAACTTCCGATCGCGGCTTACCTTTTAATTGTTGAGCAATTTGTTGAGACTGCTTTAAGTTCCAGCTCATTCGCTGCTCTAATGAAGCATGACTTAACTCTAAGACATCATCCATTGCAGCATCAAGCTCGACATTAAACCAACCATCAATACTGCGATTTAAAAACTGCAATGAATAATAAAAAACCACGCTGGCGGGCACTAAAGATAAAACAATAAATAAGAGCACAATGCGTGTGGTTAATCGAGAACCTGCTTCTTTGTTTTTAAGTCGTCTTAGTAATGAAAAAACATTAAGACTAACCAGTAACAATAAGATTAACGTTGCAATACCATTACTTAATAATAACCAAGAATAAAGCCCACTCAATGGTGACGACTCTTGCAACGCGGTGCTCATTAACTGTAATGATAGAAAAATAAAAGCGAGTAATAAAACAACAGAAAAGCCAAAAGGGATTCTTAATCGCATACTAAGCTTTTATTCGTAGATAGATCCCATGCCGAGCTAAAATAGGCAGTTGGACGTAATGGAATGGGTAACGATTCTATATCAAAATGCAGGTCTATTTCAGCATCCACACAAGAAGATATCATCGAAAAGGCGACTAACGGTTGTTGGTATTGCCTCATTTGTAAAGAATATAGAGCATCTTCTAAGGAAGAAAATACCTGTAAATTAGCTTTTGTTTCATTCTGTACACGATAATGATTAAACAAGGTATCGTAACGCAAGCTGTAGCGCTCTACTTGTAGAAAAACTACAGCCCCTGTCATAAATACACTAGGCTCTGAAAATTTTACTGAAATATCCCAATATAACGTAATACCACTATGAACAGCCTCAATCGCTTCTACACTTAACTTTATATCTAAAGCAAGCTGCAATACTCGCACATCCTCTCGCTCTAACCAATTGAGAGACTGTACAGATACCCAAGATTCACTTGCTTTTCCTTCTCTGAAAACAGTAAAGGAAAGCAAAGTAAAAATAATAAGAAAACTATACTTGTTTTTCCAAACACGCATAATAAAAGCCATCCATCGATTGACTTCCCGTTAAGATTTGACGCCCATGAGGACGTATCTCCCCCCACTCTGCTTCAATCAAGCGCTCTTTTGCATCAGACTGTTGCGCTAAAAAAGACTCTATTTGCTGCTCATTCTCTTGCTTTAAAATAGAACAAGTTGCATACACTAACACCCCGCCTGGCTTGAGTAATTTCCAAATAGCCAATAGTATTGCTTGCTGCAACTGCTGTAAAACTACAATATCTTCAGCACGCCTTAACAGTTTAATATCAGGATGGCGGCGCACAACCCCTAACGCAGAACAAGGTGCATCTAACAAAATTTTATCAAATAAAACCTCATCCCACCAAGCCTCTGTATCAATCGCATCTGCAGCTAATAAATCAGCATTTAATTGTAATCGCGCTAGATTTTCTTTCACTCTTTCCAAGCGCTTAACATCAATATCAATCGCTAATAATGACAATAAATCAGGCTCTGACTCTAATATATGTGCTGTTTTTCCACCAGGAGCGGCACACACATCCAAAACGCGCTCACCGGCTTGAGCAGATAAAATTGAAGCAGCTAATTGTGCCGCAGCATCCTGCACTGAAACCCAACCCTCAGAAAACTTAGGTAACTTGCCAACCAAAACAGGAGAATCCAATAAAATAGCCTGCGCAGATGTTTGCATCGGACTTGCCTGAATATTTTCAGCAGCCAATAACTGCAAATATGCCTCTCGACTACACTTCTGCTGATTAACCCGTAAAACCATTGGCGGTGCTTGATTATTTTCCACTAAAATAGCCTTACCCTTATCTCCCCAATTCTCCTTGATTAACTTAATCATCCAATCAGGGTGAGCATAAGCAATATGTTTATCAGCCAAAGCCTCCAGCTCATCTTGTTCACGCAAATAACGCCTCAAAACAGCATTTAATAATGACTTAGCCCACTGCTTTTTTTTCATCACAGCAACTGTTTCAGAAACAGCAGCGTGGTCTTTCACTCGCATATACTGCAGCTGATATAACCCCAATAAAGCCAAAGCTTTAATCTGCTTATCCTTAATAGGCTTATTAACCAAGCGATTTAAAATATACTCTAGCCTAAAATAGTAGCGTATCGTGCCATAGCATAAAGCCTGAATAAAAGCTCTCTCCTGAATATCATCAACAGTACTCCAAGCCTCTTCCAGAGCTACCGTTAACGATTTACCACTAATCACCTTAACAATTACATTTGCTGCTACTAACCGAGAGTTCACTGTATTTTTCCTTTAAAATATCAACGATATATATAAACCAACTACCCTAACTGTAAACCCGCAACAGAGTGAGCATTTAAAAAGTCAGACACCTGCATGCGTTTTTTTCCAGGCATTTGAATCTCCAATAAGCGTAGAATGCCCTCACCAGTCACTACATCAATCTGCTTAGCCCCTGCTAAAATCATACCGACAGGTAACTCCGAATGCCCTTCTAAAGCTTCTGCTTGCCAAACACGCAGCACCTTATCTGATAAGGTCGTTTCAGCAACAGGCCAAGCATTTAGGCCTCTTACCTGTCTTGCCAATACTTCAGCAGACTGAGTCCAATCTAACCGAGATTCTTGCTTATCTAATTTATGCGCATAAGTGACTAAAGACTCATCTTGAACTTCTGCAATCTCAGTCTCTTGTTCAATACTATCCAACACAACAGACAGCCCATCAGCCCCCATAAACATCATGCGGTCATGCAACTCACTTGCAGTTTCATTTCCACCAATAGGGCACACTATTTTATACAACATATCCCCTGCATCTAATTTTTTTACCACACGCATAATGGTAATCCCTGTTTCCTTATCACCCGCTATAATCGCCCGATTAATCGGGGCGGCTCCACGCCAGCGAGGCAATAAAGAGCCATGAATATTAATGCAGCCTCTTTTAGGAATATCTAATACCTGCTGACTTAAGATAAGCCCATAAGCCACAACAACCATTAAATCAGCACCTAAACCTGCCATCAAAGCAATATCAGCAGGATCTTTTAAATTATCCGGCTGATAAACAGTAATATCATGTTCTATAGCTAACTGCTTTACGGGGCCAATCTGTAATTTCCTGCCTCGTCCAGAAGGTCTATCGGGCTGCGTATAAACAGCTACGATCTCATGCTTTGAGTCCAACAAGGCTTGCAAAGCAGGAACTGCAAATTCAGGGGTTCCCGCAAAAATAACTTTCATAAACTACTGCTCTCTCTTATGTAATTTAGCCATCTTTTTCTTAATCCGATTACGCTTCAGTGAAGATAAATAATCAACAAACAGCTTCCCTTTAAGGTGGTCAATTTCATGTTGAATACAAATAGCAAGCAAGCCTTCAGCTTCCATTTCAAAAACAACACCCTGCTGATTTAACGCCTTTACTTTTATACGTTCCGCTCGCTGAATGGGCTCAAAAATTCCAGGCACAGACAAACAGCCCTCGTCTGACTCCTCAGTACCTATTTCTGATATTACTTCAGGATTAATAAAGCATAAAGGCTCACTCTTATCCTCACTCACATCAATAGTAATAATTTGTTGATGTATATTAACTTGAGTCGCAGCGAGTCCTACACCATGCGCTTCATACATCGTCTCATACATATCATTAACAATAGTTTTAATTTTTTCATCTACTATTTCTACTGTCTTTGCCACAGTACGCAACCGGGGATCAGGAAATTCAAGAACCGATAAAATACCCACCAAACTCTCCACCATCTATTATTGAATGACTCATATTCTATTTAAACTCGCTCATAAAATACACTTTTTATCATTTAAAATACCACTACTGCCTTCAATATTCGATTAGTTATTTAATATTTTTAAATAATCCTGAACAAAACAGTAGGCAAAAAAAAACCAGCCTAAGCTGGTTTTTTCTGCAAAACAATTAAGAATAATTAATCTTCTAAATCATCTGCATCTGGTCTATCAACTAGTTCAACGTAAGCCATAGGTGCCGCATCTCCAGTTCTAAATCCACATTTCATAATGCGAAGATAACCACCAGGGCGATCTTGGTAACGTTGACCAAGTTCATTAAATAATTTAGTTACAACATCACGATCTCTTAACTTAGCAAAAGCTTGACGACGGTTAGCAACCGAATCATCTTTTGATAAAGTAATCAAAGGCTCAGCAAAAGAACGTAATTCTTTCGCTTTTGGTAATGTTGTTCTAATTAACTCTTCTTTAAATAAAGATGTTGCCATATTGCTAAACATAGCTTTTCTATGACTACTATTTCTATTTAACTGTCTTCCAGACTTACGATGTCTCATTCTAATAAACCTTGTAAAATATTATAAAATCGCTTGAGATTGCTCAGCTAAATTTTCAGGTGGCCAGTTCTCAAGACGCATGCCTAAAGACAACCCCTTAACAGCTAATACATCTTTAATCTCAGTCAGCGATTTTCTGCCTAAGTTTGGTGTTTTTAATAATTCAAACTCAGTACGTTGAATAAGATCACCAATATAATATATATTTTCAGCCTTTAAGCAATTTGCAGATCTAACAGTAAGCTCTAAATCATCAACAGGACGCAAAAGATTAGGATCTATTTGTTCTGCTGGCTCAATAACTTCTTCAGAAACCTGCTCATTTACCTTTTCAAAATCAACAAATACAGATAGCTGATCATGTAAGATAGTTGCAGCAAGTTTGATTGTCGACTCAGGATCAACAGTACCATTCGTCTCTAACTCAATAATGAGCTTATCCAAATTAGTACGTTGTTCTACTCGAGTTGGCTCAACAGTATAAGCTACTTTAGTAATTGGAGTATAAGATGCATCAACTTGTAATGCGCCCACAACACCAAAACCCAAACCTTCAGTTCTAACATTCGAAGGCTCGTAACCACGCCCCTTCTGAACATTAATTTTCATATTCAATTCACCTTCTTCAGTCAAATTAGCAATGACTAAATCAGGGTTAATAATTTCAACATCATGAGGTAACTTTATATCCGCTGCCGTAACTGCTCCAGCACCACTTTTATTGAGCGTTAAAGTAACTTCGCTGCCTGAATGTAAAATAATTGCTAATTTTTTTAGATTTAAAAGGATATCAATAACATCCTCTTGAATTCCATCAATTACCGAATATTCATGTTCAGCTTTCTCAATTTCAACGCTAACAACCGCAGCACCTGGAATTGAGGAAAGTAAAACTCTTCTTAAAGCGTTACCTAAAGAATGCCCATAACCTCTTTCCAAAGGTTCTATCACAATTCTCGAATGATTAGTTGATTTACTAACAACCTCAACCAACTGTGGTTTTAATAACCCAGTAACAGCACTATGCATTTAAAACCTCAAAGTCTATTATTTAGAATACAATTCTACAACTAACTGCTCATTAATATCAGAACCTAAATCTTCACGATCAGGTAATGAATTAAATGAACCAGAAAAATCTTTTGAACTTACTTCAACCCATGTAGGGAAGCCATATTGCTCCGCAACAGTCAAAGAATCAGCAATACGAACTTGCTTTTTCGATTTTTCTCTAATTGAGATTTTGTCACCGACAGTCACTGTAGCAGATGGAATATTTAATATACCATCATTGACTAAAATAGCTTTATGACTAACAAGCTGTCTTGCTTCAGCACGTGTTGCAGCAAATCCCATTCTATAAACAACATTATCTAATCTTGTTTCTAGAAGATTCAATAGGTTTAAACCTGTTGCACCTTTTTGTAAGTCAGCTGCTTTATAGTAATTTCTAAATTGCTTTTCAAGAACACCATATATACGTTTAATACGTTGTTTTGCTCTTAACTGATCAGCATAGTTAGAGTTACGTGCACGTTTTGTTCCATGTTGACCTGGACGTTGCTCTAAATTACATTTGCCCTCTAAAGATTTTCCTCTGCTCTTTAAGAACAGATCAGTACCTTCACGACGACTTAATTTACATGTGGGCCCTAAATATCTAGCCATTGTTATACCCTACGTTTTTTCGGTGGACGACAACCATTATGAGGGATAGGAGTAACATCAACAATGCTTCCAATTTTAAACCCCAAATTATTAAATGATCTCACTGCAGACTCACGACCTGGTCCTGGACCTTTAATCATAACATCTAAGTTTTTCATACCGAATTCTTGAGCTACTTTTCCAGCTCTTTCAGCTGCAACCTGTGCAGCAAAAGGAGTACTTTTTCTAGAGCCCCTGAAACCAGAACCACCAGAAGTTGCCCAAGATAGCGCATTTCCTTTACGATCAGTAATAGTAACAATTGTGTTATTGAAAGTAGCATGGATATGTGCAATACCGTCAGCGACTTCCTTTTTTATTTTTTTCTTTGTGCGATTTGAACTAGCCATTTCCTATTCCTTATCTATTTTCTAATAGGCTTACGTGGGCCTTTTCTAGTACGAGCATTTGTTCTCGTTCTTTGACCACGCAATGGTAGTCCACGTCTATGACGAATACCACGATAGCAACCAAGATCCATTAAACGTTTAATGTTCATTGACACTTCACGTCGTAAATCACCCTCAACAACAATTTTAGAAATCACTTCACGAATTACATTTAACTGCTCTTCGCTTAATTCTTTAATCTTAATTGTCCGTTCTATACCAACTTCTTTACAGATATTAATTGCAGTTGGCTTACCTACACCATAAATAGCAGTTAAAGCGATCTCTGCGTGTTTATGATCAGGTACATTAATTCCGGCAATTCTTGCCATCTAGATACTCCTAAATACGGTACTCTAAAGTTAAGCGCACAATTATAGCACCCTTAACTCATAAAGCAATAAAAAAACTTACCCTTGGCGTTGTTTATGACGCCCATCTTTACAAATAACTCTAATAACACCGGATCTTTTTACAACTTTACAGTTCCGGCATATTTTTTTTACAGAAGCTCGTACTTTCACAGCTCACACCTTCATTAAATTAATTTATTTTTTTAAATTTGCTTTGCTCATTGCACCATCATATTGTTGAGACATAAGGTGGGTTTGCACTTGAGAAATAAAGTCCATTACCACAACAACAATAATTAGCAAAGAAGTACCACCAAAATAAAAAGGTACATTCCAATAAACAATCAAAAACTCTGGCAACAAACAAACAGCAGTAATATAAAAAGCACCGATCAACGTTAATCGAGTCATTACTTTATCAATATAGGCTGAAGTCTGCTCTCCTGGTCTAATACCTGGCAAAAAAGCACCTGACTTTTTCAAATTATCTGCAGTTTCCTTAGAATTAAAGACCAATGCAGTATAAAAGAAACAGAAAAACACAATGGCAACTGTATATAACATAACATACAGAGGCTCACCCGGAGAAATTGCAGTCGCAATATCTTGCAGCCAAGCCATTCCTTCCACTTTACCAAACCATCCTGCTATCGTTGCAGGAAACAGAATAATACTTGATGCAAAAATAGGAGGAATAACACCTGCCATATTCAGCTTCAAAGGCAAAAAACTACTTTGCCCAGCATACATACGTTTACCTTGCTGACGCTTAGGATAATTAATAACAATTCTACGCTGCCCACGCTCTACAAAAACAACAAGTGCTGTAACAGCAATACTTAATAAGAAGATTAATATAATTAATGCGCTATTAAGCTCACCTGTTCTAGCTAACTCGAGAGTCCCCCCAATCGCTGACGGCAATCCTGCAACAATACCTGCAAAGATAATAAGAGAAATTCCATTACCAAGACCACGCTCAGTAATTTGCTCTCCTAACCACATAAGAAAAATGGTTCCGGTGACAAGGGTAATCGCAGTGATCATTATAAATTGAATCCCTGGACTGATAACAACAGGCAATCCACCCGCTGTTTGGTTTTGCAAGGCAACCGATACACCTACAGCCTGAAAGGTTGCTAATACAACCGTACCATAGCGCGTATATTGAGATATCTTACGGCGACCTGACTCACCCTCTTTCTTAATTTGTTCGAGTGCCGGAACAACTATTGTCATTAACTGCATGATAATAGATGCGGAAATATAAGGCATAATTCCCAAAGCAAATAAACTTAGTCGTTTTAATGCTCCACCAGAAAACATATTAAACATGTCAAGAATAGACCCTTCCTGCTGTTTAAACATAAGAGCCAAGGCCTGTGGGTCAATACCCGGTACAGGTATATGAGCCCCAGCCCTGTAAACAAAAAAAGCACCTAGAACGAATAACAACCTTGACCGCAGTTCAGAAAATTTTCCTAACTGTTCACTCATTTGCGTGCTTGATCTACTCACTTTTATTCCTCTATTTTTCCGCCAGCCGTTTCAATACTTGCTTTAGCGCCTGAGGTTACTTTTAAACCCTTCAGAGTAATCGCTGAAGTTACCTCACCAGACTGAATAACTTTCGCTACTTTTGTAAAAGCAGGAACAATATTTGCCTTAATAAGATCATCAAGAGTAACAACATCCAAATTTAACTTAGAAATCTCACTTAATCTAACTTCAGATGTATATTTTGATTTTCTAGCAGTAAACCCTACTTTAGGTAAACGTTTTTGTAGAGGCATTTGCCCCCCTTCAAAACCGACCTTATGAAAGCCACCACTACGAGATTTTTGACCTTTATGGCCACGACCACAAGTTTTACCAAGAGTAGATCCAATACCTCTACCAACTCTTTTAGAAACTTTCCTAGATCCAGCCGCTGGTTTTATTGTATTTAAATACATTAGATTTCCTCTACTTCAAGCATATAAGAGATTTTATTAATCATCCCTCTATTTTCAGGAGTATCTATTACTTCAACAGTATGGTTGATACGTCTTAAACCTAAACCTTGTAAACAAGCTTTATGTTTTTTCAAACGACCAATACTACTCTTAACCATTTTAACGCGTATTTTCTTATCTGCCATGTCAATTACCCTGTAATTTCTTCAACGGACAAGCCACGCTTAGCTGCAATCTGCTCAGCGTTATTCATATTTGCAAGACCGTCAATTGTTGCTCTCACAACATTAATTGGATTGTTTGTTCCAATACATTTAGCCAACACATTATGAACACCAACCGCTTCAAAAACAGCCCGCATCGGTCCACCAGCAATAATACCTGTACCATCAGTCGCAGGCTGCATAAATACTTTAGCCGCTCCTAATTCAGACATAATTGAATACTGTAAAGTACCGCTTTTCAGCTCTACTTTATGCATATTTTTTCTAGCTTGTTCTAACGATTTTTGGATTGCAATAGGTACTTCTTTTGCTTTACTAACACCATACCCTACATTGCCTTCACCATCACCGACAACAGTAAGTGCTGTAAAACCAAAAACCCTACCGCCTTTAACAACTTTCGCGACTCTACGGACAGAAACTAATTTTTCCTGTAACCCATCTGAGTTCGCTTGTTGAGGTGCATTTGCCATTTTATTCCCCTAGAACTTCAAGCCAGCTTCGCGCGCAGCATCAGCTAATGCCTTTACACGACCATGATATTTAAAACCAGAACGGTCAAAAGTAACTTCAGTAATTCCTGCAGCAAGTGCTTTCTCTGCAATCATTTTACCTACTAATACTGCCGACTCAACATTACCTGTACTTTTCACTGCTGATTTTATTTCAGCTTGATTCGTAGAGGCGCTAGCTAGTGTTACAGTTCCATTTTCAGCGATAACTTGCGCATAAATATGATTTGATGTTCTATGAACAGACAAACGATTACTGCCAAGCCTTTTAATATTTGATCTAAGCTTTAAAGCTCTTCTCAATCGAGATGCTTTTTTATTCATTTTGTTAGCCTATTTTTTCTTAGCGTCTTTTCTAACGATATGCTCATCTGCATACTTAATACCTTTACCTTTATAAGGCTCTGGTGGTCTATATGCTCTAATATCAGCAGATACCGCCCCAACAAGTTGCTTATCGATTCCTCGAACAACTAACTCAGTTTGACTTGTCGCTTCAATGTCAATACCTTCAGGCATTGCATACTCTACTGGGTGAGAAAAACCAAGGCTTAGGTTTAAAACTCTTGCTTTCACCTGCGCTCTATAACCAACACCGACTAAAGTAAGCTTTTTTTCAAAACCAACTGATACACCGTGAACCATATTCGCAATATTTGCACGTGCAGTTCCAGCCTGCGCAGTTGCTTTCTTATTGTTTTGGTCCCACTTCATGGTTACAACAGAATCAGCTAATTCGATAGAAACATCGTTATGTAACTGAAGGTTCAACTGACCTTTAGTACCTTTAACCGAAACAACTGTTCCATCAACTTTTAATTCGATACCTGCTGGTAACGTAATAGGACTCTTTGCAATTCTAGACATAAATTTCTCCTATCCTTAACAAACAGTACAAATTACTTCGCCACCATAACCTATCGCACGCGCGGCACGGTCAGTCATAACACCTTTAGAAGTAGAAACAATTGCCACACCTAATCCACCTAGGACTTTGGGTAGCTCATCTTTTGATTTATAAACACGTAACCCAGGCTTACTGATTCGTTTTACCTTATCAATAACTGGTTTACCGTTATAATATTTTAATTCAATAGACATAGATACATGTGCACCTTCTGTCTCTGTTGAATAGTCACTAATATAGCCTTCTTTTTTCAAAACTTTAGCAATTGCTACTTTAAGTTTTGAAGATGGCATATTAACGTTAATTTTTCCTGCAGATTGCCCATTTCTGATGCGAGTAAGCATATCTGCAATTGGATCTGTCATGCTCATATTATATTCTCCAAATATCCAACTAGCTGATTACCAACTTGCTTTAACTAAGCCCGGTACATCACCACGCATCATCGATTGTCTAAGCATATTTCTACTTAAGCCAAATTTACGATAGAATCCATGTGGACGACCAGTAATATTACATCTATTACGAACTCTAGCAGTACTAGAGTCTCTTGGTAATTTTTGTAATGCTAGCTGTGCTTCATCTTTATCTTGAAAAGAAGCATTTGGATCTCTAATGATTTCTTTTAATGACGCTCTTTTAGCTTCGTACTTACTTACTAACTTAGCTCGCTTTGTTTCACGAGCTATCATTGATTTCTTAGCCATAATTAATTAGCTCTTAAACGGAAAGTTAAACTGCTTCAACAATGCTAAGCCTTCTTCATTGTTTGTAGCGGTTGTAGTGATACAGATATCTAATCCACGTAAAGTGTCTATTTTATCATAATCGATTTCAGGAAAAATGATTTGCTCTGTAACACCCATACTGTAGTTACCACGCCCATCAAAACTTTTAGGGTTTGAGCCTCTAAAGTCACGAATTCTTGGAATAGCAATACTAATTAGGCGATCTAGAAATTCATACATTCTATCTTGTCTAAGAGTCACTTTACAGCCAATTGGCATATCATCACGAATTTTAAATCCAGCAATAGATTTACGTGATAATGTCACAACAGGTTTTTGACCACTAATTTTTTCCATATCACTAAGAGCAGCTTGAACAATCTTCTTGTCCGCTACTGCTTCACCTAAACCCATGTTTAAAGTGATTTTAGTGATTTTTGGTGCTTGCATTACTGATGTGTAGCCAAATTGCTCCATCAATGCAGGCAGTATTCTTTCTTTATAATCTTCTTGTAATCTAGCCATGATTATACCTACACATCAATAATTTCATTATTAGATTTAAAATAACGGACTTTTTTTCCATCATCCAATGTTTTAAAGCCTACTTTATCTGCTTTTTTAGTCGCAGTATTAAATAGTGCAACATTTGACTTATGGATAGGCATTTCTTTTTCAATAATACCACCCTGAACACCAGCATTCGGATTAGGTTTTTGGTGTTTTTTAACTCGATTTACACCTTCAACCAAAATCTTTTCATTTAAAAATTTGCTGATTCGTCCTCGTTTTCCCTTATCTTTTCCGATAAGAACTATGACTTCGTCACCTTGCTTAAGTTTTTGCATATATAAAGACCCTTACAATACTTCTGGCGCTAGAGAAATAATTTTCATAAATTTTTCCCCTCTTAATTCGCGCGTTACTGGCCCAAAAATACGTGTGCCTAGCGGCTGAAGTTGAGCATTCAATATTACTGCAGCATTTCCATCAAAACGAATAACAGATCCATCAGCTCTACGAACACCTTTGCGTGTTCTTACAACTAATGCATTATAAACTTCGCCTTTTTTAACTCTACCACGCGGGATAGAATCTTTAATGCTGACTTTAATAATATCCCCAATTCCAGCGTATCGTCTATGCGACCCACCGAGAACTTTGATACACATGACCTTTTTTGCGCCGCTATTATCAGCGACGTCAAGGTTAGTTTGCATCTGAATCATTTTTTATTCCTAATTTACTTTTACTAGTAATCCAGTTTATATTCGTTTATTTAGCCTTAGAGACTACATCAACCAATATAAATGTTTTCTTTTTTGAATAAGGGCGACAAGCTGAGATTGAAACAACATCACCTTCATTACAAACATTACTCTCATCATGAGCAAATAATTTTGTAGATCGTCTAATATACTTACCATATACAGGGTGTTTGATAAGACGTTCAACTAATACAGTAACCGTTTTATCCATTTTATTACTAACTACACGCCCTGTAATGGTACGCAATTTTTCTGCATTATCACTCATTATGATTGACCTGCTATCTCATTTAAGACTGTTTTAACACGAGCAATATCTTTTCTAACTTTTTTAACTTGGTCAGATTTAGTTAATTGGCCTGTGTTTTTTTGCATACGCAAATTAAATTGTTCACGACCCAGCTCAACTAAAGTTGAATTAAGATCACTTGCAGTTTTCTGACGTAATTCACTAACTTTCATTATAGTACCGTCCTAATAACAAACTTAGTTTTTACTGGTAGTTTTGCTGCTGCTAAAGCAAATGCTTCACGAGCAATCTCTTCTGGAACACCTTGCAATTCATATAACATAGTTCCAGGTCTAATTTGAGCAACCCAGTATTCTACACTACCCTTCCCTTTACCCATACGAACCTCTAAAGGTTTTTTCGTAATCGGTTTGTCAGGAAAAATTCTGATCCACAATTTACCATCACGCTTACAGTGACGAGTAATCGTTCTACGAGCCGCCTCAATTTGACGCGCTGTTATTCTTCCGCGAGCAACAGACTTAAGCCCGAACTCACCAAAGCTAACAGATGAACCACGAACAGCAATACCAGTATTTCTTAGTTTATGCTGTTTACGAAATTTTGTTCTTTTAGGTTGAAGCATTATATTTTCCCTTCACCTATTTCTTAGTTTTAGAATTATCAGAATTTTCTAATGATGGGTTTTTATCAAAAACCTCACCTTTGAAAATCCAAACCTTAATACCGATAATACCATAAGTAGTGTTTGCCTCAGCAACACCATAATCTATATCAGCTCTTAATGTATGCAAAGGCACTCTGCCTTCTCTGTACCATTCGCTACGGGCAATTTCAGCGCCATTTAAACGGCCACCTAAATTGATTTTAATCCCTTCCGCACCTAAACGCATAGAATTTGTTACCGCACGCTTCATTGCACGACGATACATAATTCTTTTTTCTAATTGCTGAGCAACACTTTCAGCAACTAATTTAGCATCTAGTTCTGGTTTTCTGATTTCTTCTACATTAACCTGCACAGGCATTTTCATCATTAATGAAACTTCTTTGCGCAAGTTATCAATGTCTTCACCTTTCTTGCCAATAACAATACCCGGACGTGCCGTGTGTATTGTAATATGAGCATTATTTGCTTGACGATTAATCTGTACACGGCTCACAGAAGCATGAGCTAATTTCTTCTGAATAAATTCACGTGCAGTTAAATCTTGATGTAAGAAAACTGGATAGTCTTTAGTATTTGCATACCATCTAGACGTAAAATCTTTAACTATACCGAGTCTTATCCCGGTTGGATGTACCTTTTGACCCATTATACTGCCCCTACTCGAATTCTGCGACTTTAACTGTAATATGACAAGTACGCTTCAATATATGATTAGCACGCCCTTTTGCTCTTGCTCTAAATCTTTTAAGAGTAGGCGCTTCATCAACAAATACTGTTGAAACTTTTAACTCATCAATATCAGCACTTTCATTATGCTCTGCATTTGCAATAGCTGATTCAAGTACTTTCTTCATAATCGCAGCGGCTTTTTTAGTACTAAATTTTAGTACATTCAAAGCTTCTTCGACTTCAAGACCTCTAATTTGATCTGCAACCAGTCTCGCTTTTTGAGCTGACAAAGGTGCATTACTTAATTTAGCTGTAACTTCCATCATGCACCTATTATCTAGACTTTTTATCAGCCAAATGGCCTTTATATGTACGAGTAGGTGAAAATTCACCTAACTTATGCCCGACCATATTCTCTGATACTAACACAGGAATATGCTGACGACCATTATGTACTGCAATTGTTAACCCTAACATTTCAGGCGTTATCATTGATCTTCTAGACCAAGTCTTAATCGGTTTCCTGCTATTACTACTAACTGCATCATCTACTTTTTTCTGTAGGTGATGATCAATAAAAGGACCTTTTTTAATTGAACGTGGCACTTTATTACTCCCTTGTTAACGCTTGTTTCGACGTCTAACAATCATCTTGTCAGTACGTTTATTCTTTCTAGTTTTATATCCCTTAGTAGGCATACCCCAAGGAGAAACCGGATGTCTACCACCCGACGTTCTTCCTTCACCACCACCATGCGGATGATCTACAGGATTCATCACAACACCACGAACAGTTGGACGAACACCACGCCATCTTGACGCACCTGCTTTACCTAATGATCTAAGGTTATGTTCTGAATTGGATACTTCACCAATAACCGCACGACAATCAGCTAATACTTTACGCATTTCACCAGAACGCAATCTTAATGTAACATGCGCGCCTTCTTTAGCAACTAATTGAGCAGAAGTACCTGCACTTCTTGCCATCTGAGCACCTTTTAAAGGCTTAAGTTCAACACAGTGAACTACAGAACCTAAAGGCATATTTCTTAGTGGCATACAGTTTCCTGCTTTCACAGGCGCATTTTCTGAAGAAATAATTTCTTGTCCAGCAGAAACACCTTTAGGAGCAATCATATAGCGACGCTCGCCATCTGCATATAAAACTAAAGCAATATTTGCTGTTCTATTTGGATCATACTCCAAACGTTCAATAACGCCAGGAATATCCCATTTATTTCTTTTGAAGTCAATAATACGGTAGTTTTGCTTATGTCCACCACCGATATGACGCGTTGTTATACGTCCATTATTATTACGCCCACCATTTTTTGTTTTCTTTGTTAATAGTGGTGCAAAAGGTTTACCTTTATGTAAATCTTCATGCTTTACTCTTACGACAAACCTTGAACCTGGCGATGTCGGTTTTGATTTTACAATAGCCATTTCTTCTACCGATTATATGCTTTAACTGTACGACTACGCTGCCGAGAATGCGATATCATGTCCTGGTTTTAGCCTTACATAAGCTTTTTTCCAGTCAGAACGTTTTCCCATAAAGCGACCAAATCTCTTTGTTTTTCCTTTAACATTCAGTATTTGAACTTTTTCAACTTCAACACTAAACATCAATTCCACAGATTTCTTTACTTGCAATTTAGTTGCATCATTCGCAACTTTAAATACAAAACGATTAGAATCTTCTGTAGCATTAGTACTTTTTTCAGAAATAATTGGTGCTTTAATTATATTAGAAAGATTAAATTCTACACTCATGATAACTGCGCCTCAATTTCTTTCAATGCAGCAGGTGTCGCAATAATACGTTCTGCAGCAATTAACATAACAGGGTTAAGTTCTCTTGCAGTAATCACATCAACATTAAAAATATTTCTTGATGCTAAAATAATATTTTCATTTAGATCTTCTGCAATAATCAAAACTCGACTACGCCCGAATTCTTTTATCTTGCCTGATAGCTCTTTTGTTTTTGGAGTCTTAGGTATAATATCAGAACTTACCTTAATACGATCTTGACGCAATAATTCTGACAAGATTGAGCGTATTCCTGCGCGGTACATTTTTTTATTCAACTTTTGATCAAAAGATCTAGGTCGAGCAGCAAAAGTAGCACCACCACCTCTCCAAATTGGACTTCGTATTGTACCAGATCTAGCGCGGCCTGCACCTTTTTGCTTCCATGGCTTCGCACCACCACCACTAACATCTGATCTATTTTTTTGCGCCTTCGTTCCTGAACGTAAGCCAGCCAAGGTTTTGGTAGCCAACTGATGAATCAAAGTTTCATTATAGTCTTGACCAAAAACCACCTCATTTACTTCTACTTCACCAGCAGAGTCTGCACTATTAAGTGCCGGTATTTTTAAACTCATGATTTATCCTTTATTTTTCTTCTTGACTGCAGGTGTCAAAATAACATCCCCACCTTTAGCCCCAGGAACTGCCCCTTTAACCAAAATAAGGTTTCTTTCTGTATCAATTGAATGAATAGTCAGATTTTGAATAGTGACTGTTTCAGCCCCCATATGTCCTGACATTTTCTTTCCTTTGAAAACCCTACCTGGCGTCTGACACATACCAATAGACCCATTCGATCTATGAGAAAGCGAGTTACCATGAGTTGCATCTTGCATACCAAAGTTATGTCGCTTAATACCACCGGCAAAACCTTTACCGATACTTGTACCCTGCGCGTCAACAACTTGACCATCAGCAAATATATCCATAGATAATTCAGAGCCAACTTGAAGATCTACACCTTCAGCATCCGCTAATCTGAATTCCCATAAACCACGACCTGCAGTCATATTTGCTGCTGCAAAATGTCCCGCCATCGCTTTATCTACTTTAGATGATTTTTTATCCCCTACTGCAACCTGCACAGCACGGTATCCATCAACATCAATATCTTTAACTTGAGAAACTCTGTGCGAATCTATTTGCAAGACTGTTACAGGTACTGAAGTTCCATTTTCCAGGAAGACGCGAGTCATTCCACATTTTTTACCAACTAAACCTAATGACATATGATAAATCCTCTAATTAATTAAGCTTAATTTGAACATCAACACCCGCCGCTAGATCCAGCTTCATCAGCGCATCAACCGTCTTATCCGTTGGCTCAATAATATCAAGCAAACGTTTATATGTTCTTAATTCGTATTGATCACGTGCATCTTTATTCACATGCGGTGATGTTAGAACTGTGAATCGTTCATGTTTTGTAGGCAGCGGAATAGGACCTTTTACTTGAGTCCCTGTTCTTTTCGCTGTTTCTACAATCTCACTTGCCGATTGATCAATTAATTTATGATCAAAAGATTTCAAGCGTATTCTAATTGTTTGACTTGCCATATTCCCTACTCTACAACCGTTGCAACAACACCAGCACCTACCGTACGACCGCCTTCACGGATCGCAAAACGTAAGCCATCTTCCATTGCAATTGGTGCAATTAATGTTACTTCTACTGATACGTTATCACCAGGCATCACCATTTCTGTGCCTTCTGGTAATTTTACTGCACCTGTTACGTCTGTTGTTCTAAAGTAGAACTGAGGACGGTATCCATCAAAAAATGGCGTATGACGTCCACCTTCATCTTTTGATAATACATAAATTTCAGCAGTAAATTTTGTATGTGGATTAATTGATCAACATGTGCTAATACTTGACCACGCTCGACATCTTCACGTTTAGTTCCACGTAATAAGATACCTACGTTATCCCCTGCTTCACCTTGATCAAGCAGTTTACGGAACATTTCAACACCAGTACATGTTGTTTTTACTGTGTCCTTGATACCAACGATTTCGATTTCTTCGCCAACTTTTACA
>Ga0105349_10000158_pt1 | contig 24296 bp, 22 predicted proteins | sample EN1Hudseemescosm_FD_83661 | JGI IMG/M metagenome (GOLD analysis project Ga0105349, IMG submission 83661) | Methane-oxidizing microbial communities from mesocosms in the Hudson Canyon - EN1B Hudson Canyon | ecosystem: Environmental > Aquatic > Marine > Cold seeps | place: Hudson Canyon...
ATCTTATTGATAATTCTTAATGTTAAAGACAGAGTTCATTTCTGTTGGCTCTGATTTAAATCTAGCTATAGAAATAGCTTGTGAACTAACAGCAAAAATATATTTAAAAGAAGATAATTATATATTTACTAAATGGATAGATCTTAAATGCAATACGTTAGAACAAGCAGAACAATTAGACGAAGAAATGTGGAAAAGGCCTGCAAACACCTTACTTCCCCATCAATTAATCCATACTGGCGACTCAATGATTAAGATTAATATTGGCTATCCTGGAACAAGATTTTCTAATGATGAAGACAGATCTTTGATAAATTTAAGTCCTGATTTTCCTTTAGATATAAAACACTATAATTGTTATTACCAAATAGTAATTGAGGATGATTCTCTGCTAAGAGAAAAAGCAGCAAAAACTTGGAGCCAATCTAAACAGGAAGGTCTTGAACCTGAATTCAAGAAGTGGTGATGAAAACAATCTATAATCCTAAAGAAATAGAAATACCCATTTATAAAACATGGGAAGACTCTGGCTTCTTTAAATCAGATCCTGATAGCAAAAAAGAACCTTATTGCGTAATGATACCGCCCCCTAACGTAACAGGTACTTTGCACATGGGTCACGGATTTCAAAATACACTGATGGATGCCTTAATCAGATACAAAAGAATGTCAGGTTTTGATGCTCTATGGCAAGTAGGAGTTGATCATGCCGGAATAGCTACACAGATGGTTGTAGAGAGACAACTAGAAGCTGAAGGAATAACAAAAGAATCTTTAGGAAGAGATGAATTTGAGAAGAAAGTTTGGGAATGGAAAGAAAAATCTGGTAACAAAATAACAAAACAATTAAGAAGGCTCGGTGCCTCTCCAGATTGGTCAAGAGAAGCCTTTACTATGAATGAAGATTTAAGCCTTGCAGTTAAAGAGGTCTTTATAAAACTTTATGATGAAGGTCTTATTTACCGGGGTGAAAGGCTTGTTAATTGGGACATTGGTCTTCAGACAGCACTTTCGGACCTAGAGGTGATTGCTGAAGAAAAACAAGGCTCTTTATGGTTTTTTAAATATCCTTTAGAGAATAATGAATTTATAACAATAGCAACAACAAGACCTGAGACTATGTTAGGTGATACTGCTATTGCCATAAACCCAGAAGATAAAAGATATAACTCTCTAATTGGAAAAACTATAAATCTCCCTTTATCTAATAGAAACATACCCATAATAGGTGATAGCTATGTTGATCCAGAATTTGCAACAGGCTGTGTAAAAATAACACCGGCTCATGATTTCAATGATTTTGATATAGGTAAAAGACACAACCTAGAGCTAATAAATATTCTTAACTTTGATGGAACTCTAAACGAAAACGTACCAAAAGATTTTGTGGGCTTATCGAGAGAAGATGCTAGAAAAAAAGTAATTAAAGAAATGGAGTTATTAGGCCTTTTAGAAAAAACTGAGCCCTACAAAATTATAATTCCTACAGGAGAAAAAAGTAATTCTGTACTAGAACCACTTATGACAAATCAGTGGTTTATCAATCAGAAAGAACTTTCTGAAGAGGCCATAAAAGTTGTTAAAAATGGCGATACAAGTTTTGTTCCTAAAAATTGGGAAAATACCTATTTCTCATGGATGAATGACATACAAGATTGGTGCATAAGTAGACAATTATGGTGGGGTCACCGAATTCCAGCTTGGTACGATGAAGATGGTAATATTTATGTAGCGGAAGACGAAAAATCCGTCAGAAAAAAATACCAACTTGAGAAAGAATTAACCTTAAAACAAGAAGAAGATGTATTAGATACTTGGTTCTCATCTTCATTGTGGACATTTTCTACTCTTGGGTGGCCTTCATCTACTAGACTCTTAAAGAGATATCACCCCACTAATGTTCTTGTCACTGGTTTTGATATCATTTTCTTTTGGGTAGCGAGAATGATTATGATGACTACTCACTTTATTAAAGAGGTACCTTTTAAAAAAATCTTTATCCACGGTTTAATAAAAGATTCTGAAGGGCAGAAAATGTCTAAATCTAAAGGCAATACCCTAGACCCTTTAGATGTCATTGATGGTATTAATCTCGAAGATCTTCTCAAAAAAAGAACTCAAGGTCTCATGCAGCCTAAAATGAGAGAAAGGATAGAGAAACAAACAAAAAAAGAGTTTCCAGAAGGTATTAATTCCTACGGAACAGATGCTTTAAGACTTACATTTTGCTCACTTGCTTCTGGAGGTAGAGATATTAACTTTGACATGAAAAGAGTTGAAGGTTACAGGAATTTCTGCAATAAACTTTGGAATGCCTCCAGGTTTATAGATCTTCAATTGGAAAAGTATGAGGTTTCAGATGAAGAATCTACTGAAAATGCTGATCAATGGATAAATTACAAACTTAGCGAAACTTCAAAAAAAGTTGAAGAAGCGTTTGAGGATTATAGATTTGATTTGGTGACCAAAGCTATCTATGAATTCATCTGGTATGAATTTTGTGACTGGTACATAGAACTATCAAAAATTAGATTATCTAGTGGATTAACCAACAATACTTCTAAAGCTCAAATAATGAGATCAATAATAAATACGTTAGAAAAAACTCTCCGTCTTGCCCATCCTATTATGCCATTTATTACAGAAGAAATTTGGCAGCATCATAAAGACCATAATCAAACTTCATGTAAAAGCATAATGATTTCTAGCTTTCCTACATCTGAAGATAGTCCTGAAGTAAAAAGTCATGATTCTATAGAGTGGCTTAAAGCTGTGGTTACTGGTATTAGAAATATAAGAGGCGAATTAAACATCAAACCTTCTATAAAAATTAAATGCTTAATGAAGGGTGGCAATGAATTGGATAAGAGGAATATTGAAGAATTTGAAGATCTAATAATTGAAATGACGGGTCTCTCAGAATTAACTTGGTTAGAGAAAGGAGTATCTCCTCCTTCTGCTATTTATGTCCAAAATCATCTTAAAACTTTAATTCCATTAGAGGGACTTATTGACCCAACAAGTGAAGTGTCAAGACTTGAGAAGGCTATTTTGAAATTAGAAAAAGAAAGGTCTATGATTTCAGGAAAGCTTGAAAATAAGAAATTCCTAGAGAATGCACCTGCAGACCTAATAAAGAATCAAAAAACTAGACATAAAACTATAGTTATAGAGGTTAATAATCTAAAAGATCAACTAAATGAAATAACAAAGCTTATTTAATTCTCTATTGATATAGGCAAGATGCCTTATAATCCATTGAAGGAAAAAAATTATGCTTTTTAGAGCTTTTATAACGAGTCTTATTGCTTCAGTAATTTATGTTTGGCTTACATCCTATCTTCTTGAGGGAACTGATGGTAGTACACTCTTGTATGTTCTCTTTTTATATTGGTCGTTAGGCTTTTTATCCATATTAGGATTTATTTACGGAAGGAAAATTAAAAGGAACTTTAGAGGAGAGACGGGAACTATAAAGTGGTTTGACCCAAGCAAGGGGTATGGATTTCTTATAAGAGATAAAGGTGGAGATCTATTTGTTCACCTTAGAGCAGTTCAATCTTCTGATAGAAGAAAACTAAAAGAAAATACTAGAGTCAGGTTTTCTGTTGAAGATTCTGAAAAAGGACCTCAAGCTGAGAATATAAGAATTATATAAACCTAGAATATTCTTTCAATAAACCAAAAAGAACCCAAGGATGCTAAGAATACAGCCGACAATGGCTCAAGGCTTAACCCTCTCAAATATTGAATATTCCTTAGCAGTGAAACTATTAAAAAGAACAATAATACAATAGCTATCTGCCCTATCTCTACTCCCAGGTTAAAACCAAGTAAAGCCGATACTATTCTATCTTCTGGTAAGCCTACTTCTGTTAAAGTGCCTGCAAATCCAAAACCATGAACCAACCCAAATAGTGCCGTTACCGCTATGGATAGATTGAAGTCTCTTAGTCTATTACTCAAATTGAAATAAGAAATTGTAAAAAGAACAATACCAAATAAACCCAAAAGGTATGAATTTATCCCAAAAAAGCTATAGAAGATAAGAAATGGTATAGATATAAAGAAAATTGATTTTGAATAAAGTTCATATTGTTCTGTTTCTTTTGCTAAAAATTCTAGGGAAATTAATAATATTGAATATCCAATTAATGATTCAACAAAACTTGTAGAGGGGCTAACGAAGTTCATTACACCAAGAGCCAGAGTTAAGCTATGACCTAAAGTAAAACCTGTAATTGCAATTAATAATGATCGTTTTCTTCTATTAAGTAGAATTATTCCAAGAAGGAATGCGATATGGTCATACCCTGTAGAAATGTGTTTTATGCCTAAAAGAAAATAATCCCATATTGAACCTTCGTTTTCATTTCCTCTGTTACGATCTAAAACACCCTCCTGCCAACTTCGCGACTGACTGGTAAATAACTTTTCTGGATAAGACTGACCATCTATTTTAAAAGTGGAAATATGTGCATGAGTAGTGTCTAAATCAAAAAAAGCGTTATTCTTCAATTTAACAACCTCACCTTGACACTCTTCACTCCAACTTAAACGAATATAGCCTGTTGTAGTAGATGTAAAGAACTTAGGCGTCTCTTTAAATTCACATTCAGAATCTATATAAAAATTGCTTTTTACATGGCTTAAAACTTCTTGCTCCCAATTACTAGATAAGGGCCATTGCATTTTAGACAGAACAGAAAGTTGAATAGAAAAAACTGTCTCTACTTCAAAATTATTCTCATAGTGATTAATCAATACCTTAGAGTAAGACTCGCTTCTTTGATGAGCACTTACAGAGCTTGATAAAAGAACTAAAAGGAAGAAATAAAATCTTGTTCTTTTATACATGCTTTACGTATCTAAGTTTCTAGAAATATCGTACCAGCTCTTTAAATCTTCTAAATAATTTCTTAGAGATTGATCATCTCTTCTCTTTTTAAATTCTGAAATAACTTGATTCTTTATATCTATTAAAATTGGAGGATTTGAATTCTCTTTATTTACCAAATAAATAATCTTGTAGCCTCCGGATACCCTTTTGGGGGCAGTAAATTCTCCGGGTTCTAATTTCTCTGCCAATAGCATAAGTGAAGGTCCTAAGTATTCTCGTACTTTAGACAAAGTCATTAGAGTATCGGGAATCTGCAAGGCTGATTGCGTTCCATTAATTGCAGCTTCATCAAATGAACTTCCAGAAATTAACATATCAAATGCCCGGTTAGCTTCCTGAATAGAAGAGATAATTGCTTCTTCTTGATCGGGAAAATAGATTTGCTTTACTCGCAGCCTTTTAGCATTAGTAAAAAAACCTATATTCTTCTCAAAGAACTTATTTAGTTCTGCTTCAGAAATACCAATCATGTCATTATCAGAAATTATCTGATTAATCATTTGCTGAACAATAGTGCCTCGTGCCATAGAATTAGTTCTTAGCATGCCCATGTCTATGGCTCTCTTTATAAGTAATTCTTCCTCTATCATTCTTTCTAAAACGAATTCTTTATCTGCCTTAGTTAAAGGTGAGCGCTTATCAGACCTCAAACCTTCTAATTGAAGTAAGTATTTTTCTCTGGTTATCTTAGCTCCTTCAATGTTTGCAACCCAATCGCCTGTAGTTTCAAAATTTACTCTTTTGACAAGAGAGATTGAAGCTAAAGATATACCGATAAGAATCCCTAAAACGAGAATAATATTAATAGGTTTTTCTTTATCCATCTGAAATCATTTTTATGTGAGGTATGCCGTCTTCAATATAAGGATCGCCATATCTAATAAAGCCATGTTTTTTATAAAACTCTTCTAAGTGCTCTTGAGCTGATAGTGCTATTAGAGCAGACGGGTAAAGACTTTTACTCTTCTTCATTCCCTTTTCGACTAAATAATGACCCAACCCCGAACCTCTGTACTCTGAATGTACTAAAATCCTGCCTAGGGAGGAATTTGGAGATTGTATTCCTGGGGCTAGAAGTCTTGAATATGCTACTAAATCATCTTTAAACGTTCCTAAAAAATGTAAAGCATCTTTATCCAGCCCATCAACATCTAAATACCAGGATTGCTGTTCGACAGCAAAAATTTCCTGTCTAAATTTAAGCACTTCATAGAGCTCATCTTTTCCTAATTCTGAATATGATTTCCAGTTCCAGGCTACGTCTTTAGTAATCACTCTTAAGGGCAAAGATTGGGGCACTCTCTGTGTATTGCATCAATAGCTTTAAAGTCTTCTTCGCTTAAAGCTACATCTGCGCTTCCAATGGCTAGCTTTAGCTGATCCATTGTTGTTGCTCCAATAATATTGGATGTGACGAACTCTCTTGAGTTTACAAACGCATTAGCAAACACTGAAGGGTCCATGCCTATCTTATTAGCATAAGCAACATAAGACTTTACTGCTTCATTTGCACCTGGAACCTCGTATCTATCTCCTCTATTGAATAAGGCTGTTCTAGAACCTTCAGGCCTTGCTCCATCTATGTATTTACCTGATAAATAACCTTGAGCTATAGGAGAGTAGGCTAAAAGACCAACTTCTGACTGATAATAGAATTCAGAAAGGCCACCTTCATAAGTTCTATTTAAAAAGTTATATGCATTCTGCACAGAAGACACCCTGGGAAGGGATTCTTTTTCAGAATGCATAAGAAACTCTGACAAGCCCCAAGATGTTTCATTTGATAAACCTACATGCCTTACTTTTCCACTCTTAACTAAATCCCCCAACACCTCTAAGGTCTCAAATATAGCTATACTTTCCGCCTCTATATGCTTATAGCCTATTCCACCGGAGCCAAACATTCTCATAGGTCTATCAGGCCAATGTAATTGGTATAGATCTACATAATCAGTTTGTAATCTCTTTAAGCTACTGTTTAAAGCCTCTTCAATATTGGCTCTATCCAGTCTAGTCTCTCCACCTCTAAACCAATTCATTGGGCTTCTTCCAGCAACTTTTGTTGCAAGAATAATTTTTTCTCTATTCAGATTTTTTTTAAACCAAGTTCCTATATACTCTTCAGTTCTTCCTTGTGTTTCTGCCATTGGTGGTATTGGATATAATTCTGCTGTATCAAAGAAATTAACACCTTTGTCAAACGCATAATCCATTTGCTCATGACCTTCTTCTTCTGTATTTTGCTGACCCCAAGTCATGGTTCCTAAACAAATTAAACTTACTTCTAAATCTGTCCTACCTAATTTTCTATGCTCCACCAAAGTACTCCATTTAATTAATTAAAAAAGCACTATAATAGCGAAATAAAATTTAAGAAAGCTATGACAGAAATAAAAGACAATATTTATAAACATTCTTGCAATGACAGTGCAGGAAATCTAAAGAATCTTTCTGACTTTGAAGGTCAGGCTTTACTCATTGTTAATACTGCAAGTAAATGTGGTTTTACTCCCCAATATGATGGACTGCAAGAACTTCATTCAAAATTTAAAGACTCCGGTTTTTCAGTTTTAGCCTTCCCATGTAACCAGTTTGGTGGACAAGAGCCTGGATCTTCAGAAGAAATACAAGAATTCTGTTCTGTAAATTTTGGGATAAATTTTCCAATTTTTGAAAAGGTCGAGGTCAAAGGAGGAAATGCGCATCCCTTATTTAAATACCTTACATCAGAGAAAAAAGGGTTGTTGGGATCTGAATCTATAAAATGGAATTTCACTAAATTTCTGATTAACAAAGAGGGGAAGCCAATTGCTAGATTTGCTCCAAATACAGCCCCTGATAAAATCTCTCAAGAAATAGAAAGTCTTATCGGTAGCTAATATTTAGTTATTGAAGAATCGGCTCTTCCAATCTTTTCTCAAACTCTTAGACATCAACAATGCATCCTCTTTGCCTTCTGGAAGTCCATAATAATCTTTACGGATTCCTATTTGCTTAAACCCAAAATCTAAATAAAGGTTTGTTGCAGCTACATTTGAAACCCTTACTTCTAAAAATATTTTCTTACTTCCCATGGCCTCAGCAGCATAAACAATTTTTTCTAACAAATCAGAACCTAAGCCTTGTCTTCTTTTATTAGTATCAACTCCTATATTAAGTAAATGAGCTTCATCTAATGCGATTGTTTGTATGGCGAATCCGGATATGCCTTCAGAATGAGTTTGAATTAGAGAATAATAATCCCTTCTCAAGCAGTCCATAAAGTTTTGTTCAGTCCAAGGGAATGGGTTAGACAATCTTTCTATCTCAAGAACTGCCTGTAAATCAGCCTCTACCATATATCGATAATCTAATTGATCTTTAAGTTTTAGTTCAATGGCCATTCTTTATTAGTCTTTTATGGAAACCCATAACTCTTTCTTTAGTTGTGAATTACTAAATAAATCTTCAAATGAGGGTAGAAGCGTTAATTTTGCATCTGGAAATTCTTTTTCTAATAATTCTTTATTAGAACTTCCTCCAAATTGGATTATTTTATCCACAGAAATATTTCTTGGGGCCAAGTCTAAAAATTTACAAGGCTCTTGTGAATTTAAAGTTGTAGCAATAGAGGTCATAAACCTTTCAACATACTCAAAGTTATTTTCAGATAAGCTTCTATTAGAAAAACAGAAAAGGATTGATTGAATAGCGACAAAACAGTTCTTAGCTTCTTTGGCATTAAAATCATCTGAAATTTTTTTTTGCCAAAATTGAAACCCTAAGAATTCTAATTTTTCTATATTTGTTAGACTCATTTATATTGGATTCTACTTTAACTGATTAAACTCTCAACTTGACCGAATATTGAGGCATATATATCCTAGAAGGAATGACCTTAGTCACAACCATAACTATAAGTTTACGACTTATCAACCCGGCCCTTGTTAGACAAGGATTGCCGGGCTTATCTCTAGTTGTTTAGCAATCTAAACATTACAACTAAAACCACTAATATCGTAATCCTTTGAGGAAATTTCATTGACTAAAATAATTAATACAGCAACTTCAAAATATAAAGCATTTGAGCCTATCGACTTAGTTAATAGAACTTGGCCGAATAATTTGATCACGCATAGTCCAAAATGGTGCAGTGTGGACCTTAGAGATGGCAACCAAGCATTAATCGAGCCCATGGGTGAAGAAAGAAAGCTAAGAATGTTTAAGATGCTCTTAGAAATTGGATTTGAAGAAATAGAAGTAGGATTCCCATCGGCTTCGCAAACTGATTTTGATTTTGTAAGGAAAATAATAAAAGAAAAATTAATTCCTGAGAACGTAACTATACAAGCTCTGACCCAGGCCAGACCCGAACTAATCAAAAGAACCTTTGAAGCTTTAAAAGGCGTTCCAAGAGCTATTGTGCATGTTTATAATTCAACCTCAACCTTACAAAGAAGAGTTGTCTTTAATAGTGATAAAGAAGGTATAAAAAAAATAGCTGTTAATGGAGCCAAAGAAGTAAAAAAATATGCAGAGAAATACCCTGCTACAGATTGGACCTTTGAATACAGTCCTGAAAGCTTTACTGGAACAGAACTTCCATATGCAGTAGAGGTTTGTAATGCAGTAAATGACATTTGGAAACCCACAAAAGAACGTAAGTCTATAATCAATCTTCCTGCAACAGTTGAGATGGCTTCGCCTAATATTTACGCAGACCAAATAGAATGGGTCTGTAGAAATATAGATAATCGTGAAAGTGTAGTTATAAGTCTTCACCCTCATAATGATAGAGGCACAGCAGTAGCAGCAACTGAACTGGGGGTAATGGCTGGTGCTGACAGAATTGAAGGTACCTTATTTGGTAATGGAGAAAGAACAGGAAATGTAGATTTAGTAACTTTAGCTCTGAATATGCTCACACAAGGTGTGGACCCTCATCTAGATTTCTCTAATATAAATCCAATAATGAGAGAAGTTGAATATTGTAATCAACTACCCGTGCATCCTAGACATCCCTATGCAGGAGATCTTGTTTTTACTGCGTTTTCTGGCTCTCATCAAGATGCTATAAAAAAAGGATTAAATGATTTAAGAAACTCTAACCAAGAAACTTGGGAGGTGCCTTATCTTCCTATTGATCCAAAAGATGTCGGTAGATCTTATGAAGCAGTTATAAGAATTAATAGTCAATCTGGTAAAGGAGGTGTTGCTTACCTTCTAGAAAAAGATCATGGATTAAGCATGCCAAGAAGGCTTCAAATTGAATTTAGCCAAGTTATCCAAAAAATTGCTGATAGAACTGGCAAAGAAATTTCTCCGTCAGACATCTGGCAAACTTTCCAAGAAACGTATTTAAATGAAGGTGAAAATTTTTCTTTTCTACAACACCATATTAACTCTCATGCAAACAAAGACGGTATCCAAATGGATGAGCTAGAAATTCTAATTAGAAGAGGTGAAGAAGAGATATCTATAAACGGATCTGGTAATGGCCCGATAGATGCAATGATTGACGCCTTAAAACAAAATCTAAATCTTGATGTAAGCATTACAGACTACCATCAACATGCCATCAGCTCTGGTTCTGATGCCAAAGCTGTTGCTTACTCCGAGATCCTCTACAAAGAAAAATCAGTTTGGGGAATTGGTATACACTCAAACACCGTTATTGCAGGATTTGTGTCTGTTATTAACGGATTAAATAGATTGTCTATATAAGTTAAATCTTTAATATACTTCCATTCACATTAAATTTTTTTAGCTTGGGGAGTTATATGGAAAGTGCACAGCGAGTTAAACGTAATACGATATTATCCTATGGAGGGCTTGCCACTCCTTTAGCAATGATTGGCTATCCAATAGCTATCTGGCTTATCCCTTTTTATTCTGAAGTAGTAGGTATAGAACTCTACGTCATTGCAAATATTTTATTAATAGCTAGATTTACGGACGTTATAACCGACCCAATATTAGGACAATTGGGTGATTCCACAAAAACCGTTATAGGAAGAAGAAAACCTTGGATTATTCTAGGTGTTCCTTTGATGATGTTTGCCATCTACAAATTGTTCATCCCCGGAGCCGAAGTTTCTATAATGTATTTTGTTGTTTGGATGATGCTAATGTATTTAGGATCTACAATCATCGGAATTCCTTATGGGGCTTGGGGAGCCGAAATTTCTACTGACTACCATCAAAGATCAAGGATTGTTAGCGGCAGGGAGGGATGGACACTTATAGGACTCTTAATATCTGCTCTCATTCCACTTTCTATTGAAGTCTCAGGCAATGGCCTATCTATCGGCGAATCTATAAGCAGAATGCTCCAAGCAGTATTCTTATTTCAGGATTTTTCTACTTCAGGAAAAATGAGAGACATCCTGGCATACATGGGCATGGGTATTATCCTCTTACTTCCTTTCTTTGCAGCATTAGCACTTTGGAAAGTACCTGATCCAATGCCTAAAATAGAAAAGAAAATACCCCTCAAAGAAGGATTAAAATTCGCTGCAGAAAATCCTCTCATGGTTAGAATCCTTTTAATTATATTCTTGGTCATAGCTGGCGAATCATTCAGAAACACTTTATCACTATGGTTTGTCAGAGATGTAATAGGAATAGAAACTGTCGGGGCCTCTTACGCAAGGTATTTTATTGCTGGATTCATTGCCATTCCTTTTTGGCTTTGGCTTGGAAAAACTATAGGGAAACACAAGGCCTTCTGCATAACTCTAGTTGGTACAGGTAGCGTAAGCTTTTTGTGTTTCTTCTTGGAATATGGTGATTATAAATATTTTCACATACTATTCTTATTAAAAGGAGCTTGTTTTGGTGGACTTCAATTCTTACCTGCCTCCATGCTTGCTGACGTTGTAGACCTAGATTCTCTAAAAACTGGAGGTAGAAGAGCTGGAACTTTTTTCGCTTTAAATGGAATGATAGCAAAAGTATCTTCTATGCTTGCAGTATGGGCAGCTGCTAGATTAATTGACGCCTTTGGATTTGTTCCAGGAGGAGAAAATAGTGATTCAGCTATGATGGCTTTAAGAGTATTTTATTGTATTGGATGTGCAGCCTTTTTCGTACCTGCACTTTTCTTAACATGGTTTTATCCTTTAACAAAAGAGAAGCATATAGAACTTAGAGAAGAATTAGAACAGCAATCAAATTAAGTCACTTAAAGTTTGGGGGTCTTTTTTCAATAAAAGCCTTAACTCCTTCAATATTATCAGGTGAACCTGAAATAGCATTCTGAGTCTTTGCTTCTATTTTATAAATATCTTCATATCCATAATTTAGAGCCTTACGCATAACTTGCTTAGTATGTTTCAGAGACTGGGGAGATCTCTTGGATAAGTTTGAAGCCCATTCCTGCGCTGAATCCAAAAGTTTATTACCAGGAACTACTTTATTTGTGAGTCCAAGATCTAGACATTTAGCAGCATTCAATCTTTCACCTTCGATGGCTATTTGATAAGCAAGTTTGTAACCGACTGTATTAGTTAAAAACCAATTAGCGCCTCCATCAGGAATTAAACCTATATTGCTAAAAGCTTGAAGAATATATGCATCTTCAGCCATTACTGTTAGGTCACAAGCCATAGCATAAGCACTACCTATACCTGCAGCGGCTCCATTTACTGCAGAAATAACTGGTTTTGGCATATTTATAATGGTTTGTAAGCTTGGCATATAGCCTCTTATCAGGGCATCTTCTGTATTCTTCCAATCACCATCTCTAGCAGTTAAATCTGCTCCAGCCGAGAAACCCAGTCCCTTCCCGGTAAGAATCACACAACGTATGTTGGTATCATTTTCTGCTTCTTTAACTGCACTTAAGATATCACAGGTCATTTGTGCATTAAAAGCATTCCTTACTTCTGGCCTGTTAAAAGAAATGGTAGCAACCGAACCTTGCACTTCATAAATTACTGTCTTTAATTCCATAAGATTCTCCTTATTCTATTCGTTTATATTATCTGTCCAAGAAAAGGAGATGCCTACCTCTTCAGGCTGAGTATGAAATTTATCGCACACCCAAAGATCTGCAACTGCAGCCAGTTCTTTATCAACATATATTAAAGGCAATCTGTCTCTCAACCAAGGTGATACATCAGACTCCTGAAGAAGTTTCTTTAACTTCTGAGATTTATCTCTTCCAAATGGCTTACAGCGCTCTCCTCCTTCCCTCCCTTTCACTGTTATCTTTTTGCTCTTATGCACTAGAGAGAGTCCCTTACCTTTCGTTTCTTTAAATCCAATTTTTCCAGTTGGTAATAGTAAATCACTCTGTAGATTCCATTCTTTCTCTTTATACTTATTTAATACCGTACAATATTCTCTAGGAAGGAGATACAACACACGCCTAAACATTCTTAAGTCATGAGAATTATTATTATCTTTGGAGCTAATTAAGATTACATGATCTAGACTTTCTTTCTTTTGAATTATCAAATTTATAATTTCTTCTGCTTGTTTAGCAGAAAGCCTAATAGAAGAAGATTCTAACAACCATCTATAGAGTAAATTTCTTATTCTTTGATATGAAAAATTACTTACCTTTAAAACAGATAACTCATCGAAAGAACCTAAACGACAAGATTCCAAATCAATCTTTGCAACTTCATCTAAAATAGACTGAGAATACAATGCTTCCTTAGACAAAAATTGTAGAGATTTGCCAAAATCTGGCCAAAACTTCAACAATAGAGGAAAGACGGAATTTCTTATAAAATTTCTTGAAATTTTTATATCTAAATTAGATTCATCTTCTATCCAATTAATCTTATTAAGAATGGCATATTCTAGAAGTTCTTTTTTTGTGAAATTTAAGAAAGGTCTAAAAAAAGTCAGATTTGAGTCTTCTCTCCATGCTGGAATTCCCTTGAGTCCTTCAATACCAGTGCCCCTCATAAGTCTAAAAAATATAGTCTCAAATTGATCATCTTTATGATGAGCAGTACAAATTAAGTCACCTTCTTGAGCCCATTCTTTAAAAGCCTTATAACGAGCGTCTCTTAGACTGTTTTCCGATTTATTTGAATTCTCTAGATCCAACTTTGTAGTATAAAAAGATATACCAAGACCCTGAGCTATATCTTTACATTTTTTTTCCCATAGATCAGAGTCTTTACTTACCCCATGATTGACATGAATAGCTACGAGTTTAGATGTGTCTTGAAAAGAAACGGCAAGAGAATGTAATAATACGTAAGAATCTAGCCCTCCAGAAAATCCTACACCAATCCTGTTAAAACTTCTTAAGTTCTCTGTGGAAATATTATTAGAGATGAACATGAGTCACAGAGATCCGTAACCCATTAGCCTCGTGTATCTCCTTTCTAATAAATCCGTTGTTTCAAATGCTTTTAAGTCTTCTAAATTTTTGATTATAGAGTTCTTGAGAATCAAAGCGGCCTGATCATGATTCCTATGAGAGCCTCCTAGAGGCTCTACTATAACTTCATCGATAAGATTGAGTTCTAATATATTATCAGCATTTAATTTCATTGCTTCTGCCGCTTCTGCAGATTTAGTTGAATCTCTCCAAACAATAGAAGCACAAGCTTCAGGTGAAGCAACGGAATAAGTTGCATACTGCATCATTGTTATATGATCACCAACGGCTAATGCCAAAGCACCTCCTGATCCACCTTCACCTACTACATTGACTAAGATTGGAGTTTTAAGAGAAGACATTACCTTCAAATTATAGGCTATAGCCTCACTTTGACCTCTTTCTTCACTATCAATACCTGGATATGCTCCTGGTGTGTCCACAAAGGTGACGACTGGGAGATTAAATCTCTCAGCCAGCTGAATCAAACGACATGCCTTCCTATAACCTTCCGGTTGAGACATACCAAAGTTATGTTTAATCTTTTCTTCAGTTGTTCTACCTTTTTCATGGCCAATTAACATCACTTTATGATCACCTATTGATGCAAGACCTCCTATAACAGCTCTATCATCTGCGTAATGACGATCGCCATGCAATTCATCAAAGTCATTGCATATTTTTTCTACGTAATCTAAAAAATGGGGTCTTTGTGGATGTCTAGCTACCTGAACACTTTGCCAAGCAGAAAGGTTGGAATAAATATTTTCGGTAAGCTTTATTGCTGACTCATTTAACTTCAGAATCTCTTTAGAAATTTCTTCAGGCGATAGTAGTTCTGAAGATTGCAGCTCTTCAATTTTTCTTTCTAAAACAGCTATTGGTTCTTCAAAATCTAAATAATTTTGCGACATAAATTAAAAAATTAGTTCACATGTGAACCCGAATGATACACCAAATCTACATTTTCTTTACCGCATAAATTAAATAACCTTTTTATAGAATTATCATCAACATACAGTGAGTAGTCTTTGGAAAGCAAAATATCTGCCTTTGCTTTTTCTCCTAGAAAACTTATCAAAACTGGGCTTCCATCTTGATTATTAGACAGGTCTTTTATGCCTTTAGCTATTTCTTCTATGTTTACTGTATCTGGGTCAAGACTAATTCTAATATGTTTTAGGTATTCATTTCTTGCTTCATCAAATGTTAATATTCTATCTGCTACCATCTTAAATGATGGCTTTTCAGCCCCGGTAAAATAATTATCTTTTTCCACTATTCCTTCTACAACAATCAACTGACCTTTTTTTAGACTACTTCTGTGTCTATCAAAGATATCTGCCCATATTGAGACTTCTAGCCTACCTGAAGAATCATCTAGTGTAGCGAAAGCAAAACGACCTTTTCTTCCTTGTCTAACATTTAAATGCATTAACATTCCTGCAACACGTTGCGAATGTGTCTCAGTCTCTAACTCAGAAATAAAGAAACCACACATTTTCCTCACTTCCTTTTTTTTCTTCTCAATAGGATGAGACTCAAGAAAAAAACCTAAAGAATTCCATTCTGCAGCTATAAGATCTACAGCCTCAGACTCAACCAAACTATCTTGAACCTGGTCTAAAACTGTCTCGTTATTTCCAAATAGGTCTTTTATTTTACTGTTATCCCTGTCAGTAACTTGTTCAGATTTCTTAAGAGCAGAAGCAATTTGATTAAACAGATCTTCTCTTTTACCAAAACAATCCATGGCTCCAGAACCAATTAAAGCTGTAAGTATCCTTTTATTTACTCTATTACTCCCTACTCTTAAACAAAAATCTACTAAATCTTCAAATGGTTTATCTTTTCTGGAAGTAGTAATTTGATTTACTAACGACTCGCCTATACCCTTCAACGCCCCCAAGCCGTAGAGAATGGTTTTAGAATCAAGGTCTAAAAACCTGTAAACACTATTATTTATATCCGGTTTCATAACCTTAAGTCCTATTTGTTGACAATCATCAACAAATAATTGAATTCTATCTGTAGAGTCCATTTCACAAGATAATACAGAGGCCATAAACTCTGAGGGATAATGTGCTTTTAACCATGCTGTTTGATAGGCTATTAATGCATAGCCAACGGAATGAGACCTATTAAAACCATAACCAGCAAACTGCTCAATTTGGTCAAATAGATTTGCAGCATAGTTTTCATTAACTTCTTTAGAAACAGCTCCTTCTATAAAGGTTGATCGGAGCTTCTCCATTTCTTCTTTCTTTTTCTTACCCATAGCCCGTCTTAAGATATCCGCCTGCCCTAAAGTAAAACCAGATAATTCTTGTGCTATTTGCATAACTTGTTCTTGATAAACTATGACTCCGTAGGTAGTACTTAAGATTTTCTTAACTGCATCATGCCCATAAGTTACTGCCTCTCTTCCGTGTTTTCTATCTATATAGGAGTCAACCATGTTCATTCCCAATGCACCCGGACGATACAATGCATTCATACTTACTATGTCTTCAAAATTATTAGGAACCAACTGCCTTAGATAATCCCTCATACCTCTTGATTCAAGTTGAAAAACTCCTGTAGTGTCGGCACGTTGTAATAATTCGAAAGTTTTTGAATCATCTAAAGGAAGGTTTTCTATATCTATAGAATCATCCTGCGAGTCTTTTTTTTCATTAACTCTCCTAACTGCCTGATCTAGAATTGTTAAAGTTTTTAAACCAAGAAAATCAAACTTCACTAGGCCTGCTGATTCAACATCGCCCATATCAAATTGAGAAGCAATAGTTCCCTTTTCTTGATCAAGAATCAGTGGAGTAAAATCTGTTAAAGCGGTTGGTGCAATAACTACTCCAGCAGCATGGGTACCAACACTCCTTGATAATCCTTCAAGCTTAAGAGCCATCTCAAACACTTCTTTAGATTCATCACTAGAATCTATTATTTCTTGAAATTCTTTTCCTTCATAAGCTTCTTCTAAAGAAATTCCAAGTACATCGGGTATGGCTTTTGCTAAGCGGTCTCCAAAACCATATGGTTTTCCTAAAACCCTTACGACATCTCTTAATACAGCTCTAGCTGCCATTGTTCCTCTAGTGCTAATTTGAGCAACTGAATCTTTTCCATATTTATTAGTAACGTATTCAAGGACCCTTTCCCTACCTTCTACACAGAAATCTATATCAAAATCAGGATTACTCACTCTTTCTGGGTTAAGGAATCTCTCAAAAAGCAGGTCATATTTGATTGGGTCAATGGCAGTTATTCCTAATGCATATGCTGCTATAGAGCCTGCCCCAGAGCCTCGTCCAGGACCTACAGGGATATCATTTATTTGAGCCCAATTAACAAAGTCAGAAACAATAAGAAAATAACCAGCAAAATTTAACTTACAAATCATGTCTAATTCATAATTTAACCTAACAAAGTATTGGTCTTTATTAATTGGATAAGAATTAGCAGAAGAGTTTATCTGCAAGATTCTTCTGTTTAACCCTTCGTAAGAGAGCTCCTTTAAATGATCTTCCTTTGTTTGACCGTCAGGTACTTCGAAATCAGGTAAATAAAACTTTCCTAGCTCTAGGTCTAGATTGCATTTTTCAGCTATCTTAACTGTATTCTCTAAAGCCTCAGGCAAATCTACAAAAAGTTCTTTCATTTCCTCAGGAGAACGTAAATATTGATTCTCTACAAATTCTTTAGACCTCCTAGGGTCATCAAGTGTTTGACCTTTTTGTATGCAGACCCTAGCTTCATGGGCTTCAAAGTCAGAGGGGCTAATATCAGAATTTACTGGCATCAGGAACCTTACATCATTAGTAGCTACCAAAGGAATCTTCTTTTGGACGGCTAATTCTATTGCTTTTTGGTTATATTCAGTTTCATTATTTTTACCAAGTCTTTGAATTTCTATGAAAAAATCTTCTTTAAAGAGGTTCTGAAAATAATCTATTCTTGAGTTTGTTAGAGCATCATTTCCTCCTAGAATAGATTGACCTATATGGCCGTTAATACCTCCTGAAAGAGCTATCAAACCTTCTGAATATTCTTCCAACCAACTAAATTTAACAATGGGCTCTCCAGATACTTGCCCCTCAACGTAAGCCTTTGAAACCAGCCTTGTTAGGTTTGTGTAACCAATTTTATTTTTAACTAGCATAACTAGAGACCCCGGTTGAGAGTCCAAATCTTTAGCGACTTGTATTTCTGAACCTACTATTGGCTTGATGCCTTTCTTTCTTGCAAGTCTATAGAATTTTATAAGCCCAAAGAGATTAGTTAAATCTGTTAAGGCCACAGAAGAAAATGATAGATCACAAGACTTGTCTATCAATTCTTCTATTCTAATTATACCGTCGGATAATGAATATTCTGAGTGAAGATGAAGATGGACGAATTCTTGTTGCATTATAATTATAAGTCTAACTTGATAGATTCCTTAACTGGCTTAAAAGATAACCTATGAATCTTACAAGGGCCTAGTAATTTTAGAGCATCCAAATGGAATTTTGTTGGGTAACCTTTATTTTCTTTAAAACCATAGGCGGGATAAATTTTATCTAAATCTTTCATTAATTCATCTCGAGTAACTTTAGCTATTATGGATGCAGCCATAATACTCTTTACGCTAGAATCTCCTTTAATAATGGCTTCACATTCTATAGAAATATCCGGTTTATAATTCCCATCACAAATAACTTTTTCAGGAATAATTTTTAACCCCTCTACAGCTCTCTTCATGGATAATAGAGAAGCCTGAAGAATGTTTAAAGAATCTATTTCTTTTATTGATGCTGAAGCAAGATTCCATGCAATTGCTGATTCTTTTATTTTTCTACTTAATTCTAGCCTTTTCTTTTCCGATAATTTTTTTGAATCATCCAGTCCATCAATTTCTAATGAACTATCTAAAATAACAGCAGCTGATACAACAGGACCTGCTAAAGGACCTCTTCCAACTTCATCAACTCCAGCTTCAATCAAACTAATATCTCTTTGATCACCTTTGCTGCTAGGTCAGAACCTCCTGCCATTAAAGACGCATGAATTTTTTTAAATTCTTGAAAGTATTTTTCTTTATCCTGTTTGAGCAGAGATAAGAAGACTTTATGTATATTTTCTGGGGTAACTTCATCTTGCAGTAACTCAGGAAGAAGACCCTGGTTTGCTAGAAGATTAGGAAGAGAGAAGTGTTCAATATTTAGTAATGGCTTAATGATCTTAAAGCTCAGCCAATTAGTTTTATAGACAGTGATACATGGAGTTCGAAGTAAAAGAGCTTCCAATGTTGCAGTACCAGAAGTAATAATAGCTAAGTCTGCTATCTCTAGAACTTCTTGTGAATTCCCATACGAGAACTCTATTAATTTTTTATCTTCGCCTACTTCTATTAGATTTCTATGTTTTCTAGAAGAAAGAGGCATAAGAAATTTTGCATCTGGTAAATCATCTTTTATAAGTTTTGCTGCCTTCACCATCTCATTACCCAATAGAATAACTTCAGAATTTCTACTCCCAGGCAAAAGAGCAACTACTTTATTAGTATTTTTAACTTCTGGTTTATCTTTTGAGATTATTTCTTCATCCTCTATTGGGAATTTATAAGATAAAGGGTGGCCAATGTAACTAACCTTTATGGAAGAATTGATATAAGCTTCTGCTTCAAATGGAAAAAGAGTAAAAACTAAATCAACGGAAGACTCCATAGTCTTTACCCTGCCCTTCCTCCAAGCCCAAACAGACGGACTTACGTATTGAATTGTCTTAATACCTAAGTTTTTTTTTAAGTACCTAGCAACCGGTAAGTTAAAATCTGGTGAGTCTATACCTATATAAAGATCAGGCTTACTATCTAAGAGAAATTGTTTTAAATTCTTTCTTAATCTTAGTATCTTTCTTAATCTCAGTAAAGGTTCAACAATCCCCATAACTGAAATTTCTTTTATATCAAAAAAAGATTCGAGCCCTCTATTTTTCATAGAGTCTCCTCCCAGTCCTATAAATTCAGCATCTGGAAATTGTTTTCTAATAGAATCTATCAATGGTCCGCCAAGCTGATCTCCTGACTTTTCGCCTGCGACTATTGCTATTTTTTTTTGAGTACGACTATTGATGTTTGAAGACATCAACGTGAGATTCCACGAGTCGAGCTTTCTATCGAAGAGATAAAAGATGCTACTTCAGGAGCAATGTTGTCGGAATCATTTAAAACTGACAAAGCTTTTTCTGTAGTTAATTTCTTTCTATAGAAAGTGCGATAAGCTGATTTTAAAGCCTCAATAACATCAGAAGAGTAACCCAACCTCTTAGCACCCACTGAGTTTATTCCAAATGGCTTTGCAGGGTTTCCTCTTACCTTTACGTAAGAAGGTATATCTTTATTAACAGCACTTCCCATAGCACAAAAACTGTATTCTCCAAGAGAACAAAACTGATGAACAATTGCATATCCTCCAAGAATAACACCCTTACCAACCTTAACGGAACCAGCTAAAGCTGCTTGATTTGAGAGCACTACATCATCTTCTATTTCACAATCATGTGCTATATGAGAATAAGCCATCATCAGGTTCCTATTACCGATAGAAGTTAGTCCTTTTTCTTGAATTGTACCTCTATGAATTGTTACTCCTTCCCTAATAATATTCTCGTCGCCTATAAGCAGTTTTGTTGGTTCATCTTTATATTTTTTATCTGGACTTCCATCTCCAATGGAAGAAAATTGTAAAATCCTATTGCTCTTTCCTATTGTTGTAGGGCCTTTTACTATCACATGAGATTCAATTATAGTTCCTGAGCCAATTTCAACATCTGCACCAATAATTGAATATGGACCTATCTCAACTCCCTCATCTAATTTTGCCTTAGGATCAATTATTGCAGTAGGGTGGTGCATACTATTTTGGTCTATCGGCACAAAGGATCGTTGCTTTTGCTACAAGCTCTTCTTCAACAGAAGCAACACAATCAAACTTCCAAATCCCATTTTTATCAGTTAACACGGTAGATTCTAGTATTAATTTGTCACCTGGAACTGCAGGTCTCTTAAATCTTAAATTATCTGCTCCAACAAAGTAATAGATTGAACCCTCCTCAGGGGTTTTATTCATCGTCTTAAATCCTAATATCCCGGAAACTTGAGCCATAGCTTCTACAATTAAAACACCTGGCATAACTTCCTTTCCTGGAAAATGTCCTGTAAAGAATGGTTCATTAGTTGTTATGTTTTTATATCCCTTCACATAATTACCTAGATCCAATTCTGTAACTCTATCAACCAAAAGCATAGGGTATCTATGAGGTAATAATTGTTTTATCTCTTCTATGTTTATTGTTACTTCCATATATTTACTTAATTAATTTATAGAGCTTTTTGAAAAGAACAGCATTCTTTTTCCAGTCGTGATTTTTCATAAAAGGTGTGCCTGATGAATAAGTACCTGATTCTTTTATAGACTTAGTAATTAAAGACATTGCTGTAATATGGACTTCATCTGTAATTTCTACATTATCAACTACAGCGCAGCACCCAGCCAAAGTACAATAGCTACCTATCTTAGAGCTTCCCGCAATAGCACTTCTTGCAGCTATAGCAGTCCCCTCTCCTATTTCTACGTTATGTGCTAAGTGAACTTGATTATCTATTTTCACATTATCATCAACTCTTGTGTCTCCTACTGAACCCCTATCAATAGAGCTATTCGAACCTATCTCAACATTATTGCCAATAATAACTCTGCCTAAATGTTCGATCTTGTGCCAATTTTTGCCATCTTTAGCAAATCCTAGGCCATCTGATCCAATAACTGTCCCAGAATGTATAATGCAATTAGAACCTATTTCTACAGATCCATATATTGATACATTTGAATGAATAGTAGTTCCGGATCCAACCTTAACTTCTTTACCTAAGAAACTAGCTGCTCCTAAAAATACATCTCTATCTATCACAACTTCTTCAGAAACTGTAACAAAAGGACCTATTATCGATCCGTCACCTATATTTGCACTTTCATGAATTACCGCAGTTTCTGAAATATGCGGGACAATATTTGTATTCCTTAAATCCATAAATACTTTTGATGCTTTTGCGTATAAAAGATGAGGATTTGAACCTACAAGAGCATTCCCGTTATATGTTTCTAGTTTATCTCTTGAAAGAATGACAGCACAAGCTCGAGTTTTAGAAAGAAGAGGAAAGAATTTATCCCGGAAAATAAAACTTACTTCGTCTTCATTAGCTTTTTCAATTGAATTTAAACCAAAAACTAATTTCTTGTGATCACCCTTTAATTCTGCTCCTATCTCTTGAGCAAGATCTCCTAAAGTAATACCTGCGCTAGAGGACACTTGAAATAATTACTCTTCTTTCTGATTCATAGCATCAACAACTTCTTGAGTAATATCAAAACTTTCATCAGCATACATTAAAGAAGAACCTTGGCCTTTATCAAGCAAAAGGGTAATTGACTTTGCTCTAATAAGGTCAGTCACAATAAGTTGATATTTTTCAGCCTGTTGTTGTTGTACTAATTGGATAACTTGTTTCTGGATATCTGAAAGTTTCTTTCTAAGAAATTCTATATCCTGGACTAATGATTGAAACCTTTTACCAGCCTCTTGTTTTTCTTCATCAGACATTGTTGGGCCTTCTTTTTGAGTTTTTTCTTGTATTTCTCTAGCTTCAGTTTCCTTCGCTTGGAGTTCTTCTGCTACCTCGGTCCATTCTTTAGAATTCTGCATTTCTTCAAACTCTTGTTTTGCTATCTCAGTAGACAGTAAAGCTTGTTGAGGATCTATAGTTGCAATACTAAGATCAGCAGAATAAATACCAAAAGGCGTAAAAATAAGCATTAAAGTTAACAATATATTTTTATTATTAAGGTCCATAATTTTTCCTACAGTAAGTTGGTTAATAATCGTGATGGCAGTTTAACGTTTTGTTGGGATGTTTAGAAGTTTTAGATGAAGTATATTGTAATTTAAAACTGCGAACCTATTTCAAACTGAAAAGATTCAGTTTCATCTAGAGGGCCAGAATTAGTTGGTTTTGAGATTGCTACTGACATAGGACCTAATTGCGTAATCCACGTTCCTCCAATCCCATAAGAATATCTTAACTCTCCTAAGTCCAGCTCACTACAATTAATGTTTATTGACTGATCACCACAATCTTTTGAAAAGACATTACCTACGTCTATGAAGAACGAAGTCCTCATGGACCTCTGATCGTCAATAAAAGGTAGTTTAAAAATTAAATCAAGACCTGCTTCGAGGAGATAAGCACCTCCTATAGATCTATCATTATCATAATAAGCATATGGATTAGCAACGGGATTGCCTTCTTCATCTAAGACGGGTTGTCCATCTGAGCCTATATAATATTGTGATGGAGTGGCCCTAGGTCCGAGGGTATTTTGCTTAAAACCTCTTACTGAGCTTATTCCTCCTGCATAAAAATGTTCAAAGAAAGGAGCAATATCTGTGTCTCCATAAGGTTCTAAAATCCCTAATTCCCCTCTTAGACCAAGTATAAGATTTCCACCAAATATTGGTTTGAAATATTTATGCCTGTAAGTTGCTTTTGTGTAGGTTAAAGAACTACCCGGTATGGCTAGCTGAAGAGCAAAAGCTTGAGATTGCCCAGCAGTAGGAAATAGACCCCTATTGAGACTAACTTTTGACCATATAAACTGAGATTTAAGAACTTCAAATTTATTACCTTCAGAAGAAGTGAAAGCGATAATCTGTGAAGCTGGTGTAGATCCTGTGTCTATTTCGGTATTATCATAGTTTAAGTTAAGACCTATCCTCTCTATATCGCTTATAGGCAATCCAAACTGAATACCTGCTCCAAAAGCATCTGAGGTATAACTGGCTATATTAAATTGACCATAATCAGAAGCCCTAAAATAGGCATTATAGCCTCTACTAATACCGTTAATACTAAAGTACGGCTCTCCGTAATTAAAAGAATAGCTTCTTTGCCAAGTACTGTCATTAATACCTATTCCTAAAGCCTTTCCAGTTCCAAAAGCATTATTCTCATTGTAATTAAGCCCAAGAACTAATCCA
>Ga0105349_10000164_pt1 | contig 24137 bp, 18 predicted proteins | sample EN1Hudseemescosm_FD_83661 | JGI IMG/M metagenome (GOLD analysis project Ga0105349, IMG submission 83661) | Methane-oxidizing microbial communities from mesocosms in the Hudson Canyon - EN1B Hudson Canyon | ecosystem: Environmental > Aquatic > Marine > Cold seeps | place: Hudson Canyon...
AGGATCAGCGGCAAAAGGTCAAAGGGAAAGAAGCAATGGATAAGAATCAAAGAACAATGAGATATAGCTGGCTTGGTTAGAGAGCCTGACCAAGCCAGTTATCCGGGTCAGCCGGTAATTTTTCGATTTGTCTGATGGGTTTGCTTGACCTGCTGTCTGGAGCTATTAACCTAAAGTTATTTGTGTCGGCAGCCTATCTCGAGGACCCTCTTGATCAGTAAAAATAGGTCCATGATAGTATTTCGTCCTGGCTAATCGCGGCTATGCCTGTGAATCAAAACCCTAATAAGTTAACATGGCCATTAATTCTTACCAGAGTTGATGATAGTCGGTCTATCTTTTATTGCTGACGATTTGTTTGCTGTGGGTAGTGGTAGCGCGTTTTCGAATTAACTGCCGAGTTCAAGTCAGCACAGAAATTGACAGAAATAGAGCGTGGGCGATGACGTCGTACAGGTTCATCGGCGTCCGGTCTTGCGACCGTGTTGGCCTATGGTTATGGTAAGAGTTGAGGTTCCTCAGTTGGTTAGGGTCTATTTGTTCGACTTGCAACCTCTGGGACATTTTTTGGTAGCAGACCAGGCATCACATTGAATGCTATCTCGCAAGATTGAGTAGCTAGATGCTGGCCAGGTCAACCGCAGCGAAGATGATAGTTGTGCTCCAGCTATCACTAATGTGATGAGGAAGGAGCATTAAGCACAATGACAGGTAGAATCAGATGAAGAAAAAGGCAAGCACCCTTGCGGCAAACCAACAAAACCTGAGGGAAAAAATCAATGCTGAAACTGAAGCATTTCTTGCTTCAGGCAAGAAAATTCAGGAAATTCCGACCGGGATCAGTGGTCAGGATACACAGAATGGATCACGCCATATTAGGATCAGCAATAAAAAAGCATAGTATTTGACTGTAGATGGGCGCAGCGTTATACGCTGTTCCTGTTCAGGCTAATCCATCCAGCCGCCTGACCTGTTTTATGATGGAGGCAATCATCACAGCAGTCACTACCGCTAAGGATGAGGTCACCTTCCTGATGCTTGAATAGCAGCGCAGCGATGATATTCAGTGTTGATTATTGTACTTGCTGTAATCTGGGCTACCGGTAGAGATTGACCATGGATAAACGTTTTATCGATGCTGAATTCTGCGAAGCCCAAGCGGGTCTGAGCCAGCATCAGATACAGCAATGGCAAGGCCAGGGATTTACTTTTGTTCGGGGTCTGATACCCCAAGCATTGGTCAGCGCGTTAATTGATATAGCCAGTGATTTATTTCCGTCTGGTGGCAGCGAAGCCGCTGAGCATAAAAGAGGTTTCGGCAGTTCCGGAGCCCTGGTTTTTCCGTCCAGTTATTTTGAATTTAACGAAGTAACCCTGCACCCAAATCTATTGGTGGTGATCTGTCAGCTGTTAGAACTGGACATTCATGAGATCAGATTGACGCAGTCAGATCTCTGGCCGAAATACGGTCGGGTTGCAACAGGTTCACTGCGAGATAATTCTGATCAGAGAATGCATGTGGATTATCCTAACCATTGTTTGACGCATCCACCGATCTGGCAGCAACCCGATGCAGTGGAATTGATACTCTATCTAAGTGATTATCAGGATTGCGCGGGTTCAACTGCCCTTGTGCCCCGCAATGATGACCAAGACCCAGCCTATCGCTGGCCGATTATTGATTCTCCAGGCATAGCCGGAAAAGATTTCATCAATGATCGAAGCCAGGCTGAACGCTATATGGCTGGCATCAGCCCGGGCCTGGGCGATTGGCGGTCTGGATTATATGCTCGGGAGCAATATGTAGCGTATCGGCCCGGCGATATCCTTTTTTATCGCCATGATACCTGGCATCGGGGCACCCCTTTGCACCTCGGCGCTCGTCGCTTCGTTCAGAATATGACTTTCAGGAAAGCCAGTAGTGAGTGGATTGGTAATCTGCACCCTGGCTGGGCTTGGGCCGCTTATCGTCAGGATCAATCCATGGAACGCTGGATTGCGACCTGTACGGTTGACCAAAGGACCTTGTTAGGATTTCCACAGCCGGGTCATGAATACTGGAACCATGATCTCATTATGGCGGTACAGGCCCGTTATGGTCCTCATGGTTTTGATGCCGGCCCGTATCTGGAACAGTTAAAGCAATAACTGTGGGTCCAGGTCGGGCCTGGCAGTGGGCCGTTACTGGAAAGGGGAATTCAAGGTTTTAGCATGGGCTGCTCAATCAACAGCCATTTCCGTGAATCCGTTATTGCATTGGCTGCCCACCCGAATCGGATCACCACATGTGAGTACCACCGCAGACTGTTAATGCTTGGCCGGTAATCCAGTTGCTGGCGGCCGAGCCCAGGAACACGGCAATGCCTTTGAAATCATCTGGCTCGCCCAGGCGTCGAAGAGGTGTCACTTCATTAGCTCGTTTCTCAGCTTCGGGATTATCCCATAGCGCTTTAGCAAAATCGGTTTTGACCAGGCCTGGGCAGATAGCATTCACTCGAATGCCTTTAGGACCTAATTCCTGGGCGAGGTTTCTTACCAGGGCGATGTCGGCCAGCTTTGATATGTTGTAGGTACCCAGGACTTCAGACGGCCCAAAGGCACCGGTACTGCTGGTGATAGCAATAGACCCGTTACCTTTTTCAATCATGTCAGGCGCAACCATCTTGGCCAGCCACAGATTCGAACGGACATTGCTCTCCATTATCTTGTTGTAGGCGCCGTCAGGGATATCCATTATTGAGCCATAATAAGGATTAACCCCAGCATTGCCGATCAGGATGTCGATAGGGCCTAATTGGCTGTGAGTTTCATCTACGAGATTTTGCAGTTGCTCCTTGTAGCCAATGTTGCAGGCAATGGCAACGGCAGAACCGGCGCCACAGGCCTGGTTTATGGCCGCTGCAGTTTCATCACATTGGTCCTGTTTCCGACTTGAAACAATTACTTTTGCGCCATGTTCTGCCAGACCTTCAGCCATTGCTTTGCCCATGCCTTTCGACGAGCCTGTCAGTAAAGCGATTTTGCCGGTTAAATCAAATAAAGTGGTCTCTACCAAGGTTGATTCTCCTCATGTTGTTAATGCCCAATATAACCATAGACTATACCTGAAATGGTTGATTTCATTCCAGCGCATGCTTGCCTGTTGCGGTATAAGTGTTTATTTTGGTTGTTATCAAAGGCACATAACGTTGGCTCAAGTACTGGAGGAGATAAACATGGCATGGGATTTTGAAACAGATAAGGAATATCAGATTCTTTTGGATTGGACGGCAGAATTTGTCAAAAACAAAGTAGAACCGTTGGACGCGGTACTGGGTTCGGCAATGGAGTACCAGGATCCGGATTTTATCAAGTGCGTTCGACCACTGCAGCAGGAAGTCAGAGAAATGGGTCTTTGGGCCTGTCATTTAGGGCCCGAACTGGGTGGTTTGGGTTTTGGCCAGTTAAAGCTCGCTTTGCTGAATGAAATACTGGGGCAATCCAGGTTTGCTTCCGTGGTGTTTGGCTGCCAGGCGCCGGATACCGGTAACGCCGAAATTCTGGCGCATTATGGTACTGATGAAATTAAAGAGCGATACCTGCAGCCACTGTTGAATGGTGAACTGGCATCGAGTTATTCCATGACAGAACCACAGGGTGGTGCTGATCCGACACAGTTTAAATGTATGGCGGTGGAAGATGGCGACGACTTTGTTATTAATGGTGAAAAATGGTTTTCATCGAATGCAAGATATGCCAGTTTCCTGATTGTCATGGCTGTTACGGATCCAGAAGCCAGTGCTCATGGCCGGGCAAGTATGCTGGTGGTACCGACGGATGCGCCTGGCGTGGAGATTATCCGCAATGTTGGTGTAGGTGCTGAGCCTCCTGGGCAGGGTTCTCATGCCTATGTTCGTTACACTGATGTCAGGGTACCTAAGCGCAACCTTCTTGGCCCCAGGGGTCAGGGTTTTGCGGTTGCACAGACACGTTTGGGTGGTGGTAGGATTCATCATGCCATGCGAACCGTGGGTCAGATCCGTCGTGCCTTTGATATGATGTGTGAGCGCTCACTATCACGCAATACTAAAGGAGAAATACTGGCCAGTAAGCAGATGGTTCAGGAAAAGATTGCGGATTCCTGGATTGAAATGGAATCTTTTCGTCTGCTGGTGCTGCGTACTGCCTGGAGAATCGATCAATTCAATGATTATATGAAAGTAAGAAAGGATATTGCTGCTATTAAGGCATCGATGCCGAAGGTCTATCATGATGTGGTATCCCGGTGTATCCAGGTTCATGGTGCGTTGGGTGTCTCGAATGAACTGCCTCTTTCTGGAATGCTGTTGGGGTCCTATGTGATGGGCATTGCTGATGGTCCGACTGAGGTTCATAAAGTGACTCTGGCAAGACAGGTGTTGCGTGATTATGAGGGTACTGATCAGCTGTTCCCGCAATATACTCTGCCCAATCGCCGTCGAGCCGCAATTGATCAGGTCGGCCATTTAATTGAACGGGAAGTAGAAGCCTGGTAACCCCGAAAACGTGGAGACCAGATAAACGCGAGTGACCTGATGGATAGCTAGTAAAGATAGCTTGCAGAGATGGCTTGTAGAGATGGCTTGTAGAGATGGCTTGTAGAGATAGACAGCAGAGAAAGTCAGCAGACGTCTTTGCAGTGGCTGTGGGGTGCAGCCCTGATGATATTGGAGCTGATAACGGTTTTGCGTGCCAGGGTGGGCGGTCCAATGGAAAGGCAATAGGAACTTGGCACAATGAAAATTGTATTACCAGCAAAAGTAGGCCTTGATCAGAATCGGCTGGGCCGAGTATCCAACTGGCTTGAGCAGCAGGTGATCAAACAACGGATCGCAGGCGCAAGCTTGCTGTTATGTAGACGAGGACAACCTGCTTTTTTTGAGGCAGTGGGTGCTTCCGAAATAGAAACGGGCAGAGTCTTCAGTGAAGATACCATTGTCCGTGTTTTTTCCATGACCAAGCCAATTACGACGGTTGCGGCGATGATGTTGTACGAACAGGGTTGTTTCCAGTTGGATCATCCTGTGTCGAGATACCTTCCTGCCTTCGCAGATACGCCGGTCTGGTCCGGGGGTGATATTACAGCAACCGTAGCGCAGCAGACGCCGATGACCATACGGCAGTTAATGACTCATACCGCGGGTCTGACTTATGGCTTTATGCAGCAGAATGTTATCGATGCTGAATACCGTGGTCGAGGTCTGGAACAACGCCGCAGTGTAAAGCTTGCTGATTGGGTTGATTCATTGGCCGATATCCCATTGCTGTGCCAGCCTGGATCTCAATGGAACTACAGTGTGGCGACCGATGTATTGGGTCGATTGGTAGAAATCTGGTCGGGGCTTTCATTGGCAGAATTCTTTGAGGCCCATATTTGTGGGCCCCTTGGCATGGTTGATACAGGCTTTAGTGTTCCGGCAGATCAAACATCTCGATTTGCCGCGCTGTATGGGCCGAGTTCAGGCCAGACAATGGCAAGCGTGGCTGCCGGGGGGATCAGTCACGAAGATCGCATAGGCGGGTTACGCCTGATCGAATCGGCAGACAACAATGGTTATCTGAAACCGCCTGAGTTCTTCTCTGGAGGGGGAGGCCTGGTTTCAACGATGAGCGACTATGCTCGTTTTTGTCAGATGTTAATGAATCGTGGTGAACTTGACGGCTCCAGGCTGCTATCCAGAAAAACAGTCGAATTCATGCGCCTCAACCAACTGCCCAATAACGGTGATATGGCGTCGATGGGTCAGCCTGTGTGGAGTGAGACAAGTTATGAAGGGATAGGTTTTGGAATTGGCTGGGCTGTTGTATTGGACCCGGTGAAGGCTCATATTATTGCCTCTGTTGGCGAACATCACTGGGGCGGTGCAGCCAGCACGTTTTTCTGGTTGGACCCTGAAGAAGAACTGTTTGTGATCTTTCTGACCCAATTGATCCCGTCTTCTACCTATCCGATCAGAAGGGAACTAAGAAGTCGCATCTATCAAACGCTGGTCAATTGAAATTCAAGTGTGTTGCCATCGGTTCTGTTATTGATTTTTGCCATCGATAAAACCGCTCTTCGACTTCTCTGTGGTTGGATTACCTGGATCAGTTACCGCCGGATTGTTGCTTCCGGCCTAAGCAGGGCGCTAAGCCATGGCGACAATGGTTTTACTGAAGAATTAACCTAAGGTAAGTCCAGTATTTGTATATCCATATTTATCTATCCATGGATTCAGCGTTAAGCAATCAGCGACGCTATTTCTAGTCATTATGAAAACGCCAGGTGATCCGTAGCCGTTAAGCAGTTGGCTCTAATCAAAGGTTGCAAATGCAGTTCGATTAAACGAAATGATAGAATTAATCTGATATGGGTGTAATCTAATGTATTGCAGTACCTATACTACTGCTGCTACTTGACTAAGAAATGGAATAACCAGTGTCTGATCTCGGAAAGTGGTTTTGGTTGGTGTCATTGTTGTTAAGTAAGTCGGTTTACGCCGACGCTCCCGTCGCCGTGGTTGATAGCTATGCAGTTGCTGAGAATGCAGTGCTGAGTGTGGCCGCGCCGGGTGTACTGAACAATGATATTGATGCCGATGGTGATGCGATCCATGTAGCCGAGGTGCAGGGTTCGGCGGGCTCAGTAGGGACACAGTTGACGCTGGCCTCCGGTGCAACGCTTACCCTTAATGCGAACGGTTCATTTTCCTACGATGCCGCCGCCTCCGCGACTTTTCATGCCTTAGGGCCTGGCCAGACTTCGTCAGAATCGTTTACTTATACGATTTCCGATGGCGGCGATCTTGCATCGTCTACTGTGTCGATTACCATCAATGGTAACGATACGGATAGGGTGCCGCTCGCTGTTGATGATCTGGTTAGTGTGGCAGAAGATTCTGGGGTGACCGAGTTGACTTTATTACTCAACGATGCGGTTGGTGACCCGCCGTATACCATAGTGAGCCTGGCCACCGGCTTCAAGGATCCGGACGGAGATGAGGTCTGGGTGCAATGTTCACCGTCACCCCTGGAAGACCCCGAGTGTGCCGATGAAACGGACCCATTGAAAGTTGTTTTCGGTGCTTCCAGCGGCACTACAGTCAACCGAGGGGGAACCAATGGCTTCGAGGTGAATCGCGTTATCTGCAGCAATTGTGTAGAGGGTGTTTCAGACAGACTGTTTACGCCAGGTGTGATTAGCCCGGTGATAACCTATGAACCGCGTGCGGATTTTAATGGTACAGATACATTCAGTTATACCATAGAAGATGCGGATGGCCAGCAATCATCAGCCACCGTAAATGTAACTGTGGTAGCCGTTAACGATCCTCCGGATATTGTTGCTGGATTGAATGGCACCATGGTGCAAGGATCCACCAAGACCTGGAATGGTCGTTACCAAGATGATGGCCATGGTGATTTTGGCCTGGCGGCAAGAGTGTTTGATAAAGATAATACGATCTATGACGGTCTGGGCTGTGATCCAGGGTTAGATACCTGTTCAGGTATGCAACAAGTGTATTTTTCTATATTGTCGGCGACAGCAGTCGATACTTTGGGTAACAATGTGGGATCGATTGCACCGCCTTATTGTGGAAATGGAGAGATAACCTACACCCCTCCCGCCAGTTTTTCCGGGTCGGTCACTATTAGTTTTGATGCTTGTGATACTAATGTTTGCGTTGTTGGTGCACCCAGAACAACGGCCAACTGCAGTTTAAACAATGTTTTTACTATTCAGGTCAGTCCCACCGATGGTGTCAGTGCGGGCTCGGTCTCGGAAGTGCTGGAGACAGATTATGACCTGGCCGACTCGCCTCTTGAGATTGGGATTTCTGCAGTGCCCAATGTCCTGGTTGTGCAGGATGACTCTGGCAGTATGGTATGGGATATCATGACCGATGATGTCGCTAATGCGGGGGTGGCAGCAGTTCGAACCTGTCGAACTTATAGACGGAGAGGGAGAACAAGAGAAACTTGTTCCTTTTCCAAGAAATACATGCATTTTCCGGGTAACAGCTATTGGAATAGATGGACTGCCCCGCGAGAGGAAAGTCAGCCCGGTAAGGGTCTGTGGCGTATCCAGAACAAGGACTTTAACAAAGTATATTATGATCCAGCAGTTCGTTATGACCCCTGGGTAGGATTGAACAGACAAGGCCAGGTATTTGTCAATTCAAATTTTTCAAATGCCATTAAGAACCCCTATGTGTCGGGAAATTATCAAACTACTAATTTAAGTACCGACAATTTAGCACGGTATTATGTATGGACTGACGTGAACGACAAGGTGCTATGCCCTGATAATATCAGCCCTGGAGATATGGTAGATGGCGTTCTAGCAAAATCTCACCAGTATGTCGATGGCCGTTCACCCATACAGTCACCCAGTGATCCCTGTACGGAAGGCCGCCTGGTGCAGATCAAAGCCGAGGCTGGCGCAGCAGAAACCGGAGCCTATCCGTTGGGCTTTGATGATGGCAGCGATACTTATCCGAAAGCAGAAACAAGAACGGATTGTCTGGGCACTGGCTTTTGCAGCCTGGTGGAGGAAAAACAGAATTTTGCCAATTTTTATACATTTGCGCGCTCCAGGGAGTTTGCCGCTAAATCTGCGTTAGGGAAAGTTTTTGGCGCAGCAGAGAACCTGAGGGTTGGCTATGCCACCTTAAATGGGACTAACAATAATGTTCCCATTGCTGATTTCAATGAATCACCCTTAACAGGGCAAAAGAGAACCATGCTGCAAGCCTTGTTTAATACCAGCTCTAATGGCGGTACGCCACTGAGAAGATCGCTGGCCGGCGCGGGAGAATACTTTCGGTGCCAGAGTCCCAACATCATGAATCAGCAGGGTCCGCCCGGGGATGGACCCGGCGGCTGCCCCATACTGGGCGCACCGCTGGGTAGTTGTCAGCAGAATTATACTTTGCTGATTACCGATGGATTCTGGAACGGATCAGATCCTAAGATCAGTGGCAATGCCGATTCAGATGGCATACAGAGCTTAACGGGATCAGGCGCGAGTTTGTTTGATCAGGGCCAGTTTGCGGGTTGTAACAAAAATTCCCGTGATTGTAATAGAAGTCTGGCAGATGTTGCCATGTATTACTATGAATCGGACCTTCACCCCACCTTGGCCAATGATGTGCCCGTGACCGATCGTGATACAGCGCAAGCTGCAGTAGACGCGTTTCCAGGGGACAAAATGCATCAGCACATGTCCACTTTTGTTGTTGCTTTTGGATTACAGGATAGTCTTGGTAGTTTGCCCGAAGATATTACGCAGAGTTTTAACTGGGGCTATCCCGACACCAGCGAGGGGAAAAACAATGATATGAGGCATGCAGCGCTGAATGGCAGGGGTGCTTTGCTCAATGCAAAAAATCCTTCCCAGCTAGAGACGCAGTTAAATGCCGCATTTGAAGAGTTCTCGTCCGGTATTGGTGCTGCCAGTGCAGTCAGTTTCAACTCCCAGGAAATACAGGAAGGCGCACTTGTTTTTCGGGCTTTTTATAATCTCCGTGAAAAAACAGGTGATCTCATCGCCCAGACTTTTGATGTTGATGACGGGTCTATTACAGATATTGTCTGGAGCGGTGCTGCACGGCTTGATGATATCCAGCCCGCTGACAGGAACCTGGTCACTTTTAACCCGGTCATGAATAAAGGGGTTGCCTTCGACAGAGCAAATTTAACCACCGCTCAGTTTAATGCCATGCTTGACGTCGGAGATTCCGATAGCAATGACGTCCAGATAGACAAGCGAATCGACTATTTCAGCGGTAGCCGGAGTAATGAGCGACCCGCAGGTCGATTCAGAGAAAGACCCAGCGTGAAAGGTCGCCTGGGCGATATTGTTAACTCAGCACCCGTCTTTGTTGGTCCTCCTAGTCGGTTGCGGCGAAATCTGCCGTCCTACCCGCAGGGAGCCCATAGTTATGAGTCGTTTAAAGCGACCTGGTCAGGGCGCTCCAGTCGAATTTATGTGGCCGCCAACGATGGCATGCTGCATAGCTTTAATCCCAACAGCGGAGATGAGGTGTTTGCGTTTATTTCCAATGCGACTCAACTGGGTACTTTTAATACCAGGATTAAGGAATTACTGGATTTCAATTACACTCACAAGTATCTGGTTGATGCGACGCCGGCGATCGATGACATGTTCATTGGCCGGCCGGCAGGATCCAGTGGCACTTCTTTAAAAAGCTGGCGAACTGTATTGGTAGGCGGCTATGGCGCCGGCGGTAAGGGGCTGTTTGCGCTGGATATTACGGATCCAGCTTTACTGAATGAGGCAAATGCCAGGGAACTGGTTTATTGGGAATTCACCGATGCTGATGATACTTATCCTGTAGATGCTAATGGTAATCCGTTGTTGACCTCAGGTGGCCTTAAAAGGCGTGATTCCCAGGTTACACCACAACTCGTAAAAGATCTGGGTTATACATTTAGTGCGCCTGTTCTGGCAATGAGCAACGTTGTTGATAGTCTGGGACAAAGGGAATGGGTATCAATTTTTGGAAATGGGCTTAATAGTACAGCCGGTATAGCCAAGCTGTTTGTTGTCTTTGCCGCCAGGGGTCGAGATGGCACCTGGTGCCATCCTGATACTGTGCACGGGTCGACCGGTGCATTGCGAGTCGGCTGTGGTTCTTCTGATTATGACTTCATGAAGATTGATACCGGTTTTGGGGTTTCATCCAGTGGCCCATTTGCGGGTATACCCAATGGGTTAGGTGCCACCAGAGGAATCGATGTGGATGCAAATGGTTCAATTGATTACGTTTATGCGGGCGATGCCCAGGGTAATTTTTACCGTTTCGATCTGTGTCTAGCTGATCTTGAGCCCGATTCTTCCTATACAGGGGCTAAGGGCAGCTGCAAGGTTGGGCCTTTGATCTATCAGCAATGGACGGTTACAAAGATATTTGAAGCAAGCTATGGCTCGGAACATCAACCCGTTATTAATCGGCCAATGGTGGTTGATCACCCGACTAAAGATGGCTATATCGTTATATTCGGGACAGGCAGCTACGTCAAGAATTCTGACAGGGCAGATGCAAGTATTCAAAGTATTTACGGCCTGTGGGATAGATTGGGCAATGACCTCATTGAAAAAACGCAATTGGTTAGTCAGCAATACACCAATATCTGTGGTGCGATCGTTTCCAAGCCAGATGATACGAGTCGGGAGGTATGTGGGCGAGAATTGAGTTCCAACGCAGTTAATTATGCCGTGCCAACGGATCCAGCCGATCCGGCTTCGGGGATCCTGGGTTGGTATAACGATCTGAACGTGCCGCCATTTGGCCTGACCACAGGCGTTGAATTTCCGGGGGAAAAGGCGGTACGGAATATTCAGATGAGGAGCGGGATCGCATTTGTTAACAGTATAGCACCGCGCGCTGCTGCCAGTTGCGAGTCGAGCACGGGTGGTTTTGCTCTGGCTTTCTGTCCGCTCACAGGGGGCGCGAACTGTATAAGCGACGGGGTTTTCGAGTTGAACAATGATGGTAAATTTGATTCGGAAGATGCGATTGGCGGTAACATTGTTGCTGGGACGCGGTTTGAAGAAGCGGTACCCACGGATGCTGCATTTTTAGGAAACCTTCGGGTAACACAATTGAGTGATCAGACCCTGGAAGTCAGGCGCACTAACACTTCTGGCGGGCCCAACACTGGCCGTCTTTCCTGGAAAAGGATCTCGCCATGAATGGATTAGGTAAGTTAATGATGACCTTTGGGTTGGCTGCCTGCCTGGGGTTACTGCACAAGCAAACTTGGGCAGCAGAGACGGAAACGCTTTCGACTGGGCAGGAATTAGATACTTTTGGTGTGGTTCAGGCGCTATTTTTAGAGACACGAGAAGCCAATATCAGTGGTTACCGTTATCAGTTTTCTGATTTTGGCAATGATGTCGCTGAGGTTAAAATTTTGGGCTTTAGTACAGGCTCGTTTGAATTATTGGCTCCAGGAATGAAGGTATGGGTTGTATTTAAGGAAGTCAGTGATGGCCGACAGGTTTTTTATCTGGAACAGATTCCGCAATCTGAAGAAGTGGCGCATTGATCTGGATGTGTTATCGGCCCACAATGGCCATAGTTCCTCAAAGTATTTTCCAGTGCTCTGGTTTGAATGGGTTGCTTGTTCCAGTTTCGAGTGGCGGTTCAGAGACAGGGAAATAGCGAGTTGGACCAATAAGTTAGACCATTAAAAGGAGGATTTAATGCCTGTTCAGTTAACTTCCGGTGCGGCTTTCCCGGAAATATCCCTACAGTTGACCGATGGCAATAGCATGAGCCTCCCCATGGATCTGTCAACGCCGCTCACGGTGGTATTGTTTTATCGCGGGCATTGGTGACCTTATTGTCGCCGGCTGTTAGCCGGTTATGAAGAGCGCCGTGAAGCGTTCTTAGCAGAAGGTGTATCTATAATTGCGGCGGCTGTTGATAGTCAGGAAAAAACGCTTGAGGTCGCTGAACCCCTGCAGTTCCCAGTGGCTTATGGTGTCACCCGGCAACAGGCAGATGCGCTCGGTGCCTGGTGGGATGACCGACGGGACTTTATTCAGCCCACCGAATTTATGCTCACCCGTAAGGGCAAGGTGATGTTTTCAACCTATAGCAATGCGCCTGTCGGCCGAATGGATCCGGTCGAAACCTTAACCCTGATAAAATTCCTGAATGCACAGCGGTCCAAATAAACGCAAACCAGTGATTCTCTTCTTGTAAAGGCGTCGGTCCAGGCAAGGTAAATCACTATCATGGGTATTCATGCTGGCGCACCTTGCATTGCCCTTTAGATCTTTGTTTTCGCGTGTTGTATGACCGCGGGGCTAATTGTCAGTGCCACCTGTTTTGTTCGCTGCTAGTGGATATCCGCCATGCTTCGATAGGCAGCTTTAATTTGCTCGACACCAAAGCCGGGTTGTTGGGCAGCGTTGATTAGAATTCGTTCTCGCTTCACAATCCGTTCCGCTTCGGCGATGATGTCTGCGCCTCGCTCCACAGGGATTACAACTGCGCCATGCCGATCCATATGGATCAGGTCCTGGTCCATGACTTCCATGCCATGCACCGTGACGGGTGACCCCCAGTCAACAGCATGAACCCAGGCATGGGATGGATTTACCATACCGGCCAGCATTTGAAATTTCGGTTGGGCATCGGGCAGGTCACGAATACTGCCATTGGTTATGAGTCCCTGACAGCCCAGGCCATAGTGTACATTAGTATTCACTTCTCCCCAAAAGGCACCATAACCCGGAGTGGGGTCGATATCTTCGATGACCACAATGCTGGGTGTAGGCCCGCCTTCGGCAATGTAAGTGTAGTAACCGATGCTGTCCACTTTAGTCGCTGGTGGATGCTGTGCTCTGATTCTGGCTGTTCTTGCATAGGCCAGGGTAGAACCTAATTCAGGATGTGCGCAGACGAAAGGGCGGATATTAAAGCCTCTCGTGCGGCGAGTCGGTTCGACAATCTCCAGCGCATTACATATTGTGGGTGTATCCAGCTTTGATAAAGCACTAAATGTATCTGAGTCAGGGTCCATAAACCTCTCCAGTTAGTTCATTTCCATTCCACCGGCGATAGTCAGGGCTACGCCGGTGATGTTCCTGGCGGTTGCCAGATACAAGGCTGCATCTGCCATGTCCTCGGCAGATTGGGGTCGATTGAGGGGGATTACTTTTGAAACGGTGTCTTCAAAGTGCCTCTTTTTTTCACTTTCATTGCTTTCATTGCTGGGTAGCAGATGTTCAAGCCACATGGCAGTGCCGACGATGCCTGGACAGATGGCATTAACTCGAATGTTTCTTGGTGCAAATTCAATGGCCAGGGATTGGGTAATGCCAATGGCTGCAAATTTTGAACCGCAGTAGGCTACCATATTACGGACGCCTTTTTTGCCGGCTATTGACGCCGTATTAACGATGGCGGCATCAGTGGATACGGTTAAGGCATCAAGTGCTGCTTTTGCCATGAGGAAAATGCCTTTGCTGTTCACGGCAAATACCTGATCCCAGTCCTGTTCAGAAAAGGTTTCTACCGGACCCGACTGGACAACACCCGCATTATTCACCAGGACGTCCAGGTGGCCAAATTTCTCAAGGGTATGTGATACTGCATCTTCACAGCTTTGCTGCTGGGTGACATCGAGTTGGCAGGTGGCAATTTGGGTATCTGTGCTGCTACCTACCTTAGCAAGGTCCTCAGCGCTGGACAGGGCATAGTTCCATCGCGAATTTGTACTGCCCAGATCACCGACCATGACATTGAATCCTGAAGCAGCGAATTTCTGTGCTATTGCAAGCCCGATTCCACGCGCGCCGCCCGTCACCAGCGCAACTTTGGTACTCATGTGTCAATCCTTTTAAAAGCGTTATTGAGGGAAGTTGTCATGTCAGTCATTAATGCCTTGCCATCGTCAAGGATATTTGAAAACTGCATGAGGCAATGTGGTTGGCCAGGCCAGCATTTGTGTTCTACCTTGACGCCAGCGTCGATCATTTTGCGGGCGTAGGCATCACCTTCATCGCGGAGTGGGTCCAGCTCACAGGTGGCGACATAGGCAGGTGCCAAATTATCGTGATCGGCTGCCAGCAGAGGGGATAAACGCCAGTCCCGGCTGGCCTCATCAGGATCGATACCCGCACAGGTATGTCTAATAAAAAAGTTCATGGTTTCCCGGGTAAGGAGCGGGCCTTGTGCATTTTCTACGGCCGATGAGGTCGGCTCAACCGCACTTCCAGGTGCATAAGCTCGCGCGTCGGTAACCGGGTATAGCATCATCTGTAATGCGAGAGGGATGGCAAGGTCTCTGGCTGCCAGACCCAGGAAGGCGGTTAAGCCGCCGCCGGCAGATTCACCGACAAGGGCTATTTTCTGTTTATCGACGCCGAATTCGCGCGGATGGTGATAGACCTGTTTCAGCACCGTGAGGCAGTCTTCGTGAGCCGCTGGGAAGGGATGTTCTGGTCCTAGCCGATAGTCTACTGCAATCACAGTGCACTCGGCTCCCAGCGCTATCTTGCGGCATTCACGGTCATGGGTCTCCAGATCACCGATGACCCAGCCACCACCGTGGAAAAAAAGGGCGCAGGGAGCAAGGTCTTGCTGACCTGGACGGTAAATTCGGATGGGGATCTGATTGATCCGGCTATTTATCACTTCACTGAGCTCAGGCCCCTCACCCAGTATACTGGACAGAGCCAGATAGCCGAGTCGAGCCTCTTCTGGCGTTTGTTCGCTTCGCTTGGGCTGATCTTCGCTGGCTGCGGCTAGAGCTGCCAGGAATTCACCGGTTTGTGGGTTGATTGCTATTTTATGCCCCCTTCGCAGCATGATGGTTGGGACTAGAATCTCGAAACACTGATTCTGCGTCAATCATTCGTATTCCTATAGACGGCAGCAATCCTGATGGCTTAAGCCACTGCTCTGCTCGCTTGTTGCACAGTTAGATCCATGTCCTGCTTATCCTGCTGCACAGATATCTTGTTGAAAACCAATGCGTCATTAGCAATTGGCGCGCGGCGAATCATGGCTTTGTCGAGCTTGTAGTTCTGAGTGTTGCGCCAGGGGTCGTGACCCTGCTTAGGCAAGAGGTGCATCATTCTCTGCATATAACCGGAGCTGAAATCTTCGATCCAGTCCCGTGTTTCCATGCCTTTATCTTCTTGCCTCAAGGTGGGTGTGACAACATTCTGACCGGTTGAGTCCATGTAGTTCAGCAGCTGACATACGTATTCGGCGGTAAGATCTGCTCGCAAAGTCCAGGAGGCATTAATATAGCCGAAGGTATGCGCCATATTGGGTAAGCCAGAGTACATCATACCTTTGTAAGTGAAAGTATCAGGGAAGTTCACGCTTCGATTATCAATGTTGAATTTGATACCTGACATAACCTCTAGTTGAAGGCCTGTCGCTGTAACTATAATATCGGCTTCGAGTTCTTCACCGGAATCTAGTTTAAGGCCCTTTTCTGTCCATTGATCGATCTGTGCAGTGACGATCCTGGTCGTACCATTGTTAATAGATTTGTACAGATCTCCGTCCGGAATAAGGCACATTCGCTGATCCCAGGGGTTGTAGCTGGGCGTAAAGTGTTTTTCGACCATTTCCTCGCCGATTTCTGCTCTGACCATTTTAAGAAGGTTCTCTTTTGCCTGCTTTGGGTGAGAGCGCATTCTCCTGTAAAAAATTCCGCCTAAAGTGACATTCTTAAATCGGGTAATGGCGTAGGCCCACTTCGCCGGTAACCAGCGCCGGAGCGTATTAGCCAGGCTGTCTTCCGCAGGCCGGGAAACAACGTAAGTGGGAGAGCGTTGCACCATAGTGACTGAAGCACCCTTCTCTGCCATGGCAGGAACCAAAGTCATCGCGGTTGCTCCGCTGCCGATTACTAGAACCTTTTTGCCCGCATAGTCGAGGTCTTCAGGCCAGAACTGGGGATGTATGACCTGTCCCTTGAAATTCTCGCTGCCATCGAATTCAGGCAGGTAGCCCTGTTCATAACTATAGTATCCACCACACATAAACAGGAAGTTCGCGCTGAGTTCTATACATCTGCCATCTGTTAAGGTACTGGAGATGATCCATTGGGCCTGCTTGGAATTCCAGGTGACGCTATCAACATGGTGGCCGAAACGGATATGTTCTCTAATGCCATATTCATCTGCTGTTTCATTCACATATTTACGAATGGCAGGACCATCTGCAATGGCTTTAGCTTCTGTCCAGGGTTTAAAGCTGTATCCGAGGGTGTGCATGTCGCTATCGGAACGAATCCCAGGGTAACGGAATAAATCCCAGGTGCCAGCAGCGGCATTTCTGCCTTCCAGAAGGGTAAATGTCTTACCCGGGCAGCCTTTTTTCAGGTGCACTGCGGCGCCAATGCCGGAGAGTCCTGCTCCTACTATAATGACGTCAACTTGTTCCATAAGTCTTTTCTTCTTAAAAAAAGGATACTGTCAGACAGACTCTCCAATGCCAAACCGGTCCCTGCTCGAGGGCTTGCAAACGGGTCACGTGGCCCTGCCTTGAGGTTATCTCTGACAGCCTTTGACTGCGCTCCATTGAGCATGGTTTGAAAGATACGGGTTCGAGCATACGGCGTCAAGGCGATATATGACTCGCTTTGCCTTTCACGCTGCTCGTACCGATCAATTAAGCTGGAGCCTGGTTACTAAAGCAGAAAATGCAGCGGTTATATTTCAGGTCATACCGGGGTGGTTTGTTAGACATATTAAATCACGCTATCAGGTCTTGACCGTGGCTTCCTGCAAAGCGCCTTGAGCTTGTTGGTTGTCCCAAGATGGCACGCGGAGCACAGGGTCTCTGGAGAATAGTAGCGCACCAAAACAGTGCGATACAGGAGAAAAAGCGCGGTTTCGCACCATGCTGGGTCCGCATAAATCCGAGAATAAGCTGAATTACCCCATGGAAACCATTGCAGGCCTTGTTTTCAGTCTTCCCCTCAGGTTCAGAATAACTGGCATGCCGATTGCAATATTGTCATCCGTTGATTCCAGTTTCGGATTCAATTCGAACTTTAATAAAGGGGAACTCGTTATATGAGACATTTATTTCTAAAGGCAGGGATCTGTCTTTCAGTACTAAATCTGATTGTTTTTGTGCCGGCTGTCATGGCGGGTGGAACGATCGAATTTGGTGATAATCAAAGTATCAGTATTGGCGCGGGTCTTCGCGCGGGCTTTACACGGGTTGAAGATGCAGCTCCCAGTGGCACGGATGCTTCATCCAACTTTAATATTCAAAGTATGCGCTTGTATGTCAACGGACAGGTAAATGACAAGGTCAAGTTCACTTTTAATACGGAATGTGAGGGTTGTGTTTTTGGCCAAGATGATAATGACCCAATTGGTGCTGCCGGGGATATCGGCGTACTCGATGCAATAGTGCGGCTGGAGTTCAGTACCGCATTCAATGTGTGGGCCGGACGTATGCTGACGCCAGCAGATCGTATTGAAATGAATGGGCCCTATTACGGCCTGAGCTGGAATCAGTACACAGTACCGCTGTTGCCGTCTGATCAACTTGGACAGGCTGGATTGCTGGGACGTGACGATGGTGTGACCATTTGGGGGAGCACGGGCAAATTGCAATACGCAGCTGGTCTGTTTGACGGTGTCGATGGCGGGCCTAATCAGGATGACAATCTGCTGTTTTCAGGACGACTTGCTTATCATTTTCTGGATATGGAACAAAATCCCGGCTATTACACCAGTAGTACTTATTATGGCGGCGGTGGTGACATATTTACTGTAGCGCTTACCTATCAATCCCAGACGAATGGCACGGGTACCGCAGCGGAACCGGGGGATTTTGATGCCACTATTATTGACGTGCTGTTTGAAAAGGCGATGAGCAATGGTAGTGCGATCACCATCGAAGGTGAGTACAAGATGTTTAATTCGGATGTAACCGCAGTAGCCGCTACTGATCCAAGCTGCTTTTGTCTGTTCGATGGAGATGCCTATTTTGTAACGGCTGCCTATCTGCTTCCTGGCGGTTCGGACTCTGGGAAATTCCAGCCTTATTTTCGATACACATCCAACGAACCGGATGCTGCTGACAGCAGTGACTTAACGGAGATAGGACTTAATTACATTATCAATGGTCACAACTTGCGCTTTAACGTTAATTATACCAGTGGTGATGCGAACCTAACTGGTTCCAAGGGCACAGACGCTGACAGCATTTCAGTCGGCGTTCAGATTCAAATTTAAATAAGGAATTGATATGTACAAGCAAATGATGAAATTGTTTTTACTGGTGTTGGTTACTGCCAGCAGCAGCTGGGTTAGTGCTGCTGATACTATCAAAGTTGGCGTGCTTCATTCGCTTTCTGGCACCATGGCGATCAGTGAAACCACATTAAAAGATACTATTCTAATGATGGTTAAAGAGCAGAATGCGGCTGGCGGATTACTGGGCAAACAACTCGAAGCAGTGGTTGTCGACCCAGCCTCGAATTGGCCACTGTTCGCTGAAAAAGCTCGCGAACTGATAGCCAAAGAGAAGGTGGATGTTATGTTCGGGTGTTGGACATCGGTATCCAGGAAGTCAGTATTACCGGTGGTTGAAGAGCTTAATGGCTTACTTTTTTATCCGGTCCAGTATGAAGGTGAAGAGTCTTCAAAAAATGTTTTTTATACTGGCGCTGCACCTAACCAGCAGGCTATCCCAGCGGTTGATTATCTGATGAACGATATCGGCGCTCAGCGATGGGTACTTGCAGGTACTGATTATGTTTACCCGAGGACCACTAATAAAATCCTGGAAGCCTATCTCAAGGCGAAGGGCGTCAAGAACGAAGATATCATGATCAGCTATACGCCGTTTGGTCACTCAGACTGGCAATCGATCGTGTCTGATATCAAGAAATTCGGTTCTGCTGGCAAGAAAACAGCGGTTGTTTCAACCGTCAATGGTGATGCCAATGTGCCTTTTTATAAGGAACTGGGAAACCAAGGTATTTCTGCTGAAGATATTCCGGTCATTGCCTTCTCCGTAGGTGAAGAGGAGCTGTCTGGGTTCGATACCGCACCATTGGTTGGTCATCTGGCGGCATGGAACTATTTTATGAGTGTTGATGCAGAAGTTAACGATGAATTCATAGATGGCTGGTTAGATTTCATTGACGATGATGATCGTGTCAGTAATGATCCAATGGAAGCGCATTACATCGGTTTTAAGATGTGGGTAGAAGCCGTCAATAAAGCCGGTACCACTGATTCAAATGCGGTTCAGGATGCGATTATCGGTGTGGCTGTACCGAATCTATCCGGCGGTATTGCGACCATGATGCCAAACCATCATATTACCAAGCCGGTACTGATTGGTGAAATTCAAAGTGACGGTCAGTTTGATATTGTATGGCAATCATCCGGTTCAGTTCCTGGTGATGCCTGGTCTGATTTCCTGCCGGGATCAAAGGATATCACCGCAGATTGGCAGGCACCGTTGGCCTGTGGTAACTATAATGTTAAGACCGGTCAGTGTTCTGGCCAGAATTATGAATAGTTAATTGGCCTGAAGGATAGTGGGGCGTAGTTGTAGGATGGCTGCTCGATCAGTAGAGAGGCAGCACGGTACTCACCCGATTCTGGGTGGTAAGGTTTAAGCAACAACGCCTGGCTATAAGTGATATTATCGGCGAGCGCCTTGCGCTCGCCGTTTATTGTTATAGGTGCTTTCGAAAAACCTGTTGTTGGGGAAAGAGTGAGAAATTTCAGCTTTGTTTCGATTGGGATTTTGCCTGTGGTTCTCTCGCTGGCTTGTTTATTGACGCTGTCCGTTTCTGCTGATGATGCTTTTACCACTGCGGTCAACGGTTTGAAAACGCGCTCTTTCGCAGATAAATATGTTGCTGCAAGTCAGATTGCAGCAACGTCCCACCCTCGAGCTGATGTTGTACTCAATGCCCTGCTTTCAGGAAACTTATTTACCCAGCGACGTAGTGACCTGGTTGTTATCGCGACTTCGCTTGATAAGAAGGGATATCGGCTCATCGATGCTATCAGTGGTGAAAGCCTGGGCGAGGTGGGTCGACGTGGTGCAAAGAAAATCAGTGTCAACAATGGCCTGCGCAGACAGTTAAGGGGGCTCATAGCAGGACGGCAGCTAAGTCATGAAGACTCAAGACTTCGACTAGAAGCGGTTGAGGCAATTGCGAGTTCTGGAGACAAGGCATTGAGGCCACTGCTGATTAACAGACGCCTGGTGGAGCAGCAGGTTGCAGTACGCGAGGCGATAGATATTGCCCTGGTGGTATTCGATCTGGATGTGGATGATAACCTGATCCGTTTGGCAGCCATTAAAGCCAGCTCAGATAATCTGCATCCAACCGTTCGAGTGAAACTGACCAATATAGCCAACGATCAGTCCGTAAGTACGGATGTTCGAAGCGCCGCGAGCGAGGCGCTGGTTAATCTTGAAACACTATCTAAACGGTATCAGATGGTCGAAACATTCTTTTTTGGCCTTAGCCTGGGTTCTATTCTGGTGTTGGCTGCCATTGGTCTGTCGATTACGTTTGGTGTGATGGGCGTGATAAACATGGCCCATGGTGAACTGATTATGATTGGCGCTTATACGACCTATGTCGTTCAGATACTGTTCCCCGGAGCGATTGAATATTCCTTACTGATTGCGGTGCCAGCGGCATTCTTTGTTTCAGGTCTGGTAGGTATTGTGATTGAGCGCAGTGTTATCCAGTTTCTCTATGGTCGGCCATTAGAAACATTGCTGGCAACTTTTGGCGTCAGTTTGATTCTGCAACAGGCGGTACGTTCTCTCTTTTCTCCTTTGAATAGAACAGTACTGACTCCTCAGTGGATGAGTGGTTCTCTGGAAATCGCACAGGGTCTTTCGATTACCTACAATCGGTTTTATATTTTCTTTTTTGCGTTGCTGGTATTTGCAGCACTGCTGCTCATTTTACAACGTACTCGGCTGGGTCTTGAGGTTCGTGCAGTAACTCAGAATCGATCTATGGCCAAGGCCATGGGAATCCGCAGTACGCGAGTTGATATTATGACTTTCGGGCTCGGCGCCGGCATTGCTGGCGTTGCCGGTGTGGCACTTTCGCAACTGACTAATGTCGGCCCAAATCTCGGCCAGGGTTACATTGTTGATTCTTTTATGGTGGTTGTTTTCGGGGGTGTAGGAAACCTTTGGGGAACGCTGGTTGCTGGATTGTCTCTAGGCGTTGTCAACAAGTTTATTGAGCCTGCAGCGGGTGCAGTGATGGCAAAAATTCTGGTACTGGTATTCATTATCCTGTTCATTCAAAAACGACCTCGTGGCTTGTTTCCACAGAAAGGTCGAGCGGTAGAAGACTAGTGCTGATATCACGATTGTTAGATCATGAAAAGGGTGGCTGGGCATTTTTAGCGGTTCTATTGGCAGCTGTTGTCGTCGTACCCATTGCTAATTTGTTAATTCCAGAAGATTCTGTGTTCCATCTGTCAACTTATATGGTGACCCTGCTTGGCAAGTATCTTTGTTATGCGCTACTGGCAATCGCACTGGATTTAGTCTGGGGTTATTGTGGTATTTTAAGTCTGGGTCACGGCGCGTTTTTTGCACTTGGCGGTTACGCCATGGGCATGTATTTGATGCGACAGGTTGGCTCCAGAGGTGTTTACGGTCATCCTGAACTGCCTGATTTCATGGTGTTTTTGGATTGGGATAGTTTGCCCTGGTATTGGCTGGGCTTCGATCAGTTTTGGTTCGCGATGTTAATGGTCATGTTAGTACCTGGATTATTGGCTTTTGTGTTTGGTTGGCTGGCATTTCGCTCCCGGGTATCGGGCGTTTACCTTTCTATAATGACCCAGGCCCTGACTTATGCATTAATGCTGGCTTTCTTCCGCAATGAGATGGGATTTGGCGGTAATAATGGTTTAACAGATTTCAAGGATATTCTGGGTTCAAGCCTGCAGACCGATTTCACCCGGATAGTGTTATTTGTCAGTTCGGCCGTGGCCTTGGCAGCCGGTTATTTATTATGCCGCTATATAGTCACCTCAAAGTTAGGCCGGGTCGTTACCGCTGTTCGCGACGCTGAGGCCCGGACTCGCTTTATCGGCTATCGGGTTGAATTTTATCAGGTGTGGATATTTACCGTTTCAGCGGTGATCGCCGGGATCGCCGGTGCATTGTATGTGCCTCAGGTGGGTATCATTAACCCCAGCGAGTTTCAGCCGCTTAACTCGATTGAACTTGTCGTCTGGGTGGCGCTAGGTGGTCGAGGAACTTTATATGGTGCAGCTCTGGGTGCTGGCCTGGTTAATTATGTTAAGACGATTTTAACCGGCGCATTGCCAGAGATTTGGTTGTTTGTACTGGGTACACTTTTTGTTGTGGTAACGGTTTTTTTGCCGAAGGGCGTTGTTGGTGTTTGGCATCAATTACGAAGTCGGGGTAGCCATGATTGATAACGATGCAGCCAGTCAGAACAATGTTGTCGATAGCAGTCCTGACGCTCTCCAGAATCGTTTTGGGTTTCTCTCAAAACCGCCCAGTCGAGAAGAACTGGTCACCCATAATGGAATCATCCTGTATCTGGAAGATGTTACGCTCAGCTTTGATGGATTTAAGGCCCTCAACGATCTGACCCTTTATGTCGAAGTGGGCGAGCTAAGATGTATTATTGGTCCTAATGGCGCTGGCAAGACAACCCTGATGGATGTGATCACCGGTAAGACCCGTCCAGATTCAGGCTCTGCTTTCTATGGTCAGACCATTGATTTACTGCAAATGTCGGAACCACAGATCGCGACTCTGGGGATCGGACGTAAATTTCAGAAGCCTACGGTGTTTGAGCAACATAGCGTACTGGAAAACCTTGAGTTGGCCATGAAATCAGATAAACGGGTTTGGGTCAGTCTGTTCAAACAATTGACCGGCCAGGAAAAAGATCGGATAGAAGAAGTGCTGAATCTCATTGGCTTGACCGATTTCCCCCGTAAAATGGCAGGCTCATTATCTCATGGCCAGAAACAATGGCTTGAAATTGGCATGTTGCTGATGCAGGACCCCTTATTATTGCTGGTTGACGAACCTGTTGCCGGGATGACCCAGCAAGAGTCAGAAGCAACGGCTGAGTTGTTGACCAGCCTGGCAGGAGAGCATTCGGTTGTCGTGGTTGAACACGATATGGAATTTGTGCGCTCTATTGCCCGTCAGGTAACAGTCCTGCACGAAGGTAGTGTTCTAGCGGAGGGGGCTTTTGATGTGGTTCAGGAGGATCCCATCGTTCGTGAAGTTTATTTGGGGTCAAGCTGATGCTGGTGATAGATAGCGTTAATCAGTCTTATGGTCAGTCGCAGACGCTCTGGAACGTAAACATGACGGTAGAAGCTGGCAGTTGTGTTAGTTTGATTGGCAGAAATGGTGTGGGCAAAACGACGTTGCTTAATTGTGTAATGGGATTACTCAGGGTCGACTCGGGCATAATGTCTTTTGACGGTAGCGACCTTGCTCGATTGCCGGCCGAGCATCGGGCGCCATTGCGGGTGGGATATGTACCTCAGGGACGGATGATCTTTCCTTTACTGACGGTTAGAGAAAATCTGCTGACTGGCCTGGGGCATTTGCCGAGATCTG
>Ga0105349_10000165_pt1 | contig 24014 bp, 21 predicted proteins | sample EN1Hudseemescosm_FD_83661 | JGI IMG/M metagenome (GOLD analysis project Ga0105349, IMG submission 83661) | Methane-oxidizing microbial communities from mesocosms in the Hudson Canyon - EN1B Hudson Canyon | ecosystem: Environmental > Aquatic > Marine > Cold seeps | place: Hudson Canyon...
AAAGTTAATATCCATCAACATCATTGTTACTACTCCGGCCAATACCGGCATTACTGCAATCAGCAAATAGGCTGTAATTAACCAGCTCCAAACGAAAAGTGGCATTTTCATCAGTGTCATGCCAGGAGCTCGCATATTAAAGATCGTTGTTATGATATTTATTGAGCCCAATATGGATGAAATTCCCATTATATGAACAGAAAATATGAAATAATTAACCGTGGAAGGTGCGTAGGTCGTTGACAAAGGAGCATAAAAAGTCCAACCAAAATTGGGGCCACCCTCGGGCATAAATAAGGTAGATAATAAAATTCCAAAAGCCATGGGCAAGAGCCAAAAGCTCAGGTTGTTTAATCTTGGTAAGGCCATATCTGGAGCGCCTATCTGCATAGGAATCATCCAATTAGCCAACCCAACAAACGCCGGCATAATAACCCCAAACACCATAATCAGACCATGATTAGTGGTCATTTGGTTAAAAAATTCAGGTTCTATAATTTGCAATCCAGGCTGGAATAATTCTGCTCTAATGACCATTGCCATGGAGCCACCTATAAACAACATGAGGCAGCTAAACCAGAGATAAAGGGTTCCAATATCCTTATGGTTTGTTGTAAAAAGCCAACGAGTTAATCCTTTTGCTGGCCCGTGATGTCCATGATCGTGCGTTTCTACTACTGTACTCATTTATTAAGCCTCTTTTATAGTTCTGTTCTGTTTTTATAAGCCACAATATCTTGAGGTGTAACTATTACACCGTCGCCGTTTTTGCCATTAGACCAAGCTTGCTGGGTGTATGTTATTACCGCAGCTATATCTACTTCAGAGTATTGATTACCAAAAGCTGCCATCGCGGAACCTTGAACTCCTTCCATCAAAATCTCTATTTGTTTTGGTGCATCATTTAATACAATCTGACTCCCATCTAATGCTGGGAACACAGGCGGTATACCCTGCCCATTAACCTGATGACAGGCAACACAATTAGTTAGATAAAAACCCTCTCCTCTCTCAACCAGCTCTTCTTTATTCCACTCTTTCGAAGTTAACATTTTTTCTTGTTCTGCTAAAACAATTTTTTCAGCTACCCAAGCCTCGTATTCTTCCTGTTCTACGGCTCTTACAACCACAGGCATAAATGCATGTTTTATTCCGCATAATTCTGTACATGCCCCTCTGTATATTCCTGGCTCTGGGACATTAGTCCATGCGGTGTTTATAAAGCCGGGTACGGCATCTTGCTTGACTGCAAAATCAGGAACCCACCATGAATGTATGACGTCATTGCCAGTAATTAGAAATCTTATTCTCTTATTAACCGGGATAACCAAAGGCTCATCCACTTCTCTTAGATAAAACTCACCTTTGGGTATTTGATTATTGATCTGTTCTTGATCGGTAGACAAGTTACTAAAAAAACTAATACCATCTTCTAAATACTTGTAGTGCCACTTCCATTGGTGGCCGGTTACCATTATGTTGATCTCTCCCTCTGCATCATCATAGGCAGCTACCATTACCTTGGTTGAAGGAATGGCTATAATAACTAAAATTAAAGTTGCAGCCACAGTCCAACCAATTTCTAACCAAAAATGATCATCAAAATCTGCAGCTACTGCTCCTTTTGATTTTCTATACTTCCATAGAGACCAAAACATAACCCCAAAGACAACGACGCCTATCCAAACACAAACCCAAAATATGAGCATGTGTAAATCAAAGATATCTCTGCTTACTTCAGTTACGCCAACAGGCATGTTGTAGTCAGACGCTTCACTTAATAAGGTTGCGGGAAAAATTAGAAAAATGATTTGGTAAAACTTAAAGGAAAACTTTCTTAAATAGGCCATCATTACCTTGTTTTTATTTTTTGGTCGGAGTGGAATACGCGCGCATTTTATACCATGGTGCTTGCTACAACAACCTTATTTACAACTTTAGAAAGCAAATTACTTTTCGAATATAAGTGTAATTTTATATTTTAAATACCTTTATGGCTTCTTCCACATCAGGCTTTAAACCAGTCCAAATTTCGAAGCTCAAAGCCGCCTGCCTAAACAACATTCCTAGGCCATCGTAAACGTTAGAAATATTATTTTTCTTGGCTAATTTATTAAAGCTTGTAGGGGTTTCTGCATAACTTAAGTCATAAGACCAAGCGTAAGAATTGAACAGGTTGTTTGGGTAAATTATTTCTTGACCCAACAAGCCCGCCGAGGTTGTATTAATTATGCCATCACTTTTAAAAGGTAATTCTTCGCTTAGACTGTTAGCAGTAACTTTAGTTTTGTCATTATTATAAATTTCTGCTATTTCTTTTGCTTTTGATAGTGTTCTATTTAAGATAATTACTTCTTTTGGACCTGCGCTTAACAGGCTTGGTAGTATGGCCTTAGAAGAACCTCCTGCTCCTAGCACAACAACGTTAGAACCTTCCACCCTTAAGTCTTTAGAACTTAAATCCTCCATTAAACCAGCCCCATCAGTACTATCAGCGCACATAACCCCGTCTTCTTGCCAAAGAGTGTTAGCCGACTTAGCTAAAGAACTTGTATCGGAGTGTTTCTTCGCTATTAAAAACGCCTTTTCTTTTAAGGGCAAGGTTATATTCAAACCGCTGTATCCGTCTAAAAATAATCTATTAACATTGTGTTCGAGGTCTTCCACCCTAACTTGTACAGCATCATATTGAACATCTAGGCCTAGTGTTTTAGCAAAAATACTGTGGATAGAAGGAGAAAGAGAATGGCTTATTGGGTCGCCTATAACAGCAAATTTTTTCATTTCATTATCTTAGCCTCTTATGACTTCACCCGTAATTAAATCTTCAATTGTAGAAGGTTTGTTTAAACCGCCAAGAGTTCCTTCCATTACTTTAACTTCTGGGAATATTTTCTGGATACCCTCCGCTTCTAAAGGCGTCTTCCCTCCTTCTTTATTGGCTGACGTAGAAACTATAGCACCTCCAAATTCATTACAAATAGCAACTACCTCTTTATGTTCGCTTAATCTAAGGGCAATCTTTTGATGTCCTCCTGAAAGCAAGAGACTTGTATGTAAAGCAGGCACCAGCCAAGTATGTGGCCCTGGCCACTTTGATAATAATCTATTTTTATTAGATTCCACATCAGCGTACTTTTTAAAATGAAATAATTGAGAACCCACTAATATAAATCCTTTTGCACTTGATCTATTCTTTAAGCTAATTAACAGATTAACCGCCGCCTCATTTGAAGGGTCACAACCTATCCCCCAAACCCCTTCAGTAGGATATGCAACAACCTCTCCGTCTTTTAGCGCAGCCACTATTGCACTTAGACTATACATGCGAGCGAGTACTAAGAGTTTAAGAGTTTTTTGTTAGATTCTTTTATGGCTTCTTTCCCATCAGCTCTAACCCGCAGAAGAGAGTTTCTTATTTCTTCTGATTCTACTCCTAGAATTTGTGCTGCTAAATAAGCAGAATTTACTGCTCCCGCCGAACCTATGGCAACTGTCGCAACAGGAATGCCTTTTGGCATTTGAACGGTTGAAAGGAGAGCGTCCATTCCACTTAAAGGGCCGCCATCCCCAGGCACCCCTATGACTGGAAGAACAGTTTTTGAAGCTACAGCCCCTGCAAGATGAGCTGCCAGTCCTGCCATAGCAATAAACACTTTAGTGCCACCCCTTTCACACTCTTTTACGTGATTTTCTAGTAAATCAGGTGTCCTATGAGCAGAGAGTACTTGTATGGAATTAGTTATAGACAGAGACCCTAAGGTTTCTGAGCATTTATTTGCTAAATTAAGATCAGACTCAGACCCTATTATTATAGATACAGTAATTGACACATCTTTCTCCAAATTAAAGTGCATATTCTAATATAATCCGTGTTGTTAAAAACAAATATCATGCCAAGACTTAAAATTCTTATATTTCCCGACCCCAGACTAAGAACAGTAGCATCCAAAATTGATGCAGTTGATGACGAAGTTATAACGCTGGTTAACAATATGCTTGAGACTATGTATGAGGGAGATGGCATTGGTCTCGCCGCTACCCAGGTTGATGTACATAAAAGGGTTATTGTCATAGATGTTAGTGAGGAAAAAGATAAACCTCTCGTTTTAATCAACCCAGTAATTGAGAAAATTCTAGAACCAAAAAAATTACCTTATTCAGAGGGGTGCTTATCAGTACCGGGCATATATGAAGAGCTTGAAAGGCCGTCCAAAGTTAAAATCAATGCCCTTGGGCTTGATAATAAAATTTTTACTTTAGAAGCAGAGGGAATTTTATCTGTAGTGATTCAACATGAAATTGATCATCTTGAAGGTAAAATTTTTGTTGATTATCTCACAAATCTTAAGAGGGAAATTATAAGGAAAAAACTTTCAAAACAAAAAAAATTGAGCACTATTAGTAAATGAAGATTGTATTTGCAGGCACCCCTGCTTTCGCCGCTGAACATCTTTTAATCTTATTAAAAGGAGATCATAAAATAGTCTCTGTACTTACCCAACCAGACAGGAAATCTGGGAGAGGTAAAAAGACCTCTTTCTCTGCTGTAAAAGAAGTTGCCATAGAAAATAAGCTAAAAATTCTCCAGCCCGAGTCTTTAAAAAATACTGAAACATTAAGCATTCTCCGTGATTTAAAACCAGATATTATTCTTGTGGTTGCTTACGGTCTGTTAATCCCTAAATTAGTTTTAGAGCTCCCAAATCTAGGTTGCATTAACCTTCATGCATCTTTGCTTCCTAGGTGGAGGGGTGCCTCACCTATAGAAAGCTGCATTGCTGCAGGGGATGCTAAATCTGGTATAACCGTCATGAGAATGAGCGAAGGCTTAGACGAAGGCCCAATACTAAAGAAATTCATATGTGATTTAGATGAAAAGGAAACCCTAGGAACCCTTGAAGATAAATTTATTAATATTAGCTCTAAAAACCTTTTACAATTTTTAGATGACTACGAAGATAAGAAGATAAAAGAAGTTCCACAGCCAAGAACAGGCTCTACATATGCAAATAAAATAGATAACTCTTTTAAACACTTAAACTGGGCAAGCGAGACAGCCGGTGAAATTGAGAAAAGAATAAGGTCATTAAACCCAAAGCATGGAGCTTTCACTTACCTAGGAGAAGAAAGAGTAAAAATATTTAGCTCTTCGATAGTAAAAGACAGCGGTTTCCTAGAACCCGGTCAAATTAATGTAAGCATAAAGGGATCCTTTAAGGTCGGATGTAAAAATAACAGCCATCTAAAAATTGAAACCCTACAAATGCCTGGGAAAAAAATTATTTCTTCAAAAGAATTTGTTAGAGGTTATAAATCAAACTTAGAAACTAATTTAAAATTTTCCTAACTAAAGGCCGAGAAGATGTATTCAAAATTTAAAATAGGTCTATAATCAGTAAGAATATAATTTAATATCTAGAAAGATAAAAGCTGTTGAAAATAGTTATTCTTGGGGCAGGCGCTGTTGGAAGTACTCTAGCGTCTCTACTCTCTGAAGAAAATGATATTGTAGTCGTTGATAACTGCTCTTCTGCTCTTAGTCACCTTGAAGAAGAGGCTGACCTAAAGACTGTCCTGGGTGGCTGCTCATACCCTAACGTTCTTGTTAATGCTGACATAGCAAACGCAGATATGGTTGTCGCTGTAACAGGAAGTGACGAAACTAACATTGTTTCTTGCATGATTGCAAAAGTATTAAATGGGTCAGTGAAAACTATTGCCAGAGTTAGAGAGGCTTCTTATTTAAGAGGAAAAACAAAAGAAGCAATGAATTCTGGTCTAATTCCTGTTGATACTCATGTAAGTCCAGAACAATTAATTACAGATCAGATTCAAGGCCTAATAGATATTCCCGGCTCACTTCAGGTCTTGGGATTTGGAAGCGGCCAACTTAATTTAGTTGCTGTAAGGGCGGTTAAAGGTGGCCCAATGATTGGGCATGAAATTAGTGACTTAAAAAACCACATGCCAAAAGTTGATACAAGAGTAGCTGCTATATTCAGAAGAGGGGAATCAATAATCCCCACTGGATCAACTAAGATTGAAGCAGATGATGAGGTTTTCTTTATCTCTAAAAAAGGAGAGGCAACAAAAGTAATCAACGAAATGCGTACTAAAGAAGATCCATACAACAATGTCATCATTGCTGGAGGAGGGAAAATCGGCAGCAGGCTGGCGAAAGCAACAGAAGGGAACCACAATGTAAAAATAATAGAGTCGAACCCGGAAAGGGCCAGAGCTATATCTGAAAAACTTTCTTCGGCTGTAGTCCTGGAAGGGAGTGTAAGTGATAAAACGCTTCTACATGATGAAAATATAGAAAATACAGATGTTTTTGCAGCGGTCACGAATGATGACGAAGCAAACGTTATGTCTTGTCTTTTAGCGAAAGAAATGGGGGCCCATAAAGTTATAGCGCTAATTAATAACCCAGCCTATGTAGATTTAGTTCAAGGTAGAGGCATTGATATAGCAATAGCACCCTCCCAAATAACAATTGGAACATTCTTAGCAGAAATAGAAGGGAAAGACGTAGTTAAGGTTCACTCTTTAAGAAGAGGAGCCGCTGAAGCAATAGAAGTGGTGGCTAAAAAGTCTCCTTCTGGTAAAGAAAGTTGCATTGGTAAAGAACTAGGAGAAATTAGGCTTCCTGAAGGGGTAACGATAGGGGCACTAATTAGAGATAATAAAGGTAAGATAGCGCATGATCACGTACATTTAAGGGAGAACGACCATGTTATAGTCTTTTTAACGAATAAGAAGCACCTCAAAGAAGTAAAAAGTATTTTTTCTCCTAAATAAAAAACTATGCGCCTTCCTTATACAACAAGAATCCTGGGTGCCCTTTTAATGTTTTTTAGTATAGCTCAGGTTTTACCTGGGTTTTTGGCCTATTTTTTCAATGAAGAAACCCTTATACCCATCTTTCTTTACTCTGGATTTTTTACATTTATTATTGGTTTTTGTCTTTTTTTAGCTGCACAAAGCCACAAAGCCGACCTTAGGACTAAAGATGGTTTTATTATTACAGTTTTCTTTTGGACAGTTTTAGGGTTTTTCGGCTCTATTCCTTTTTATTTAGCGAATATAGACGATGTTGGGTATATAGATTCTTTATTTGAATCTATATCAGGCTTAACCACGACAGGTGCTACTGTATTTGTAGGACTTGATGAAATGGATAAATCTATTTTATTTTATAGGCAATTCCTGCAGTGGCTTGGCGGAATGGGTATTATTGTTTTGGCTGTTGCTGTTCTACCACTGCTTGGTGTAGGCGGTATGCAGCTTTATAAAGCAGAAACGCCAGGTCCTTTAAAAGATGCAAAGCTGACACCAAGAATAACTGAAACTGCTAAGGCCCTTTGGTATGTATATTTGACAATGACCGTTGTTTGCGCAGTTTTATATAAGTATTTTGGTATGAGCTGGTTTGATGCTGTTTGCCATGCTTTTTCTACGATATCTATAGGTGGTTTTTCTACTCATGACGATAGTTTTTCTTTCTTTAAAGAATCTTCTCTGCGCTGGACTGCCATAGCCTTTATGTTAATTGCAGGCATTAATTTTGCCCTCCATTACGTTGCTTGGACAAAAAAAAGGCTTTTCCACTACTTTTATGACACCGAGGTTAAATTCTACCTTTCTATATTACTTATTATTTTTTCTTTAACTACTATAGCCTTGAATAGAAGTGACATAGTTTTTGACAACAATAGTAATATTTTAGTAGAAAGTGCCTTTCAGGTTGTATCTATAGCTACTACCACTGGATTTTTAACTTCAGAGTATTCTACCTGGCCCCTCTTTGTACCATTTTTGCTTCTCTCTGGAGGCTTTATAGGGGCTTGTGCGGGCTCAACAGGAGGCGGTATAAAGGTTATAAGGGCTGCCATTCTCTTGAGGCAAGGAACAGGCGAAATAACCAAATTAATCCACCCAAATGCTGTTGTGGCCATAAAATTAGGATCTAAACCTATAAATTCCAGAGTTGCAGAGTCTGTTTGGGGGTTCTTTTCTATTTATGTGGTGGTTTTTATTGTTCTTTTAATGTTTCTACTTTCTCAAAACAATGATTTTATAACCTCTTTTTCGGCCGTTGGAGCTACCTTAAACAACCTAGGACCTGGTCTTGGGGCAGTTTCAGATAACTACAAAGGTCTTAATGACCTCTCTAAGCTTGGACTCTGTATGGCTATGCTATTGGGAAGGCTAGAAATACTCACACTATTAGTTGTTTTTACACCTTCTTTTTGGAGAAATTAGCTCTAAAGACAACAAATGTTATCTTTTATAACTAAAACTATAGAATTTTTCCTTTTTATTCTTGGCTTAATACCTTTGAAGGCTCTTTCAATGTTATCTTGGTGGTCTAATGTTGCGAGGAAATCATCTTTATTTGACCTTGGAGCTGAAGTTACTAAAAAAAATCTAAAAATTGCTTTTCCTAACCAAGGTGAAAAGGAAATACTAAGTTTGGCTAATAAAAGTATCAAGGAAACGATAAAAACTATCAATGAAATTGGATTTGTATGGTCGCGACTTCAAAGAGAAAAACTTTCAAAATACATAGAAGAAGAAGGCTTTATTAACATAAATGAAAGTCTTAATAAAAAAAAGGGTGTAATTATGTTTGCACCTCACCTGTCAAATATTGAGATTCTATTAAATTTTGTGGCAAGAAAACTTCCGTGCACAGTGCTTTATACCCCTTCAAAAAATAAATATTTTGACAAGGTTATGCTTGCAGCAAGGAAAAGAATGGGTGCCGATATGGTAAAGCCCAACTTAGCTGGAGTTAAGTCTATGCTAGCTAAATTAAAGGATGGAGGTGTTGTTCTTATAGCAAGCGACCAAGTCCCCAAACCAGAGGGAGGTTTGCTTTCTAATTTCTTCTCAGAGCCAGCCTTAACAATGACCCTGGTATCTAAATTAAAACTTAAAACTGAAGCTCCATGTCACTCTGTTTACTGTTTAAGAAAACCAAAAGGGGAAGGCTTTAAAGTCATGTTCAGTAAAGAGATTAAGGGAATGGATCTAGACATGCAGTCAAGTGTAGATTGCATGAACCAAGAGTTAGAAAAATGTATAATGAATGCACCTGAGCAATATGCCTGGGAGTATAAAAGATATAAGCATTCTGGAATAAAAGACCTATATTAGAAGGCTTTAATTGATAGTAAGTATTAACTATTAATATAAAAAGAGGTAAAAATTTGACGGCTAAAACAATGGATGAACTAGTTGCTTTGTGTAAGCGCAGGGGTTTTATCTTTCAGTCAAATGAAATATATGGAGGCCTGCAAGGCCTTTATGATTATGGCCCCCTTGGAGTTGAACTTAAAAATAATATCAAACAATCTTGGTGGAGATCTATGGTCTACGAAAGAGATGATATTGAAGGCCTGGATGCTTCAATCCTAACCAGCCCAAAAGTTCTAAAACACTCAGGACATGAAGATACATTTTCAGACCCTTTGGTTGATTGTAAGTCTTGTAAATCTCGTTGGAGAGCAGACCATATTGATTCCTCTAAATGCCCTTCTTGTGGTTCCGCTGATTTAACAGAAGCTAGGCCCTTTAATTTAATGTTTAAAACAAATGTAGGCCCAATTGATGACGGAAGCTCTTTTGCTTATTTGCGTCCTGAAACCGCACAGCAAATCTTTACCAATTTTAAGAATGTTTTGGATTCTACTTCTAAAAAACTTCCTTTTGGTATAGTTCAAATTGGCAAGGCTTTTAGAAATGAAATAACACCAAGGAATTTCATATTTAGAGTTCGTGAATTTGAACAGATGGAACTAGAATTCTTTGTTAAGCCTGGAGAAGATGAACATTGGCATAAAACCTGGTTAGAAAATAGACTTGATTGGTGGGAAAAACAGGGAGTAAGTAGAGAAAACTTAGAAATTTATGAAGTTCCACAAGAAGAACTCTCACATTATTCAAAATCAACTATAGATATCATGTATAAATTTCCTCATGGGACTGAGGAGCTAGAAGGAATAGCAAATAGGACTGATTTTGACCTAGGGTCTCATAGTAAAAACCAAAACGAACTAAATATTACTTCAAACACTTCTGAAAACACAGATTCTAATGCAAAATTAGCTATTCAGGACGTTGAAACAAAGGAATGGGTTGTTCCTTATGTAATCGAGCCCTCTGCAGGGGTAGATAGGGGCTTTTTAGCAATTCTTAACGAAGCATACTCAAAAGAACCCCTTGAAGACGGAAAAGAGAGAATTGTCTTATCTTTTAAACCTCACCTCTCACCTGTAAAAGCAGCAATAATTCCCTTAAAACGAAACAATGAAGAGCTGGTTGACCTAGCAAAAAATATAAAAAATATGCTCCAATCCCTTCAACTGGGAAGGGTGGTTGTAGAAAATTCAGGAAACATTGGTAAAAGCTATAGAAGACATGATGAAATTGGCACTCCTCTTTGTATTACAGTTGATTTTGAGAGCTTAGAAGATAATACCATCACCGTAAGAGACAGGGATTCAATGGAACAACAAAGAATGGCTGTTTCTGATTTAGCTGAATATTTCAAAAACTACCTAATACTCTAAGTGGATAACATAATAATCCTAGATCGAGATGGGGTCATAAATGTTGATTTAATGACTTATGTTACAAAACCTGAAGAGTTTGAAGCAATCGAGGGTAGTTTAGAAGCCATATCGCTACTAAATAAAAATGGATATAAAGTGGCAATAGCCACCAATCAGGCATGTATTGAAAAAGGCATTATTTCTGAAAGCGAACTGAAGAAAGTTCATGATCACATGGAGCATCTACTTTCAAGAGTGGGAGGAAAGATAGAATTCATAGCCCACTGCCCTCATGCGCCAGAATCAGGCTGTCAATGCCGAAAACCAGAAGTAGGTCTGCTAAAAAAAATAGAAAAAAACTTTCAAACTCCTTTAGCAGGTAAATTTTTTATAGGCGATAAAGAAACAGATATATTGGCAGGCAGAAATTACGGATGTACGCCCCTTTTAATAAAGAAAGGAGGGTATGGTGAAAAAGTTTATGGTACAAAAAACAGCCCTCCCTCAGAACATTGTTTTAATGATTTAAAAGAAGCCGTGGGATATGTGCTGTCCATTGATAAAAATGCTTAGATGATCTACTTAAGATCGGGAATTTTTTATATTGGCTACCTTGGTTCTGGAGTATTTGCTAGCTTGCTTGCTTGCATAATTGGACCTTTCTTATCTTTAAAAAATAGATTAAAACTCTTTTCCTTATGGCCAAAGTTTGCTAACTGGTTTTTGTACTTAACTTGTGGGGTAGAGGTGATTATAGAAGGCAAAGAAAACCTACCTTCAGAACCGTGCGTCATCGTCTCTAACCATCAAGGCCAGTGGGAAACTTTTTCTATGCAGTATCTATTTCACCCTCTTTGCACTCTGCTAAAAAGGGAATTACTTTATATTCCATTATGGGGTTGGGCTATGGGCCTTTTAAGGCCTATAGCAATAAATAGAGGTAAGCCCAAAGAAGCCCTAAGGCAAGCTTTAGAGGAGGGAGGGAAAAGATTAGATAGCGGTTTATTTGTTTTATTTTTTCCTGAGGGAACTAGGGTAGAGGCAGGAAAAATTAATAAATACACGAGAAGTAGTTTTGAGCTTGCTCTTCGATCTGACGTGCCTGTTTTGCCAATAGTCCATAATTCAGGCGATTGCTGGCCTGCTCATAAATTTCTTAAATACCCCGGAACAATCTTTTTAGTAATAGGAAAAGCACAAAAGGTTGTCGACGCAAAAGTTTCTGCTAATGAGATAGAAAACTGGACTAGAAATTCTCTAAAGAGGAGTTTAGATATCTAAATTAGTTACAAATTTAGCATTTTCGTCTATAAACTCTTTTCTCGGCTCTACCTCATCTCCCATGAGGGCATGAAATAAATCATCCGCTGCTTGGGCATCTTCTATATTAACTTGACCTAATCTTCTGGTTTCAGGGTCCATTGTGGTATCCCAAAGCTGTGAGGCATTCATTTCCCCCAAACCTTTATAGCGGGAAATAGTAAAAGACTTTCTAGATGCATTTAAAAGCTCCTCGATTGAGTCTGCAAAATTAATTGCTTTGAACTGCTTTCCGTTTAGTTCAAAATAACTATCTTTCGTTATAAGGTCTAAAAGGTATTCTCCAAATCCTGCTATGTCTTTGTAAGCTTTAGAGTGTATGAAGTTTTTTGTTATAGACCAGTCTTTAATTGTTCCGTGCTTAATTAAATTTATTTGAGGCTCAAATAATCCCGTCTCTTTGTTTTCCTGAGAAGAGACTTTCCACTGAGAGCCTTGATGAGCAGTTTCATTTAAACCTTTTTCTAAATTTTTACACCACTTCTTAACTTCTTTTTCAGACTCTAAACTATTTAATATCTCTATGTATTTAATTCTTTCTAAAACCTCTATCGGATAGGTGTGGACAAGCCCGCCCATAATAATTTGTACTTTCTCGTGTTGTGATATTAGTTTACCCAGAGCTTGTCCGCTTATTGATTCACCTTTTTTATTAAGCACTAGCTTGGCATCATCTAGTATCTCCGCCAATAAAAGTTCTCTCAAAGAAACATCATCTTTTACATAGGTTTCTTGCTTACCTTTCTTGAGTTTATAAAGAGGCGGCTGTGCTATATAAATATATCCTTTTTCTATTAATTCAGGCATTTGCCTGTAAAAAAGAGTGAGTATAAGTGTTCTAATGTGCGAACCATCAACATCTGCATCAGTCATTATTATTATTCTGTGGTATCTAAGCTTTTCTTCTTGCCACTCTTCTCCTTGAATACCACACCCAAGAGCAGTTATTAAAATTACTATTTCTTCAGAAGATAAAACTTTATCCAGCCTTGCCTTTTCTACATTCAGTATTTTCCCTTTCAATGGCAAGATAGCCTGAAAGTGCCTATCCCTTCCTTGTTTGGCAGACCCTCCAGCTGACTCTCCTTCAACCAAATATATCTCACTCTTACTAGGATCTTTTTCTTGGCAATCTGACAGCTTACCTGGCAACCCTCCTCCTTCGAAAACTCCCTTTCTTCTTGTCAACTCTCTTGCTTTTCTTGCAGCCTCTCTTGCCCTTGCCGCTTCTATTATTTTAGTAGCTATCAGTTTTGCTTCTGCGGGATTTTCTAAAAGAAATTCAGAAAGAGCCTTATAAACTGCCTGCTCAACAACAGGTCTAACTTCTGACGAAACAAGCTTATCTTTTGTCTGGGATGAAAACTTTGGATCAGGTATTTTTACGGAGACTATGGCTACCAAGCCTTCCCTTGCATCATCTCCAGAGGTTGCTATCTTATCCTTTGCATTCATGCCTTCTCTTTCCATGAAATTATTAAGCGTTCTTGTAAGAGCAGTTCTAAAGCCCACCAAATGAGTTCCGCCATCTCTTTGCTTTATATTATTTGTATAGCATTGAATGTTTTCTTGATAACCGTCGTTCCACTGAAGTGAAACTTCTATAGTTATTCCGTCTTTTGATTCTTTTGAAAAATGAAAAATAGAATTAACCGTTGTTCTTTTTTTATTTAAGTAAGAAACAAATTCTGCAAGCCCTCCTTCGTGCAAAAATTTTACTTCTTTACCTGTGCGATCATCCAAAAGATTAATTTTAAGCCCAGAATTTAAGAAAGAAAGCTCTCTTAATCTTGCTTCAAGAACACCAAAGTCGTAGAGAATATTAGAGAAGGTTGTGGTAGAAGGCGTAAAAGTCACTTCCGTGCCAGTTTGTTTTGATTTTCCAACAACTTTCAACTTGCCTTTAGGGTCCCCATTAGAATAATGTTGCTCGTAAGTTTTTCCGCCTCTATGAATCGTTAATTTTAAGTCCTCAGAAAGAGCATTTACAACAGATACGCCTACCCCATGCAAACCACCTGATACTTTATAAGAATTATCATCAAACTTTCCGCCCGCGTGAAGCTTGGTCATTATTACTTCTGCTGCTGACACCCCCTCTTCATGCATGTCTGTTGGGATGCCTCTTCCGTTATCCTTCACCTCTACACAATCATCTGCCAATATCTTTACTGATATTTCATCGCAATGCCCTGCCAGCGCCTCATCTATAGAATTGTCTACTACTTCGTAAACCATATGATGCAATCCCGTTCCATCATCAGTATCCCCAATATACATTCCTGGGCGTTTTTTAACGGCCTCAAGGCCCTTTAAAACCGTAATACTCGAGGAGTTATAATCTATATCGGTAGATTTTTTAGAGTTTTTTTTGGTGATTTTTTTTGATTTTGGAGAAGAATCTTTCTTCTTGGTAGGCATATGTATATTTTAGCCTATTTTTATAAATTTATCCTTTTAAATTGGTTTAAATTTTCATTAATTTTATCTAGAAAACCCCCATCTATAGCAGTCAAAATAACTTGATTTTTGTCCTTCGCAATAATGTTAAATAAAGTCTTTAAATTATCCTCGTCCAGCTCCGAGCCAATATCATCTATTAACAACAAGGATTCTTTAGGCGAAAACCTATTAATAACATCATAAGATGATAAAAACATCAATATAATCAACAGTTTAACTTGACCCCTGGACAGGTTGGCTGAGGCTTTTTTCTTATCAACTGAAAACACAAAATCATGTCTATGAGGTCCTTGGGTCGTATACCCCAGGGCCATGTCTTTCGGCAGGCTGTCTTGAAATGACTTTTTCATAGTTTTTGAGGTATCCCAGCCAGATATGAAATGCAAATTTAAATCTTCTAAAAAAGAGATTTGATTCCTTTTAACCTCGTCTAATATATATTTTACAGAAATGTCTTTAAAAACTTGAAAAAAATCATATTGCTCTTTACTTAACTGCATGCCTAGTTCTAAAACTTGTTCGGTCCAGCTATTTAGTTGCTCAACTGGTTGCTTCTTTCTTAAGGATCTGTTTCTTTGTTGAAGAGCCTTATTGTATGTATTGTTTAAAATAGCAGTCTCAGGTTTCACGTGAAACATTAATCTATTAACAAAATCTCTTCTTAATTCAGGCTCCCCCTCTACCATTCTTAAATGCTTTCCCAGGACTACCTGGATCAAAGGAGCTTCAGAGCTTCTTATCTTTTTTCCACCTGCTGTTCTTTTTGTTGAAATCCTTCCGTCGGCAGATTTAGCTGTCTCTAGTCGTAGTTCTTTTTCATTAACAAAGCCTAAAGCAGCTATTTTGAAGAAAAGTTCAGAGTGACTAATGCATTCAGAGGTGTTTGTGGACCTAAAAGACTTTCCAGAAAAAAGGATTTCCATGGCTTCAAGAATGGTAGTTTTCCCAGATCCATTTTTTCCTACTATGAGTGACCTTTCAGCTGAAAGATTAATTTTTTTTGAATCAAAAAGTCTAAATTTCTCTAAATATAGACTCTCTATTGGCATTTACAGCCTCATAGGCATGATTACATAAACTTCTGATTCTGAGGAAGGTTCTTTTATGATGCAACTAGAGTCTTCTCCATAAAATATTAGTTCCACCTCGTTTGTTTCTAGCGTTCCCAAAACATCAAGTAAATAACCTATATTGAAACCTATCTCTAGAGGCTGACCAGTGTATTCAACCTCAAGAACCTCCTCTGCTGACTCTTGCTCAGGGTTATTTGCTGTTAATTTAAGACTTCCAGTTGAAAGTTCAAACCTAACGCCTCTATATTTTTCATTAGATAGAACAGAAGCCCTGGAAAGGGCTAGCTGCAATTTTTCTTTTTCAATATTCAGCGAGTTTGGATCTCCTGAAGGGAAAACCTTTTCATAATCTGGATACTTGCCATCAATTAATTTTGATGAAAACTGTAAATTACCTGATTTAACACTGAAATATGAAGTTCCAACGTTTATCTCTATTGCTTGATCAGATTGTGGTAGCAATTTAGATAGCTCTAGAACAGCCTTTCTAGGTAATATTTGTTTTAATTTTAGTTCTTCTTTGTTTTCAAGGACTGAACTTGCTAAAGCCAGCCTGTGTCCATCTGTAGCCACTCCTTTAATTTCATTGTTATCAAACTCTAATAGCAGCCCGTTAAGGTAATATCGAACATCCTGAGAGGCCATAGAAAAGGAGGTTTTGGTGAGAATTCTTTTTAAAACACTAGAGCTTATGAATAAAGAGGTTTGTTCTTCTGATATTTCAAGTTCGGGGAAGTCATCCGCTGATATTGTAGAAAAGTCAGCATGGAAATCTTTAGATGCAACTGTTAACTTACCGCCTGAAAGGCTAAAACTTATTTCTTCATTATCTGGCAAAGATCTGCAAAGCTCAGACATTTTTCTTGCCGACACCGTAGTTTCTCCCTCTTCTTCAGTAGAAACAACTTGCGAAGAGGCTTGTATTTGTATTTCTAAATCTGTTGCAGTTACCTCTACAGTACTTTTATGCGCTTTAATTCTTAAATTTGCCAATATAGGGATGGTTTGTCTTCTTTCTGCAACAGCCGCTGCATTTTGAAGGGCTTCCACTATTTGTGATTTTTTTGCTATAAATTTCATTTTAGTTAAATTGTTAAAACCCTTACCAGTTTTGTATAATCTTCCTCTATATCTAAATTGAGCCCTCTTAGTTCCCTAATTTTCTTACAAGCATGAATTACCGTTGTGTGGTCTCTTCCTCCAAAAGCCTCTCCTATCTCTGGCAAACTATAATTTGTTAGTTCTTTAGCCAAAAACATAGCCATCTGCCTGGGCCTGGCTACAGATCTACTTCTTCTTTTAGAAAGCAGGTCGCTCAGCTTTATATTATAGTACTCTGCTGTTGTTTTTTGAATATTTTCTACACTAACTTGCCTTGCCTGTATGGCCAAAAGGTCTTTTAACGAATCTTTAATAAGATCTATTGTAATGGGGCGTCCTGTAAAATTTGAATTAGCAACAACCCTCTTCAAAGCCCCCTCCAACTCTCTTACATTAGACCTGACTTTTTGTGCTATAAAAAAGGCCGACTCCTCATTTAACTCCTGATCCATCTGCTTAGATTTACTTAAAAGAATAGCTACGCGAGTTTCAAGTTCAGGCGGCTCTATCACAACAGGAAGTCCCCAGCCTAGTCTTGATTTTAGTCTGTCTTCAAGGCCATCTATTTCCTTTGGATACCTGTCACAGGTAAGTATCATTTGACTGCCCTTTTCAAGCAAGGAATTAAAAGTATGAAAAAGTTCTTCTTGGGATTGTTCTTTTTTTGCAAAGAATTGAATGTCATCAATTAGCAGGGCATCTAAAGACCTATAGTGTTGTTTAAATTCACTTATTGCGCCTAATTGCAGCGATTTTACCATATCACTCACAAACTTCTCAGAATGGACATACGCAATTTTTTTAGTGGGGTCTTCCTTTTTAAGCTGATTTCCAACGGCATGCATTAGATGTGTTTTCCCCAGGCCCACTCCACCATATATAAAGAGCGGGTTATAGGAATTTTTTAAACCGCTAGCAATCTGCTTAGAAGCTGCTAAGGCAATGTGGTTAGACTTCCCCTCTACAAAAGTTCCGAAATTAAAAGAGTCTATCAGGTTGCTTTTAATGTTTTTATAACCTTTTTCAATGTTTGTTTGATTGTTTTTATGTGCATTTTCCTTTGCGGGGTATGAAGAATTATTAGATGTCACTTCAAAGGCCAAGTTCAGATCTGTGTTGCTTGTTATGGCAGAGAGCCTTTCTTCTATCGACAGTCCATAATTTTGCTCTACCCAGTCTGAGATAAATTTATTTGGTGCTAGAACTGTATAAGATAAAGGGTTTGAGCCCGAATTCTCTTCTAATAGTAATGGCGCTATCCAAGTAGAGTACTCTTCAATAGAAAGGTCTTTTTCTAAGGTTTTTTTACATTCGTTCCAAAAATACAGCTCTGCCATATGATCGATTATATACAGATTGATAGAGTTATCCACAGCATAACAACAATTATTTATTGTGGATAACTTGTGGATATATTGTTTTTTTGTTTTTGCTTGTTAATTTAGTGCAAAAAACCTATTATGCGCTCCCGTTTATATCTTTCAAAGCATAATCATGAAAAGAACATATCAACCTAGCAAAATTAAAAGGGCAAGAACACACGGCTTTAGAGCAAGAAAAGCTACATTGGGTGGCAGAAAGGTTCTTAATAGTAGAAGGAAAAAGGGAAGACAGTCTCTTACGGTTTAATTTTTCATGGCGGTAAAGCGCTCCATACCATCTTCAGAGGGGTTTGACAGGGTATTCTCAACTCCTGACAAAAAGGTCTCCTCAAAACACTTTTTACTTCTATCAAAAGAAAACGGATTAGGGGTGGCAAGGATTGGGGTTGCTGTGAGAAAGAAAGACATTAGACTGGCCGTACATAGAAACAAAATAAAAAGAAAAATTAAAGGGAGTTTTGTAGCAAAAGCTTTAAACTTAGCCCCTGCTGATTACGTGGTGTTGGTTAAAAAAAATATCTCACAAAATGGTGTCATGATTAAAAAAGAACTTAATGATCTCTGGGACAAAATTGAAAGATCTTAGATGAAAAAAATACCTATATTTTTTATATTAATTTATCAACGGTTTATAAGTCCACTTGTGGGACCTAGCTGCCGTTTTCACCCAACGTGTTCAGAGTATTCTATACAGGCAATTACTAAATATGGGGTGGTTAAGGGGGCAGCTTTATCTGTAAAAAGAATACTTAGGTGTAACCCTTGGGGTGGTAGCGGTATAGATCCAATTCCAGGAGAAAAAGAAAATGGATGTAATTAAAACCGTACTCATAGCTTGCATAGCAGTAGTTTTATATTACCTGCTTATGCAATGGCCAACACAAGCAAGATCTCCAGAAAAAATAGATGAAGTAACCTTTAATGATATGATAAGTAATGATAGTGAAGACTTACTATCACCGCCAGAAAGCCCTGTGCTTGAAGCGCCAACACCAAGGGGTATTGAGACTCCAATTGCCTCCTTTGGGAAGGTTTTTGTTGTGGAAAATGATACGCTTTTTATAGAGATTGATGCCTCATCTGGCAAGTTTATTTCTTCAAAACTAAAACAAATAAAAACCTCTAAAGACGGAACAACTAATTTTGGAATATTTGGCTCTACAGGAGAAAATTTCTATTCTTCCAATAGTGGTTTTTTTAATACCCAGGGGTACTTGCAACCCGGGTTTACTAAAATTAGTTCCTATGCAGGCGAACAAGGCTCTAAAGTCTATGAGCTTGAAGGGGCCTCTAATGGTCTTATTTTTACAAGAAAAATTAATCTTAGTCCTGGAAAATATTATTTAGAAGTTGAAGACATTGTAAGAGGTGGCTTGCCGGGAGTTGATGTAGAAGTTACTCCATACGTTGTTATAGAGAGAGGCTCTGAAGAGGTTGAGGAGGGAGGGCTTGCCTATACTTATCTTGGGCCCGTGTTCTCAACTCAAAATGATAGATTTGAAAAATATGACTTTGACGACATAAACGACTCTAACTTTAAACAACAGTCAGAGGGTGGTTGGGTTTCTTTGATTCAACACTATTTCCTTTCTGCTTGGGTTCCAGATCAAAACCAGTCTTATTTATACCAAGCTAGAAAAAGCGCCTCAACAGGACGCTATTCTGTTGGCTATACAGCCTCCTCTGAATTTTTGGGGGCAAACAAAAGCCTTGTTTCGTCTAGAAACACCCTTTATGTGGGTCCTAAATTGCCGGAACAGCTTAAGACGGTGCATCCTGATCTTGATTTGGTTGTTGATTATGGCTTTTTGTGGTGGCTTGGCAAACCAATGTATTGGTTGCTTAATGTGGGCTATGACATCTTTCAAAACTGGGGTTTGGCAATCATTTTTCTTACCGTTCTTCTTAAGATAGTCACTTGGCCCGCTTCGGCGGCAGCCTATAAATCTATGGGGAAGATGAGGCTATTGCAGCCCCAAATGACGGCCCTTCAAGCAAAACACGGAGATGATAAGCAAAAAGCAGGCCAGGCCATGATGGAGTTTTATAAAAAAGAAGGCGTTAACCCCCTTGGTGGCTGTCTTCCTATGGTCATACAAATGCCGTTTTTCTTGGCATTTTATTGGGTTTTAATGGAAACGGTTGAATTAAGACACTCTCCTTTTGTGTTCTGGATAGACGACCTGTCGGCAATGGATCCGTTTTTTATATTACCCCTGCTTAATGCTGCGGGCATGTATTATTCACAAAAACTAACTCCTGCCCCCGCTAATGCAGATCCAATGCAAGCCCAAATGATGAAATACCTTCCTCTTATGTTTGCTTTGATATTTGCGTGGTTTCCTTCTGGGTTGGTTTTGTATTGGTTGGTGAATATGCTTGTTACTCTTTTACAACAATGGTGGTACTACAGAAAAGTATCTGGCGTTTAGTTAAAAATGGACCAGACAACTATTGTTGCTCCGGCCACAGCACCAGGCAGAAGCGGGGTGGCTGTTATAAGAATATCAGGGCCTTTGTCTTTTAAAATTGGATCAACTATTTGTGGAGAGCTCTCAGCCCCCTTATTTCTTAAACCGTGTTCTGTTAAAAATTCTGAAAAAAAGACCATAGACCGCGGGTTGGTTGTTTGTTTTAAGGGGCCTGCCAGTTACACAGGGGAAGACGTGGTGGAGGTGCACTGCCACGGAAATCCTGTAATTGTTGACCTTATTATTCAGGAAGCTTTGTTGTTGGGTGCCAGGGTGGCAGAACCTGGAGAGTTCACAAAAAGGTCCTTTTTGAATGATAAAATTGATTTAGCTCAGGCGGAGTCTGTGGCAGATCTAATTGCGGCTCAGACAGATAGTGCGGTTATAGGGGCAAACGCGTCTTTAGCTGGAGAATTTTCTAGCAAAGTTAATGGGTGTGTTGAGTCTTTAACTGGTCTAAGGGTGATTGTTGAAGCATCCATTGACTTCCCTGACGAAGAAACTCCCCATGAAGATATTCTGGCCCTTGGTGCTGCTGCTGACGATCAAATCAAATTTCTGTCCGACCTAACTCAAAACGCCAAGCAGGGAGTTTTGATGAGAGAGGGTGTGCGGGTAGTGATACTTGGAGCCCCCAATGTGGGCAAATCTACTTTGTTGAATTGTTTTGCCAAAGAGGATCTTGCAATTGTCTCAGACACGCCAGGCACTACCAGAGATTTGATATCTATTGGTGTTAACCTCGGAGGGGTGCCTGTAGAGTTTGTTGACACAGCTGGGTTGCATGCCAATTCTCAAGACTCTATAGAAATTGAAGGGATGAATAGAGCCCGGGCGGCTATAAAAAACTCTGACCTGGTGTTGGAGCTTGTTGATGCGCGAGATGCCCACGACTTTACAAGGCTAGATGAACAAAGTTTACTTGTTTTTAATAAGAAAGATTTGTTAAAGGGGGGTTGTGTGGGTGAGGGTGTTTTTATATCTGCTTTTACTGGAGATGGGCTGCCAAAGCTTATAGAGGAAATTATGAAAAGCATGGGCTTGCGTTTGGGTGTTGAGGTCCCGGCTCTTTCTAGAAGAAGACACATTCGATGCTTAGAAAAAGCCTTGAGCAGCTTAAGGGAGTCGGCCCTTCTGCTTAAAGATAAAAACTCTTTGGAGTTGGTGGCTGAGTGTTTACTTTCTGCCCAGAACAGTCTTGGGGAAATTTCTAACCCTGTGTCTTCGGACGACTTGTTGGGCGAAATATTTTCTGAATTCTGTATTGGTAAATGAGAACCTGTTTGTAAGTCGGGTATAGAAATTTTCTAAATGTTTATTAAAAAATTATTAACATTTTATAATTTCATATTTACATGTTTGGTGTGGTTTTTTACCGGTGTTTGAGTTGGTGTTAGCTGTTTTCTTTGTTGTGCAAAAGGCACTTGTTAACAGAAAACATAAAGACCAATAACTAAGAAAATATTATTCTTATATAATATATAAAATTTTTTTTAATTATAAACATTGTGGATAAATTCGATCTTATAGTCATTGGTGGTGGACATGCTGGTGTTGAAGCTGCCGCTGCAGGGGCCCGCATGGGCATTCACACCCTTCTTATAAGTCACAAAAAAGAAACAATCGGCCAAATGTCTTGCAACCCGGCCATAGGGGGAATAGGTAAAAGCCATCTAGCAAAAGAAGTAGACGCCCTTGGAGGCTTAATGGCGAAAGCAACCGACCTGTCTGCCATTCACTACAGGGTTTTAAACTCAACAAAAGGACAGGCTGTAAGAGCAACCAGGGCACAAACAGACAGACAGCTTTACCGGAAGGCGATACAGGCGCTTTTAAAAACAGAGGAAAACCTAACAATTCTTGAAGACTCTGTGGAGGACATTCTTGTAGAGAACAATGTTGTTCAGGCTGTCACCACCTCCAACACAGGTGAGATTAAAGCAAATAAAATTGTTCTTACAACCGGAACATTTTTAGGGGGGATTATGCACACAGGGTTTGAGCAAAAACCTGGCGGAAGAATAGGTGACCCCGCAAGCAACATTTTGGCACAAAAACTTCGCTCCATGCCCTTTAGGGTAGGAAGGCTAAAAACAGGAACCCCCCCAAGGCTTGACGGGAAAAGTATTGATTGGTCCAAGCTGTCAATACAGCCGGGCGACACCCCAACACCACTCTTGTCTTATACAGGCAATGCAAAAAACCAGCAAAAGCAAGTCAACTGCCATATAACTAGAACGAATACAAGAACACACAAACTAATAAGAGACTCTCTCGACCAATCGCCCCTTTATAGCGGGGCCATAGAGGGTCTGGGCCCGCGTTATTGCCCTTCAATTGAAGACAAGGTGGTTAGGTTTGCAGAAAGAAATTCCCACCAAATATTTGTAGAACCAGAAGGTCTAAACACAAATGAAATTTACCCAAACGGCATATCAACAAGCCTGCCAGCAGAAATTCAGTTGAAAATGATAAGATCAATATTGGGCTTTGAAGAAACCAACATTACAAAACAAGGATATGCCATAGAGTATGACTTCTTTGACCCCAGAGACTTGCTGCACTCTTTGGAAACAAAACACGTAGCTGGGTTGTATTTTGCAGGACAAATAAACGGAACAACAGGATACGAAGAGGCCGCAGCACAAGGTTTAATGGCGGGAATAAATGCAGCCCTAAAAATTCAAAACAAAGAAGAGTGGACACCTGGAAGGCACGAAGCTTATGTGGGTGTTTTAATAGATGATCTGGTAACGCTTGGCACAAAAGAACCCTACAGGATGTTTACAAGTAGAGCAGAATACCGGCTTATATTAAGGGAGGATAACGCCGACATGAGGCTAACAAAAAAAGGGAGAGAGCTTGGCCTTGTTGATGACGACTTGTGGTACAAACACCTAGACAAAGAAAAGCAAAGTAAGGAAGAGTTGAAGGCTTTAAAAATAAGAAAAATCAAACCCAAGTCAAAAGAAGCAAAAACACTAGAGAGGGAAACGGGCGAAAAGGTAGGCGCATCTAAAAATCACCACGAGCTGTTAAAAAGGCCGGCCATAAAATACACCAACCTTCCAAGACACAACAAAATGCTAACAAAAAACGTTGTAGATGAAATAGAGGCAGAAATTAAATATGCAGGCTATGTAGAGAGACAAAAAACAGAAATAACAAGACTTCAAAAAAACGAAAATACAAAAATTCCAAAAACATTAAAGTATGAAAACGTTGTTGGCCTTTCAAACGAAGTAAAACAAAAACTAATATCCGCAAAGCCACAAAGCCTTGCCAGGGCATCAAGACTGCCAGGAATAACACCCGCGGCCCTCTCTCTTTTGATGGTACACATTAAAAAAGAAAGAAAGTTAGCGGGTTAAATATTGGACCAGCTTAAAAAATACAAAGAGCTTCTCCTTAAATGGAACAAAACCCACAGCCTTGTATCCAAAAGCCAAGCACTCAACTTAGACGAACACATAGATGATGCCCTTTCAGTTTCCTGTTTTTTGGGTGAAGAAATATTGGACCTGGGAAGCGGAGGGGGGTTTCCTGGAATTCCGCTAGCAATCGCAAACCCGAATAAAAAAATACATCTTGTAGAAAGTAACACAAAAAAATCATCTTTTCTTCTCAACACCAGCAACAAGC
>Ga0105349_10000171_pt1 | contig 23543 bp, 18 predicted proteins | sample EN1Hudseemescosm_FD_83661 | JGI IMG/M metagenome (GOLD analysis project Ga0105349, IMG submission 83661) | Methane-oxidizing microbial communities from mesocosms in the Hudson Canyon - EN1B Hudson Canyon | ecosystem: Environmental > Aquatic > Marine > Cold seeps | place: Hudson Canyon...
AAATATGAGCTCCAGTAAATATGAGCTCCAGTAAAAAGGGCCCCGCACTCATCGTGCGGGGCCCTTTTTTTGCTTCATGACGCCGTAAATCTGCCCTTATCGCCCCATCGCCAACGCGACAGAATAACGCTCAAGCAATGATCTCATTGACCACCCTGCCGTGAACATCCGTAAGACGGAAGTCACGACCTGCGTAGCGATAGGTCAACTTTTCGTGATCGATTCCCAACAAATGTAAAATCGTGGCATGAAGATCATGCACGTGCACTTTGTCGATCACCGCGTGATAACCAAAGTCATCTGTCTCTCCATAAGAGAAACCTCCTCGCACTCCACCCCCAGCCATCCACATCGTAAATCCATGAGGATTGTGATCTCGTCCTGTCCCGTCCTGTGCCATCGGTGTTCGTCCAAACTCTCCACCCCAAAGAACGAGGGTGTCCTCGAGTAGGCCTCTACTTTTCAGATCTTTGAGAAGTCCAGCGATCGGCTTATCCACTTCATGAGCATTCTTCGAGTGATCTCTTTCGAGGTTGGTGTGCTGATCCCATTTATAAGAGTGAGTGCATTGAATAAACCGAACCCCAGCCTCGGCAAATCGACGAGCCATCAAACATTGACGACCGAAGTTATCGGTGGGCTCTTCATCGATACCATAAAGATCGAGGGTCGTTTCGGTTTCCCCTGTGAGGTCCATGACCTCTGGAGCTTCTGTCTGCATTTGGAAAGCCAGTTCAAATGAACGGATTCGAGCCTCGAGAGCATCGTCCGTTTCTCTCTTTCCTAAATGTTCTAGATTAATTTCTTCGAGCAGTCCCAATTGCAGCTGCTGCAATCCCTGATTCCAGTGATTGTTTTTCAGATGATGGATCGTTGCTTCTCTGGCCTTCACTCCTGCGTGACCGATAGGAGTCCCTTGAAAACGAGCGGGCAGAAAGCCACTGGACCAATTATTCACGCCCCCATGACCCAAGGTGGGGCAAATCGTAATAAATCCGGGAAGGTTTGAGTTTTCCTCACCGAGCCCATACTGAATCCAAGACCCCATGCTAGGCCTGACAAAGGTGTCGCTACCGGTATGGAGAGCCAACAGTGCCCCTCCATGGGCGTCATTCGTCCCGTGTAAGCTTTTTACGAAGCAGAGATCGTCGACCATCTCTGCGACGTGGGGAAACAGAGTGCTCGCCCACATCCCGGATTCCCCATGCCTGCTGAATTCCCAGGGTGACTGCAATACGCCCCCGTATTGCTTAGGGTCCGCAAATGTGACCCGAGGTAAGGGCAACGACAATGGCTTTCCATGATCCTTGATTAATCGCGGCTTGTAATCGAACGTGTCGACCTGAGAAGGCCCTCCGTGCATGAAGAGGAAAATAACCCTCTTCGCTCTGGGTACATGGTGAGGTCCACCCGGAATCCCAGCAAAAAGAGAGGACGACCCCATGAGTCCATCGAGGGCGAGAGAGCCAAATCCTGCACAACATCCCTTAAGAAGGCTTCTACGCGAAATACCTCCGGGATGCATTTTCGACGGATCAATGATCAATGAAGTCTCTCAATCCAAGTAAAGGAACTCACTTGCGGCTATCAGTGTTTGGCAAAAACTTTGCCATGCTAAAAGAACTCTCGTCTCGACGTCAGATTCATCCGCCGCCAAAATCACTTTTGCATTCTCCAGAAACAAGTGAGCTCTCTCGATCTCTTCTGCATCAGGATTTCTACATAGAACTCTCTGATAGATTTTTCTGACTCTCTCTTCAGAGCCCTCAGATTCTGCAAAAACCTGAGTGATCAATTCCCCAGAAGCCTCAATCACCATGGGAGAGTTCAGGAAATAGAGCGCTTGATGCGGAACAACCGTCGAAGGCCGGCGTGCAATATGTATCGAGGGGTCGTTGTAGTCAAAAGCGCTGAACAACTCGTACATTGCATTTCGAATCACTGGAAGATAGATCGAGCGGCGTGGCACATCGTATCGGGCCTGATTATTGGACTGGTCATTGGTGACATAACCCCGGTTTGGGGTCATCAAAAGGGTCCCCCCAAAATCCTGATCCAATTGCCCACTGACAAAGAGAACAGCATCTCTTACAGATTCAGCCCTTAATCGCTGCCGATTCTGACTCCACAACCAACGATTCTCAGGATCGATGTCCTGATATTCAGAGTTCTCGACCACCTGTTGTCGCCAAGCAGAACTATCCACAATCTTTCGGATGAGTTTCTTAATAGACCAACCATCTTTTATGAAATCTCGAGCCAGGCGATCCAATAACTCCGGATGACTGGGAGCGTCCCCCCTCAAACCAAAGTTAGATGGCGTCGCAACCAATCCATCGCCGAACAACTCTAACCAAACCCTGTTGACGAGAACTCTTGCGGTCAAAGGATGCTCTTCACGAGTCATCCAATTCGCCAACTCCAACCTTCCGCTTTTATCCGCAGGGATTTCTGGAGCAGGTAAGACATTTTCAATCACCCCCATAAATCCTCGGGGTACCTCTTCTTGAGCCAATCGAAGATGACTGCCACGAATGTGAATAGGTAAGTTCACGATTTCCCCGTCTTGAACTCCCAGTGATCTTTGGGGGTCAGGAGGCTTCACTCCGTCGAGGCGAACCAATTCTTTCTGATCAGAGTTCAGTTTCTCTTTTAAATCCTCAGGAGCGGTCTGTTCAGCGCTCTGGAGGATCTCATACCAAGGTCCTGAGATTCCCACGACATGATCGTGTACTTTTTTCAACGACTCCGACGGCGGATCCGATTCACGGGGGGACGATTCCCTGAGCAACTCTTGCCAACGCAAAGCCCAGTGTCGATGTGGCTCAGAGAAATCGGGGTTATCCTCAAGCTTCACAAGGATCTCTACGATTTCGGCGGAAAGCGCGCCTCTATCCTCTTCCCTCAGAAAATCTTGTTCACCATCCAATCGAGGGGAGGAAGTTTGCTGGGCTGCACTTCTTGCCCAACTGCCCCAAAGAGGATCTTTGAGGGTGGAAGGCCTCCGAAGAAAATCCACCCATGCCAAGACACCGGACGGGTTCTGAACTTCTGCCAACAAATCTTCATGTAACAATCGAACCCTGTCGATGTGCGGCACTGACTGCCCACCACCGACCAACTGTATCTCATGGATGCCGGGAGACAGGTCTAACTTTGCTTGAGACTCCCAGCGCAATCCATCTGCACTCCACGTGCCCGTCATCGACTTGAGCGCCTGATCCGTCAGCAACTCACCATCGAGAAACAACTTCATAGGCCTTGATTCGAGCGCAGTGTACCGAACCTGAAGATCGTGAAGCCCAGACTCCAAGACTTCGATGTCCCACGTCACCTGTTGCATTCCACTTTGAACGGTGTGGGCCACTGGGAAGTATGGGGTTCCATACATTTGGTGATTGAGCCCCAAAGACATGGAAGAATTTTCAACCACTGTCTTTCCGGGAACCCGGGATGCCAGTTCTTCAGCGCTGAGTAACTGTTCAGGTAATTCTTCCAACAGAAGATTCTCAAGATCGTGCCGCAAGGAAACTAAAGTCTGCTCTCGTCGCTCGACAACTTCACTCCGTTTTTTCTGCCAGCCTTCTCTCGCTTCTTTTTCCGTAATTGTCTCTAAGGAGATCTCACGCCATCTCGAAACGAAGTTCAGATCTTCAAAAGTACTGGTCGACCTAAATATTCCTGCCATGGCGTAATAATCACGAGCAGTGACAGGATCGAATTTATGGTCATGACATCTGGCACACCCGATCGTCATTCCCAGAAATGTTTGCCCGGCAACATCGAGTTGTTCGTCCACGACATCGATGGCTAATTTATCTTTGTCCTGCTCTGCGAGCATTTTTGGTCCCAGAGCGAGGAAAGCGGTTGCTGTCCTCTGATCTCTCCAGGATTCATCGGAATCAGGCTGAGGTAAGAGATCACCCGCCAATTGTTCCGTCAAAAATCGATCGTATGGTTTGTCCTGATTAAAGGATCGAATGACGTAATCCCTGAAACGCCATGCTTCACCATAGGCCAGGTTCTCATCCAGTCCGTTGGAATCAGAATAGCGTGCGAGATCAAGCCACCACCGAGCCCAACGCTCCCCAAACGCTTCAGAAGCCAATAGTTCCTCGACGTAGTCCCCCAAAGCTTCTGGGTTTTCGGAATCTCGAAGTTGGATCAATCGATCCCAACTGATGGGCAAGCCCGTAAGCCCTTGGGACAATCTGCGGGCTAAAGTCTCCGTCGAAGCCTCCGGAGCCATCTGCCAACCGAGGCTTTCCAACTGTGCGAGGACAAAGGCATCTAGATCTTGACGAATCCTATCTTTTGAATTCACCTCTGGAATCTGGGGATCCGCCATCGCTTGGAATGACCAATGGTTCGCCCTCAACTCCATGTCTGGGATTCCGTTTCCTGAACCCGAAGAATGTGCAGGGGAATTCGTTCGAGGATCGACAAGTCCATCCTCAACCCATTGCTCAAGCACGCTGATCTCTTCAACAGAGAGAGGTTCCCCCTCAGGCGGCATTTGCAGTCCCAGATGCTCCCCTTGATCCAACCCGCGCACCGCAGAGATCAACAAACTACCTGCGGCATCTCCTGGAATCACTGCTGGGCCTCTTTGCCCGCCAGTCAGCAACCCTTCCCTATGAGTCAGATTGAGACCTGATTCCTGCTTTTGGCCTGCTGTCCCGTGGCAAGAAAGACACCGGTCCACCAATAAGGGGCGAACCTTCTTCTCGAAGAATTCCAGACGCGGATCTTCCACCGACGTCATTGCGGCAACCTCGAAATTCTTATCGATCACATTCGGAATTCCCAGAATGATCATCGAGGCTGCCAGAGCCCCCCCCGCAACGCAGATCTTCAGAGCGCGAGCTATCAATAAAGCCACTTTCACTCTTTCATTACTGAGAGGCATAGAAGACATGTAACACTCGAATCCCAATGAAATGGTCTGAAATCGTCGCCTTCCTATCCTAGCCTTCAAAAGAAGCCTCGACCAGAACCGGGATCTCTGTCGATCCTTGCACTTTCACACCTATCCAGAATAATCAGGGGAGAGAGGCATTCATGAGAATCGACTCATCAGGCCCTTTATGACGGTGGTGACCATCTTTGAGCAATATTTAATTACTGGGAAGAGTGTAACAAACTCTTCGATCCGCTCAGTTGGAGCAGGCCGCGACCTCCTGCTTTTCACTATTCTCATCCCGATCGTGTTTACAGTCGGGTGCTCGACCACTTCAAAAAACTTGGATCGATTTTCACTGGAGCATTCACATTCACTGACCCAAACATCACTTTCAGGAACCATCTCTTCAGACTCCCCCGGAAAAGAGTCGCAAGTGACTCTTGGTGAATTGGGGCTCGACGCTTCTGAAGTGACATATAGTCCTGCTCTCAAACTTTCACACGGCCCTGTTTCATGGAGCCTCGAACTGCTCAACGGGCAATCAGAATCAAGCCAACCGTTTTCAGGATCTTTCGGAGGCTCACAGCTACCTGCAGGTGACTACCAATTCGACACCAAGGTCACCTCAACTCGACTGCTACAGTCGATCCCCTTAGACCCTCTTTTCGGAATCACCTCCCCAAAGATTCAATGGCTAGCGGGCCTGGATTTCCTCGACTACAAGTTCGGAGCGACCTCAGTATTGGATCCTCAAATTTCCACAGAACTGTCCGATCTGGTCCAAATCCCAGTGGGCGGCCTATCCTTGAATTGGGATTTGGGAGAACAGTGGGATCTTTACGTAATCTATACAAATTCATTGCTTTACGGAGAGCAGTTTCAACCCTCAAAATATAGAGACAGTTCATTTGGAGTTTCATGGAAGCCGAGTTCAAGCTGGAGTCTTCATGCCGCTTACAATCAACTTGAGCTGGAGTTCGATAGATCAGGGAATGGAGATTCTGCGAAGCTCGACTTTGCTCTGACCTCCTTTGAACTCGGTGCGACGTTCAGATTTTAGTAACCGCATTAATTCCGTAACTAGACTCACATATTGTTGAACGAAAAGAGCAGAGAAGTGCAGGACAAGAACTCCATTATCATCGTCGAAGACGAAGCAGATATCCTAGATGTCATCGATTACAATTTGTCCCGTGAAGGATTTAAAGTCTCAGGCTACAAAGATGGCGAAGTCGGGCTTTCGGCGATTCGTGAATGCCATCCTGATCTCATCCTCCTCGACCTGATGCTTCCAGGCATCGATGGCCTCGAAATATGCAAGAGACTCAAAGAAGATCCTCTAACCCGAAGCATCCCCGTCATCATGATTACGGCGAAAACAGAGGAGAGTGATGTAATTCTTGGGCTTGGGTTGGGCGCCGACGACTACCTCAGTAAGCCATTCAGTCCCAAAGAGTTGGTTGCCAGAGTCAAAGCAGTTCTGAGAAGAGCGCCACTCAAAGATTCCAGAGAGAACAAGGAACGTATCGATCGAGAGGGATTCGTTCTCGACGTTCATATGCACGATGTCACAGTAGATGGCGAATCGGCTCTCCTTACGGCCACAGAGTTCCGAATGCTCCATTTCCTCGCCTCGCATCCTGGGCGAGTTTTCAGTCGTGATCACCTTCTCTCAAGGGTGACCGGGAACGATACTATCGTCATCGACAGAAATGTTGATGTTCACATTCGATCGATTCGAAAGAAGCTCGGAGAAAACCATCGCAAACTCATCGAAACCGTCCGAGGTGTCGGCTACAGATTCAAATACTGATTCCGAGAACAATACTCCTGGATTTTTTTGGCAGCTTTATTCGATTTACGCACTGCTCATCCTTCTCGGTGTCAGTTTCTTTGGGTATTTGCTCTACGAGCGATTCAGTAATGATCTTTTTCTTAACTTAAAGACCCACATGGACGAGCAATCTTCGAATATTTTTTCGTTGGAAACTCCGCCCAATACAGAAAACCCTCTTCAGCTGATCCAAAATACTTATGTGTCCATGAGTAAAGAAACCAGAGTCGACTTGATCAGTGCTGACGGAACTACGGTCATTCTCCAGGACCCCATCTCTTCTCCTCTGGAATCGCCACAAACACTCCCAGACGTGATCTCATGTTTAAAAAACAGCGTTGGATTCAGTTCTTTCAATCGTGCAGCAGCCCAAGAACGACAGCCCGCCATCTCGCGCTTATTCACCTTAGACAACAACCAAAAATACATTCTTCGGATCGCTAGGAATCCGGCGAGCATCAACGCTCAGATAGATTCGCTTCTCGAAAGCGTCATCATGCTCGGCAGCATCGCTGCTCTTCTAGCCATGGTCATGGGCCACCTTCTATACCGCAGAATTAATCGTCAATTTCATTTATTGACCGAAGTTGCTGTCGCATACACCGAAGGAGACTTCTCGATTCGCGCCCCTAAAGGCATGGATAAAGAAGGAGACCTACTAGGCAATGCTCTCAATAAACTTGCAGACGAACTACAAATGCAAATCTCCGAAATGCACCTAGAACACAACCGCCTGAGGGTCATTCTTGGGGGCATGCGAGATGGCCTTATTGCCATTGACGATCAGGAGAGAATCGTATTGATCAACTCCGTGATCAGCAGAATCATGGGATTCGAGATTAGGGAAGTGCGTGGCCAATACATTCGCGACGTCATTCATGAATCTGCGATTGTCGAACTACTCTTGAGTACACTTCGTATGCAACATGCTATGGAATCTGAAATCGAGCTTTCGAGCAACAACTCCACTACCTATTTGAAGGCCTACACAAGCCCTCTCATCGATGCTGACCATGGTGTATCTGGCTCGCTAATTGTACTTCACGATCTCACCGGAAATCGATTGCTCGAAAGCATGCGCAGAGATTTCGTAGCCAATGTTTCTCACGAGTTGAAAACACCTATCACGGCCATACGAGGAATCGCGGAAACGCTATACGACGATGAGGAAATGGAGCCAGAAATACGCCAACGTTTCTTGGGCAAGATCACAGATCAATCACACCGATTGTCCACCCTCGTTAGCGACTTATTGGCACTGGCTCGACTCGACGAAAGAGACTCAACAACTATTGAACCTATCGATCTCCGTGAAATAATTTTAGAAAGAATCAACTCTCTATCAAAAGTCAGTTCTCCAGATTCACAAGCTTCACTTCATTATCATGGTCCAGAGCACCCCGTCTTTGTTATGGGCGATGACGAAGAACTCAGGCAAGCCATCGGGAACCTCATTGATAATGGTCTGAAGTACACTCAACTCGATGGAAACATCAACACTCACTTGAGTGTCGAAGATGGAATGGCCACCGTCTTGGTCAAAGACGATGGCATTGGCATTCCCGAAGAATTTTTAGGGCGAATCTTTGAACGCTTCTTCAGAGTAGACAAAGCCCGTTCTCGGGAAATCGGAGGAACGGGCTTGGGGCTAGCAATCGTGAAGCACATTTGCCTGAAACATATGGGTAGCATTGAAGTTGAAAGCCAAGAAGGAAAAGGCACAACATTCAGAGTGAAGCTTCCCATCTTCAATGAACAATCTCCTAGCGAATCACATACCGAATAATTTTTCGCCCTAGAGCCCAAGCCGCCGAGAGAGCTCGGACTGAATCTCTCTTCGAGGATCAACTTTTTTGCGAAGTTCTCTGAAGCCATCGACCTCTGGATACATTTTCTCAAACTGCTCTTGGGTGAGCGTGGAATCCTTAGCGAGATAAATTTTCCCGGAAATCTCAGCGACAAACTCGTTCAATCGATGGAGTAAATCTCTACAGCCCGACTCATTTGCAAAATCCATAGAAAGGGTGTATCCCGTTTCACCGAATGAGAGGCCCCCTCTTCCCTCGCCCATTCTTTTCAACACAACAAGAGTGGGTCTGTAGGGGGAGGCCTGGACGAGATCCATGATTTCCTGAATTCGATCTTCGGCTTGGGAAAGCGGAATCTGGCTCTGATGTTGATAGAAACCCCTCTGACCATAGACCTTTCGCCAGTTCCCCCAGGATTCCAAAGGGAACAATAGGCTCTCCAGCGGCCAAAGTCGCTGCTGAGGGAGCCAACGAGCCAATCCGTGGTAAACAGAGTTATGCCACCGAACGAGTGTATTCCCGAATCCTGGAATGGGCGGCAAGGACGGTCCCGTTTCGGGCTGCCATAGCGAACCTGAATCCTTCAGCTGCTCATCCGCAATCCGATCTCCGCAAACGACGACTCCTCTTCCCGGAGCAACAGACCCCTTAGAAAAATCGATCCATGCTGAGACGTATTCCGATTTCCCAGATTCAGATTCCAGTTGTTGAATCGTTTCTCTGAGTGACTCTGTCGTCTTCACATTCACAGCCGCCTGAAGCCCCTTCAAAGGAACCACTTCTAAGCACGCAGAGAGGATGACTCCAGTCAGCCCCATACCTCCCAGAGTGGCTCGGAATATTTCAGGTTCGTTCTGTTTTGAACACTCGAGAACTTCGCCGCTCGGAATCATGAGGCTTAGAGATCTCACCCACGTACCAAGAGACCCCATTTGGAAATGATTTTTCCCATGAATATCAGCCGCCAACATTCCTCCGAGAGTCGCACCCAAAACTCCAGGTACGACCGGAAGAGTCCAGCCGATCAAAGAAAGTCTCGCCAACAACTCCGATACGGTGATCGAAGACGGCGCTGTGATTTGAAAATCTTTCCCGATGGAGTTCAGACGATCCTCGAAGGTGGGCAAGACCATAGTGCCCCCTGATAACAGTGCGGCATCTCCGTAGCTGCAACCTGCACCACGTGGTAACCAAGGGTGCCCTGATTGAAAAACATTGAGGAGTCCGTCTTGGTCGAAACAGGAGACTACTTGACCGGTGCAATGGGATGTCCCGGACCAACCCGAGACAACGCGGGTATTGCACTCTGATTCGGGTGAGCCCTCAGGTTTGGATAGAGGCAAGAAACTCCCTGATTTTGGTCAAATAGGCCCCAATGAGCCACTCTCCGCTAACCTTCTGGCTTGAGGCCGCGATCAGCGAATGAACTCGGGATGTGCTACCGGAGGAATCGCACCCATCTCTTCACCCATGTGAAGGAAGCGGGTCACGGCCTCTCGACCGTCATCTCCGTAATCAAGAGTTCTTTGATTGACGTACATCCCGACGAACTTATCCGTCAATTCTCTCGTCAAACCACGGTTGTAAGTCTCTGCATATTGGAGAGCTTCCTCACGATTGTCGAGAGCGTACGCGATGCTCTCACGAAGTATTCTCGAAATTTCTTGGATGTGCTCTTCGCCAAGATCTCGGCGAATAGCATTACCGCCCAGTGGCAGCGGCAATCCATCTTGAGTCTGAGCCCACCATTCACCGAGGTCGACCACCGAATGATAGCCTTGCTCTTTGTAGGTGACCTGACCCTCATGAATGATGACGCCCGCTTCAAATTCGCCGGATCCCACACGATCCATTATCTGGTCAAACTCAACAACTTCAGTCACCGCTTCCGGGTACCAAAGTTTTGTTGCCAGTGCTGCACTGGTCCATTTTCCGGGAACGGCAATCTTGACGCCCGCCAGATCTTCACGAGTTTTTGGCTCGCGAGCAATCAGCACAGGCCCGTAATTTTCACCCATGCTTGCCCCATGATTGAGCAATGCATACTTATCAGAAAGGTGGGCATAAGCATGAATTGAAATGGCAGTGACTTCATGCCTACCCTCAACTGCATGCTGATTCAAGGTTTCGATGTCGGCCATCATGTGATCAAACTCATAGATTCCGGTATCGATTTTGCCTTCGCCAATAGCGAAATGCATGAATGCGTCGTCAGAATCAGGACTGTGCGCGATGACTACTTTCATGGTTCCCTCCGGGGGTCATGACCAGAAATTACATTTCTGGAATTCTTCATTCTGGGTCAATAATTTCACAATACGGTCAAATTCGGTCACCCGCTAGCAAAGCCATCCCTTAGTTCACTTGCCAGATTCCCTTCTTGATTCTATTCTTCAACTACTGGATCCGGAACTCTTCTTTAGGAAGAAGGCCGATTGTTGTGGTCGGATCAAGACATGCCGATCACCTGATTTCTAATTTAAACCGAAAATGTGCAGGAGCCCCTCAATGGCAGATCCCGCGAACAAAGTCGAGAGTAATGTCACCGGTAAGTGGTATGTGGATGAGGAATGCATCGATTGCGACCTCTGCAGGACCACTGCACCTGACAATTTCAAAGCGAATGAAGACGAGGGTTATTCCTTTATCTTCAAACAGCCCAACTCTCCTGAAGAAGCTGAACTCTGTGAGCAAGCTAAGGAAGAGTGCCCAGTTGAGGCCATCGGAGACGACTGCGATTAGTCAGTAACCTCGGTTTACCTCTTCGCTTGTTTTTCATATCTGGCGAGATGCGATCATTCCGTACGGGAACAAGCAGCGTCTGAGACCCTGGTTTATTTTTAGCTTCCAGAAACTATGGCCCCACATATTTGGGGGGGGCAGGGTTTCATTTCAAAAAATAATACAACTGCCTCAGCAATATGGCACCGACACCTCGAAGCATCGCTTCGAGGAATAAAGTGTCGTGTTGTTTTCTGTGGGCGAGAACATTCCATCAGCGAAACCCTCTGTAGCGAGGAAGTTCATTTTGAAAACTCTCGCAGGCTGAGGGGTCGGTCGAGACTCCTCAGCCTGCGAGTTTCACTCTGACGATGATCTAGTTCAGACCTGAACCGTTCTGCGAGGACTAGGCGCGGGCAACAAACGACGACGTACGACTTGTATACCGGCGGGCATTTCCCCATCAAAAAGTCTGGCGAGGACATCTTCCGGCTTTGTGAGGTGATCCCCTTGAAGGCAAACTCTCATACCAAGCAGGCACTCGTCTGAGCGTCTCACCTGAAGGCCTTCCGCATCTGTCGGCACTTCTTCAAGCCACTCAATGGAGCCCACTCCAGGGCGGATATCCACAACCTTAGGCTTGCCCTTTTTGGTCAATCGATCAACAAGGACCTCATCCTGACCCAGGAATGCTTCGACTTTCTCAACAGAGATCTGATCCGCTTTTTCTCTGGGAATAAAGATCAGGAAATCAGCCCAATTACTGATAGCCGACAACTTGGGTGCTTCTTTCCCCAAAGCATGAAGACTACGAATCTCGATCCCCTGTGGGCATTGTTTTGCGAGTGCTTCCATCACCTGCTCGGCAGGAAGGTCCTCTTGTAACTTGATGTCCACAACTTCAGAAAGTCCTGCCATTCCCAATCGCAAGGGAGGCCCAAATGACATCTGAGGGATGGGGTGGAATCCTCGAGAATATGCAGGAGAAAATCCAGCTCTGCGAATCGCACGAGGAAGGAAACGATTGAGATCGAGGTGGCTCATGTAGCGAGCTCTTCCCAATTTCGCATACCGAATTCGGTATCCATGACTGGGATGCTCCAGCTCTTTTCTTTCCGGCGGCAACTTGGGGTTGGCTCTCAGTGCAAATCGCTTCTTGGCTTCAGCGCGAACTTCTTCTACTCCTGCATCCGTTTGAGAAGAGTCGGCACCTTGCTTTCGCTCTGTGGCATCCAGATGGTCGAGGTACTCGATCCGCTCCTCTTTCATGCGATTGAGGTCGCAGGCGATTCCACAGTCATAGCAAACCAACCTGCGCTTGTCCTCGCTGGCGTCCTCAACATTTGTGTAATGTGTCAAACGCTTGCCCGGCTTGCCGCACGGGTGCGAGGTTCTGTCCTTGAGTGCGCGCTGATATTCACGGACTAAGAACTTGGGCTCTACTCCGCAATCGATATGATCCCAAGGGAGTCGTGCATCGACAGGAATCGTTCCCAGGAACTTGTATCGGTCGATTTCGTTTTCCTCAATCGACTCCATCCAGTAGTCAAATCTCATACGATCTGACCAACCGTCAAAGCGACAACCTTTTCTCCACGCGGTCTCAATCACATTTGACAGAGTTCTGTCCCCACGACTCAAGACACCTTCTAGGTGACTCGTCGAGGGGTCATGCCAACGTAATTGAAGACCTGGATAACGGGTCAGTTTCCTCAATACGTCATGCTTTTCTTCAATATCGGGAAGGTCATCCATCGCTGCCCATTGAAAAGGCGTAAATGGCTTGGGCACATGGCTGGACACTGAGACCGTTACCTGTGCTCTTCCCTTCGGCAGATACTCTCTTGCGATATCGAGCATCCTTTTTCCAGTTTCGGCAATGCCTCGGATATCAGAATCATCTTCTGTGGGAAGGCCAATCATGAAGTAAAGCTTCATGCGTCTCCAACCTCGGGAGAAGATTCTATGGGCACTCTTGGCGATGTCTTCTTCAGTAATGTTCTTGTTGACCACATCCCTCATACGCTGGGTTCCCGCTTCAGGGGCAAACGTCAATGAGGTATTACGGACACTCGACATCTCTTCGAGCATTTCATCGGTCAGTCCATAGGCGCGCAAAGATGACACGCTGAGAGAAATATTTTTCTCTCTCAGTTCAGGCATGATTTTTTTTACGAGCGGTTCGATAGCGCTGTAATCCGCAGTCGACAAACTCGTGAGTGATACTTCATCAAATCCACCACACTTGACGGCGTCTCTCACTACTTTCTGAATATCCTCAGGTGGTCTTTCTCTGACGGGTCTGTAAATCATGCCCGCTTGGCAGAAACGACACCCTTCAGTACAGCCCCTCGCAACCTCAATGCTCGCCCTGTCAAAAACGACTTCGGTATTGGGAACCGGAGATTTGGAGGGAAACGGAAACTCTGAGAGATCCGGAACATGGGCTCGAGTCACACTCGCAGGAACACGATCGTCAAGAGGGCTGTCGACCACTGTGAAGCCTGTATCAGGTTCAACTTTTGTACTGTAAAGGGAGGGGACATAAACGCCATCAAACTGGCTGATAGCGATCAATCGATCTCGCCTCGAGAGACCCTGTTCTTTTAGGGTTTTCCAATGGTCTACAACTTTGTGAAAGTGACCTTCTCCATCACCAATGAGAAACGCATCGATAAATGCACTCATGGGTTCTGGCTGGAATGCGACGGGCCCACCGGCCATCACCAGAGGGCAGTCATCATCTCTATCCTCAGATCGGATAGGAATTTGACCGAGGTCCAACATTGTCAAAACGTTAGTGAAGGTCAATTCATACTGAAGTGAGAATCCGACAACATCGAAATCTCTCATCCTTTTCCAAGTCTCGAGACTCACCAACTCAAGTTCACGAGTTCGCAGTTCCTTTTCACAATCGATCCAGGGCGTATAAACACGCTCGGCACTGACATCTTCGAGATCATTCAATTGTGAATAGAGAATCTTGAATCCCAGATGGCTCATCCCGATTTCGTAAACATCTGGAAATGCGAGAAGGAACGAAAGACGAGTCTCTGTCTTCTTTACGGAATGAAGTTCACCACCGGTGTATCGACCGGGTTTTTCAAGTCGGTGAAGAAAGGCCTTATATGGATGATGAGCGATGTCTTCCTTATCGGGAAGTACCGTCAGGTCCTCACCTTCTTGCGCTTCGGATGAACCGCTGACGAAACCGACCTTGCCCATAGAGTCCCAAAGAGAATTCTCGTCAGACACGCGTCTCCCACCTTTAATTGGAATGAATTTCTAGCTGATCTTTTCTTTTGAAAAGACCCCGCTAAGTCAATAAGGATAATATCATGCCCAGAAGGACTTCCCAGATGTGCGGTGCGCTGAATAAAGAAATGAGTCAGGACGCACCCCTCCTCTTTCCATTTACTCTTCTGAGGTCTTTTTGTCCTTCTTCAGGGCCGAAAAGAAACGGATACGAGAAGGTACAGATGGCCCTCTACGTACAGGAATCCACTGTATGGCGAGAGCAACGATCAGCGCGGTCGTCAAAAAAGTAGGCTCTGTCCAAAACATTTAGAGTTTCCCCTCATCGATGAGTCTCTTGATCTCTTTGAGGGGTTGGCCCTCTCTCTGAAGTTCTGCCATTTGCGCGAGACGCTCAAACACCCACTCGGCATAAAGCCTGTGCCCAGCAGGAGTTCTCTCTTCTTCTTCGATGAAGCCAGACACGGTGTAGTCATGCAGCGTTTGACGGGATATCCCCGTCGCAGCCATGACTTCCCCGATCTTGAATAGCTTCCTAGGCACCTGTCCTGCTGAAGGCTTGGCCAAGCGTAGCGTCCCCTCTCGATGGCACCGGGCGTCCTCCCCGATAGAAATGTACTTTATACTTTATAAAATATCCATCAAGCCCAGATCCGCTTCTTCCGGCTTAATTTAATCTTCTTTTATTGGGACAGGATCAAATCCACCCTTTGAAAAGGGGTGGCACCTCAAGAGTCGAGTCAGGGTGAGCCATGATCCTCGCAAGGCGCCATGTTGCTGGATCGCCTCCATAGAATAACAACTGCAGCACGGCTCAAACCGACATAGAGGCGGCAACAGTGGCGAGATCGCAGACCTATAAAAGCGGAGCAATCCTATAAGGATACGGGAGCCAACCCCGGGCCCCCCGCTTCTCGGTCTATCCTTCATGGCGTCTCATTTTTTCGATGAATACGCCGGGAAAGGAGATCGACGACTTCGGAGCGAAGATCAGAAAAGGAGAGATCAGCGCATCCAGGCCGGGGGATGAAAACGACATCTCTGAGCTCAGGAGCACACTCTCGCTCGGTGCGAAAAATCTCCCTAAGACGTCTTTTCAATCGGTTTCGGACGACGGCATTTCCCACTTTGCGGCTGACAGCTAGGCCGATTCGGGAGGCTTCCCGATCGGCTTCATGAACCACAGCCCTGAGATGGGGAGTGCTGAATCGAATTCCATGATCAAAGACGACCTGAAAATCACGACGTCGACAGATCCTGCAGGACCTTGGAAGTCGGTGATCTGTCAAGTCAGCCCCCTTATCAAACCCTAGGAAGTCGAATCAGCAACCGAATGACCATTCACCTGCCGAGCCTCATCCAAGCGGTTTTGTGCAACCTGGTAGGCGGCCTCCGCTGGAGTCAGGTTCTCTCTGCGAGAGGTCTCGAAAACTTCCCTCAGTCCATTGTAGATGTTTTCGATCTTCGTCACAGCCGTACGCTCATCGTAACCCTCAGGACGAACTTCAACTGAGACGTTGATGATTCCTCCTGCATTAATGATGAAATCAGGGGCATACAAGATGTCGTGATCATGAATCATGGTCGCATGAGACTCTGTCAATAACTGGTTATTGGCGGCTCCTGCAATCACTTTGACTTTCAGCCTCGGAATAGTGTCATCATTGAGAACCCCACCGAGAGCACAAGGCATAAAGACATCAGCATCGACATCGTAAATCTCATCTCCATGCGCCACTTCGACACCCGGGAGTGCTGAAAATTCAACGCAACGATCTTCATTGATATCCGATACGGTAACTCGTGCCCCTAGCATGGAGAGGCAGCGAACGACCTCACCACCGACTTGGCCTAATCCCTGAACTGAATAGTGAAGCCTATCCAGATGACTGGTTCCAAACTTTTCTTCAGTGCATGCAAACAAGCCGCGAATACAGCCACGAGCAGTAAAGGGTGACGGGTTTCCACTCGATCCAGACTGACGGGAAAGCCCTGTCACATACTTCGTTTCTTTGTTGAGCCATTCCAGTTCCTGGATTCCGATACCCACATCCTCAGCGGTGATGTAAGAACCTCCCAGAGTTTCGACGAATCGACCCATGGCCCTGAATAATCGCTCATTTTTATCTGTATTTTGATCACCGATAATTACGGCTTTTCCGCCACCCAGACCGGTGTTGGCACAGGCACTCTTGTAGGTCATTCCTCTTGAGAGCCTCAGAACATCAGTGATGGCTTCTTCGTCAGTCTCGTAGTTCCACATGCGAAGCCCACCAAGAGCTGGACCTAATGTGGTGTCATGAACGGCGATGAAAGCTCTCAAACCCGTATCAGGGTCGATGCACATCACTACATTTTCATATCCTTCAGCTTCTATTCTCTCAATTTTCATGCTTCCCCTTAATCAGTGGAGTAGTTGGAGAGACGACTCAAAGTCGCTTAGCTATGTTGAACCCTATCTTGGGAGAAAAAAGGTTCTCGACGATTCTGTCGGGCAAAAGGAGCGATAGTGCTCCCTCATCGGATTCAAAACGGTCGAAATGAGAACGATTCTCTATTCTTCCGGGATTCTTATCTCTCAATCATCCGTATTGTAACCACACACCAATGTTCCCTGAAGTGAATCGAAAACCTCTGGAAAACCAAGTGATCAGTTCACAAGTCCATATAGTATATAGCCTTGTGGAAATAAAACGGTCTTTCTGTGGACCTTGCAATCCATCTCCTTAGACGGTAGACCTAGACGTTCCTCTCAATCAGGAGTTCCCTTGAAATATCATGACGACCTGACACGCAGATATCTGAAACGACGCTGGGCTCCCTGGGCTTCCACCCTTGCAGTCACTCTGGGTGTCTTTTCGCTTCTGACAGTCCTCGCCGTTATGGAAGGATTCAAGGTCGAAATGCGAGAGCGTATTCGTGGAACCCTCTCTCATCTGGTGGTCGAAGCCGATCCATTCAGGGGTCTCGTCGGTGAAGATTCTCTACTGGAGGCGATCCGAAACACTGAAGGTGTCGAGGCTGCGGCTCCACATGTGAGCACACTCGCACTCTATAAAGTGGGCATCATGGACCACTGCGTCCTCAGGGGAATCGATCCTATCCCAGAGTCGAAGGTTTCAGATCTCGCGAGATACCTCCTCAGCGATGAGGAAATCGGCCAGATGCTCTCGGATAGATTCTCGATGCTCCCCCCCGACAGAGAGCCCTCCACAGCTGAGGAAATCGCACATGTCTTCTCCATCGAGAGACGACGACAGATCATGAGTTCTCGATTAAATGAAGATCCAGGACCGGGCTTTACTCGCGAATCCCCTCCCCAGGCGATCATCGTGGGCATCGAAGCCTTGAGAAGTTTCCGCCTCCAAATGGGAGACGTAGTTCAGATATCCTCATATTCACCTGTCACTCTGGAACCCTGTTCCGGCAATTTCTTGGTGGTCGGTGCATTTCAATCAGGAGTTTACGAACAAGACCTCCGCTGGGCTTACACCAACATTCGGGCTCTCCAAAATACTCTTCAACTCTGGGATGATTCCGCCGAAGACATGCGCATCTCTGGGATATCAATAAAACTCGAAGATTTCCAAAAGGCTGACGAGATCAGTGAGACTCTCCGTAACAAGATTCGATCTCGGATGTCTCTCCCAGAAGATGATCCCAAGTCGATCCCAAGTCGTTTAACGAATATTGAGACTTGGGAAGACAAGCGCGCAAATCTCATCAAAGCCGTGGAAATTGAAAAACGTATCATTTCGGTTCTGATGCTCCTCATCGTGGCATTCGCTTCTGGCATGATCTTTTTGATATTGATGTTGCTGGTGATAGAAAAAGAACGCGACCTTGGAGTACTGAGAGCTCTCGGAGCCACTCGATCCGGCATCGTGTTACTCGTCCTGAAGCAGGGGATGTTTCTTTGCACAACCGGTGCCATCCTTGGATTGCTCTCAGGTTGGATTTTCCTGGAAAACATCAATGAGTTTCATGACTTCATTTTCAGAATGACCGGCCTCCAGTTGTTCCCACCCAATGTTTATTATCTAGAAAGAATCCCGGTAGTTCTCAGATATCAGGATGTACTTCTCGTTTGTCTACCTACCCTGATCTTTGGCTTTCTTGGGAGCGTTCTTCCCTCGATGCGAGCTGGAAGACAGGACCCGATCAAGGCGCTCCATCATGAGTGATTCCTCCGCTCCACTTCCTGTTGTCAGCGTTCGTAACCTGGAACGGTCATTCCCCCTTGCAACCGGGGAAAAACTGATGGTCTTAAAAGGCCTCGATCTCCAAATCTACGAAGCTGAAATGGTAGCTATCGTCGGACTCAGCGGAGTAGGAAAAAGTACTCTGCTTCACTGCCTCGGATTACTCGATACACCTTCTGGTGGTGAGATCACTTATCGATCCGGAGAAAAAACCTGGAAAACTTCGCAGTTGGATGAAGATGCTCGATGCCAATTGAGGAATCACTTCATTGGTTTCGTTTTTCAGTTCTTTCATCTTCTTCCCGATCTCAATGTCCTGGAAAACGTATTGTTACCATCACAAGTCAGCATGACTTCTAGGGCATGGAACAAGAATCGCGATGAATTTCATGGCCGAGCAGAATCGCTACTTCAACGAGTCGGACTGAGAGGTCGTGAAAAACAAGCTCCAGGAACTCTCTCTGGCGGAGAGAGACAACGAGTCGCCATCGCGAGAGCCTTAATGCTCTCGCCCCCTTTGCTTCTCTGTGATGAACCGACGGGTAATCTGGACTCTCGAACCAGTGAGAGCATCCATGAACTTTTAAGGGAACTCCACGAAGACTATTCGACTTCGATCCTTGTCGTGACTCATGATCCAGATCTCGCAGCACGTGCCGATAGACGTCTTCAGATGATAGACGGTCGATTCGAAGCCGAGAGCACATCCTAAAATCTTATAGACTGTTGTTATTCAATCGGACTCTAGCGGCAGCCGAATAACATCCCAGCCATTCATGGGTTCATGAAGTGCCAATATAAAAGCTCGATCACGCTTTTTTTCCTGCTCGATCAAGTTCAGCATTAAAGATCTGCCTTCGCTGTTCTGCGAAGAAAAAGGTTCGTCCAGCAGCAGCAATTTCCCCGGTGAGCAAAGTGCCCTCAAAAATTCTGCCCTCTGAGACTCCCCCCCGGAGAGCTGATGCGGCATACGGTCGAGTAATGGAATCATGGAGAGAGCTTCGGCAAAAGATTCCAGAGACGACTGATTTTTTTCGTCCTGCAATAGATAACATTGCTGCCGAATAGAGAGGTGCGGCCAAAGACCAGACTGCTGACCTTGCCAACCCAGCCCCCTTTTCCAGCCCTCTGTATGACTTCCCTGATCGTGCTTTCCGTCACTTCTAGGGAGATTGAGTAGCACATCCCCACCGGTAGTTTCCAGAAGCCCTGCGATGGCGAGCATGAAACTGCTCTTCCCAGATCCGTTACTTCCCACCAGTGCGAGCCCACACCCCTCTGACAACGTCAGAGAAAGTGGCCCCAAACTATTCCGTCCTCTTTTAACCGTGAGCGCTTTCACTTCAAGAAGGGGAGAGGTCTTCATCTTTGGCCTTTCCTTCCGAGTGATACTCCTGAAAACAACAATGTGAGCCCTGAACTGAGAATGATCAATGCGAGTGCCAGCCGAGACGCCTGTTCATCATTCCTAAAATGGAGCAACTGATGCAACTCCAGTGCTGGAGAGGGGTGCCCAGGTGGCGCCAACAACAGAGTCGATTCTACTTCCCCCAGTATAAGAATCGCTCCCATGATGCTGGCAGGAATCAGTACCGGCAATGAACGGGGCAAGAAGATACGCCAACATGCGATTTCAGGCTTCACAAATCTTGCCGCATTCGCTTCTTCTTCCGGAATCATGCTCACTGCCAATATTCCCGCCAGCGCTGACAACGCTCCCAGTTGAACGACGTGTGCCAAAGACAGCAACCAAGGAATGCGGTCCAGAAACACGGGTGCATGAACACCCCATGTCGAGGCGAGAGACAAGCCCAATAAACTCGCAGGCAAAAACGTTGGAAGACACCAAGCCCATAACGCCCACTTTCTCTTTGCAACAGCAAGTCGCCAGCAACAAAGCACACTCAAGACAGAGACCAGCAGTGCCCTCTGAATCTCAATAATTCCATTCCACAAGGCTGACAAAAACTCGCTTTTCGCTAACTCCACTTCACTGGCTCTAGGCCAAGCGGTGTAGATCAATATCAGAATCAGAGATATCGCAGGGACCACTCTAAGAATCCACCATCCACTGGCAAGCTTCCATGTGGGCAATCCCGCTGGCGACAAAGTTTTCAAACCCCGCCCCCACCATTGATTTCCAGGCATCAACCATGCCAACAATGGCCCCACAATTCCGGCAAGGCCCGCAGATAAAATCCAGCCCGAAAGACCATCTCCAACAGTCAAGCGAGCCATCACTCTTCGAGAAATCGTTTCTATTCCTGCATAAGAAGGAATCTCTGCGGCGGGAAGCATCAACAAGAAGAGCAGGAGCATACAAGCCCGACGCCAATTTCGCTGTAGTTGCCATCTCACCTTGAGAGCTTTCACAGGTGGGAGCAATCGCAATGCCCATTCCTGTTCACGCGGAATCGTCAGCGATAGCCCTAGCAATATCGCGAGTGCGACCGGAGCCCAACGTAATGACAACAATATCAATGCGCCAAACTCATCCCTGACTCCCGCGACAAGAAATGAAGATCCAAATGTAGACTGAATTGCAGAAGCGACTGCCGCAGGTGGTGTGGTGAAGGTGAGAATCAGGAGGGGTACCCAAAGAAATCTCAGACGACCCGAAGTCACGCCTCTTACTCCGGATATCAACAATGCATCGACCGCTCCGATCAGAGTGGCCAAAAATGCTGCGGAGATGGCAAGAATCGCTGTAGAAAATATTACGGGTATCGAGGTGACAACGCTGGAAAAAGCGACCTCGATGGAACCCAGTGCGACATCATCCAATACAGCAATGAATACCGGTATGTAGAAACCACAGAGAAGTGGAAGAAGAGGCCAAATCCAGGAAAGCAATCTTCTCATCAGCGGTCCAGCAAATACCTTTCAGCTTCCTGAATAGCCGCAGGAAGAGCGTCGGCGGCATCATCCCAGTCAATAACGAGTGGATCAAGGTCTTCAATACTGAGTCCACCCACGGGTACTGACGTGCCAGGAATAAGAGGAACTTGCCGACTGCTAGAAGCCGCCAACAACTCTTCAACTCTGGAACTCAGCAACCAGCGGGCCAAGATCTCTCCCTCTGTCGGATTCGGACTTCCCTTTACCAATGCAATCACATTCGGCAAAAGCACATCTCCATCCGTACTTAAAAAGACCTCGCCAATACTTTCACCTCTCCGGCGAACCACTTCGATATCATCGGTATCAGTGACACCTATCCATGCCTCTCCTGCGAGTACGCGATCTCGGCTAGCAGAATTTGAAGACACCAATTGAACGTCGTTCAGCTGGAGCCCCTTTAATAAATCCAGGTAGGATTCCTCACCCTCCATGGATCGGATGATTGCCAAGTGAGAACCCGTTGTACCGAATCGAGGATCTGCCAAGGCCACTTTGCCGAACCACTGATCCTCTGTGAGTTGCTTCATGGAAACGGGACCGGTCCACTCCCCAGCGGGTGAAGTGGGTTGTACGGCAAGAACCCTGACGCGCCCGGCGAAGCCACACCACAGTCCTGATTTGTCTTTCCACATCTCGGGGATGGCGGCCCCAAGATCTGATGGCATTTTTCTAAACAAACCCTCACGTGATAATCTGACAGATCTCAAAGGCTCATTCGACCAATGCACGTCGCAACGTGGACGCCCTCTCTCAGCTCGAAGCCTTTCAGCAAGGCCTACCGTCTTATTGGCCTCCGTGTCGAAAATGGCATCGACACGAATCCCCGTCTCATCCTCAAAAAGATCCAAAATCTGTTCGGCATGAACACGATCATGAGCGCAATAAATTGTCACAGAAGGTTTGGAATCGCTTTGGCAACTGCTCAGAAATACGACCATCGAAACCAGCAACACTCTGGCCCAAATGCTCATCAAGAAGACTCCTTTGACCACCGACCGTCTTTCAGAGTCACGACACGATCGGCTCGATCCGCCACTTCGGTGTCATGAGTCACGAGAACTAAAGTCGTCTGATACTCTTCCCTTAATCCGGAGAGAAGATCCAAAATCTGCTGCCCATTTCGGCTATCCAGATTCCCGGTGGGTTCATCGCAGAGTAACAATTGAGGCTGTTTTACGAGCGCCCTGGCGATGGCCACTCTCTGACGCTCTCCTCCGCTGAGTTGAGAAGGGAAATGTTTCGCTCGATCAGACAACTGCACTCTTTCAAGCATCTGCTCGGCGAGGCTCGTTTCCACCTTACCCCTGCGATATTCCAGTGGAAGCCGGACATTGTCGAGAGCGTTTCTATCGCCGAGTAGGTGGAATGACTGAAAAACGAATCCCAATACTTCATTTCGGACTCGAGCTAACTCTTTCTCCGGCAGTGTCAGTACATTTTTTCCAGCCAACAAATATTGGCCGCTATCCGCTCGATCAAGACAGCCCAATATTTGGAGCAGCGTGCTCTTCCCACTCCCTGATGCTCCAACGATAGCAACAAACTCTCCCGCTTGAATGGAGAGATCGACATCGTCCAGAGCCTTGACCTGCGAAACACCATCCCCGTAATGACGACGAATCCCCTGCATTTCAACAATGCGTTTTGTATCAACTTGGTTCAAATGTCTCTCCGTCCACAAAGTACCGGGGCAGGATCAAGCGTTGCCACTCGATATGCCGGAAGGACGGCACTCAACATCGCCGTCACTACGAGAGCGCTAGAAACTCCCAGAATCATTTCGAGCGGCAGCCACGCCTCCCATCCCAAGACGGGTTTAACACCCCACTCAATGACAGAAAGCCCTACCCAATATCCAGGGAACAACGCTAACAGTGACAACATTCCTGCTTCAAGAAAAACAGGCGTAATGACTTGTG
>Ga0105349_10000174_pt1 | contig 23386 bp, 22 predicted proteins | sample EN1Hudseemescosm_FD_83661 | JGI IMG/M metagenome (GOLD analysis project Ga0105349, IMG submission 83661) | Methane-oxidizing microbial communities from mesocosms in the Hudson Canyon - EN1B Hudson Canyon | ecosystem: Environmental > Aquatic > Marine > Cold seeps | place: Hudson Canyon...
AGACCTTCGGGAGTCTTCCACACACATCTCTCAGGCATGACGATCTGTTCCGCAAAGCAACCATCTCTCTGAACACCAATGATCTTCTCATTTTCGCAGATGTGAGCTTGGCCCTCCCTGCAGTAGCGGCAAGTTCCACAGAAGACATGAGATTCTGCTGCGACCCTCTCGCCCACAGAAAAACGCGTCACAGCGGAACCCACTTCGATCACTTCGCCGCAAAACTCGTGTCCGACAATCAGGGGTTGAGCCACCTTGGATTGCGCCCAATTATCCCAATTGTAAATGTGGAGATCTGTACCGCATACAGAGGTCGCCTCGACCCGAATTCGAATCTCATCAGATTCGATTTTCGGAATCGGTCTTTCAACAAGAACAAGCCCGGGACGAGGGCCTTCTTTGACCAGTGCTTTCATTTGTTCACTCATGTCTGTTCACCTCTGATTTAGGATCCCCATGTCTGGTAGAGCCAATTCTGACTCTATAGCTGCCTTCACGTTGGCAACCATTCGTGATGGTATCGCTTCATGGCGAGTTCGGAAAGTCATACAGAAGCTTCCCACCTCGCTTCTGGATCATATTTCCTGTGGAAACCACAGCCTATTTAGGCCCCACGAGTCTACAAATGGCTAGCACTTGCCTCAGCCCCTTATGAAGGGTCAAATAGAGGTGATATCATTTTATTCAGGGTGTATTTCACTACCCGTCTCTTGAAATCACCTATGGGGATTCTGGTTCCAGGTTCTGGGATCACCTCATGGTTCAATCAGTCCGCCTCAATCGACCAAATTTTAGGTCAGGAGTTTTCATGAAAGTGCTCAATTTTCTGGCAGTATTTGCCCTAGTAGGTCTCACGAGTGCAATACAGGCTCAAGATTCACTGAACATCGGCCAGTCCATTTCCGCTGCTGGAAGTAATACTAGCGTTTCTGTCACGATCGATAATTCAGCGGCTGTTCTCGGCTTTTCATATGGAGCAACTCATGATGCCAATGTATTAACACCCATTGAAATCACTCAGGGAGCCGTCACTTCACAACTGAATGGCGGAACAGGCGCTGAATATTTCTTCCAGGAACTGGCTCCGGTGAATGGTCCAGGAGTCATTCTCGCATGCATCACAACCTTCGGAGGAGCTCTCGATTCGATTCCTGCGGGAACTAATCAGGAAGTCGCAGTGATGACATATGCTGTCTCTGGCGCTGCGGCACCAGGAACAACGACTGCCCTCAACCCGGTTACGACACTTGGAAACCCTCCTACTAATATTGTCTTCACTGTTGGAGGCGTCAGTATCTTTCCTGCGAGCACAGCGGGCTCTGTCAGTATTTCGGTTCCTCCCCCGTCTCCACCCACGCTTGGAGCGGTAGACATCTGCACTTGTTTAGCAGACATCTCTTGGACCAATGGTGCGACCTATGACTCGGTAGAAATCAGAGTTGCAGGAGTCCTCGTCCAGACTTTGGCGGGTAGCGCTACTTCCTCGACTGTGACTCTTCCAGTTTCCTCGGATACCATTTGTGTTCGTGGTGTCGCCAATGGAACTCCCTCGTCCGAGGGCTGTACCATCGAGAGTTGCCCGGTGTTTACACCACCGCCGCCCCTCGAAAACCTCGCCTGTGGTCTGACCTCTAATGTCCCAGGATCAGGATGCGAATATCTCCTCTCTTGGTCGGCACCCGGAACTTACTCCGCTATCAACGTTTTTGCGGGTGGAGTGCTTCAAGCGACCCTTCCGGGAACAGCGACCAGTGCGACCGGATCGATGCCGTTTTCTCCGACCGAATTAGATTTCGTAGTGGAAGCCATCGACATTTGTGGAGGAACTGTCAACCAACTCAATTGCGCTCTTCTCTGTGAAGAAGGTCCCACTTTTGTACGTGGTGATTGCAACGCAGATGGCTCGAACAACATTGCAGATGTCGTGGCAGCATTGGGTTTCCTTTTCGGAGGCACCGGTACTCCACTTTGTGCAGACTCATGCGACCTGAATGACGACGGAGGTTTGGATATCAGTGATCCGGTCTTCCTGCTGTCCAATCTGTTCAGCAGTGGTTCAAATCCTGCGGCTCCCTATCCGAATTGTGGACTAGATGGCACCGACACGGACGCCCTTGATTGTGCAAACTTCCCTGTATGTCCCTGATAGTGATCATTTGAGTCCTTTCCCAGTAAGAACCCGGAGATCGTAACGATCTTCGGGTTCTTTTCTTTACCTCAGAGGTTCCCTTTACACCCGGGCTACGATTCAGGACACTCAAGTCATGACAAATAATGCCCAGCCACTACGCCAAACAAAAATCGTTGCCACTCTGGGTCCCGCATCTTCCGATCCGGAAGTTCTCGCCCGCATGGTGGAGTCCGGACTCGACGTTATTCGGATCAACGCCTCTCATGGAGCACATGAGAGAGACAGCGCAACGATCGATATGGTTCGTGAAGTTGCCAAGCGCGTGGGCAAGCCACTCGGGATTTTATACGACCTACAAGGTCCGAAAATCAGAGTGTCCGATTTCTCTGGTGAGCCCCACTCTGTTCAGGTCGGGAGTGAAATCGCTTTCGCAGTAAATCGCCCTCCAGAAAAAGGCGAGATCGGAAGTGACTATGATCTTCTTGACCAAGACATCCAAGTCGGAGAACCGATACTGATCGACGATGGAAATATCGCATTGGAAACGACTCATGTTTCCAAAGGCCTGGTCATTGCCAAGGCATTGAACTCGGGGTTGATTCATCCCCGCAAGGGCATCAACCTTCCTTCAACAAAAGTCTCTGCTCCTGCAATCACTGATAAAGATCAAGAAGATGCTCTTTTTGCAATTTCTAAGCGTATTGATTTTTTAGCTCTCTCCTTTGTTCGGAAATCAGCAGACATACAAAAGTTGCTCGATATTCTCGATAGCGAGAACTCGAATATTCCGGTGATCTCAAAAATTGAGAAGCCCGCAGCTGTTACAAATCTGACTGAAATCATGCATAAGTCATGGGGTGTCATGGTGGCGAGAGGGGATCTCGGAGTCGAGATTCCCCCACAACAAGTCCCCCTGATTCAAAAACAGATCATCTCTGAAGGATTGAGACTGGGAAAACCCACCATCACCGCAACCCAGATGCTCGACAGCATGACTCACAATCCTCGTCCGACCCGCGCCGAAGCCAGTGATGTCGCCAATGCCGTTCTCGACGGAACAGATGCTGTCATGCTCTCTTCAGAAACCGCAATCGGACAATATCCAATTGAGTCCGTTCAAATGATGTCAGACGTGATTTCTTATACAGAGAACAATTCCGGGCGCATGACACAAAGAAGACGCAGAGAACGATCCGTCGACTCCACACCTGAAGCGATCACTGATGCAGCATGCCAATTGGCCCATCATGTGGAAGCTCATGCACTCGTGGCCTTTACTCAATCCGGATCTACAGCCATTCTTTCTTCAAGAAGACGCCCAGAACGTCCGATTATGGCGTTCACGACCCATCCGGATGTCCGTAACCGCTTAAGCCTCGTTTGGGGAGTTCGTCCCTACAAAATCCGCCCGGCAAGATCGACGGACGAGTTGATCGACGTACTCGACAAAACTCTTCAAAAAGACGGACTCGCTCACCCAGGAGACAAACTGGTTTTGTTGATGGGAGCACCTACATACAAGATGGGGAAAACAAACCTCATGCTTGTCTACCGTGTAGGCTCATGGCCGGGGCTCGAAACTACTTACACACTTGACGATGAAGACGAGTGATCCTGCCCCCAAAGGTCTCGGAAATCTTCCAGAGTAGCAGGGGCATGACCCGCATAGTGATTATTGAAGTACCCATAGACATCTCCCCCTGCTTGAAGAAATTTATTCATAGGTGCAATCCATCTCTTTAGTTTTTCACGGGGATCCAAAACCTGTCGATCCCATGTATCGGTCATGGCATCCAGCGCCTTGTGGTCACCCAGAAATCTGAAATAGCCTATTTGCCCTGATGGGGATCCTAATCTTTCCAGCCACTCTTCAGGATCAGGCATCCATGCTTGATCAACCCAAGCGAGCGAAGCTCCCATCGATTCGATCAGTCGGGAAACCTCTGGTTGAATCCAGTTCTTATTGCGAAGCTCAACCACAAGTTTCACTTCCCCTGAGAATCGGGGTAAAAAGTTCGCCAGTCGATCAAGGAATTCTCTTTTGTCACTAAATGCTTTTTTATTGAAGTATGGAAATTGTAAAAGAAGAAGCCCCAGTTTGTCTCCCAACCATTGCATCGTCTCCACGAATATTTCCATCTCTTCTTCAGCCTCAATAAGGACTTTGTCATGGGTCACGATCCGGGGCACCTTGGCTGAAAAGGTAAATTGATCAGGAGTCTTCCTACGCCACCCGTTCACGGTGGATACCCGGGGGATGGCATAAAAAGTCGAATCAATTTCTACCGTGTCATATACTCGAGAGTAGTGTTGAATAAAGTCAGCGGGTTGAAGATTGTCGGGATAAAATACACCCCTCCAACTCTTCTCTGACCATGAAGAAGTACCAAGTCGGATTTTGGGTGGTCCTTGATTCATAAAAACACCCTTCTCCCAACGAGGCGGAAAGGACTGCGACATGGCAGATGAGAGTCCCCCGCTACGCGAGCGCATGCTGGCACTCGAACAGATTCGAAGTATCGAAACCCGAATCATTCAAAGATCAGAACCCTTGATCAGACGTCTCTTGCATGACGCCACAAATTTCGAATGGGATTCCAAGGCTCTTAAAATCACTTCCGAGGTTCTCCGGAGAGGTGAACTGTGGTGGAGTCCTCTCGACGAGGATTTCCCTTGTCCTGATCCACGGTGTTTCCCGGTTGTCGGTCAATGGCTAGCGACAAACAGCAGCGCAGGAGAAAGCGATCATTTCTTACAATCGACTCGAGTGGAAGGACAGACCTATTTAGATCTGGTTTCACCACTCCGAGATCTTGTTTCCGAGCGTACCCGGTTAGCCCGGGTCGCAGGAATCACAAGAGATTAACCGTCGTAAGCAACAATCTTTCCCGCCAAAGCGCTGGCAGCAACCGTCAGTGGACTTGCGAGATACATTTGACCAGGACCAGATCTGCCTGGGAAGTTACGATTGATCGCGCTAACACTGACTTGGTCCGGTGATCGACTGATTCCAGGTCCCGCATTAATACATGCACCGCAAGATGGCTCGATGACCTGTGCCCCCGCTTTTTCGAAGACCTCCAGATATCCTTTTTCCCTGCAGTATTCTTTCACCTCTTGGGATCCGAACTGAATCCAGAATTCCACGTCTTCAGCCACTCGTTCACCGCGCTCAAGTCCTGCTATAAGAACTTCAGCGTACATATCCATGTCTTCTTTTTTCCCTGCAGTACAGGAGCCCCCATAGGCGATATCGATACGAACATCAGCTTCGAGTTTCGATATCTCAAGACCATTCCCGGGATCACCAGGGAGAGCCACGAGGGGTTCTAAGGCTTCAGCATCGATAATGATCTCATGGCAATATTCAGCTCCGGGGTCACTCTCCAGCCCTTCACAATAGGCTTTCGCTTTCGCCGGATCCATCCCTCGTTCATTGACCATGAACTCTGCGGCCTTCTCATCGGGGACAACGATGCCACTGAAGGCACCTACTTCTGCGGCCATATTTGTCATCGTCGCTCTCTCGTCGATGGAGAGTTCTCGAACCGCTTCACCGCAATACTCCACCATCTTTCCGATAGCATGACCATCCGCCACATAAGGCGTTCTGAGTATTGCCAACATCATGTCTTTCGCTGTCACACCATCGGGACGCTTTCCTTTGACTTCAACTCTCACCGATTCTGGCACGAGCGAATAAACGTCTCTGGTAATCCAGGAATTAAAGATGGCAGTCGTTCCAACTCCAAAGGCCACGCAACCGATCGCTCCGGAGTGCGGTGTGTGGGAATCACTTCCAATGATCAATTGCCCTGGCAAAGCATAGTCCTGAAGCATCTTTGAATGGCAAATCGCTTCAGATCCACCGTGCTCAGTTTCTCCATGAAGAGTGAGATCGTAGGCCTCAGCAAACTGCTCTTGCTTAATTTTGAGCTGTTGTGCCGTATTGAGGAGCCCCATCTTTTTTCTTTCAGGGGTCATCGCTTGCTCAAGAAATGTCAGATGATCTCGGAACAAAATAATGGACTCGGGATCATTCAGAGGCTCACCCTTGCCAACCTTCTCCTCAAAGAACGTCGCTGCCATGGGAGTGACGTACTCGTGACTGAATCTCAAATCAGTCGCAAAGAAACCCGCATCTCCCACAACGGCACTATTCGCGCCTATTTCATAGGTCGAAGAATCAATGACCCGGTGGCTAGCGAATATCTTTTGCGTAATTGTATGCGGCTCATCGGACAACTTTGGCCCCGGTAAGTCGACGAGGCCTTGAACTCTGGCCAAATTGAACTCGAAGAGTCCACCCCACTCAATGATTTGAGTCGTCACTGGATCTTTACCGATAGTGAAATCGTCCAAACTGACGACTTCGCCCTCCAGCAATCTGTCAAGAACAGACAAATCCGTACACGTCAGCAATCCGAGGTTGTGACAATTTTGCTGATAAATACGTTCTATGTTTTCTGCGAAGACGAGATGGATCCCTGCACAAAGTTCTGCATAGGGAGAAGCTTCTCGGCTTGAGCCTTTTCCTCGACGCTTACCACTGACACTGGCTGCGAATCCGCCTTCCTTCACTGAATTTCTAGTGAAGGGGAATTCGCCTCCTGCGGAATATCCCACATAAGGGAATTCACCTAATGTTTCATCGTGGTAGTAACAAACATATGCCGGAGTCATTTCGTCTGTGGAGATATTGTCCCGGTAGTCCAAGCCATGCTGGGGACTCAAATCTTTACCTTGAAGTTGACGCTGAATAGCGTCAGCATCATCGACCAAATACAAAACTCTTCCCTCGAGGGAAACTTTTGCAGAGCGCTTGGTCACTTTTCGCTGTTTGAGACGATCGATCAGATCGGACATGCGCAATCTCCTGTGCTCGGTTTACTGGCCAATCTTTACGCTGGCCCATGATTTTTTTTCGGGAGCGAACTCAACGGGTTGGGATACCCCGGTCATTCACACAACAACACACCCGCAGGAATTCATTCGATTCAGAATTCCTGTTAATGAATCTGCCTACATGCAGAATCGCTGGTTCAGAGATCAATATTGCTACTGATCACTTTTTCAATGAAGACTGTAACCCAACAATTTCTTGTTGTGGTTAAAAGCCCCAAAGTTGCAGGCGGCCCCATTCGGGAAAGATATTATTTACGATATCGGGAGTCTGTTCAACTCGCCTCGCCCCGAACTCTTGCAAATCCGGGAACAATCACGTCCTGAATCAGTTCCCTACGGAGAGAATGCTCGCAAAACGCACCCTTGACGGCATTGATGGCGATACGCTCAAAATCGTCAATGCCCAAAGAAAACAGATCATGAGCCAGTTCCCACTCACGGGTCAAATCAGTTTTCGACATCAGTGTGTTGTCGACATTCAATGCGACCCGATATCCCTCTTTCAAATAACGAGGGAAGGGGTGGTTTTTGAGATCAGTCACTGCCCCTGTGTGCAAATTCGAGGAGAGGCACATCTCCAGTGGAATACGATGGTCAAGAATGTACTCCCCCAAAGTTCCCCTGTGATTCCCCGGCACCGTATCGTCTTCTACCAGGCGAGTCGCGTGGCCGATGCGATGTGCGCCACAATGTTGGATTGCCTGCCAAATGGATGAAAGACCAAACGCCTCACCCGCATGAATCGTGATGTTAAAATTGCTCTTTCTCAAAAACTGAAAAGCTTCGATATGATCTGCAGGTGGATGCCCAGACTCGTCTCCAGCGAGATCGAATCCAACGACACCCCTATCCCGAAATTGAACAGCCACTTTCGCTGAATCCAATGAAATCTTCGGATCCATATGACGGAGAGAGCAGACTATGATTCTGGCGATCACTCCAGTTTCACGACTCCCCTCGGAAATCCCATCGAGGACAGCTTCAAGAACTTCCTCCATCGTTAATCCCTCAAAGGTATGAAGAACTGGAGCGAATCGGATTTCACCGTAGACAACCCCGACACGGGCGAGGCCCTCCACGTGCTCTTTTGCGATTCGCTTCAATGCGGATACGTCTTGCATGACTCCGGTTGTCACAGCAAAACCTTCCAGATATCTAGGAAGATCTCCTTGGGCGGCTCCTCGGTAAAACCACTCCCCTAATTCAACGGCGTCGGAAGCAGGAATATCAATCCCTCTTTCGTCCGCCAATTCGATGATTGTTTCCGGGCGAAGTCCACCATCGAGATGGTCATGCAACTGTACCTTAGGCATATTTTGAATCTTATCGCGCATATCAATCCTCCTAATGGAGTTCGAGTTTATCATTTCAAAGTCCCGGAAAAGAAATCTCTGCTTCGACATCATTCAATCGAGCATCTTCTCTGAGGACGCTGCGAGTAGCATCATCGATCTCTTGTCTCAATTCCTCTGACAAAGTTTGCCATATTCTGCTCTTTACTGTCAGGGGAGCACTCGCTCTTGGACTTCTCAGAGCCAGAATAAGGGAAAAATAGCGGTTTGATCTGCGTTCACGCTGATCTAGCGACTTTTCTAGAGTCTCGACCAGTTGCTGACCGCGCCTCGCCTCACTGATCACTCCCCCCCCTGCTGCTGCCACGAGAGTACTGGCTTGTAATGGGATGGTGATCTCTTTCAACGCCTCGTCCGGCTCAAGTTTCTGGAGCACTAACTGGGCCAATCTGTCCACAAGCGGCCTGATCGATTCTTGCAGGACCTTCTCTTCTGAGGCTCCTTCAAGCCTCAGCAATCGTGCGATAATCTCCTCCGACAAGGAATCCTCTTCCAAAAGCCAAGCTTTTAGAGCGGTATCTCCCATCAATTCCTTCGTTCTGCCAAGGAACTGATCCGGAATCTGCTCCCCATTCCCCAATTCCTCGAGAGCTCGAAGATACACAGGAAGAAATTCAGGGAGTGGACCAATCGTCAACAGGTCACCAGTATTTCGGTTCAATACAGGTCGGCCTTGAAGAATAAGCTGCTGTAGTCCAATCCGGACATGATTGGAAAGAAGTACGTCTGCGAGCAGATCCTGAGTCAGGTCAACATCGATCTCACCGGTCTCTCTTCGAAGCTCACCCTGAACACCCCAATATACGGCATGAGCAGCAGGAACCCTCCAGTCGATGGGTCCCATCCACTGATTCAACTGTAGCATTAATCGGGGGCTCATATTCATCGCTTCGACGATGACTCTGCAACGCAACCGATCCAATAACTTAGACTGTTCCGTGGTGATTCGATCTTGGTCCAACACCGAGAGCACTTGCACAAGAACCTCGTAAGGGCCTTCCTCAGAACTATTCTCGAAGCCCAAGAGTTCTTTTTCTTCAATCGTTAAATCCCGTTGCCAATCTGGAGTCTTCAGAAGCTCGCTAAATCGTTGAAGCGTATTTTCTACTTCTATTTTGTTCCCTGATTCTTTACCTACGATTCGATTCCATTCTTGGAACAATCTTTGTCTAAAAAATGGAGAAGCATCATCTTGGACTCCACCGATTTTGAACCAGAACAAGTAGGACAGTTGGTCGTGAATCTCACTACTTCGAGGGTTCGCTCTAAGACCCGGTCCTCGGAGTAAATCGACCGATTCTTTCACCCAAGTCCAGCGCTCAGCGGGATCCCTACTATCGAGGGCCAACTCAAAAGCCAATAACCAAGATTGAAAGTTCCATACCCGCGGGAAGTACGGTTGTAATTTCAAGATCCAACGTGAGAGTTCCATCGATTCGTGCAGTTGCCCTTGATCTCTACGCTGAAGAGCTTTCAGCCAAAGAGCATCGATAGCCCAACCACGAAATGCACCCAGGGTCTGCTGCAACAACAAGACATCCGCAGGGACACCCGCCGATACTGTCGCCGGCAGAGCCAGTCGATCCTCTTCATACTGCTGATCAAGCGGGAAAGTGACCCATGCCGCAGCAGCGAACAAAAGAGTGGACAAGATCAATGGCAGGAGAACTTCATGATACCTCATCGGTTATCTCCCGTTGCATGCTCAGTTCTTCGGATAACAAGAGTTCCGGCAACAAGTGCCAACCCCGACCAAAGTCCACCAATGATAAATAATCCACGCCCTAATCGAGTCCATGAAACAAACTCACCTGCAGATACGATTTCGGAAGTGTTGCTGTTTGCCCATGCCTTTAAACCACTCACGATTTGACTTCCAGCCGCAGCCAATCGATCGATCAAATACCTTGCCGTAGTCTCCTGACGAGGGTCCACCATTACAGATGCTCCCTCGTCCTCGAATGCTCCCGCGAATCCTCCACCTGAAGCAGCGATGAGAAAGCAAACTCCAAAAAGGATGGCGACCGGGAACCCCAAGAAAGTGGACACGCACAAAGACAACGCAGCGATAAATGCACAACGAATAAGAAGTAAAGCCTGGGATCGAGCTAACGAACCAAAGAAGCTACCTCTCGTCACTTTCAATTGTACGGAATCATCATCGATCCAGTATATGGCAGGAATATTCACCTCTTCAGCAACAGCTCCAGCGAACTCAAGCTCCACCTGCAATTGATTTGAGCCCGATTCTTTCAGAGGAATATCTACGGTGACACGCTTGCCATTCGTGACGAGGAGTTCTTGAGAATAGTCACCCACCTTGACGCCTAGCCTAGCAACTCGTGATCGATGAGCTTTACCCATTGCCGGCCTTAAAGATAACTGGACTGAATTTTCCTGAGTCGGTGGAAGGTCAAAGTCGAGATAGGATTTCCCACCATTAGAAATCGAACGCGCCTGTCTCTCCAGATACCTTTTCGCTCTTCGCTGACTTTCTTCTGGGGATTGAAGTCCCCATTCCAGCGGACTTTCTTCCAGCTTGAATGATAAGAAGGAATCAATATCTTCCTCCGTCACCTCAAATTGAAGAGCCGTGATCGGTAACTTGGCTCGCCGATTCCCAGCCTCTGGACTTCCCAACGAAACTTGAAGATACAGAACTGTCGTTGCTGGAATCAGCATCACAAGCACGGCGCCAATAACGCCGGCCCACTTTCCTGGCAACCAGCGTAGTTCCATTCCAGGCCTCAGTGACATAAAGCCCAATCGTCCACTCTCTCTCTCGTCCGAGAGACTGGCACATGACATCATCATCGTGACCAAAAGAAGAACCAGAGCGATCCAGCCCTGGCCGTATTCCAGTAGAGTTCTTAAACCATCTTCATCCGCAGGAGAAACCCCCAGAATCACAGGAAGAAAAACCTGACCGATGATGAGAATGACGCCTGAAACAGGAAGTAAGCGTCTTCTCCAGACTTCGGCAACCAATACCCCGGTCAATGCCAGCAATGGTCCACCAACTCGACACCACTTATCGAAAGCGAGCAGTAAAAGCACCAGAAGCAGAAGCCCTAGAATGGCCAGAAAGAACGGAATCAACAGCCCTTGGCCCCTCCACCGAGAAAGGAAGGAAGTTGTCCGCCCTCTTCAGCTCCAGCCGTGACTTCACCATCACTTCTTGCGATTTTTACGGTCTCAAGGAATTTCTCCTCAAGGCTTCGACGACTTCCATTCAGGGATATGACTTCGACTCCCTGATCCCTAAAACATTCGCGGATCACTGAGACTTGATCTTCTTCAGGAGTAGTTGTGATCCACTGACTTTGGTTTTGGTGCTCGAGGATGTCTTCGACTTCTCCTTCGTCTTGAACCTTCCCCCCATACAATATGGAAACCCGGTCACAAACTTCTTCGACATCCGCAAGAAGGTGGCTCGTGATCAAAATCGTCTTTCCACGTTTTTGAAGACCCCTAATCCAATCCTTGACCTGACGAACTCCGATCGGATCGAGTCCATTTGTAGGCTCATCCAAAATAATCAATTCGGGATCGTGGATCAGTGCTTGTGCAACTCCTATTCTGCGCTGCATCCCCTTGGAATAATCGCCTATCTCCCGATCAGCAGCAGCTGTGAGTCCGACCATTCTAAGTAGGTCCTCAACACGAGACTTTCGACAATCCTCGGGGACCTGACTTAAACGGGCACATAAGTTGAGCATTTCTCTTCCAGTCAGGAAGGGATAGAAAACGGAATCTTCAGGGAGATAACCGATTCTTTTTTTGGATTCACTCGATCCCGGATCTCCCCCTAAAACTTTGACTTCGCCCCTTGTTGGAAACAAAAGTCCTAGCAAAATCTGAATCGTTGTCGATTTCCCGGAACCATTAGGTCCCAATAAACCGAAGACTTCCCCTTTTTGAATCTTTAGGTCAATACCCCTAATGGCTTCAACACGTGGACGCATCCAGAAGTCCCGGAAGACTTTCCACAGTCCGCTCACTTCAATAACTGACTCAGACAAGGAGATACCGTCCTTCCGTGACTTGAATGGATTCCCCTACATTCATCAGGATAGTATAAGGAACAAGGACGAGAATCTAACAGTCTCGTCCCTGGCTGTACTCGAAAGGAACAAATTCTGGAATCCTTGAGAACTATATTATTAATTGCGAAAGCTGCGTTTCTAGAAGCACTTCGACCAGGATTCCATGCTGTCCTGCTTCTGACGGGAATAGCCCTGATCGCAGTGTCTCCAGTATTGAGTGCCTTTGCACTTGGAGACGAAAACAGCCTACTCATCGACATCAGCCTCAGTTCCATGTTGGCCGTTGGCGTTTTTCTCGGTGCTTTCACAGCAGCCTCCAGTCTCGGCGATGAGATTAGACGACGAACAATTATGGTTCTTCTCAGCAAGCCCATTCCACGCTGGTCCCTTATCCTCGGAAAGTATCTGGGGATTACTCTTGCTCTCAGCCTCGCTCAAATCTCTTGGATGGCGACATTACTCCTTGCGATTCGACATCGAACGATTCACTCTCGACTACAAGTCGACGAAACGCCGGTACTTCTTTTGGCATTTTGTGGATTAAGTCTTTCATTAATCTTTGCTGCTTGGAAACACCGACAGGGTCATAGTTTCCCCGCAAATCTCTCCAAGTCTTGTTCACTGTTATTAGGAATATCCGCAGTCATCGCCATCAGCCAAAACCCTGCGGGGGATTGGATCTCTCCCCTCCGCATCTTAGAGCCCAGTGTTTTTGCAGCGATGATCATGGTTCACCTCACCGTACTGATCTTGGCAGCAGTCGCACTCACGGCTTCAACACGACTACCAACTCCCGCAACTCTTGCGGTGACACTAGGTACCTTGATGTCTGGAGTGATCGCCGGATCCATCGGCAGAGATTATCCTTGGGTACGAATGCTCCCTGACCTCCAAAGGCTTTGGATTTCAGATGGATTGATTCGCGGCGGGAGTGTCAGCCCCGAAGCATTGGGCTGGGCAGTGCTATGGACTGCTTTGGTCATTTCAGCAATATTATCACTGGGAGTTGCATTGTTCGCTCGAAGAGATGTGGGCTAACCTTTATCAGTTAGAATGGTCTTTTCCCAGAAAGAGTCTTGAATCTAGCCCTGCGAAATCGCCACTTACCATCCTCGCAAAGTATGGCCTCACCAGAGACTTCTAATACCCACACCGGAGTCATCGTCTTATCTTTCGCTCTGAAGAATTGTACTGGAGCGGTCACTTTGACCGGAAGTTTTGTATTTTCATCCGGCTCTGGATCCAACAAGATTTCTTCAGTATCGACAAAGACTCTCCATTTGAAGGATTTATCGACACGGTCTCTTTGTCCCAGGAATATTCTGAACAAGGCCCCTCTGAAGGTTGCCTGATCGAGTTGATATGTTGATTCCATGAAATCAGGTGTGCAATGCGCAAGAACGTCTCCGGCATCCTCTTCGTTAAAACCGTTTTGCATTCCTATGACGACATCGCGCAGATTTTCTTTAGAGGAACCCAAACCTACTACAAAGAAAACGAATAACGCCAGTAGAAACAAAACAACGGTCAAGCCTCGAAAAAACCCCGACAACCTAACCGCCTATTTCATGCATTCGACGACTTGCATGAATACCCTGGTCAAGTGCGTGCCCCACTGGCTTGGTCAATATCGCAGCCTCCAAGGCTTTCTTTATCTCAGAAACGCCACCGCCATTCCGAATCACACCTCTGAGATCTGCTTCATCATCTCTGAGAAGACAAAGCAACAAGCGACCTTCAGCAGACAGCCGAACCCGATTACAAAAGGCACAAAATGGGTCAGAAACGGGGCTTATAAATCCGACAGATCCCTCAGCATTCTCAAATTTATAATTACGACTTTCGTCAGAGGGATCTTTTGCCTGTAGAGAAGTGAGAGGTCCGAGAGCTTTCTCGATCCGTATTTTTGATTCAGAGGAAGGCACCCCTTTTTGTTGGGCAATCTCTTCAGGTTCCCCGCTGCCAAACGGCATCAATTCAATAAATCGAACCTGCCATGGCTCAGTCAATGTCTTCTTGGCGAGATCGATCACGTCTTCGTCATTCACGCCTCTCACCACGACCGAATTAATTTTAATAGGAGTCAAGCCTGCCTGCTTAGCAGCTTCGATTCCTGACATGATTCGGTCAAGGTCAGAAAGCCTCATCACCTGACGTAATCGATCACCATCGAGAGTATCCAGATGAATATTGACTCTGTTGAGCCCAGCGGATTTCAATTCTTCTGCCATCGAGGGCAGAAGAATTCCATTTGTCGTCATCGCAATATCTGCTTCTGGAGCAGCCGCTCTCATCCTCTGAACAATATCGATTAAGTCTTTTCTCAGAGTGGGCTCACCACCCGTTATACGAAACTTTCGAAAACCAGAGGCTGTTGCCGCCTGGACAACGAGACCTATCTCTTCAGCCGAGAGTAGAGACTCTTCGGGAAGAAACTTAAGCCCTTCGAGAGGCATGCAATAAGTGCAACGCAGATTACAGCGATCCATCACAGAGATTCTGAGGTAATCGATTATTCGACCGTGACCATCTCTGGGCATGGATACACCTAATTTCTTACTGGAACGATTAAGAACAACAACCCAGTCTGATTCATGAACAATTCACGTCAGACTGTCTGCATGCTGGTTCTCAAAAGTGGATTATTGTCCTTCAAGCAGTGTATCCAGTAAATCGAGAGCTCGCTTCACCTGATTGCGTATCCGCTGGATTTCTTTCTTGCTTGGGGCACCGGCCCCCTCCAAGCCCAACTTTTTACGCTCATCAAGAAGCTCTGCACGCATCTGGCGGTTCACGCCAAATTCTCTCCTCCAGTTGGTCACGCTGGGTGCGCTGACTCCAAATCGAATCGCCGTCTTTTCGACACCCTCTAGTGCAGAAAATTTGGCCACTTCTTCTCGGAAAGAGTCGGAATAATTCTTTCTTCCAGAAGGTGCATGGTTCTTACTTGGGTGTTGGGGAATATTTAACTTCTTACCCTGGGTTGCCGCTTCCTTCGTCGCACGAGTAACTCCAAAATCTTTACGCCAATTGGTCACGCTAGGAGTTGAAACATCGAATTTTTGTGCTGCGGCAACGATTCCGTTTTTCACGGAAAATGTCACCACCTTACGACGAAAAGCATCTGAATAGGTATTTCTCTTCCTCATTGAGGAGGAAGACTTCAATTTGGATCGCCCGGCCGTTCTCTTGGTCATCTATCTAATCCCCTAATTTCTATTCACTTACCTATGACAACTCCAAATGCTTCACTAATGCCAAAGTGAAACAAGCTGGAGCAAAAATTTATGGAACATGATGAGAGCAATCATATTTGATTACAGACTAATGCATCCTTAATCTTAGGAAATGCCCCTCCAAAAACTCCTCAATCACGTGACTATAATCACGTGACTATTTATGGCAGAATTAATGCTAGACCGGTCCTTAAATTAGAATTCCATCCTCTGTAACCCCGTAAACTCATACTCATTCCAATTATTCTTATACACCACTTATCCACAATATGAAGCGGGGCGTTGCTCCATCCACGCCATATAGACACCAGATATACAGACGGAGTCGCTAGAACCCGCTTTAGATACCAACCCAAAGCACTATTCATCGTCTTCGACTCTCGCATTGACTTTTCACTGATTAGAAATCCATTACACTCATTCATAGATTTACTCAAAGGGGAGATATTTATCATGATCTATTACTCACCTCGTTCAGGTGCAGGCAGTGGTGGAGATTCTTTGGACGACCTCCAAGAACGAATCATCGAACTCCAAGACCAAATCGTAGAAGAGCGCAACAAACACAAAGACGAAATGTCCCGTGGCCTAGAGGCCGTGGATAGAATTCGTAAAACTCAGTCCACCACTCCAAATATGCTCGTGACGGTCGATGGACACGACCTCTCAAGCCAACAGAGGGTGGCCATTTTCGTAGATGTACAGAATATGTATTATGCTGCGAGAAATCTTTATCAGTCAAAACTTGAGTTTGCAACGTTGCTGAAGCATCTCGTCAGCAAAAGAGTTCTGCAAAGAGCGCTGGCCTACATCGTCGAGCGACCAGGTATGGAACAAAATAAATTTATCGAAGTTCTTCGTCGTAATGGATACGAAGTAAGAAAGCGTGTTGTGGGAGATAGAACAGATCCCTCCAACAGCGGCGATTGGAATATCGGCATCACTTTAGATGCACTCGCTATTGCACCTCGAACCGACGTCTGCATTCTTGTTACGGGTGATGGCGACTTTGTTCCACTCGTTGAGCGATTGAGGAATGAAGGAGTCAGGGTCGAGATAGCATCCTTCAGGGATACGACCTCAAATGAACTTTATCAGTGTGCGGACCAAGTTCACCATCTCGATGAACGCGTTCTCCTTTCAGGAAACCAGTTCAATCCATCCGACTCGGATGAAGAACCCGACGATGATGATATGGAATACGAAGAACAAATAGAGCTTGTAACCACCCCATCCAAGCGTCGGGCACGAGGCCCTGTTGACGACGATTTCGACGATGAGGATGACCACTGAACCCGAAGGGAATGATCATTCCCTCAGCAGTTACTGGTTTGATCTTCCGCAACACCTGATCGCTCAGGAGCCTGCAAGAGAGCGATCAGGCTCCCGTTGCCTTTTCACTCGTCGAAGTGATTTAGGATCTACTGAAGGACACTTTCTAGATATTCTCGATCAACTTCGGGGCGATGAAGTTCTGGTCTACAACAACACTCGAGTTATCCCTGCTCGAATCCCGTGTCAGCGCAGCACCGGAGGACGTATTGAAGTCTTCTTGCTTCGACCGGGCGACCAGGCCGACGAGTGGCTCGCCTGGCTTTCTCCTTCACGAAGAATTAAACCCGGAGAAATACTCCAAGGTCCCCTCGTGGAAATTTCTGTGGTGGAACGCTGTGGATCCAGTTGGAGAATTCGATTACCGAAAAACACTGATCTCGAAAGTGTCGGGGAAGTTCCCCTTCCCCCCTACATTCGCAGAGACTCCGAGAGCACTACGCCACTCCCGGATCACATCAAAGAACTCGACAGAGACAGATATCAAACCGTGTTTGCCAACAAACCGGGAGCCGTGGCGGCCCCCACAGCTGGCCTTCACTTTGACAAACCCCTTCTAGATAAACTTGAAAACCTAGGAGTCTCCAGGATCCCGATCACTCTGCATGTCGGTCCAGGCACCTTTAAGCCGATCGAAGCTGAAGAAATCAAAGATCACAGAGTGGATCCTGAATGGTATTCCATTACAGCGGAAAGCCGGTCAGCTCTCGCGGATGCCAGATCGAAGGGTCGCCCCATCATCGCCGTAGGAACAACGAGTCTTAGGGTTCTCGAATCATTACCCCATCTGGAACCGGGCCCAGACCTACAAAATGAGACCGATTTAACGATTCTTCCCGGGTATAAATTTCGACATGTGGACGGACTTCTCACGAATTTCCATCTTCCGGGATCTTCGCTGCTAGTTCTCGTTTCATGCTTTCATGGCCTAGAAAACACTCGAGCCCTTTACAAAAATGCTATTGAGAAAGAATTCCGGTTTTATTCCTATGGTGACTGCATGTTGATTCAGCCAAGAGAAGTTGAATGAATTGCTGGTTCTGTAAATCCACTCTCCATCAAAACTGGATTCAAAGAGACGGACTCCTTCGAGGGCGTGATGAACAAGAGGGTGGCCCCTTTCGAATCTACACTTGTCCCGATTGCAGACGTGAAAACCGAGTTGAAACCATCAGCAAGAATCGGTTTTACACCTCACCTGCACGAGACATCGGTTTGGTCGATTGGCTCGTAGGCTGGATAGAACCTCTTGCGCCTACAGATTTCCTTCGTCTCCAGGAATGGCACCAACAATTTGGGGAAGAAAGAAGAATGCTCTTCGAGGAGGCCGGAAAGAATACATATTCCGGTTCTCACCTCCGCCAATGGTTATCCAAAAGACCCACTTCGGTCCCTGGGGGATCCTCTGGAACGAGAAAAGAACCCCATACTGCGTCACAGGAACAACACAAATCCTTCCCCACAAAGTCGAAGCCCATTTCAAATCACCCACTCCATACTTTGGGGCTGGAAATATCCGCAACTCCCGACCAAATACGAAAAAAATTCAAGGAACTCGTGAAGAAGTACCATCCAGACAAGCATAAAACTATGACTGGAGAATCGCTGGAGTTGGCGAGCACAAAATTAAAGTCACTGATCAAGGCCTTTGAGGACCTTGAGCGCAAGGGAAGAGTTTAGAGACTCTTCCCCTCATCGTTGAAACTCGACTAGCCAGTCGCTTGAGGTAACCAACCTAATTGACCGAGTACAACACTCACAACCAACACAATTATCACTCCCACGATATTCAAGACGATCCCGCAACGAATCATCGTTCGTATGGGAATCTTACCTGTTGCAAAAACGATGGCATTCGGCGCAGTGGCCACAGGAAGCATGAAGGCACAAGAAACTGAAAGTACTGCTGGTAACATCATCTGTATCGGAGAAATACCGCCTTGAATAGCTGCCGAAGAAAGCACTGGCATCAATAAATGCATCGAGGCTGTATTCGAAGTGACTTCCGTCAGAAAAGTTGTGACTGAAGAAATCGCCATCACTAGAACGGGAAAAGGAAGAGTGTTCCAACCCGCCATCAATGCTCCGACTTCTTCTGAAAGCCCACTGCTTTGAAAAGCGCCTCCGATGGCGAATCCACCACCAAAGAGAAGTAACATTCCCCAAGGAACATCTTTCGCTTTTTCCCAATCCAGTAACGCTGGTCCTCCCGGTTTCGAGGGAACAACGAATAAGGCGATACCCGCAGCGACAGCAACGATGGAATCGTTAAGATACTTCCCTGCAAGTGCAGGATCTAAGCCGAGCCATGGCCCTACGATGTCAATCCAACCTGGGACTTCTCCACCTCCACGAGTGATCCATAATAAAGCGGTCACAAGAAAGACGATAAATACCCGGATCTCCTCAGAACGCATCGGACCCAAATCTGCCAATTCTTTTCTGAGCATTCCCTCTCCCCCATGAGATTCTCCTGCTGGGAGAGGCACCAAGAATCGGGTCATTAGGATGTACATCACCGGTAAAAAGAGAACGACGACAGGCAATCCCAATGTCAGCCATTGAAGGAAACCCACTTCAACAGGAGGAATAAGATCTTGAGCGTTCTTGACGAAAATCAAATTGGGAGGAGTCCCAATAAGAGTTCCGATACCGCCGACATTTGCTCCGTATGCAGTACAAAGCAACAGGCACAGTGTAAACCTACCGCCTAGAGAACTTTTTTCTTCGGTGCGTCGTGCTACCGAAATGGCAATAGGCAACAGCATTAGTGTGGTTGCAGTATTCGAAATCCACATCGACAACATCGCTGAGGTCACCAAGAATCCCAGAGCTAATCTTCTCGGAGAAGAGCCTAGCAATATCAGTGTACGAATGGCAATTCTGCGGTGGAGCCCTGAGCACTCCACAGCTCTCGCCAACATAAATCCCCCGAGAAGTAACAATATGAGATGATGAGAATAGTATTTTGCAGCTGTGGCGGCATCGCAAACTCCGAAGAGAGGGAGCAGTACCGCTGGGAGCAGAGAGCTTGCCGGGATCGGAATCGCCTCAGTCACCCACCATGTCACTGTCCAAACAGTAACCATCAAGGTTCCTCTGACTGTGGAGGAATACTCTGCAGGTGCGAGGTAATAAGTGAGAAGAGTGAGTAATGGCCCGAGAATCACGGGAATCCAACGGACCCCACGCTCAGGTATTATTTCCGTTTTCAAGTTCGACATTCCTTTTCCTCATCCGGTCAACAATCCCACTGTCAGTCAAATTCCAGAGTTACCCGCCTGTAGGCTCGTGTTACCATCTAAAATGGATAAACCCAAGGTACTTCTTCCTTCGAAAGAGACACCCAGAAGATGGAAATCGCTCCGGCACTCACCTGTGGATCAACGGCTTTAAAGCCGAAATCCCCCATCGCAAAGAGAAACTTGCGATTCTTGACTCTCTTCCTTCTTTTGGCGTGCTTCTGTCAAACAGGTTGCGTTTCTCTACGCTCACCGGCTCAGGTGACGAGAGAGAACTCTTGGAACCGAGAAAAAGACGTCGTTGAATTTTCGATTGGCCTCAATGGCCCTATGTCAGCAGACGAATACTTAGAGTGGACGCAACAACACCTAGAGAAAAATCAGCTCGCGACCAAGAACCCTGGATTCCCTGAGATCCCTGTATATGAAGTCCGCTATTACTTTTTTTCTAGAGAACGATCTTTCCGGGGTTACCTCGGAACAGTTCTTTGGAGAAGAGCAGAGGATCCCACAGGAAATCTCGAACATGTAACAACAATTGTACAGAGGGGATCCTAGATCATGCCCCACCGCATTTGGCTCTGCTTGCTCGTCTTTATGGGGAGTGGCTGCTCAGTTGTCTATGATCACCGTCTTGAGTCTTCAGGAGGGGTTCTCTTCAGTAATCATCCCCAGGAGGTCACTGACCCTTACATGAATAGATTGTCATGGGCCTCAAAAGGGATTCGTCAGCAACTGCCTCTCTCGACAGAACGAGTTCGGCCAGTAACGGTTTTTCTATCAGGAACACCCGCTGATTCAGGGACAGTCATTCGGCGATATCAAACTGGATTTGCGGGCTGGTACAGCAGTCTTTTGAACTCTATATGGCTGTCCGGTGATCCGGACGATGACGGAACTTCCATTCTACTCAAATCCGAGTCGTTACAAACTTTCCAACATGAACTCGCTCACCATATGACCTCCGATATCGATGGGATTCAACGCCGTTGGTGGCTCGTTGAAGGAATCGCTTGCTTCTTTGAAGGCGGATTCGACCCTGGAGATGGCGGCTTCAGTATTCCACCTATCCATCTCAAGTTTTATGAAAAATGCCGTCGCGAATTGCGACGCCGAGGCCGTCAACAATTCCTCAACGACCTTGAAGAAACAGTCCGAGGGAATTATCGCAGTTTTTATAGCACCGATTCAGAACTACTTTATCGATACGCGCTCTCATGGGCTCTATTTTGGCATCTTGCAGAAACTGTACCTGCTGAATCTGATTTGGAATCCAGAATACGAGCGATTTCAAAACTCACAGACGATCAAGTTTTAGCGGGATCAGAATCACTCCTCGACCGCCTGAGGAAAAGCACGACAGAACGACTTCGGGAACATCTGAATAACCCTGAGCTGAGACGTTGGGCTGTAGATGGCATGCTCACCCGCTATCGAATCAACGGAAATGATTTACTAGAAGTTCTCAAACTGGACCTTGCTGCATCAAGCGATCCCATATGGGCATGGTGTTCCGTTTCGAAATTAATTGGATCCCGTGGAATACGACTGACCTCGTCGATACGTCAGGAGTGGATCGGTAGATTCAACTCGTTCATGACTGAAGCTACTCCGAGACAAAAGATAACTATTTGCGAAGCGATTATTCCAGGATCCCGAAGCTTCTTACTCACCGACTCTATCGTAGATTGCCTGGAATCCCCGGATCCAGACCTCAGGGTTGTTGCAGCGAAGACTCTTGCCTCTATATCGCGGCAAAAAACAATCGTCAGTCCCCATTTCTGGGCGAATGGCGATCCTGCTCTTCGATCTTTAGAGGTTCAGTCTTGGAGAGATTACCTTCAGGATTAATCGATGGCGATCGACCTGTTGACCTGTGATCCTGTTCGAAGGATGATGAGTTATTGGAGAAAAAATGAACCTGAATATTCTTTTGTTTGCTTCACTCAAAGATGCAGCCGGATCTTCCACGATTGAAATACAAATGACAGAGGGAGATCGGGTGGCCGACCTCATAGAGGCCATCCGTAGAGATCATCCTCAACTCTCAGAACGACTGGATCACGTCCGGGTCGCTCTTGGAGATGAGTTCGTCACACCAGAAACTGTAATCACAGAAGGTGCTGAACTGGCATTGATTCCACCAGTCAGCGGAGGTTAGAGCTGATGTCACCGGAACCTTATTCCGCCTCGCTAACCCGAGACCCCATCAGTGCCGAAGAAGCTTCACGCTGGTTACAAGATTCAACCTGCGGTGCTATTCACCTTTTCTGTGGCGTCGTGAGAGACCTCAACAGGGAACAAACCGTGACTCGCATCGAATACCACTCACACGAACCTCTCGCTTTAAAAAGCCTTGAGAAGATTGTTGCGGGTCTTGTCGAATCCGGCGCAACAAAAGCCATCGCTATTCATAGACTTGGAATGCTTGAGGTCGGAGAAACCAGCATCTTGCTAGGAGTCTCTCTCCCTCACAGAAAACGTGGATTTGAATTACTGGAGAGAGGGATGCTCGAAATCAAAAGTGAGGTGGCCGTGTGGAAACACGAACACTACACAGATTCTCCACCCGAGTGGATAGAAGGTTCATGAATCTTCTTCAGAGACCCCTCTGAATTATTCGGGGTACGCTCTCATTTGTTCACCCGTGTAAATTTGGCGGGGACGCTGAATGCGATCAGCAGGATTCGCTCGCTGCTCAAGCCAATGTGCTATCCAGCCTGGCAAACGACCCAATGCAAACATCACGGTAAACATGTTGGTTGGAATCCCAATAGCCCGATACATGATTCCCGAATAGAAATCGACGTTCGGGTATAGGTTGCGCTCCACGAAGTAGGAATCACTGAGAGCAATATCCTCAAGCTTTCGTGCCACTTCCAACAATGGATCTTCAACACCAAGGTGATCCAACAGGCGATCGCAGGCTTCTTTGATGATCTTTGCTCTGGGATCATAGTTTTTGTAGACGCGGTGACCAAATCCCATCAAACGGGTTGGGGAATCCTTGTCCTTCACCTGCTCCATGAACTTCGCTACGTCTCCCCCATTTTCATGGATCATCGATAGTTGCTCGAGTACCGCCTGATTGGCACCTCCATGTCGGGATCCCCAGAGAGCACTGATCCCTGCCGAGATACAA
>Ga0105349_10000179_pt1 | contig 22946 bp, 21 predicted proteins | sample EN1Hudseemescosm_FD_83661 | JGI IMG/M metagenome (GOLD analysis project Ga0105349, IMG submission 83661) | Methane-oxidizing microbial communities from mesocosms in the Hudson Canyon - EN1B Hudson Canyon | ecosystem: Environmental > Aquatic > Marine > Cold seeps | place: Hudson Canyon...
CATTATGGGATGGCAAAGGCTCGTTATCTGGGTATCAAGCGTAATCGCACACGCTTTCAACTGATGTGTGTGGCACACAACATCAAACGTGGCAGATCTATTCAGCGGTCAAGTTGTGCCTGAGAACAGAATGACGGGGGAAAGCAGATGTGTTTCAGTAGATATAGACGATATATTGTCCCTATTGGGCAAAATGGAATCAGCAAAACGAAGTCCCAGAATTTAACTGGCTATGTGAGCTGATTGCGCAAAGGTCTCGGTCTATTAGTAAAAATCGTAATTTTCACCCAATGAGGTCAATTTCACATCGATGGTGACACCTAAGCAACACAAGCGTTTTGTTATTACAACTGATTCAAGCCACAGTAAAGCTATTGCGAGCAACCTGTTAAACCGTCGGTTTGATGTTAAGTAGCCTAATGCCGTTTGGGTGAGTGATATTGCCTATATTGCAACGAAGACTGGTTGGGTGCATCTGGCCGTCATTATTACCTTTATTCAAGGCGTAATTGGTTGGCAATTATCTGATCATATGAAGGGTGAGTTGGTTTGTCAGGCTATTAAGAAGGCTCGTTGCCATCGAGGTTGTTAACCTAAACTGTTCCATTCTGATCTCAGCAACCCATATGTATCAGAGGCATTTAAAATACCTGTAACGGGTGTAACGATCAGCATGAATTGTAAAGGAAATTATTGGGATAATGCTATTACTGAAATTTTTTTTGGATACGCTGAAAATAGAACATACAAATCATGAAACGTATAAAAATATAAATGAAGCAAGAATGAGTTTGTTTCAATATTCCGAAGGGTTTTGTAATCATAAACGCAGGTATTCTACACTGGGAAATGTTTCACCCTCACAGTTTGAAGAGAAGGCTACATTAACCATATCCGTTTTACGGAATACCGGTTAATTACAAATATCTGACCTTCTGTAAATTGTTGTTTTTTTCGTAATAGGAACCACAGTGCAGACCTTTATAAAATACTACTAACTTGTCATTAAGGATTTTATAAGGGTATTATGGCATCAACATTGAGTATAAAATTATAACTGTGGAAAAAAGGGTGCAGTTGTAATGATGATCCTATTTTAATGTAAAAAAAAGACTTTTGTTTGCACCCGTAAAAAAAATTGTTAAAGCCTGACTTACAGATGATTTATAAAGCAATTAGTAATATTTAAATTTTTTCGAAGTTTTTTTTACAAGTTTGATAATGAATTTTAATAATTTTTTATCCATGATAATAATAATATGAAAAAAACACGAGCATTTATTACCGGAATTACGGGAATGGTCGGGTCACATCTCTCTGATTTCCTACTAAAACACACGGATTGGGATATTCATGGAATGTGTCGTTGGAGGAGTCCAGAGGACAATGTTAGACATTTGCTCGACCGTGTTAATAGGAAAGATAGAGTTTTTTTTCATTACGGTGATTTACGGGACTACATTTCTCTGCAGAATGTCGTGGAAGAAGTTAAACCTGACTATGTATTTCATTTAGCAGCTCAAAGTTACCCTTCCGTGAGTTTCACTGCACCTCTAGATACATTAGACACCAATATTCAAGGAACAGAGCGTTTACTGGAGGCCTTGAGACGTTGTAATGGCATCGATCCAGTCATTCACGTGTGTGCTTCGTCCGAAGTGTTTGGTAGGGTACCTAAAGAAATGCTTCCGATTGATGAAGAGTGTAACTTTCACCCTGCTTCACCTTATGCCATCTCAAAAGTTGGAACAGATCTCATTGGACGATATCATGCGGAAGCTTACGGTCAAAAAATCATGACTACACGTATGTTTACCCACACAGGCCCGCGTCGAGGAGACGTTTTTGCTGAGTCCACTTTTGCTAAACAAATTGCTATGATTGAAAAAGGACTGATTCCTCCCATTGTGAATGTTGGCAACCTTGATTCTTTGCGAACATGGGCTGATGTGCGCGATGCAGTACGAGCATATTATATGCTGGTTACCCATAATCCTACGCCTGGTGCATATTATAATATTGGCGGAGATTTCACCTGTACAATTAAAGATATGCTCTTTTATTTGATTTCACTTTCAACCACCAAGAATATTGAAGTAAAAATTGATTCTGATCGCTTTCGTCTAATTGACGCTGATCTGCAAATCCCTAATACGGCAAAGTTTCAAGCCCACACGGGATGGAAGGCAGAAATTCCTTTTGAAAAAACAATGGCTGACTTATTAGATTATTGGCGAGAACGCTTACACACTGGCGAGGTTTTTTCCATAAGATGAATTCATTTAATGCTGTGACTTTCCCGCCTATTGGGAATTGGGATAGACGGCTATCAGAAATCGCCTGCCATGACTTAGTCCCTGTGGAAACGCTTCATGAAAACGAATGGTTTAGAGTGTGCAATAGAGGGGGGTTTTATACTATGGAGTACCACCTGCCTCAGGTAATAGTCCTTCCCGTTATTGAGGATAGTTCTATCGTTATGGTTCGTGTTAAGCGACCTGTCATTGGAGACGTATCGTTAGAATTGCCAGCTGGAGGTTGCGAAAATGGCGAAGACCCTGCAATGGGTGGTGTTAGAGAACTTGCAGAAGAAACGGGCATTATCATCAATGATGCCTCACGTTTACACCCAATGCCGCCATTGTCAATTTCACCAACTCGGTGTCCGAAGCTAATTTATGTTTTCCGCGTAGGTCTTACTCAACGTGAGTTTGAAAATCGTGGCCCACATGATGATGAAATTGAGAGCGTCGAATTATTCAGTATGGAACAGGTAGCCAATATGATTGTAACAGGGGAAATTTATATTTCTGCACCCATAGCAATTATTTCAACTTTCTTACTTTCTAAAAATTTTTAGGTGTCTGTTAATGTAAATATTAAATAGAAATTCAAAATAGATATGATTTTAAATTATCACTAGAATCTTTTTTTATGAAAAAACTTAATATTGAACTTTATAAGAAATTATTTTTAATTCGATGTGCCGAGGAGTCTATTAAGATCCATTATACGAATGACCTTATGAAAACACCTATGCATATGTCTATGGGAAGCGAAGCAATTGCAAGCGGTGTTTGTCACGCTCTGGCTGACGACGATCAGGTATTAGGGACCTACAGAACACACGCTTTGTATTTATCGAAAACAGGGGAGACTGATCGATTTTTTGCCGAAATGTATGGCAAAGCAACTGGAGTGGTTGGTGGTAAGGGAGGGTCTATGCATTTAGTCGCACCGGATAAAGGTTTGATCTGCACATCGGCGATCGTTGCTAGTAATATTCCAGTTGGGGTTGGAGCGGCATTTGCCAACAAGATTAAAAAAAACGGAAAAATGACAGTTGTTTTTTTCGGAGATGGCGCCATTGATGAAGGCGTTTTTTGGGAAAGTATCAATGCGGCCTGCCTAATGCAAATTCCGATTATCTTTGTTTGCGAAGATAACGATATAGCTGTTCATACCCCTAAATCGGAGCGTCACGGATATCATTCGATCACCGAGGTTATATCTCAATTCGACTGCGATGTTTACATAGAATCTTCCACTGATGTAGAGATAATCTACAATCTTGCTAAAAAAGCTATACAGAGTGTTCAGCAAAAACAACGCCCCGCTTTCCTACATCTGAAATATTTTCGTTATTTAGAGCATGTTGGTGTATTTGAGGATTTCAATGCAGGGTACCGAGAAAAAAAGGAGGAATGGTATAAAAAAGATCCTGTTAAACTCCAACGAAAAAAACTGACGCAATGGATTGGCGAAACTGAAATTATGGAGATCGAACAAGATATTCTAAAACAAGTTGAACAAAGCGTGAAAGCTGCCGAATCTGCACCATTTCCACAAGCTGGTAATGCATATAGAGGCATTTACGCATGAATCGTACCATCACTTATCGCGATGCTTTGAACGAAGCAATGGTTCAGGAAATGCGCAGAGATGAGAGTGTTTTTACCTATGGGATTGATGTCGCTGATCACAAGCGAATTTTTGACAGTACAAAAGGCCTAACTGAAGAGTTCGGGGCAGAACGCTGTTTCAGCACCCCCTTAAGTGAAGATGCAATGACTGGATTTGGCTTGGGCGCTGCCATCAACGGTATGCGTCCGATTCACGTACACATGCGTGTTGATTTCTTTACCTTGGCAATGAACCAGTTGGTCAATATGATTGCTAGCTATCACTACGGCACTGCTGGAAAATTGAAAGTCCCGATAGTTATTAGAGCCATCATCGGGCGTGGGTGGGGACAATCATTTCAGCACAGTAAATCGCTCCACTCTTGGTTTGCCCATATCCCAGGTCTCAAAGTTGTTATGCCAGCCACGCCACGCGATGCAAAGGGCATGTTGGTTTCGGCTATACGTGATGATAACCCCGTAATTTTCATCGAACATCGCTGGTTATACGATGCCGTCGGCCAAATTTCTGAAAGAACGGAACTAGTGCCGCTTGATAAAGCGAATGTATTGGTGAGCGGAAGTGATGTCACCGTAATTGCTACCTCGTGGATGGTGGTCGAGGCCATGAAAGCAGCTGAGATCCTCAGGCGGCGTAAGATTTATGTGGAAGTGGTAGACGCTCGGGCTATTTCACATATGGATGAAGAAACAATGATTAGATCGGTTCAAAAGACGGGACATTGCATTGTCGCTGATAACGACTGGACTCATTGCGGTTTCAGCGCAGAGGTAGCCGCATCCGTTTATAAGACTTGCTATCAGACACTTAAGTCTCCCATCGATAGGATTGGCTACGCCAATACACATTGCCCATGTACTCGTCCATTGGAAAACGAATTTTACCCAAATGCAATTGATATTATTCATGCGATTGAAGCAAAGCTGGATCTTCCTGAAACAGATTTGAGTGGCGAAGATTTCTACAGTTATGAAAATAAGTTTAGGGGTCCTTTTTAAAAAAAATTTCATTGGAATTATTCCATATCATTTTTGTACTAAAATTCAGGATAAAAGTGAAAAAATTATCAAAAATCACCGAAAGACTCTTTGGGCAGCCTATGTTTAAACTGTTGGCCCGCGCACAAGAGTTGGAACGTCAGGGGAAACGTGTTATTCACTATGAAATTGGTGATCCCAGCTTTAATACCCCGTCTCATATTATTGAAGCCGCAAAAGAAGCATTAGATGCCAATCAAACCCATTACACAAATTCGCAAGGAATTTACGAATTTAGAGAAGCTATCGCAGAAACTACTGAGAGTGATTTAGGCTATCGTCCGGCGCTAGACCAAATTTTAGTTTGTCCCGCTAATGCAATTATTGATTTTACCATACGTTGTCTGGTCAACCCAGGACAAGAAGTTATTTTTCCAGACCCAGGATTTCCGACATACATTTCAGCGATGGAATACAATGGAATTATTCCGATTGGAATTCAGCTTAAAGAAGAAAATAAATTTCGGATGAACCCAAATGATATTAGTAAAAAGATTACAGCAAAGACACGGTTAATCATCATCAACAGCCCTCAGAACCCAACAGGTTCTGTTTTGACTGAGAAAGACATTCAAGAAATATACAAGATAGCCACAGAATATGATTTATACGTTCTTAGCGATGAAGTGTATTCCAAGTTAATTTATGATGCATCTCATCATTCTCCTACAGTTTTTGACCAATGTCGGGAGAGAACGATTCTTCTAAAGAGCCTCTCTAAGGTCTATGCCATGTCCGGATGGCGAATAGGCTATGCAGTTGGTCCAAAGCAAATTATTGAAAAAATGGAACTACTTCTGCAAACTATCATGTCATGTTTGCCTGCTTTTACACAGTTTGGTGGTATGGCAGCGCTTCAGGGGGAACAAATTTTCTTGCATGAAATGGTCGACATTTTTAGAAAACGTAGAGATTTACTAGTGACCGGTTTAAATCAAATTCCTGGAGTAAGGTGTGTTCAACCAGATGGAGCGTTTTATTTGATGCCTAGAATTCTGCACCCGGGGATGTCAGGTTTTGAATATTCGGAAAAACTTCTTGAAGAAGTAGGTATTTGTTTATTGCCTGGAAGTTGTTTTGGAAAATACGGATCCGATTTCATAAGAATGAGTTATTCTGGAACAACAACCGAAATGATCGAAGAAACCTTGGAAAAAATGGAAAAGTTCCACAAAACTAATTTTGAGAACAAGATCGATTTACCTTTATCCTATTAATACATTTCAAGAAAAGTATGAAAGTAGCAGATTTTATAGCTAATTATCTCCATAACCAAGGAGTCCAAACTATCTTTATGCTTTCAGGAACGGGATCAATTTATCTTGACGATGCTTTTTCCTCACAGACTGGCATAGAATGTGTCTGTGCTCGACACGAAGCAGCGGCGGTATTGATGGCAGAGGCTAGTGCGAAATTGAGTGGAACCATTGGTGTTGTCGTTTCCACGACCGGTCCAGGAGGAGCAAATGCCATTGCAGGAGTCGTAGAAGCATGGGTTGATTCCGTCCCAGTAGTAGTTTTTTCAGGACAAGTGGTTCGTAATCAGATTTTGAAAAACACACGTTCTTTCGGTGTTCAGGGACTCAATATTATTGACAATGTTAAGAACATCACAAAATATGCCGTACAGATCAACGATCCAAATAGTATTCGCTATCACTTGGAACAAGCTATTCATTTAGCCCTGTCTGGCAGACAGGGCCCAGTTTGGCTTGATATTCCAATGGATGTTCAGGCTACAGAGATTGAAATTAATAATTTACGACCCTTTATACCACCAGTGGGCGAAGTTTCCGCAGATATCCTTGAATCTGTATATTCGGTGATCAACTTATTGTGTCAGTCTAAGAGACCAATAGTAGTAATAGGACAAGGAATTCGAACTGCTGGTTTGATTTCTGAATTCAAACAATTAGAGAAAGTAATCAATGCTCCTATTATCGCATCTCGGATGGCACTAGATATTTTGCCCTACACACAAGAAAATTATTTTGGTTTGGGTGGAATGCGCGGACGGCGTGCAAGCGAATGGATTATGAAAGAGTGTGATTTTGTACTGAGTTTAGGAAGCAGTATGGCGCATGCATTTACTGGAGGACAATTTGAAGCCTTTTCTGATAACGTAAAAGTAGCGATGGTTAACTTAGATGAGTCAGAACTTACAAAGCTAGGAGTTAAGCTAACATTACCCATTGCCAGAGACTTACGAACCATAATTCCTTTATTACATGAAAAACTAGAAATAATCGATTTACCAGATTGGGGAAACTGGTTGCAACAATGTCAGGAAAAGAAAAAATATCTGAAAACGGTTCTCCCAGAAAACAACGCGAACCCAATCAATTCTTATTACTTCATTGAACGACTAGAAGCACATTCAACTGAAAAGAATATCTTCATAAACGATGCGGGGTCATCTAATTACATTTGTAGTCAAGGCTTAGAATTCAACAAAGGGCAACGAGAATTGACTTCGGGAGCTTTCTATACGATGGGAATAACAATTCCATTTGCTATTGGGGCCAGTATTACCAATAAAGATGCACAGATTTTGGCTATTACTGGGGACGGGTCTATTGAAATGAATATCCAAGAATTGAAAACCATCTCCTCCAATGATGTGAATATTAAACTTTTTGTAATCAATAACGGTGGGTATGCATCCATACGCGAATCCCAAGATGCTATGTGTGGAGGACGTTACACCGATAAACAGGACATTCTTGATTTTTCCAAGGTGGCAAAAGCCTTTGATTTGCCATTTCATATTTTAGACAAAGCTGAAGAGTTGGATGAAAAAATACCTATTATTCTTGCAAAAAATGGATCTGCTCTCATAGAAGTCGTGTGCGATGAGAATCAGGAAATGATCAAACTTTTACAAACAAAATAATAAAGGTTGATATGAAAAATAATATAGATATGCTGAAAAAAAAAGCACGATGGGTTCGGCGTCAAGTTTTTGAAAAAGTCGTAGAAAGCAAAAAGGGGCACATTGGGGGAACCTATTCCTGCACTGATTTATTAGTCGCACTTTATTATGGCAAAATCTTAAAATTCAACAGTGCTGATCCCGAATGGGTGGATCGTGATCGGTTTCTTATTGGTAAAGGACATGCCTGCTTGGCTTTATATTATATCTGGGCGGATCTTGGGTTTTTCGACTTCTCTAAACTAGATAATTATGGAAATAACGGTGGCTTAGGCGGTCAGTTGGATACAAGTATTCCAGGTGCTGAACACAATACAGGATCATTGGGCCATGCTTTGGGAATCGGCGCAGGTATCGCCTTAGCTGCTAAACTGGACCAAAAAGACTATAAAACAGTGGTTCTTATCGGAGATGCCGAATGTGACGAAGGTTCTATTTGGGAGTCTGTCATGTTTGCCAGTCGAATGGGACTAAACAACTTGATTGGAATCATTGACCGCAATCACCTGTCAGTAACTGATACTATTGAAGATAATGATGGTTCAGGGAAGCTTGAAAAAAAATTCCAAGCTTGTGGGTGGCAATCTGTTGTCATTGATGGACACGCGTTAGAAGAAATATTAGCCGTATTTGAACAGACAGAACAACAAACAATACCTTTAATGATTATAGCTAATACGGTAAAAGGCAAAGGTGTATCCTTTATGGAAAATAGGATAAAGTGGCATCATTCCATCCCGACCTCTGATGAAATAAAAATTGCTCGCCAAGAATTAGGAAGCTAAAGAATGGAGACAATGGTTGATATCAGGGATGCATTCTTTGACAAAATTTATGAGTTAGCAACAAAGGATCAAAATGTCATTTTTATGACTGCCGATGCCGATGCATTCAGCTTACGACGATACAAACATGACTTTCCCGATCGATTCATCAACGTTGGGGTTGCAGAACAAAATATGGTCACGGTTGCCACAGGATTAGCCTTAAGCGGAAAAAATGTTTTCATTTATGCAATTCTGTCTTTTATGACAATGCGTTGTTATGAACAAATTAAATTCAATATCTGCAGCATGAATCTCCCCATCACATTAATTGGACTAGGGACTGGATTGTCTTTTGAGTTTGACGGGCCTAGTCATCATGGCGTTGGTGATATTGGAATTATGCGAATGTTACCTGAGATGACCATTTTTAATCCTGCATCATCGCCAGTAGCAGAAGCTGTTGCACAAATGGCCTACGATAGTAACTATCCCGTTTGTATTCGCCTAGACAAAGGAAAATTTGAACCTTTATATCGCGCGGATGTTAACTTTAAAGAAGGCATCGGCATTATCCGAAAAGGTAAAGATATTTGTATCGTTTCTACAGGAACAATGGTCCACAGAGCACTTCAGATTGCTGAACAACTAGCTGAACACTCGATTAGTGTAGCTGTTGTTGACCTTTATCGGTTGAAACCTATCAATGATAAACTGCTTTTAAAATATATTTCTCCATTTACAAAGGTTGTTTCTTTGGAGGACAATTCTATCATCGGAGGCTTAGGAAGCATTCTTAGTGAGACGTTTACGGATAATGAGCTGACTACAAAACTGAAACGAATTGCCTTGCGTGACGAACAATGTCTTCGTTATGGGCAAAAAGAGTGGCTCCACGAAACCTATCAAATTGATACTCCTAGTATTGTCAAACAAATTCAAAACTGGATATAGCGAATTAGGCCATGCTTTATAAGCAACTAAGAAAAAAATCTTTAAAGTTGCCTGCCATTGGACAAGGAATTGGTCTCTATTCATGGGATAATTCACATATTTCGCTCATGCATGAAGGTATTGATTTGGGGATGAACTTTTTCGACACCGCAGAAAATTATGATAGCGGAAATTCAGAAAGAACTATTGGCAAAGCAATCAAGGGAAAACGCGATAAAGTCATTATCGGTACTAAATTTTCACCAGAAAATAATGGCTATAACAGTATCATTAGTGCTGCCGAGGCCAGTTTGAAGCGCCTAAAAACCGATTACATAGATCTATACCAAATTCATTGGCCAAATCCCGCATTTCCATTATGGGAGACCATAAGGGCAATGGAGGATCTTATTCAGCAAGGTAAAGTTCGCTACATTGGTGTAGGCAATTTGTCATTTAATGAACTCCAAGAAGCACAATCTATTGCAGCTCATACCATAACCTCCATTCAATTGGAATATAATCTCTTTGAGCGAATGGTGGAAAAGGAAATACTACCATTTTGCGAAGTAAATAAGACGTTCCTAATTGCTTATAGTCCAATTGATCAAGGACGGGTTACTGATGGTAAACGACAACGAAAAATCTTAAAGGAAATGGCTGAAAAATATGAAAAAACGCCAACTCAGATTGCCCTCCGTTGGCTAATTCATCAACCAACAGTTATTGTAATTCCAAAAACTGCAAGCTGTAAACATTTACAGGCTAATGCGGAAGTTGTAAGCTTTGATTTGTCATATGAAGACATTCGCAGCATCGACATTGTCTGTAATCATCCAACTTTTTATGTGCCTCCGGATCAAATACAAGTCAGTCTTCAAGGTCAAGGCAATCGACCAGCATATCAAACGCTTGAAGAAGCTAAAGAGAATGCGATGGGTAATATTCCTAGTCCCTCTAATCTGGCAACAACTATGATCAAAGATAATAAGATCAAACCGGTTCGACTGATTAAAAAGCAGAATGCAAAAGATGGACCTCCGTATTGCTTGGTCGAAGGACGGATACGATACTGGGCTTGGTTGATAGCCCATGGTAACCAACCAATACCTTCTTATATTCGAGAAGATTAAACCTAACGACTTGGCTCAGGTTTGTTTTTGATAAAAAATCAATAACTACAATGAAAGAGGCAAAATGAAACAAACAACAGGCATTAAAACTTTCAACAGTTCTGATGAAGAAAACCTTCGATGTCAATTTTTTGAACATTTTAAAAACTGTCCAATTCCTGAAGATCAACTGCTTTCCAACTTAGGCTTGTTTTTAAACTCAAAGAACCTTGCTCGCATTCTTTTTATGCAAAATATCTACGAACAAATCATAGATGTACAAGGTGTTGTTTTTGATCTAGGTACGCGCTGGGGGCAAAATTTGTCTATATTTGCTGCCTGTCGAGGACTCTATGAACCATTTAACCGACATCGAAAACTTGTAGGTTTTGACACTTTTTCAGGATTTCCTGCTATTTCCGAAAAAGACGGCTCATCTGATTTGATGAAATCAGGTAATGTTTCTGTGACCGATAATTACATTGAATATCTGGATCAAGTGATGGCTTTTCAAGAAAAAGATAACCCACTATCTCACATAAAAAAATATGATTTGATAGCAGGCGATGCTTCCGTAAAAGTTGAACATTATTTTGAAGACTATCCAGAAACAATTGTGGCATTAGCTTATTTCGACTTTGATATTTATGAACCAACAAAAAAATGCCTGGAATTGATTCGCCCACGGTTAGTTAAAGGCAGTATTTTAGGATTTGATGAATTGAATGATCATGATTCACCTGGCGAAACTTTAGCTCTGATGGAAACCTTTGGGCTCAACAATATTAAATTGCGCCGTCATCGTTTTACTTCTCGTGTCTCTTATTTTGTTGTGGAATAGAGAAACTCGAATACCTTATCCGATTTTACTCACTTGTAAGGAGACCCCATGTTTAACAATAGGAATGTTCTCGTTACCGGAGCAGCGGGCTTCGTCGGTATTAATTTGGTGCACCGCTTACTTAAACTCGGTGCAAACGTAACGGCCACAATTCATACAACGACCCCAACTAGTAGAGATGACCGTATTAAGTATCTGCAATGTGATTTACAAAATCCTGTAGATTGCAAAAAAGTTGTCCAAGGAATTGATTTCGTATTTATGTGTGCCGCTAAAACTTCAGGTGCTGCTGGAATCGAAAACGAACCACTCAGTTACTTGACACCGAATGTATTAATGAATTTATTAATGCTTGAAGCCTCTTTTAAGGCTGGAGTCAAAAAATTCCTTTTTATCAGCAGCAGTACGGTTTATCCACTCACAAACTTTCCAGTTCAAGAAGGAGATGTCAACTACGAGTTTTTTGACAAATATTTCGTCGATGCTTGGGTGAATCGTTTTTCGGAAGTGGCATGTGAGATTTTTTCAACAAAGGTAAAAAACCCCATGAATATCGTTGTCGTACGCCCTGCCAATTTATACGGAGAATACGATAATTTTGAATTAGAAACATCTCATGTCATACCGGCCTTGATCCGCAAGGTCGTCGAGCGTCACAACCCCATTGAGGTTTGGGGTGACGGCACTGATATTAAAGAGTTTCTTTATATCCAAGATTTTATTGACGGAATTTTGCTCGCAATGGAAAAACTCAGTTGGTTTGATCCAATTAATATTGCTGTCGGGAAACCGACAGCTATCAGAGATGTATTAAATACAATCATTCAAGAAGATAATTATTACGATGCTAAATTAATATTCAATACCTCCAAGCCGACTATGATTCCTATAAGAATGATGGATATCTCTAAAGCAAAAGCTCAACTAGAATTTGAAGCTAAGACATCTCTTGAGGAGGGGATTCGAAAAACAATTCTCTGGTATAGACAAAATCTTTGTGGTTAGCAATAGCCACGGAAAACATCAAAAGCTTTCAACCAGATAATTTAAAGCTACTTTTTTACAAATGACTCTAGTTCAAAGAGAGAATTTATGATTAAAACTGAGGTTCTGCAAAGTTTTGAAAAAAAAAATGTTCTGATCACTGGAGGTACTGGTTTGATCGGACGTGAAATAGTCAATATGCTTTGCGATGTGGGTGCTAATATACGAATTATTTCATTGGATCAAATTACAGTCAACACAAAAGCAGATCATGTAATCGGCGACCTGACCGACTTCAACCTGTGCAAGGACATCACGCAAGACATGGACTATGTTTTCCATGTGGCCGGGATCAAAGGTTCGGTCGACGTCACTAAGAGCAAACCCGCTAGCTTTTTCGTCCCGCTACTGATGTTCAACACGAATATTCTGGAAGCTAGCCGTCTCAACAACGTGCAAAAACTGGTGTACACCAGTTCCATCGGTGCCTACAGCACGGCCGAGGTGTTCAAGGAAACCGATAATTTAAGCGGACCTCCGATGGATATGTTTCCCGGATGGGCAAAACGCATGGCTGAAATGCAAATCAAAGCTTATCAAATTCAATACGGTCTTGAGAATTATTCAATCGTTCGACCATGCAATGTTTATGGACCTGGTGATAACTTTGACCCTAAAAATGCCATGGTCATACCTACATTGATGCAACGTATCCATAATAAGGAAAACCCGGTCGTGGTTTGGGGAGATGGGTCTACAATCCGTGACTTTGCATTTTCTCGAGACGTTGCCGAGGGAACCATTCTCGCACTGGTTCATGGCACCGGTGGGGGATTCGTCAATTTGGGCAGTGGAAAGGGCTATACGATTCAGGAATTGCTTGAAACGCTGGGCCAGTTCATCGATTTTAATTACGAATTTGACAGTACCAAATCATCTGGTTTTCCACGCAGAGTCATGGACATTTCATTAGCGCAAGAGATAATAGACTACAACCCTACCACGTCCCTATTGGATGGATTAAAAGAAACTTGGATTTGGTTCCAGAAAAACCAAAACGAATATAAAAAAAAGAAAAACTATTTCACCGAATAAAACCTTTTTCTACTTACTCAGATGAAATGTATTAACTATGGAAGTACATAAAACTAAACTAGACGGGGTTCTGCTCATTAAACCGAGCATCTTTGAAGATTTCCGCGGAAAATATGTGGAAACTTACAACGAGGAGGCCTACCGACATGCCGGTATCGACATAAAATTCATTCAAGATGATATATCTATATCCAGTAAACATGTCTTGCGCGGCATTCACGGTGACGCAGAAACATACAAACTTATTTCCTGCCACTTTGGAAGATTTTATCTAATGGTCGTTAATTGCGACGAGGACTCTCCGAATTTCGGTCAATGGGAAGCCTTTACGTTGTCGGACTGCAACCACCATCAGGTTTTGGTTCCGCCCAAACACGGCAACGGGCATGTGGTACTCACCGAAAAGGCTATTTTCCACTACAAGCAAAACACACTATACAATCCTAAGGGACAGTTCACTTACACGTGGGATGATCCCAGATTAAAAATGTGGTGGCCCATTAAAAGCCCTATTATTTCCCGTCGTGATGAAGTCGGCTATTTTGTCGATTAAGGAAATCATGTATAGAAACGCTAAAATATTGGTAACAGGCGGCGCCGGTTTTATAGGCATCAATCTGATTCAACGTTTATTGGACATGGGAACTCAGGTTCGTGCAACGCTTTATGAAAAAGAGCCAGTGATCGTTGATGACCGAATCGAATATTTCAAAGGCGACCTACGGGAAGCGGACTTTTGCCGAAAAGTCGTTGAAGGAATAGACTACGTTTTTATGTGTGCGGCGAATACTTCGGGCGCGCAAGTAATGGCCACTACACCACTGGTTCATTTAACTCCGAATATTGTAATGAATATGCAGATGTTGGAAGCGTCATATGGTGCTAAGGTGAAGAAATTCCTTTTTATTAGCACTAATACTGTTTACCCATTGACGAATTTCCCAGTAAAAGAAACGGATGTAACAAATGTATTCTATGAAAGCTATCATATTGTTGCATGGATGAAGAGATTTACTGAAATCGTTTGTGACATGTATTCCAATCACATAAAAGAACCCATGAAAACAATTGTGGTACGCCCTGGTAATCTCTATGGACCATATGATAAGTTCGATGTGGAGAAGTCGAAAGTTATTCCATCACTTATTCGCAAAGCAATCGAACGACATGAACCATTTGTGGTATGGGGTGATGGGACAGACCTAAAGGATTTTTTATATATAGATGATTGTATTGATGCTCTTTTATTAGTAATGGAGAAAGTTGATGAGTTTGAAACAATTAATATTGCGTCCGGGCATTCAGTAACTATTCGTGATGTGGTTAAAGAGATCTTAGTAGCTACTGATTATAAACATGTTACTATCAAATACGATACCACCAAACCAACTATGATTCCAAAACGATTAATTGATGTATCGTTGGCTGAAAATAAATTAGGCTTTAACGCCAAAATTCCACTGAAAGATGGAATTTCCAGAACAGTTAATTGGTACAACGAATATTTTAAAAACAAAAAACCAGAGTCTTTTTTATGATTATTTGTAGGACACCTTTTAGAATCAGTTTTTTCGGAGGAGGAACAGATTACCCTACTTGGTATAATGATAATGGTGGAAGTGTTCTTAGTACATCTATTAATAAGTTCTGTTATATAACACTACGTAAGCTACCACCTTTTTTCGATTATAACTATAGGATTCGATATTATAGTAGGGAAGAAGTTAAACAACGAAAAGACATTAAACATCCATCTGTAAGGGAAGTTCTCCGGTTTAAGAATGTAACTGAGGGCATTGAAATGGTACATCATGCTGATTTACCAGCTCAATCAGGATTAGGAACAAGTTCTACGTTCACTGTTGGAATGCTTCATGCGACCTACACCTTACTTTCTCAGATGCCAACAAAGTATCAATTAGCAAATGAAGCTATTAATATTGAACAAAACATTATTGGTGAGAACGTTGGTTCTCAAGATCAAGTTGCTGCTGCTTTTGGTGGCTTAAATCGAATTGATTTTGGTGGTTCTCAAGAATTTATAGTTACTCCTCTAATTATTGACCCTGAAAGATTAGCTGATTTTGAGAATCATTTAGTATTGTTTTTTACCGGGTTTACTAGGTCTGCAACTAATATAGCATCAGAACAAGTGAGATTAATTTATAGTAAAAGCAGTGAACTAAAAGAAATGATGGAACTAACTAATCAGGCTATGAATATTTTATCTGACAAATCCATCTGTATATTAGAAATAGGGAGGCTTCTCAACCATCAGTGGAAACTTAAGCGACAATTGAGTGATTCTATATCTAATACAGATATAGATGACATTTATAATAAAGGCATTAAAGCTGGTGCAATTGGTGGAAAATTACTTGGAGCAGGAGGGGGAGGGTTCATGCTTTTTTTTATAGAGCCTGAGAAAATTGATAATGTTAAAAGAGAATTAAATACACTCTTGCATGTTCCATTTCAATTTGAGTTTACTGGCAGTCATATTTTGCATTATGACAATCCTTTCTAACAATTATCAAGGAATTCATGAGGCACTCATTTTATGTGGGGGAAAGGGTACACGGTTTAGCTCTGTTCGGGAGGATATTCCAAAGTCAATAGCTCCAATTACTGGTAGACCTTTTATAGATTTTCTTGTTGATGATCTTGTCAATCAAGGAATAAAACGAATTATATTAGCTACAGGTTATATGAGCAATTTGATTGAGGAATATACTCATACACGAAATGATGTTGAATGGATAATATCTCGTGAATTAGTTCCTTTAGGTACTGGTGGGGCACTCAAGTTAGCAGAAAATGAATTAAACAGTGACCCTATACTAATATTAAATGGTGATTCCCATATTGAGTATGAAATTAATGACCTAGTAAGTCAATTTAATAAAAATAATGCAGACGTTGTTATGTTGTTATCTGCATCTTCTCTAGGGTCGGATTATGGAAATATTTTTATTGATTCAGAATTACGAGTTAAAAAATTCATAGAAAAACCACCAAAAATCAAAAAACAGTCTTATGTTAATTCAGGCGTATATCTGATTTCTAAAACAATGATATCAAAGATAATGCCAAACCAATACCTATCATTAGAAAATGACCTTTTCCCCTACTGGATTTCAATGGAATATAATTTATATAGTATTGTCACAAATGAACAGGTTCACGATATAGGTACTCCTGAACGTTATAAGTATTATAATGTTAGTTTTAAAAAAAATAAAAATTCAAGTTAATCTAATACATTTATTTCATAAATATTCACTTGATCTATCATCTGATAAATAAAATGCAAATCCTAGAGCAAGCAATAACTTATCATATTACGCTTTACGCCAAAAGTCAGTTTGGAGAAGTGCTTAATATTATAGTGACTTTACTTATAAACCACCCTTACCAATTACTTCTTTATAATATTAGCGCTGCTTGTTATGCAGGTCTCGGTAAACTTAATAGAGCTATTATGAGTTATAAGCAGGCTTTAGAGGTTAACCCGAACTACGATAAAGCACTTTATATCATCAGTATTGTCCTTAAGGACGACCGGAGGAACACTGGTTTTGATGGACACCTTCGGATTACAAAACGTGCGCTTGAAGCGATACACATCCCACAGTTCCTATGTCGTTGTCGAATAACCCTCGGCGACCCAATGTCGCCTTGATCCCCCACCCTTATGCTTAAAGGAACCTACCTGATCGCCGGCTGCTCCGGCCTTGTCGGCACCCAGACATTGAAACGCTTAATAAATGTTGATGGTGTCTCTGTGAAAGCCGTCCACTATTCTCGTATTCCGCTGGTTTCTGGAAAAAACATCGAACATGCGCGCGCTGACCTACGAGACCTGGACGCGTGTAAACGACTGGTCGAAGATGTGGATTATGTCTTTATGCTAGCGGCCCAACTTTCTACGGCTCCGGTGGTCGCCAAAAACCCAGTTTCACACGTAACCTCTAATATGGTCATGAACGCCAATATTCTAGAAGCATCCTATTTTTCCAACGTCAAAAAGTTCATCTGGTTGAGCAGTTCGACCGGCTACCCCCAATCGACCGATGTTCTGACGGAAGACCACATGTTTCTAGGCGATCCGCCAGACAACCATTTTTCCGTTGGCTGGATGTCGCGCTACACTGAAGTGTTGTGCCGAATGTATTCGACAAAATTGAACAACCCCATGCCCACTGCGATTTTGCGGCCCACAACGATTTATGGCGAACACGAGGATTTCGATTTTGAAACCGCCCACATGCTACCCGCCTTAATCCGAAAGGTCGTGGAGGGCCACAATCCCATAGTGGTCTGGGGAGACGGTGAACAATCCCGGGATCTAATTTATGTAGATGATGTGGTTGACGCCTGTTTTTTGGCGTTGGCGAACATCTCAATCCACGATGTGTTCAATATCGGTTTAGGGGAGGAATACACGGTCAACCAAATTTTGGCCATAATTCGAGACGTGGTCGGCGATGTCAATGCAGAAATCGAACACGACTTGTCCAAACCCGGAAGTTTCAAGAAAAAGACGATCGCACTGGAAAAGGCGGAAACAGTGTTGGGGTTTCGGGCAAAAACTTCGCTTCGGGATGGAATCGAGCACATGGTGTCGTGGTATCAATCGCATCCACTACCATATTCAGGAGCGACCCCATCTTTATCGAAATAAATACAGAAAGATTACTTAAAAAGTGATAACGTGTATCCTAAGTCTTATCTTTTGAAGATATTGAACGAAAAATGAGGCTCCATATAGGACATTATTTTTTCATGAGGCTTCCATGCTTTCAGTTGGCGTAGTTATTCCATCTTGGCATTATTTTTCGAACCCCTTCAAACTTCAGCCCCTCTGGGAATTATATTTCGCAACGTTGATCGACTCACGTTTTTCCGAATCTGAGGCAAGGGCCAGTGTTTTCGACTTGCGCGTCTCGCGCGATACCGTAAACGGCTTCAATCTGGAGAATGTTGCGGGTCACATACCGGAGCAAGACGTTTACTTCTATTGGATCATGAAGAGCGCAGACTCGAAAGAAATCAAGTTGGTCGTCAACCAACTTCGGAAAGCCTACCCTAATTCCCGGCATATTGCCGGAGCAACCCATGTCGACAATTTTCCCGAGGAGTGCGCTGAATTTTACGATGCTATTATTTTAGGTCCTGGCGACGAATCATTGATTGATGCCATCAATGATATTAAAAAAGGGCACCTCAAAAATATCTACAAAGATGAATGGAAACAACGTAAGTATTCATCTTACCCGTTTGCCCGGCGACATTATCTTCCCAACAACGCTATCGTTAACACGGAATTGTTCGGTGAGTACGGGGGACTGTTAGGAACGTCGGCCATGATGCAACGAGGTTGTTGCTTTAAATGCGCCTTCTGCGTCTACAACGTGCCGGGGTACATTCAACCCAAATCAAACCAAATGGTGGAGGAGGAGATCGAATACCTCAAACGGGAATATAAAATTCAGGGGCTCAACCTACGCGATGAGATCGCCATTCCCCTCGCACCCAAAGTAGCCGCCGGTTTCCTTGATGCCATCGGTCGCACCAATTTGAAATGGCGGGGACAAACCAAGGTGGGTGCCAGCAAAGGAAAAATGGTGACGCGCGAAGTGTTGAAGCTAGCTGCGGAAAGCGGATGCGTTGAACTGGCCATTGGTGTCGAATCAGCGTCGCAACAAGTAATGGACGTGATCGACAAACGTCAAGATATTTCACAGGTGCGAGATTTCATTTCTTATTGTAAAGAATTCAAAATCAAAATCAAAATGTGCCTCATTTTGGGACTACCGGGCGAGCCTCCCGACATTGTCGAGCAAACAATAAAATTTATTGAAAAAACCAAGCCTGACTTTGTTGCCGTTTCAGGGTTTTGTCCTGTTCCTGGGTCGGATATTTACAATAATCAAGAGTACTACGGAATCAAAAGTGTGGTTCAGGAATGGGATAAACATGCCCATCTGGTCTATCGTTTTGGGGATGACGAGGACTTCGGCCTACCTTTTGAATACGAAGATACAAACAAATGGGGTAAAACATTCTCAAGAGGTGAAATTATTCAAAATATTGTAGGTGTACAGAATTACTTGAGAGAACGCAAAATGATTTATTAACGAAGGTATATGACAAACTTAAGACTTTCCAATGAATACGACATCAAGTCTCTCAAACAGCATGGGGTCTATGTTCACAAGTCTATGGTCAGCGAGACAGACATAAAAAACATCCGCAACGCTTTCAACACATTGATAGACGCCGGCAAGATCACTCCTCCCCGAAATGCAACGGCAGCCTATGGCAACGCGGTCAATTCCTATGACGAACTGGACGCCATCCATAAAAAAATGAACGACGCATCCGTATTCGTATCCGATGATATCCTTTCCCAAGGGCCCAACGCTTATCGTAACGACGTCGTGCATGTTACATTGAAAAACCCGTTTATTGATCTGCCCGGACTGCTTAACGTTTTCCTCGGTGAAAGATTGCTTGAATTCGCGTCATCCTATTTGGGTGGACCCGCTTTTCTTGGATACATCAAAGTTAAAAAAAGCTTTGCCAACGAACTAGCAGTTCGGTCTTACAATCACAAATACCATATTGACGACAATGCAGAAAACATCTTAAAAGCAATTGTGTATTTGAACGATGTGGGCGAGGGGGGCGGCGGATTTAATTACGTTATGAGAAGCCACTCTTCCCATCTTCCCGATGGACAAACTTACTGGTCGGAATCGGAACTTCTAACAAGATTCCCCCAGGAAAACCTCGTTGAGATATACGGTTTAGCCGGAGACATGGTTTTTGCCGACACCAAAGGGATCCACAAAGAAGGCAGAGCCACGACAAATGATCGCATGGCTATCCTTGCCAACTATGTGTTGGAAGAAGAGTACGGTGGAAAGTACGGCCGTCAAAAAATCAATGAAGTTGATTTTGCCAAGTTAATGCCATTCCAACAACAGGCCATCCAATTTTTTAACGTTGTCCTCTAATCATAAATAACATGCGTAATGTGCCGAAGTTTCGTATCGCTCGCTGCCAGCCATGAAATGCGAAGCGAAGGCTGGAGATTCCCGATAGGCATAACTGATTCTAGGCACCCAATGTGGGTGGTGCCAGAGGGGGCTGGAATTACATCCAAAATGCCGTCAAACCTTTTGCGGCAATGTTACGGAGTCTACATCGAGCTTGCAATTATGTGGTGAAGTTGATGTACGCAAAGCAAACCGAGGTGCCGCAGGCATTACCTGCCACGTGATTTTTATTGCTTGCTTCGGCTGGGGTGCCCAAAACGAGCTTTCGCAAAAATAGTGATGCGCTTGAATGTTGTATTAAGATATTATCAACAATACTTGTTTTGAATGAATTCATCTAATTCTATTTATGAGCATAAAACAAACCCTACAACAAGCAATAACTCATCATAAGTTGTACGAACTTCAGCAAGCTGAAGAACTGTACCGTGCAATTCTTACCGATGAACCCAAACACCCTGATGCTAACCACAACCTGGGAACACTTCTAAAACAAAATAATCAATTAGATTCGGCTTTAGGATTTTTCAAGATCGCATTAGAAGCAAACCCTAATCAAAGTCAGTTCTGGATTAGTTATATTGATACTTTAATTCATCTAAGACAACTAGATCTAGCACGCAATATTCTTGAAGTTGGCCAATCTAAGGGGCTTAAAGGAGATATGATTAATCAGTTAGCAGAACGTCTCAACTCTCAACTTGAAAAAGCCAAATCAACGAACCCAACACCAATAAAAACAATTAAACCAGAACGTCTTTTAGCACGGGCAAAATCTCATACAAAGAAAGGTGAGATTGAAGCAGCTCGTAGACTTTATAGTACTGTTCTTAAAACCTACCCTCAAAATCAACAAGCTAAAAAAGGACTCAAATCATTACAGCAAGGTACGGTGACCAAAAAGAATCAATTAGGACCACCACAGACGCAAATTGACACAATTATTGCATTTTACTCTCAAGGTCAGTTAAAAGAAGCATTAGACACCATAGAGATCCTGACCAAAGACTATCCTAACGAGGCACTACTTTTCAATATTAAAGGTGCTTGTTTTCAGGCGCTCAGCAAGTTGAATGCAGCGGTTAAGTGCTATGAACAGGCTATAACGATTAGACTGGACTATTTTGAGGCACATAATAACCTTGGTAATACTCTTCAAGAACTTGGTCACCTGGATGCGGCGGTTAAAAGTTATGAGAAAGCCCTAGCGATTACACCAAACTATGCTGAAGTGCACAATAACCTTGGTAATACTCTCCAGGAAATTGGTCAACTCGATGCTGCGGTTAAGAGTTATGAGAAAGCCTTAGCGATTAAACCAGACTACGCTGAGGCGCACAGTAACCTCGGTAATACACTCCAAAAACTCGATCAACTAGATGAGGCGGTTAAGAGTTTTGAGAAGGCGCTAACGATTACACCAGACTATGCTGAGGCATATAGTAACCTCGGCAATACGCTCAAAGACCTTGAAAAACTTGATGCAGCGGCTAAGTGTTATGAGAAAGCGCTAGCTATCAAACCGGATTACGCTGATGCGCATAATAATCTCGGAGCTACTCAAATAGATCTTGGTCAACTAGATGAAGCGGTTAAGAGTTATAAGAAGTCTCTTGAATTAAATCCTAAAAACCACTCAGCTCGACACCAATTAAATTCATTACTAGGTCGAAACAGTCAATCTGCTCCTAAAGAATATGTTGAGAACTTATTCAATAAATACGCCAATAAATTTGAAGATAGTTTAGTTAATAAGCTTGAATATACTATGCCTTCATTACTTAGAAAAGCTTTTCTTGACTCAGCTTTTGCAAAAAATAACATATGCAGAACTATTGACCTCGGGTGTGGAACCGGCCTTTGTGGCGTAGAGTTTAAAGACCTAACTGAAACACTTATTGGTGTTGATATATCTGAAAAGATGATATCAAAAGCTCAAGAAAAAAATATCTATGATGAACTCTATGTTAACGACCTTATTAGCGGGTTAAAAGAACTTGAAGGTACATTTGATCTTTTTATCTCATCCGATGTTTTTGTTTATGTTGGCGATTTAGAATCCTTATTTAAAACTATTAGAGAGCATGCTACTAAAAATTCTTTATTTATCTTTTCTACCGAAGACGAAGACGGTGATGGTGTAATCCCCCCATTTATAACCGAAGTTAAAAGTAGAGGGTTAAGCCACATCCAGTAATCGTACAGGAGGTATACCTCCGATTGCAGTATGTGGTCGTTCATTATTGTACGTCCATAACCA